>ERZ1370068.6238-contig-5234_pt1 | contig 353418 bp, 422 predicted proteins | sample MGYA00561227_ERZ1370068 | MGnify/ENA primary metagenome ERZ1370068 (study PRJEB38410, sample SAMEA6850437) | metagenome | study: Metagenomic assessment of the ecological functions of the soil: analysis of the soil microbiota associated with the...
TTTCGCTTCCGGCCCTCACCCCCACACGATAGTTGGCATCTGAGAGCTGAGCGCGCGGGCGGAGCGGCGAAAGCGTCCCGACTCTCCTTTCGTTGGTATACTCCCATGCTGCGTCGAAGCGCGTTGGTTCTGTGGGCTCCTCTGTCGGGAGCCGTGGCCTTGGTGCTATCGTTGGTGTCGATCGTTGCGGCGAAGGCGGTCTCGACGGCCTTTGCCAATGATCCGATCCTGGAAGTGGCAAGCGATTGCCTCACAACCTTCCGCTATTCGGGGAACAGCGCCGTCCAGGACGTGCGCCCCCAAGTGACCCAACGCGGCGTGCTTCTCGACGGATCTGTGGCGAAGGGCCCGCACATCCCAGCCGCGATTGCCGGCAACCCTTACGAAAACGCATGGGGAGGCCGCCAGATGGGGCCCAATCGACCTTGCGACGGGAGCCTTCGTTGTGAACGACGTGGACATTGCGCTTCCAGCCCCCGGCCACCGTTGGGTCGTGGGCCGCACATACAACGCCCTCCAAAAGGACTCGGGAGGGAGCCTCCGCGACAGCAACGGACCCCAAGGATACGACTGGTTCCAGACGAGCGCGCCGGAGATTCGTTGGTATCAGAACTCGGGCGACCACTCAAAGGACGTCGTCTATTTGTTCTATGGCGCCGACCGCTTCCTCGAGTTCCGGCGGTGGAACTCGACGAGCGACACCTACAAAGGAACGAATGGGGCGGGGGGATCATCCAGCGGGTGCCGACGGTGACGAGCGCACCTGAAACGTTTGTTTATGTCGATCCGCGGGGACGCAGCTCACCTTCTTCGGCTTCACGAACGCAAACCCGGCCGATGGTCAACTCTGGAAGATCGAGGACGCCGCGGGAAACAAGGCCTACGTCGGCGACCCGACCACCGGCGCAACCGCAATCACGAACGGCTTCAACGCCGGAGGCCAGCTCGCGATGGCCGTCGATTCGGCGGATCGCCGCTACACCTACACTTGCACATCGCTCAACAGCACGATGCGCTATACGCAAGTCAAGGTGGAGACGAAGACGGGCGGCACTTGGGCGAGCTCGCCGACGGGCGTGGTCGAAGTCGCGAAGGTCGATTATGCATATTATGGAACGAGCGATTCGAATGGGGATGTGGGCGCGCTGAAAACGGTCACGGTCACCAACTATCTGACCGACTCGGGCGTCTCGGTCACGATGACCAAGTATTTCCGCTACTACACAGGTGCCTATAATGGGTCTTCGAATCCGGGATACCCGTACGACATCAAGATGGCGGTCGATTTCGAGGGGACGCGGGTGGAATCGAGCTACGCCTCGGACAGCGACTCGACGCTCAAAGCCTACTCATCGGCTTACCTCAAATACGACACCAATCATCAGGTGAAGGAAGCCTTCTTCAATGGGGAATGCAACTGCTCGGGCAACGGCAACGGAACCCACTATTACACCTACGCATCGAATGGCAGCTATACGGATAACTCCGGTTACGACACCGCCTGAGTACACCGGGCCGTCGTGCAGGACCCGATCGGCAAGTGGACGAGCCAGTACTTCGACGAGGCGGCGCAGCCCTCTCGCGAGTCCTGACCGACGGCGATCCGACCGGATCCCCAAGCAAATGGGCCACGAAGATCACGCGCGATTCGAACGGCTGCGTGACCGACATCTCGACCCCGCCAACATCACCGCTTACACCCACAGCACGGGCAGCCTGACAGCGGATGGCTCGATCGGGCTCGTGAAGACGCTGACGCGTATCGGAAGCAACGAAACCAAGAGCTTCGTCTCCGACCGCTATTGGAAGAAGGGCACCTCGGGGACCGCGTACCTCGACGGCTCCTGGACCTACGCGATCCGCTCGCAAAACCTCCTCGAGTCCGGCGACCCCCTCCGTCCGCGTTTTGGTGGCAAGCACGCGAGAGTACACAACCGCGGTCACCTCCGGCACCTCCGGCTCGAACCTCACCTCTTACTCATTCACTTACCATTCGTCGACCAACACCAACCAAGAGTACGCAGCCGTCGAGTCAATCACCGCCACCTATCCGACGGTCACGACCGGCAACAACGGCTCGAATGCCGCCACCACCTCATCCCAATATTTCTACAAGGACGGGACGCTGGGCTTCGCGAAGGACCAGAATGCCATCATCGGATACCGAGAGTACACGAACGGCCAGCTCACCAAGTCGATCGACGACGCGGACACGACGCTGACCGCGGGAGGACAGGATTTCAATGGGATCTCGATCCCCTCGGGCTTCTCGAGCTCGGGGTCGCCGATCCACTGGAAGACCACGAATACGTTTGACGCCCAGGGGCGGCTCGACGCGACGACCCTGCCGAACGCGATGGTGAAGAAACACTACTATTCGAAGCTGGGCGACAGCCGCCTCGTCCACCTTGCATATAACAATTACGCGGCCGGTGGGCCCACCTTCTATGGCCCCGTCTCGTACACGGTCACCAACCTGGCCGGGAAGGCTGTTGTCTCGGCGACGGTCGGACTCACCAGCAATACGTCGAGCACGGCGCTCACGGGCCACATCGACGAGACGGACAGCGATCCGATCACTGCGATGGACCTGGGCACGGTGAAGCAGATGACAACCTCGATCTACTCGAGCCCCGGCACCCAGCTCAACGAGTCGCGGGCGTATTCCGTGGTTCCCGGATCGGGGGCGGGAAGCGTCGGCACCAATTATGACAAGACCCTCTACGGATTCGACGACGCCGGGCACCGCTGGCGCGTGAAGGAGGCGAGCGGGACGATCTCGCGCACGGTCTTCGATAAGTTGGGAAGGGCGACCGAGCAGTGGATCGGCACCAATGACAATAGCTTCGCCGGCGGCGAGGGCTCACCCACCGACAACATGGTGAAGGTGCATGCCAACATTTACGACTCGGGGAGCGACGGCGGGAACAGCCTTCTCACGACTTCTACGGACTACGTCCAGGACTCGACGACCGACCAGCGCGTCGCCACTTATTCCTACGACCTCCGCGGGCGCCTAATCTTGGCGACGACGCCGACGGCGCCCTACGCTTTCAACAAATATGACAATCTAGGGCGCACGCTCGCAACCGGGCTCTACAGCTCCACGGCCTCCATCGACGTCGACAACGACGACCCGACGAGCGAGACGACGAACCGGATGGCGCTCTCGGAGACGGCCTTCGACGAGGGAGGTCAAGTGTGGAAGACGACACGCCACAAGATCACGCAATCGAACGGCGCTGACGCGGACACGATCACTTCCCAGAATTGGTATGACGCCGCAGGGCGCCTCGTGAAGACGCTCGGAACCCAAGTCTCGAAGACCACATTTGACCGACTGGGGCGCGCGACGGATAGCTACACTTTGATCAAGGACAGCGACGGAAGCTATTCCGATTCGATCGCGATCCGCACGAATACCTCGACTGGAGACTACGTCGCCGAGGAGCACCACACATACTTCGACGCGAGCGGGGACGCGATCATGAATTGGACCGTCTCGCGTTTCCACAGCGATTTCGACACGGGAGAAACCCGAGGCCTTCTCGACACGAATGCGGATGCCGATCGACGGTATGTCACATTTAGCGATCTCAAAGGGCGCGCGTCGATCCAGACGACCTTCTTCGACACCACACTCCACCGGGTGATCGACACGGTCGCACGCGGCACTAACGGCGATGCCACCTATGACCGCACGAGCGACTCGGTCGCTCCCTCGAGGGCCGATGGCCGATTGCGCCAAACGAGCGTCTACAATACCGACGGGACACTCCAAACGATCGAGGACGCGAAGAGCCTCGTCACATATTTCGAGTACGACGCCATGGGCCGCAAGACCAAGGAAGTCCACAATTACAACGCGGGCGTCAACAGCGGCAATCCCTCCGGCACCGCCGACAACCAGACGATCACGTACGCCTACTCGAACGGCCTGATGACCACGATGACGGCGGTCTTGCCGAGCTCGCCGACTTACGACCAGGTCACCACCTATACGTACGGAACTACGAAAGGTGTCTCGGCCGGAGAGAGCAAGTATGCAACGGGACATCTTCTGCAGAAGGTCACATATCCCGACGATGCGGGCGGCAATCGCGGGTACGTGAAATATGCGTACAACGCCCAGGGTCAGTTGCTGTGGCAAGAGGACCAGGCGACAAACGTCCTCGAGTTGGTCTACGACACGGCGGGGCGGGAGACGATCCGCAAAGCAACGACCGTAGCCGGCGGCTTCGACTCGGCCGTCCTCCGAATCGAGCGCGCCTACGATTCGCTGGGACGCCCGACCACGGTGACCCAATACGACGCGGCTTCGTCCGGGAGCGTGACCGACGAAACGAAGTACGCCTACGATGATTGGGGTCCGGTCTCGAACTTCAAGATCGACAAGGATTCGGCGATCTCGGGCGGAGGCAATGAATACACGGTGTCCTACACATACGCGAAAGCCACCAATGGGCGGCAAACGGTCCGTCGGAATGCGATCGTCCTCCCGAGCAGCAAGTCGATTAGCATCAATTATGGCACCTCTCCATCGCACGACGACGAGCTCTCGCGGGTCACCAACGAAAAGGACAGCACGATTCGCCTCGCCGTGTACGAATACAACGGCGTCGCCGATGTCGTCGGCACGACCTACGCGGAGGCAAACGTAAAGTCGGTCGTCTATGGTTCGAGCCCTGGCACCTACGACGACCTCGACACGTTCGGGCGAATCACGCGAAGCAAGTGGACGACGGGCAGCAGCAAGGATTTCTACAAGGTTGAGATCGGCTACGACCGCAATAGCAACGTTGCCTACGTCGACGACAAGGTTCACACGGGCTTCGATGCCCTTTACACGATCGACAGCCTGAATCGTCTCACCACTGCCGATGAAGGAACGAGGAGCGGTGGCACGATCACGAGCCGCACTCGAAAGCAAGAATGGACTCTATCCCACACCGGAAACTGGGACCGCGAGAAGCTCGATCTTGACGGCAACGGATCGTGGGGCGGTGCGAACGAACACGACGACACGCGCACGCACACCAAAGCCAACGAAATCTCGACCCGGGACACCGACAGCAATCCAGCGTCAACTATACGCTCGTCCACGACCTCGACGGCAACCTCACCGACGACAACCAAACCTATAAATACGTGTGGGACGTCTTCGGCCGCCTCCGCAAGGTCAAGAATCAGTCCAACACGGTCATCGCCGAATATCGGTACAACGGACTCGGCTTCCGGATCGCCTGGCACGAGGACACCGACAACGATGGTGACGCCGACGCCTCGGACAAGTGGTACTACCCGATGTACGACGAGGCGTGGCGGATGCTGTCGGTCTTCCGGGAGTCGGATAGCTCCCCAAGGAGGAGTGGGTCCCGAGGCTCGCGGGTCTTGACGGCTTCGGAGGGTCGAGTCAGCTTGATGGCGTGATTTGCCGGTACCGAGACGCGAACACGGCGTGGACAGCCGCCTCCGACGGCGTCCTCGAGGAGCGGCGCTATTTGTGTCAAAACTGGCGCGGCGACGTCTCGGCGATCGTGGACACCGCTGGCGCGATGATCGAGTGGGTGAAATATTCCAGTTATGGCATTCCGTTTGCTCTGCCCGCCGGAGACGCGAATTCAGAGCGGAGCCTGCGACTCCTCCGACACCACGCAAATCCAGACGTGGATCAACGGGTCGGCTTATGACGTGCGCGGAGATCTCGATCTCGACGGCGATGTCGATGCCACAGATAAAACGATTGCCACCAATAACTTCGTGGGCATAACGTTGGGGTTCAGTGTGCTGAGCAATATTGGGAATCGGAGGGGATACGCCGGATACGAGCGGGATGTCAACTTTGCGGAAGGAGTGGCATGTCGAAATCGAGTACTGAACTCCGACTTTGGACGATGAGGCGAGGAGGGACCCCTTTACACAATCAACTGAATTTCAGGCGTATTCCTACGTTCAGTCTCGGCCACTCGAATCGAGAGATCCTCTTGGACTATCGGCCGAGCCAGATGTGGCGTGCGCCAAGAAAGGTCAATGGAAGAACTGTGGATCGTATAAGGAAGTGGACGAAACCTATACATACCTGCATCAGTCTCACCGACCTCACCCTCCCTTCCTACAGTTCAATGAAGAGTAAATGTGTCGCCGAACTCAACAAAAGACTTTCAAATATGTTTCCAGATTGCGCCCATTGCCGTGTCCTGCCCAATCACACTGGATGGTGGCCTCGGTGCGATCGAACTATTGAATCGGATCCGGATTCTAGGGGACTCAGGTTGGCAGGATGAGCTGCGTTGGGGATCCGACCAGTGAGTACTCCAGCGTGCATCCATGCTCGGCTGTGGGAAAAATTCCGTACATGCTGCGATGAGTGCAAGGTCCGACGCAGTTGCGATGGGAGAGTGGCTTATCGGCGGCGGTACTCTCGGCCAGGGCGTATCGGGCGCTGTTCCGGGCCAGATTAGCCTGTCCTCGAACGGGGGACCGAAGTAATCTTGACGTTCAGTCTATTGGAATATTACAGTGACCGTCGACATGGGTGCGAACAAATAATGATCTCGTGCGAGTTGCTCGGCAGGTCGAATCAGTATCACTTCTACTTCCGTGGCTTTGCGGTCCGTGCACGATGCTAAACCCAGTTGATTTCCTACGTTTCAGCATGTCGCGGGTGATTTGTCGTCGAGCGATATGGATTTCGATCTATGGCGCAGCCTGCAGCATTTCGCTAGTAACGTGTCTCCTTGATGCGAGTTGCTCAAGGAACCATTCAAGTGGCGAAAATGCCATAGTCGAGCCGTCGGCGGGATTAGCTGTTACACTGCACAATAAACAACACCCAAATGTGTCGCTTACCGGAAGGATTTCCATATACAAGAGTTCCGTGGCCAGCGACGGACCGCGCCCCAGAAGATCGAAGGCCGTCAAGACGCTCAGCGCGGATTCGGGCGGGCGCGTAGTTATTCCATCCGATTATGGTTCCGGTTTTCATTTATTGACAAACGTAGATGGATTCGTTCCAGCATTCGTCGACTTAGAGTGTGTGCGTCGCTCGGGAAACATGACATTGATATGATGCTGACTCCGGGACACACAGTGCGATGCATTGTTGTGGATGACGACAACAGGTCGGTGTCCGGTGCGTCCGTATGGTTCTGTATGCCTCCTATTTACGTTGCGCAGTGTCGATCGTCATGCGGAGCATTCGCTGAGTCCATTGAGTGGAATGGTTTGACGGACGAAGGCGGAATGGTGTCGTTTCAGCACGTCCCCGATTTTGGGGGACTCCGTCCAAGGAAGAGGCCGACTACGAGGTACTTGTCTCGGATAGGCCGCTTGCTGTAAGGATTACGAATGAACACGCAAATGGTGACTTCTATGATGTAACTCTCAAGTAAGTGGCCATTAACGAATCAACCCTGACAATCAGGAGCGTAGGGCGTAGAGTCCATTTATTGATCCGCCTGGATAGTTGGGCTGTGGTGGCACGGTTGAGTGGCCTCAATGCTTTACCTTCGCCGCTAGTCCCCGAGAATCCGTGGCCATTTCACTGGGATTGCCGCATCGCAGTTCACAATCTCTCGCGCGCGGCTATGGATCGGCTCATCATGACGTTGGATCGTCGCGGGCGTTATGTGCTATTGGTAAGCGTCCGGTAGCGCCCGTCTAGACTTCACGGCGGCCGTCGGAATGCTGGTGTTGTATTCCGATGGCACATGAAAGCACCAAACGTGAGGGCGAGATGCGTCGCCTGCTGGCGGCGATCGAGCGGCGCGGAGAGAGTTTGTATGCGTACTCGAGGCGCACGGGGACGCCCTACCAGACGCTGATCTACTGGCGCCGGCGGCTGCGAGGGCTGCCGCGGTCGTCGAAGCCCAAGTTTCTCGAGGTGGCTCCGGTCCCTCGGCCCGCCGATGCATTCGAGCTCGTGCTCTCCGACGGCCGCACGCTGCGGATCCCGGCGAGCTTCGATCGCGACGCCCTCGCCCAACTCCTCGCCGGGCTCAATCGCTAATGTTGGCATTGCCGCCGTCCGTGCGGGTGTTTCTCGCCACGGGGGCGACCGATATCCGCAAGTCCTTCGACGGCCTGTCGGCGCTCGCGCAGTCGGTGCTCGAGCAGGATCCGCTCTCGGGCCATCTCTTCGTCTTCTGCAATCGCCGTCGCGACCGCCTGAAGATTCTTTATTGGGATCGCTCGGGATTCTGGATCCTACATAAGCGCCTCGAGAAGGGCACCTTCGCCTGGCCGCGGGACGACGACAGCGCGGGGGTGCGTCTCGAGCTCACGAGTAACGAGCTGGGATTGCTGCTCGCGGGAATCGATCTATCGCAGGGCCGGCGGCGCCGCTGGTACCAGAGGGCGTAAAAGATTTATTTGTTGCGTCGCTCCACCGGGATCGTACCAGTGCATCTGTGACATTCGACGAGCTGCTCCAGCGATACACGTCTCTGCAAGAGAAGACCGTCGCCGTCGAGGAGCGCTGCGCAAGTCTGGAGAGCGAGAAGGCCGAGCAACAAAAGGCGCTCGCGGCCAAGGACCAGGAGATCTCCCGCAAAGATCAAACGATCGCGCTGCTCAAGCACGAGCTGAAGCGGCGCCTCGCCGAGCTCTACGGCCGGCGGCGCGAGCGCTTCGAGGGTCACCCGACGCTACCTTTCGACGAGAGCGCGCTCGAGGGGCCCATCGATGAGGCTCGAGCGAAAAGTGGGAATCTCCCGACGACGAGTCGGTCGCGATCCCGGCGCACGAGCGCCGTCGCGCGCGGCGCTTGGGGCGCCTGCCCGAGAATCTGCCGCGCGAGATCGAGACGATCGAGCTCCCGGCGGACGATCGCCAATGCCACCTATGCTGCGGCGAGATGCAGCCCATGGGTCACGAGTCGAGCGAGACGCTCGACTATCGGCCCGCCACATTGGTGGTGAAGGAGACGCGCCGAGTGAAGTACTCCTGCCCGCAAATGCCACGAAGGGTGATGTCGGCGCTGCTTCCCGCACGCGCGATCGATCGGGGGCTCCCGGCGGCGGGGCTGCTCGCGCACGTCGTCACATCCAAATATTGCGATCATTTGCCTCTGCACCGGCTCGAAGGAATCTTGGCGCGCCAGGGCGTGGAGATCTCGAAATCGACGATGTGCGATTGGGTGGCCGCCGTGGCGGCGCGGCTCGAGCCGCTCGTGGAGCGCCCTGCGCGAGCGAGTCTTGGTGTCCTATGTGATCCAAAGCGATGACACGCCGATCACGGTGATCGATGCCGCAACGCCAAGGGCGGGAGCCGCCGGAGCTTTCTGTGGTGTTACCTTGGAGACGAGGGCGACACGGTGATCGACTGCACGGCGACTCGCAGCCGCGATGGGCCCAGCCGAATGCTCCACGGATACCAAGGATATCTCCAGGCGGATGCCTACTCGGGCTACCACGAGGTCTTGGCGACCGAGGAGATCGTCGAGGTGGGGTGCTGGGCGCACGCGCGGCGGTACTTCATCGAAGCCGAGGCACTCCATCCCCAAGAATGCGCGCAAGTGCTCTCGCGGATCCGCGCGATGTACGCGATCGAAGCCCACGCCAACGAACGCTGTCTGACCTTCGCCGAGCGCGAGGCGCTGCGCATCGAGAAGGCGAAGCCGATTCTTGGGGAGATCCATGGCTGGCTCCTCGCCCACAGAGGACCGAATCCTACCCAAGAGCCCGCTCGGCGAGGCCATTGGCTACGCGGTGCGCCAGTGGGGCGCGCTCACGCGCTACGCGGAGGACGGGCGCCTCGCGATTGACAATAATCCCTCCGAGCGCACACTGCGCCACATCGCCATCGGGCGGAAGAATTGGGTGTTCGCCGGAAGCCACGAAGGAGGCCGGCGTGCGGCGACGATCTACTCGATCGTGATGACCTGTAAACGAAACGGCATCGATCCCTTCGCCTACCTCTCCAGCATCCTCGACCGGCTGCCGAGCTGCCCGGCGAAGGATCTGTGGCATCTCACGCCGCGCGGCTGGAAGGAAGCGCGCACGCCGAAGTAGTGCGATCCGAAGAACTGGCAGACTTCCGAGGCGCCGCGAGGCGCTCTCTTTCTTGGGGTCAACACGGTCGCGGATCGGACGCTTACTGCTATTGTGCGGAACGGCTTCCGGTCAGGCGGCCTTTCGGTAGTAATACTTCAGCAGTCCCCCGAGATGGTCGCACCGGAGTACCGCCCCTCGCTTCCGTCCAGGCTTGTCGTCTGGATCGATGAGTCGGTTCCCGGTCGCCTTGGGACCTTGCCCGCGCCACTCCCCATGTTCGAGTCCGACTCGGACCCCAACCGGGCCGTCTGCGAACAGAGATCCGATGTTCGCATTCGACGAGATTGGGGACCCAATTATGAACTGGACCGTTTCGCGCTTCCAGAGCGACTTCGACACGGGAGAGACCCGAGGCCTCCTTGACACCAATGCGGACGCGGATCGTCGGTATGTGACTTTCAGCGATCTCAAGGGGCGCACCTCGATCCAGACAACTTTCTTCGACACCACTCTCCACAGGGTGATCGACACGGTCGCCCGCGGCACGAACGGCGATGCCACCTATGATCGGACGAGCGACTCAGTCGCCCCGTCGCGGGCCGATGGGCGGCTTCGCCAAAGCAATGTCTACAATACCGACGGCACGATGCAAACGATCGAGGATGAGAAGAGCCTCGTCACCTTGTTCGAATACGACGCCATGGGCCGGACGACCAAGGAGGTGCATAATTACAACGCGGGCGTCAACAGCGGCAATCCCTCCGGCACCGCCGACAACCAAACGATCACCTATGCATATTCGAATGGATTGATGACCACGATGACGGCCGTGCTCCCGAGCTCGCCGACCTACGACCAGGTCACCACCTATACGTACGGAACCACGAAGGGAGTCTCGGCCGGCGACAGCAAGTACGCGACGGGACATCTTCTGCAGAAGGTCACTTATCCCGACGACGCGGGCGGCAACCGCGGCTACGTGAAATATGCATACAACGCCCAAGGCCAGTTATTGTGGCAAGAGGACCAGGCGACCAACGTCCTCGAGATGGTCTACGACACGGCAGGGCGGGAGACGATCCGTAAGGCGACGACCGTCGCCGGCGGCTTTGACTCGGCCGTCCTTCGAATTGAACGCGCCTACGATTCGCTGGGGCGCCCGACGACCGTGACCCAATACGATGCGGCGTCCTCGGGGAGCGTCACCGACGAAACCAAGTTCGCTTACGATGATTGGGGTCCGGTCTCGAGCTTCAAGATCGACAAGGACTCGGCGATCTCGGGCGGAGGCAACGAGTACACAGTCTCCTACACCTACGCAAAAGCCACAAATGGCCGCCAGACCGTGCGGAGGAGCGCGATTGTCCTCCCAAGCAGCAAGTCGATCAGCATCAATTACGGCACGTCGCCCTCCCACGACGACGAGCTCTCGCGCGTCACCAACGAAAAGGACACCACGATTCGCCTCGCGGTCTACGAATACAATGGCGTGGCGGATGTGGTCGGCACAACCTACGCGGAGGCCGATGTCAACTCGGTCGTCTACAGCTTGACTCCTGGAGTCTACCCCGATCTCGACACCTTTGGACGGATCACCCGAAGCAAGTGGACGACTGGAAGCAGCAAGGATTTCTACAAAGTTGAGATCGGTTACGACCGCAATAGCAACATTGCCTACGTCGACGACAAGGTCCACACCGGCTTCGATGCCCTCTACACGATCGACAGCCTGAATCGCCTCACCACGGCCGACGAAGGAACTAGGAGCGGTGCCTCGATCACGAGCCGAACGCGAAAGCAAGAATGGACCCTATCCCACACCGGCAACTGGGACCGCGAGAAGCTCGACCTCGACGGCAACGGATCATGGGGCGGCGCGAACGAGCACGACGACACGCGCACACACACGAAAGCCAACGAGATTTCGACCCGGGACACCGACAGCAATGCCAGCGTCAACTATACGCTCGTCCACGACCTCGACGGCAACCTCACCGACGACAACCAATCCTACATATACGTTTGGGACGTCTTCGGCCGCCTCCGCAAGGTCAAGAATCAGTCGAACACGGTCATCGCCGAATACCGGTACAACGGACTCGGCTTCCGGATCGCCTGGCACGAGGACACCGACAACGATGGGGACGCCGACGCCTCGGACAAGTGGTTCTACGCGATGTATGACGAGGGGTGGCGGATGGTCGCCGTCTTTCGCGAGAGCGACACATCCCCAAAGGAGGAATGGGTCCCGAGACTGGCGGGTCTTGACGGCTTCGGAGGATCGAGTCAGCTTGATGGGGTGATTTGCCGGTACCGCGACGCCAACACGGCTTGGACGGCTGCCTCGGATGGGGTGCTCGAGGAGCGGCGTTATTTATGTCAAAACTGGCGCGGCGATGTCTCCGCGATCGTGGACACCGCTGGCGCGATGGTCGAGTGGGTGAAATATTTCAGTTATGGTATTCCGTTTGCCCTGCCGGCTGGCGACGCGAATTCAAGCGGAGCCTGCGATTCCTCGGACACCACACAAATCCAAACGTGGATCAACGGGTCGGCCTACGACGTCCGCGGAGACTTGATTTAGATGGGGATGTCGATGCCACAGATAAGACTATTGCCACCACTAACTTTGTGGGCATAACGTTGGGATTCAGCGTCCTCAGCAATGCTGGGAATCGAAGGGGTTACGCCGGGTACGAGCGGGATGTCAACTTTGCGAAGGAGTGGCACGCGAGGAATCGAGTGATGGATTCTGAGCTTGGTAGGTGGTTGCGGAGAGACCCGGCGGCCTACAATATTCCGGACCTCAATCTCCTTCAATATTGTGAATCAACACCCATTGTCTTTGTTGATTCAATAGGCCTACAGGCATCGCAGGCGGCTTCGCGCCCGGATGGTGTCACAATAGTGCTGACTCCACTTGCGCCCCAAGACTGTGACTCAACAACACTTCTCAGAGAAACTGTGTACAAGATGATACACACGGGCGGACATTTGCTCAAGCCGCGTAGCGCTGTGACAGCTGAGGATTTCCTGAAAACCGTTACCTGCAAATGCGAAATGAAATGCGCCGTATGTCCCATACTGACTGGTCATGGTCATCCCGAGCTACCAGATCCATTGCCTTCAGTCGGGTGCGCGCCAGAGTGCAACAGAATGCCAAAAGAAGGCGTCTTTGCACAAAAATAAGTCAATCCAACTATTCATGCGAGGCAAGCGTATCGGCGGTGGGATCGTGCGCGGCTTGCGTATCCCTGATAGTATCCAATGAACCTCCACCAAGTGGTATAGCGATCGATTCCCGGTGTTTTTCACAATGAGGATCCGAATGCCATTCAATGGAGGGAGCCCACTCTCCAGAGCCATGCAGATTGTTGGTATGATTTGCCTTGCTCTGATCGACCTAAGGCCGTTTGGGCAAGACAGCCTCCTGGCGATCCCACAAGGCCGTAGGGACGAGTTCGCGACGTGGGAACTCGAGATTTGCGACCAAGACGACCTCACACCCCTGGACGTCTTCGATGTCGTGGTGTTCTCAATGACCAATGCGTTGCCAACTTCACACGATTCACTACGTGTGCGAGCCGATTCGCGCGTACCAATTGTCAAGGGAGGGCTACAGTTCCGACCGCTGCCCTCGAGTCGGCGGCCATCGGTATTTGGACACGAGACTCCCAACCAAATGCTCGCCGACTGTGTGACTCGGTGAACGATCTGTATTTGAACCTACCGCCGCTCAAGAGTGGTGAGACTCGCAAGAAGAAGATCATCATGGAGACTAGGCGGCCTGTTCAAGTGCGGATGACAGCATTCGCGGATGGGAGTCCCCTTCCTAATTGTAGGATCGAAGTGGCACTTGAGAGCTCAATTATTCCTGCGGATCGGCGGCGCCAAGCTGCGAGCGCCAAGTCGGAATCGATGCCGCGAACTGCTCAGAAATCGACGACGGACCGTTCTGGAACCGCCGAGTATGAAATAGAAGAATTCTCAACCTATGCAGTTTCGATCGAAAAGAATGGATTCAACCCCGCTTACTTTTCAGTGGACTTTTCTGACGGAGTTGCAGGCACTCCTATGAAAGTGGCGCTGCATCAGGAGTGGCGACCTTGTAATCAATACCAAATGGAGAAATGGCATACCTCAGGGTCTCAGTGCACATGCGATAATTGAACGGGCTGAATTTGCCCCGGCGTTCTTTAGACCTGTGGCAGGACCAAATATCGTCTATAAGGGTAGTATCAAGGGGGACGGCACCGTTGTATTTGACGGGATACCTTCAGGTGTTACGATAGATGTCGTACTCGAACAGGGGGTCACTCGGGGCGATTCGCCTAGGAAAGTTTTGTGTGGAGGAAGGAAAGGTCACTCAACTCGGCCCGTTAGTTTGCCCGGAACAGACATTGCGGGCGCTGTACTCGATATACGTGGGAAAGCAGTAGGACCCGTTGGCGTGGAGATCCTCGCGCGAAGTCTCATCTGTGGTGGCCTGCCGAACAAGAAAGAGCGTTGGGTTGACGTGACCACTGCTGACTGGCGAACCGTTGTATTCGACAGTAGCAGGGCCCGATGGTTCATTCACCTTTTCAAATGTTCCGGACGGCGACTGGGCGATCTGTGTAAATGCGGAGCACGCGTCGCCTGGATTGATGAATACGGATGCGCGCCCGATGGCCCGAGCGTTTTTTCTCGACTCCTTCAGCGGGCCCAATGCTCTTGCGTGTCGAGCCGGGGCAAGAAGTCTCAGGACGGGTCACTGCGCCGAGCGGGTGTGGTGTCGAGGGGACGCAGCAATTGCCGAGGCAGCAAACTCAGGTGGCTATGGAACCTCCGTGTCGAAGGCGGGGCAATTCGTTCTAACTGGCCTTCCGTCGGTTGATATTGAGCTCTGGGCAATTCCTCCAAGTCAGGGTTCAGTACTCGCTCCATCTGATGTAGTTATCGTTCCCGCGGGAGCGCGCAACGTTGATCTCGAGTTGCTTGAGTCCGCAGCAACCGTTCAAGGCGCTGCGGTAGACACCCGGATCGGCCTCCCTGTGCCTGCAAACGTCACACTGCGAAGCGCGTCGCCACAGCGACGAGTCGCTCGCTCTACTGTTGGAGAGGTGATCGAGTGGCGCTTTGAAGGATTTCCGGCTGGCGAGTATGACGCCTATGCCTGGACACCTGACGGGAGGGCAGGTGTGCTTCGAAATATTGTTATTCGAGGTGGTCAAGCCAGCGATTCGAGGGTTCTTTATGCCATTCCACTCTCTCGCGGTGCGCAAGTGGATATTACGAACACGAGACGATCATGCACATTCGTTAGAGTATCATGCAGCGGAGTAGTGATTAGCCTGGCTGCGCTTGTCAGGTCAGCAACGATGAGTTGCATCGTACCCCCTGGAACAGTCACGCTAAGACTGCTCGACACCGAAGGGGTGTCAAGCGAGAAAAGCATTGATCTTGTTGCCGGGGATCACAAGACTATCGCATTGTGAGCCTTTGGCTAGGCTAGTGCAACATTGCTTCTGTAATTCTGGAGCTCAGGTTCAAGCCCGTCGGGCCAAACTATAGTTGGTAATGTGTGGGTGTGGTCAGTGTCCTGTGTAACGAAACCCTTTCGCGCTTCTCTGTGTTGAGCATGTGATTAGTGGCGAGCCTGCAGCAGTGGCCGTGCCACGGAGGAAGGACGATGGATCCGAATCCGACTTGCCATACGGTGGAGGATTTCGAGCAGCGCCGCCCGAGCGCCGAGAGTTTTCTTGGCTCGGGGCTCTCCCAGGAGCGCTTCATGCGCGTTTGCGGCGTGGGGACGAAGACGCTCAGCGTGCGGCTTCGTCGATCGATGGTTCACTTTCGAGGATCGTCAGCAGGAGACCGACGCGACGCTTGGGTGTCCATCTCGGTCGGTAAGCTTGTCCCCATGCCCGACCGCTCCCCGCCAGCGCCAAGCTCCTCGTCGTCCACGGCGACGCGTCGTCGCGCGAGACCGAGCTGCGCGCGGCGATCGTGATCGGGCGCGGGGAGAATTAGTGACATCGTGCTGCTGGATGGCGCCGCGTCGCGCCAGCACGCGCGGGTCGAGCCGCGCGGCGAGGCGTTCGTCCTGGTCGACCTCGAATCCACCAATGGCACCTTTGTGAACGGCGCGCGGGTGCGCGAGCGGCGCCTCGAAGACGGCGACGAGGTCGCCCTCGGCGGCGTGCGGATGCGATTCCGCGCGCCGATCCCCGGCGAAACGATGGTGGTGGGGCCGCGGCGCCGCGCGCCGGATCCCAGGATCGGCCCCCGCGCCCGCGCCGATCGGCCGGAGCGCGCCCTTCCTCGCGGCGCGCGCGATGGCCGAGCGCGCGGCGAAAGCCACACTTCCCGTCTTGTTGCGCGGCGAGACCGGCACCGGAAAAGAGGTGTTCGCGCGGCACATCCACGCGCTCAGCCCGCGCGCGTCGGGGCCATTCGTGGCATTGCACGCGGCGGCGGTGCCGGCGGCGCTCTTCGAGGCGGAGCTCTTCGGCTCGGAGAAGGGGGCGTTCACGGGGGCCGACGCGCGGCGCGACGGCTTCCTCGCGCGCGCCCACGGCGGCACCCTCTTCCTCGACGAGGTGGGCGAGACGCCGCACGAGGCGCAGGTGAGATTGTTGCGTGTCCTCGAGACGGGCGAACTACCACTCGGTCGGCAGCTCCCAATCCAAACGATCCGATTTTCGCCCTCGTGGCGGCCACGAATCGCGATCTCGAGCGCGCCGTGCGCGATGCCACCTTTCGGCCGGATCTGTTGTTTCGGCTGAATGCCATCGAAATCCGGCTGCCGCCGCTGCGCGAGCGGCTCGACGATCTGCCGCTCTTCGTCGACGCCTTCCTCGCCGGCACGGGGAAGCGCGCCACCCCCGATCTGTTGGAATCGCTGCGGGCGCGCGAGTGGCGCGGCAACGTGCGCGAGCTGCGCCACGCGCTCGAGCGGGCGATGCTCCTCTCGGAGGGCGACGCGCTCGGCCCCGAGGATCTCCCGATCCCGGCGCTCCTGGTCGAGCCCGAGGCCGATGGGCCGGCAACGCCCGACGCCACACTCGAGCGGCTCTCGTCGCTCTCCTCGATCGCGCCGAGCAGGAGGCAATCGGGCGCGTCCTCAAGAAAACTGGCGGCAAGCGCGGCGAGGCGGCGCGAATGTTGGGAATCTCCGAGCCGACCCTGCGGCGGAAGCTCAAACGATACGGGCTCGAGAACGGCGCCTGAAACCCTTCTCCCTTTATTAATCGAACGAAACGTTCGGAGTTTTCGAAAGGAATGTTGGGATCGGGGCGCCGCGGTGCCGCCCCCAGGGGCGCCGCCCCTTGGCACGCCATGTGACGAGCGCGCCCCCTTCGCCGGGACCCCCACCGGCGCGGAACCCCAAACCATGACATTCGCCAAAGGCTTTTGTTGGGATCGATCGGCTGCCTCTCCGGCTGCCTGGTCGGCGCGATCCTCCTATTCTTGGTGTTGGGGATCGGCGTGTCCGCCTGCGTCTCGGCGATCCCGATCGGGCTTGCGTTCGCGAGCGAGCGCGGGGTCGAGCTCGTCCTCGAGCCGAACGCGCCGAGCGACGCGGTCGAGCGGGTGGTCGCCGAGATCGCCCGCACCGCGAGCGCCCCCGACCTCCTCGTGCGCCTCACCGAGCGCGATCGCCGCCACGCGTGGCTCGTCTTCGGATCCCGCGGATGGCGCAGCCGCGGGCGCGACCGCGAGCGGGTCGAAGCGGCGGTGAAGGCGCTCGAGGAGCGGGGCGAACTTCCCAAGGGCTCGGTCGACGTGCGCGGCTACCGCCCCGGCGAGCCCAGGAGCTTCTCGATCGAATCCGGCGACCACGATCGCGGCGCCGGCCTTCCCACAACGCCCTCGAAACGCTGAACTAGGTGACCCGTGAACGTCCTCTGTCCGAAATGTGGTGCGCCGGTCGATACCACACGAAAGCAGCGCCACCTGCGCCTCCTGCGGAACCTCCTTCGCGGTCGGTGAAGCGAAGACGAGCGCCGACCTCGCCTCCCCGCCGATCCTTTAGTTGGGAAAGTCGTCGGCGGCTGCCGGCTCACCGAGCGGGTCGGCTCGGGCGGGATGGGGGTCGTCTACAAGGCCGAGCAGGTGTCGCTCGGGCGCGTGGTCGCGGTGAAGCTCCTCCCCGAGACCCTCCGCCAGGATCCACAGATCCAGGAGCGCTTCCAGCGCGAGATCGCGATCCTCGCGCGCCTCAACCACCCGAATATCGTTGGGATCCTCGACGGCGGCCTCTCCGAGCACGGCGCCTACTTCGTGATGGAGTTCGTCGACGGCGTGTCGCTCCGGCGGATCCTCTCGACCGGCGGCGTGAAGCCGCTCGAGGCGCTCCAGATCATTCCCCAACTATGCGACGCGCTCGAGTTCGCGCATGGGCGTGGCGTCGTCCACCGCGACATCAAGCCGGAGAACATCCTCATCGACAAGGCGGGGCGGGTGCGATTGCTCGACTTCGGCCTCTCGCGGATCGCGAAGACCGACGTGCCCGGATTGTTGACGAGGCCCACCCAAGTGCTCGGCACCTTCGAGTACATGGCGCCGGAGCAGCGCGAGGCCTCCCGCACGGTGGACCACCGCGCCGATCTCTATTCTTTGGGTGTGGTGCTCTACGAGATGCTCACCGGCGAGCTGCCGATCGGGCGCTTCGATCCGCCGTCGGTGCGAAACCTACAAATCGACGTGCGGCTCGATGAGGTGGTGCTCCACGCGCTCGAGAAATCGCCCGACCGCCGCTACCAGCGCGCGAGCGACATCAAAACCGAAGTCGAGCGGATCTCGGCGAGCCCGCCGCCGGTGGTGGAGCCGCCGATCATGGGGGCGCAGGCGCCGCCGGCCCAATCCCAACCATCGGCGACCTTCGGCGCCCGGAGCGATACCAAGACTCCGCCCGCGACCACCAACTTTGTGTTCGGTGCGGGGCGGGCGGCGGCGCGGGGCCGGAGCGGGCGCGGGCGCTGGCTCCGGCGCGTGGGTTCCGCCCGGCGGCTCGGCCCCGTCGCGGATCCTCCATCCCCTCCACCCCGCCCTGATCGCGATCCCGTTCGTCGTGATTGGGATCCTCGGGCTCAGCGGCTCGTGGATCGCGATGCTCGTGACGGCGGCTTTGTTGGCGTACGGCCTGAGGCAGATCTCCCCGCCGCCGACAAACGCAACCAATGGATCGTCTGGGGATCCCTGGCCGTCATGGCGATCGAGGCGTGCGGCGCCGAGCTGGAGCTCCGCAACTCGAGCTCGCACCGCTATCGTTGGGGTCCGTTTCCCACCTTTGGCTGGGTCCAGCCCTGGATCGCGGCCGCGGTTTTGATGGCGGTCTATGCTTGGCTTCCGCGGAGGCTCGCCTCGCAGTTCGAGAGCCGCCCGCACGCGATCCTCTGGGCGATCCTCGGCGCGATCGGGATGATTGGGGTCGGCTCGGGGCAGTTCATCCCGGCGCTCGTGGCGGGTGGGCTCGCGATCTTCGTCGAGCGCCTGATGCGCGAGCATGGGCGCGCCCCCAATCCCAACGATCCGCCGCCGCCGCCGCCGCAGCAGCAGCAGCAGCAGCCGGGGAGCGCCTACCCGCCGCCGCGGCACTCCCGCGCCGCCGCCGCCGGCCTATGGCGGCCAAAGCCAAGTATCGAAGCTGGCACTCCTGTCGTTCGGCCTCGCGGTCGCCGGGTGCGGGCTCGTGGCGGCCGCGATCGCCACCGTCGTCAGCGTTTCCTAAGGATGAATCCCGACACGACCCCCGCCTTCGCGCTCTGGTCGTTCGCCTGCCTGGCGCTCGTCGTCTCGCTTTTGTTGGGGATCATCTCGATCTTCTGGATCGCCGGGAGCGGCGGAGGCTGCGCGGCTATCTGTGGGGCTTCTCGCGATCGGCCTCTCGTCGATGGGGCTCCTGGCCATCGTGGTGTCTTGGTTCGTGGTGGCCCCGGGGGCCATGTGGCGGAACGGCGAGCCGGGGCTCGCCCCCTTCATCTATCCGAAAACGGACACTCCCAACTATCCGTTCAACGCCGTCGCCCGCTACGAGATCGACTTCGACGATCTGGAGTGGAAGCCGGCGTCCGACCCGGGCGAATCTTTGGATTGGCTCGCCGGCGTTTCCGCGAGCGTCCAGCATCGCCTCATCGAGATCTCCGAGGATCTCGACATGAAGCCGGCGAAGGGACTCAAGTTCGAGATCGCGACCGCCACCAACCCCGACGACCACACGATGAAGACCGAGATCGCGGCCCACGCGAAGCGCGAGCGCGGCTACGAGCAGGAGCTCTCCCGCGCGCGCGACGAGATCGAGAAGGTCCTCGACGCGGAGCTCGGCAAGAAGGTCAAGAATCGCTCCTGGCGCGTCTCGATGTCGATCGAGCCCGAAGTGCGCTGACGCGATCCCAAAGAAGTCACGATCCCACAGAAGTCGCCGCGCGGCGATGACACAAAACGGCGCCCGAAGGCGCCGTTTCTGTTACGTGACTCCGAAAGCTAAGAAAAAAGCCAAGGGGAAAACTTCGGGAAAAGGGAAGAAGGAGAGTCACGTTTTTTACAGCCCGTAGGGGCAAACCCTTGGCCAGTGCGACCAACGGTAGCGCCCCGCGGCGGAGCCGCCAAGCTCATTTTTGCGTTCCCCCGGTTACAAACCTTGGCGCGCCCCCACGCGGCCAGGAGGTCGTCGGTCGGGGCGTCCTTGAGGCGCGGGCCGAGCTCCGTTTCGACGTGGCGGAAGCGCTCCGCGAACCGCTCGACGCTGCGGCGCAATGCCAACTCGGGATTCACCTCGAGGTGGTGGGCAACGACCGCGAGTGCCAGCAACAGATCCCCCATCTCCTCGGCGATCCGCCCCTTGTCGCCGCGGTCGACTTCGGCGCGCAGCTCGCGCCACTCCTCGTCCACTTTGGCGAGGGGGACGCGAGATCGCCGTAGCGGAAGCCGGCGCGCGAGGCCTTCTCGACGGCGCGCAGCGCGCGGAAGAGCGCGGGGAGCGAGCGCGGGATTCCGGCGAGGGCCGAGTCGTCCTCGCGCTTCGCGCGCTTTTCCTCCGCTTTGATCCGTTCCCATCTGCTCCAGACTTCGCCGACACCGGCCACCTGCGTGGTGCCAAATACGTGGGGATGGCGGCGAACCAGTTTGTTGGCAATGCCATCGGCGACGCTCTCGACCGACATCGTGCCGTCGGCCTCCCCGCCATCGCGGTCATGAGGACGTTCATCAAGCAATCGCCGAGCTCTTCGTTGGTATCGGCGGCACGCGCCGCGCCGATCGCATCGACCGCTTCGTAGGCTTCCTCGAGGAGATAGGGCGAGCGTGGCGACGGTCTGGACGCGGTCCCACGGGCAGCCGTCGGGGGCGCGCAGGCGGGTGAGGACCGCGAGGAGGCGCGCGAGGGCGTCGATGGGTTTTTGTTGGGGTTGCGGCGGAGTGGCGGGCTCGGGCATGGGGGCAGCGTAGCGCCGCGCCCCGGAATCCGCAGGCGCGGCTGTTGTGCGCGGGCGCGCGCTTTTCTTGGGGGCGGCGCGGGATGATGCCGCCGTGGGCGACGACCCCCGCGCATCACGAACGAGGAGATCCTTCGAAGGCTCGACTCGATGGAGCGGCGCCTCGCGGCGCTCGAAGGGGACGGCGCGGAGCCGCGCCACGCGCCGCGCCTGCCGCCGCCGCTCCCCGCCGCGGCGCCGACGGCGCCGGCAACGCGTACGGAAGCGGGCGCGCCGACGGCAGCCGCGGCTGCGGCGGCAATCCCACATATCCCGCCTAGCCCACAATCCCCGCCGCCGCAATCTCCGCGCCCGCCGTCGCGGCCGAGCCCGGCGCGGCGCCGCCGATCGTCGGCGCCGCGGCCCAAGCTGAGCGAGAGATGGGGCGCGCCCACTTCGGAAGATGGCATCGGCAGCGCCGAGCGTTTCATTGGGATCAAGCTCTTCGGCTGGGGGCGGGCTCGCGATCCTGCTCGCGGCGGCGTTCTTCCTAAAGTTGGCATTCGACCGCGGCTGGATCTCCCCTGAGGTGCGGATCGCCATGGGAGCCGCCGCCGGCCTCGCCCTATTGTTGGGAGGCGAGATCCTGGTGCGGCGCGATCTGCGCGGCGTCGCGGCCGCCGTGGCCGGCAGCGGGATCGCGATCCTCACCCTCACGAACTGGGCGGCGTTCGCGCTCTACGCGCTGAGCGGATTCCCGGTCGCCTTCGCGCTCGGCTGCGCGATCACCGTGATCGGCTACGCCTGGAGCGTCTGGCGATCGTTGGTATTGACGCTGCTCCTCGCCGAGATCGGCGGCTTCCTCACGCCGGTGCTGATCCAGAAGGAGTCGACGGGCCCCTGGAGCCTCGCGCTTTACTTGGCATTGGTTGCGGGGGCGGCCGGCTTCGGCGCGGCGCGGCGCGCGTGGCGATCCCCAACGGTCCTCGGCATCTTCGGAATCTTGGTGATCTACACGGCGTGGATCGCCGCGAACAGCTCGCGAGTCTATGAGTCGTGGACGGTCTCGACCGGCTGGGCCGTGGCCTTCCTCACCGCGGTGCCGGCGCTCGACGTGGCGTGGCGCGCGATCCGTGGGATTCGCCTCGGCAAGCAGGAGGCGCCAGCGCTCTTTGCTTGCTCGTTTGGGGGCGGCGTCGTCACCGTGTACCTCGAGGAGCGATTCCGGACCGACCTCGGGACGATCCTTGGGGTGTACGCGGCGATGCTGTTCGCGATCTGTACCTTCGCGCGCCCCGAGGCGCGCGGTGCGCTCCGTTTGGTTGGTATTCGCGATCGCCGCGGTCACGGGGGCGCTCGGCTGCTTCTTCGTGCGGGCGCAGCTCGGGGTCGCGTGGGCCGCGTGGGCCGCGGTGCTGATCGTGCTGGAGGCGCGGACGCGCGCGATCATCCCGCTCCTCGGCGCGATGTTTGTCCACGCGCTCGTGGCGGCATGGATCGCCTCGCTCGGGCAGGTCCGCGAGAACACCAACTTTCTCTGGACCGAGCGGGCGACGGTCTGCGTCGCCGAGGCGCTTCTCGCTCTATTTCGCCGAGCGGATGCTCCGGCGGATGGAGGGGCCGCGCGCCTGGGTCGGCCGCGCCGCGATGATTGGGCTGCAGGTGGTGATCGCGGTGCTTTTGTGGGAAACGGTCCCCGAGGGACGGGTGACCGCGGCCTGGTGCGCGCAGGCGCTCGCGCTCGCGTGGCTCGCGCGCCGCGCCGAGACCTACGATCTCGCGCTCGCGTCGATGGGGCTATTGTTGGTGTCGGCGCTGCGCTTCGCGGGGCGCGACGAGATCGCGATCGCGGCGACCGAGATCCCGTTCGCGAATCTCCGCTTCGTGAAGATCGGCCTCGCGGCGGCGACGCTCCTATTGTTGGGAGGGCGCTTCGCGGCGCTGCGGAAGACCGAGGGGGACGAGGTGGCGGCCGGATTCCATTTCTTTGGGGTCGTGGCGGCATCGTTGGGAATCGCGTGCGAGGCGGCGTTCCTGCGCTCGCGCAATTACGGCGACATGCCGGCGATCCTGCGGGGCGATCTCGCGCTCGGCGATTCCCCATATGTGGTGTTCTGGAACGGGCGGTTCGTCTTCCTCGCGGCGGCGGCGCTCGTGTTCGCGGTCGGCTCGGTCGCGGCGCGGCGGGCGTCGACGGCGGCGCGGGAGCCCGCGGCCGAGCGCTCGGCGTCGGCGGCGGAGGCGCTCATCGCGTATTTGTTGGTTTGGTTCGCGGTGAGCCTCGAGGCGATGGGGATCGCGAACGGCGCCGTCGGCGCGAATCCGCTGGGCGAGGTCTTGCTGCGCCACAGGAGCGACGTCCAGGCGGCGCTCTCGATCGCCATGGGTGCGGTCCCCGCGATCGCCCTTTGTTGGGATTCCGCCGCTCGCGGCTCCACCGTTACTTCGGCCTCGCGGGGCTCATCATCACGGCGGGAAAGGTGATGTTGGTCGACCTCGCGGGGCTCGCGATCGAGTGGCGGATGCTCGTATTCTTAGGACTAGGAATGGTGCTGCTGTTCGGAGCGTATCTCTACTCACGGGCAGTGCGCCGCGGGTGACGAAAAGAAGTGTGGGGGTGGGTGGGGGTCGGCGCTCTGCTGCGCATCACCACGGATGCGATTGTTACCATCCCGCCCTGCGCAGAAGCCGCGCCGACCCCCACCCACCCCCACACTTCCTTACATGACCTCCGACGCACTGCCCTAGAGTAGAGATACGCTCCCAACTATCGAGAGCGCTAGAGATGGAAAGCTAGGAAAGAAGCGGGCGAGCGAGACTTGGCGATTGCTGTTCGCGAGATGGAGGCGCAGGTGACAAATGTGGTAAAGGGGTCTGACTCCTTTAGGGTTGGAGGAAGGCGACGGCGGCCATGGAAGTGGAGATCCCGAAGGGGCCGAGGCCGCAGGGTGTGGACCAGACAGAGAGGCTCTGGAAGACGACGGCGAGGCCCACGATGTTCGCATCGTTGGGAATCGGCACGACGAGCGCGGAGGAGCCGTGCGCGTCGGAGGGGTAATCCCAACCATAGAGGAAGGACATCGAGAAGAAGTCGATGTAGAAGGTGGCGCCGAGGCCGAAGGGATCCCAGCCGACGGGGTTGAGCGCGTCGGCCGCCAGGAGCAATCCCAACGAAGAGGAGGGCGCGTGGTTCCCAACGATCTCGAAGGCCGCATTCCCAACGAAAGGATCGCCGTTCGTGCCGAGGAGCTGGGGGCCGGCGCAGCCCGGGGTCCCCGTGCCGACGTGGAAGACCCCCTGCGGAACCAACGAATAGACGCGCGCGCTCCCCGAGGCCGAGCCATTGTTGTCATCGCCCGGGGCGCCGACGATCAGATCGAAGAAGCCGTCCTGGTTCACGTCGCCGCCGCCGCCGACCGAGGTGCCGAGCGCGTCGCCCGGCGAGTCGCCGAAGACGGTCGCCAGGGATCGTGAAATCGCGCCCCGAGTAGACCCGGGCGCTGCCGCAGTTGGAGCCGTTGTCGTCGTCGCCCGGCGCGCCGGCCGCGAAGTCGGGGTAGCCGTCGCCGTTCACGTCGCCGATCCCGCGCACCCAGGTGCCGAGTTGGTCGCCGGCGTTGTCGCCGTTGAGGGTCGTCAATGCCAACAATGTTCTCCCGGAGAAGATCCGGATCGAGCCCGAGTCGATCCCATTGTCGTGTCATCGAGGTGCGCCCCCACGATGATGTCGGCGTAGCCGTCCTGGTCGAGGTCCCCCGCGCCGCAGACCGAGCGCCCGAACGAATCGTTGGCCGAGTCGCCGTTGAAGGTCATGAGGATCGCGCCGGTGGCGCCGCTGAAGAGGCGCGCGCTCCCGGAGTTGGAGCCGGCGTTGTCGTCGCCGGGGGCGCCCACGATGAAATCGGGGACGCCGTCGTTGTCGACGTCGCCGCAGCCATAGCAAGAATACCCAAAGTTGTCTTGCGAGTTGTCGCCGAAGAACGGCGGAAAGATGGGAAGCCCGGTCGCGCCGGAGATCAGGGTCGCCGAGCCGCAATCGCTCTTCCCGGCGCGTCGGCGAAGAGGGCGCCGACGATGATGTCGTCCTTGCCGTCGCCGTCGACGTCGCCCACGCGCCCGCACGACCAACCCAACAAATCCCCGCGGCGACGCCGGCGAACGAGTGGAGGACGAGCCCCGTCTTCCCCGATACCAACATTACGACGCCGGCGTTGCCGAGCGCTCCGATGTCGGCCTCATCGGCCGCGGCCGCGATGTCGGGGAACCCGTCGCCGTCCACGTCGCCGGCGGCGCTCGAGCCCCAACCCATGTGATCCATGGGGAGGCTCCCCTTGATCGTCCAGATGAGGGAGAAGTCCTTCCCCGACACGACGCTCACCGTGCCCGCGTCGGTCCCCCACGTCGTCGCGCCAGGCGCCGATCATCAGGTCGGCGTAGCCGTCGCCGTCGACATCCCCAAGAATATCGACCACCTGACCGAACGCATCACCGGCCGCGTGGCCGTTCAGCGTGGCGAGGACCTGCTGGCCGAAGGCCGGCGATCCCAACAATAAAATGGACGCCAGAATGCCAAAGAAGCGGTGCTGGAGCATGGGACACCTCGGGGCCGCGGGACGCGGGCTGCCCGACGGTCGCACGGCGGGGCGCGTCGAATCAAGGGGGCGGCGCTGGGTGGAACGGGAGCCGCGACGCGCAAGTTCCCTCAGGCGTAGCGGGTGGGGTCGGCGATCCCCGCCTCGGCGAATCCTTTCCTTCGGAGTTGGCAAGAATCGCAGCGCCCGCAGGCGAGGCCCCGCGGATCGGGGTCGTAGCAGGAGTGGGTTTCGGCGAGCGGCACGCCGAGCGCGGCGGCGCGGCGGATGATCTCCGCCTTGGTCATCTCGAGGAGCGGCGCCCGCACGCGGAAGGTGCCGCGGCGCTGCGCTCCGGCGCGGGTCGCCTCGTTCGCCATCGCCTCGAAGGCGCGCAGGAACGGCCCGCGGCAATCGGGGTAGCCCGAGTAGTCGAGCGCGTTCGCGCCGATCACGAGGTCGAAGGCCCCCACCACCTCGGCGTGGGCCAATGCCAACGAAAGAAAGATGGCATTGCGCGCGGGGACGTAGGTCGCGGGAATCGTGGCATCGATCGGCCGATCCTCGGGAACGGGCTCGTCGGAGGTGAGGGCCGAGCCGCCGATGGCGCGGAGATCGGCCTCGACGACGGTGGGCGGCGCCAATCCCAACTTTCGCGCGACGCGCGCCGCCGCCTCGAGCTCGACCGCGTGCCGCTGCCCGTAGCGGACCGTGAGCGGGAACACCACGAATCCTCGCGCAGCGCGATCGCCGCCGCCGTGGCGGAGTCGATCCCCGAGAGCAACACGACGGCCCGCGGCGCGGACATCGTTGGGATCGGTCAGCGCGCGGGGCCGCGCTCGGTGGGGCCCGCATAGCTGGCGAGCCCCCCGCCATCTCGAAGAGATTGCGGAAGCCGGCGTGGGCGAGGATCGCGCAGGCGTCGGTCGAGCGCATGCCGTGCTCGCAGTGGACGAGATAGGTGGCATTGGGATCGAGCTCGCCGATCCGCTGCCGCAGCGCCTGACCGGGATCAGCCGCGCGCCGGCGATCCGCCGCTGCGCGTGCTCCTGCGGCATCCGGACGTCGAGGACCGTCACCTCCCCGCCGCGATCTTTTGTTGGGATTCGGCCGGCGAGAGCTCCTTCCAGGGGAGGTTCGCGGGGTCGAGGCTGAACTCCGGCTCGGGTTCGGCTCGGGGGCGCCTGCGGCGCCCGATCGGGGAGGCTGCGGCGGGAGGTTTGGCGGAGAAGAGTTTCTTGAAGAATCCCAAGGGGGTCGCTCTGGATCGGAGGCGATCCCACTCGCGCGCGGATCGCCAAGGTTGCTAGGTGTGGGCGAGGGTCGACATTATACGCCCCCCATGAAACTCTTCGGCAAGTCGCAACCTCGAGCCCTCCGCCACCGATCCCAGCAAAGAGCAAGTCCTCGAGGCGATGCGCACGGTCATCGAGCCCGACCTCCATCGCGACCTCGTCTCGCTGAACATGGTGAAGAACGTGGCGGTCTGCGGCGGCGCCGCGCGGATCACGATCGAGCTCACCACCCCCGCCTGCCCGCTCAAGAAGAAGATCGAGGACGACACGCGCGCGGCGGTGATGGCGTTGCCAGGTATGAAGGAGGTGACCGTGGAGTTCACATCCAACGTCACCTCGCGCGTCGGCGCCGAGCGCCCGCGCTGAAGGGCCTCAAGAACGTGATCGCCGTCACGAGCGGGAAAGGTGGGGTTGGGAAATCCACGTGCACCGTGAATCTCGCGGTGGCGATCGCCCAGACCGGCGCGAAAGTTGGGCTTCTCGACTGCGACGTCTACGGCCCCGACATCCCAACGATGATGGGACTCAAGGACAAGCCCGAGGGGACCGCCGACAAGAAATTCATCCCGCTCGAGCGCTACGGCGTGAAGTCGATGTCGATCGGATACTTGGTGGAGGAGGACGCGCCGGTGGTGTGGCGCGGCCCGATGCTCCACAAAGTCATCGAGCAGTTCCTGAAGGACGTGGAGTGGGGCGAGCTCGATTATCTGCTGGTCGACATGCCGCCGGGCACGGGCGATGCCCAACTATCGCTCTCGCAGCTCGTGCCGCTCACGGGGGCTGTGATCGTCACGACGCCGCAGGACGTGGCGCTGGTGGATGTCAAGAAAGCGATCGCCATGTTCGCGCAGGTGCGCGTGAGCGTCCTGGGCGTGGTCGAGAACATGACCGGCTTCACCTGCTCCCACTGCGGCCACATGACACAAATCTTCGGCGACGGCGGCGCCGACAAGCTCGCCGTGAAATACAACATTCCGGTCCTGGGGCGCGTGCCGCTCGATCCGCGCGTGCGGGTCGGCGGCGACACGAGGGCGCCGATCGTGGCCGCCGATCCCACCTCTCCGATCTCCGGCGGCGTTCCGCGAGATCGCCGGGAAAGTTTGCCAAATCGTGAGCATCAAGAACGCGAACGTCGCGGCGGCCGGGCGGCTGCCGGTCCTCGAGTAGCCGGGCGCAGCGCGTGGCGGAGCTCGGGTCTTCCAGCCCCTTCGGGACACGATCTGGCCCGAGAACTATGCCAAGATTCTGAGGGCGTGGCGCGACCGGCCCACGCTCTGGGGCGACCTGATGCGGATCCCACGATCCCCGCGATGGCGGGCCAGTTCTCGGGGCGGATCCTGGCGATGAATGCGCTGACCCCCTTCCTCCCATTGTTGGCATCGATCGGGCGGCGGCGCGGCGCGGCGCGCCCTCGACCACCCCAATCCCACGGGCTCCCGGCCGCGGAGTTCGCGGCGTGGCTCGACGACGCCGTGGCGGCCGCGGCCGCGATCCGCGCCCATCGCCCCTTCTTCAACGAGCTCCGCTCGCGCACCGGCTGGAAGGGGCTCGCCCCGAAACCAAACTATTCGACCAGCTCCTCCTGCACCTCGAGGAGGTCACACCCCACATATCCCCGCGCGGGATGATTGGGATCGTCGACACCGAGTGCTTCGGCAACGAAGTCCGGATCCCCAAGGAAAACCGGACCTTCCACGGCGCCAACATCGTGAAGTTCTTCGCCGCCGCCGCGAAAGCCAACCCCGACGAGGAGTACGACGTGGAGGTCGACGTCGCGGCCCCTACCCGATGCAGATCGCCGTCTATTGCGTCACGATGGGACCGATCTGGCGAGGAGCTGGCGCGCGAGGCGGGCGAGAAGAAGCAGGCCTACCGCGCGCTCCTGTTGGATGCGATCGGCTCAGCGGTCGCCGACACGATCGCGCTCGATCTCACGCAGATGGTGGAGCGGGAAAAGTGGCTTCGCCCCCGCGGGCGCCGATGGCGCCCCCGCCGCCGCGGTGGCCCGCAAGCTATCGGTGGGCTACGGCGATTGGCCGCTCGAGGAGCAGCGCGAGATCTTTGGCATCCTCGATCCCAAGACAAACATCGGCGTCGAGCTGAACGACGCGTGCCTCATGATTCCCGAGAAAGAGCGTGTCGGGGCTGATCGGGATGAAGCGGAAGTGAGCGGCCGTCGGCGGGGGCGCGCGGCTGGCCCGCGCTAAACCACTCGGCTAGGATTTCGCGCTCCCACCCACCGCCATGGCCCACCCGACCCTCGCTCCCCTTTCGCCCTCCTCGCACTCCTGGCGCCCCAGGGATCCAAGGGAGCTCCCGGCCAAGCTGGTTCGGCGGGCCAAGCCGGCGCGCCGGGCGCGAACGGTAACGATATCAAGGAGCTCGCCGATCTGAAGGTCGAGTACAAGAAAGCGCGCGACGAGTACTTGAAGCCGCTCACCAATGCCAAGACTCCGGATGACAAGAAAATGTGAAGCTCGATCCGGAGAAGAATCCCGCGAAGAAATATGTGGGAAAGTTCGCCGCGCTCCTGCGCGCGCGCGAAGGGAACCGACGTCGGCTGCGAGGCGTCGAGCGAGCAGCTCCGCGCCCTGATGTCGATGGCGGGGGCGGAAGCACGCCCACCCAGGCGCCCGCGGCGCACTCGGAGATGGAGAAGCTGATCGACGCGACGACCACCACCTATCTCATGCAGCGACTTTTTTGTGCCTTTCAGTGCAAGTCGCGGCGCAAGCGCTCCGCGGCCCGAAGGCCGACGCGTTCTACGAGAAGCTCGTCGCGAAGAGCACGAGCCCCGTCGTGCGCGGCGAGGCGCGATTCAAATCGCGTTCAAGCTCTACAACTCGGCCGGAAAGGACGAAGCCAAGAAAAAGGAGGCGTACGAGATGTTGGCTCTCGTCGCCAAGGAAACGCCCGAATCGACGAGCGGCAAGCACGCCGCGGGGATCGTCTTCGAGCACGAGCATCTCCAGATCGGCATGGCGGCCCCCGACTTCACCTCCAAGGACCAGGACGGCAAGGAGCTCAAGCTCTCCGACTTCCGCGGAAAGGTGGTGTTGCTCGATTTTTGGGGTTTCTGGTGACCCCCTGCCGGGAGATGATCCCGGAAGAGGTTGCGCTCGTGGAGCGCATGAAAGCCGAACCCTTCGCCCTCGTGGGCGTGAACAGCGATTCCCGCGAAAACTTCGATAAGGAATATGCCAAGTCTGGGATGACCTGGCGCAGCGCCATGCAAGGCACCACCTCGGGACCGATTCCCACACTTTGGAACGTGGGTGGCTGGCCCACGCTCTATCTCATCGACGCGCAAGGCAAGATTCGCCAGAAATACGTCGGGAGCCCGGGCAAGAAGACGATCGAGAGCGAGATCGAGAAGCTCATCGACGAGGCCAAGGCCGCCAAGAAGCAGTGATTCCCAACTTTGCGCTCGCCGCGCTGGCGGCGATCGGATGCCCGCAGGAGTATCCGAAGCCCGATGCGCCCTTCGACGAGGTGAAGCGCTTCTACGACGACTCGATGAACGTGGAGTCGTTCCAGTGGCGAGCGCGGGCGATCGACGCCCTCGCCCAAACCCACGATCCGCGCGCCCTCGCGATCCTGAAGAAGCGCTACTCGGAGGCGCGCCCCGGGTCGAAATCGGCCGAGGGGTCGGCCGCGAGGGAACGCAACAAATGCGCTACTTCGTGGCGGGGGCGTTCAGCCACTTCATGCACGCCGCCGGCGGCGAGGAGCTGAAGCAGTTCGCCTCCTCGGCAAGGACGACGCCGATGTGTGGCTTTGGTACAACGCGCTCCGGGTGGAAGCCAATCAAATGGGTTCCGCGGCGGCGCTGAAGATCGCCAAGGATAAGAGGCGGGAAGTTCCTCCGCGCGGCGGCGATCGAGGCGCTCGCCAAGAACGGCACTCCGGAAACTTGGGATTTGGTCGACGAGGTCCTCGCGCTGAAGAACCTCCGAAGCCGGGGCTCGAAGCTCCGATTGTTGGCATGCGCATCGGCCTCCGCGCTCCGCTCCGCCGCGCTCAAGTCGAAACGCGATACTCCCGAGTTCGCGCGCGCCGCCAAGGCGGTGATCTCGCCCTCGACATCCGCGAGATCGACGAGGCGACGAAACTTGGGATCGCCCGCGAGCTGGCGGCGCTCTTCGAGGTGGAGGGGCGCGAGCGCACTTCCGCCCCTGGATCGCCCGCCTCGAGAAGAAGGGAACCCAAGAATGCCCCCGCCGAGGACACGGGGGTCTACGCGTCGTTCATGGGGATCCAGGGTCGCGGGAAGCGCTTCGTTTACGTTCTCGATTTCTCCGACTCGATGCTCGTGCCGCTCACGGCCGATGACAAAGAAGAGTTCGAGAAGGGGGGCACGATTCGAGTTCCGCCGCCAGCGGCGGCAACGGCGAAATGCCCAAGGAGGCGTCGCTCCACCTCCCTGGAACGAGATCCGCACGCGCCTCGACGCGGCGCGCGAGTGTGTGCGCCTCCGCTGCGCGATCTGAGCGAAGACAAGTATTTCGCGATCGTGATCTTCGGCGATGTGGCCGAGTGCCTGCGCGCCACCCCCGGATTGGTGAAAGCCACACCGGCGAATGTGAAGGCCGCCGAGCGCGAGCTCGATTCCTACAATCCCGGCGGCACCGGCGTCGCGCCGGCGAGCGCGCTCAAGGGGAAGACCAACATGGACGGCGGCCTGCGCCTCGCCTACCGCCTCACCGACAAAGGGCCGATCCCCACAGAAGACGAGTACGTGAACGCGGCCACCTTCACCAACGGCGCCGATACCATCTTTCTTTGACCGACGGGATTCCCGATCTGGGATGATTTCCCCGGCCAAGGTCCGATCGAGAAGAATCGCGGCTCCGGCGATCCCGAGACCGGCCGCCGCCTCGAGGGCTCGAAGGACGACACGATCCACTACAACTATCCCGGCCCCTACGCCGACCGCACCTTCTACATGCGCGATCTCACGCGACTCAACCTCTTCCGAAAGGTGGAGATCCATTGTGTGGGAATCGGCGAAGCCCACTCGGGCTGGCTCGAGGCGACCGCGAGGCTCGGCCTCGGCAAGTCGAAGCGCGTGGGAAAGGACCAACGATGACCCAACGAATCACCCGCCGCGGATTCTTGGGATCCGCGGCCGCGACCGCCGCCGGAATCTACCTCCTCCCCGGGTGCAGCTCGGTCCCCGCGATCCCGCCGCGGCGCGCGATCGCCGCCAACGAAAAGCTGCGCCTCGGGATCATTGGTGTCGCGAACCGCGGCGGCGACAACCTGCAAGCGGTCTCGAGCGAGGATATCGTCGCGATCTGCGACGCCGACGAGGGATACTTGGCGAAGGCGAAGCAACAATTCCCCGCCGCCGACGACTACACCGACTACCGGCTCATGATCGCCAACATGAAGCTCGACGCCGTGGTCGTGAGCACCCCCGATCACCACCACGCGCTCGCCACCTCCCTCGCCCTCGCGAAGGGGCTCGATGTCTATTGTGAGAAGCCGCTCACCCACGACATCCACGAGGCGCGCTTCGTGCGCGAGCTCGCCAAGAAAATGGGGTCCGTCACCCAAATGGGGATCCAGATCCACGAGCATGACAACTATCGGCGCGTCGTCGAGCTGGTGAAAGGTGGGATCCTCGGCGAGATCCGCGAGGTCCACGTGTTCGTGAATGGCACCACTGGTCGGCCGCGGGCGAGCCCGCCGCGGGCGACGAGGTTCCCGAGGATCTGCGCTTCCCACTCTGGCTTGGCTCCGCCCCCAAGCGCCCCTACAGCAAGGCGTACCACCCGGCCGGCTGGCGCAGCTATTGGATCTTTGGCAATGGGACCATGGGCGACATGGCTTGCCATTTCATGGATCTCCCCTTCTGGGCGCTCGACCTCCGCGCGCCGACGACCATCGAAGCCGAAGGGCCCCCCATCGACAGCTATGGCTGCCCCGATGGCCTCGTGGTCCGCTATCGCTTTCCGGCGCGCGGAGCCCAGCCCCCGTCGCGCTCACCTGGTACGACGGCAAGCGCCGCCCCCGATCCTCGCCACCCTCGGCTACGACAAATGGATCAACGGCGTCCTCTTCATCGGCGACAAGGGGCACCTCATTGCCAACTATGACATCCACGAGCTCGGCCCCAAAGATAAGTGGGAAGGCTTCACCCCCGGCGCCGACCATTCCCAAATCCATCGGCCACCACCGCGAGTGGATCGAGGCGTGCAAGTCGCGCGGCCCCACCTCCTGCGGCTTCGACTACGCGGGCCCCCTCACCGAGACCGTTTTGTTGGGATCGGTCGCCTACCGCCACGGCGCCATGCTCGAGTGGGACGCAGAAGCCGGCGTTGCTACAAATGCGCCTGACATAGCCAACCTCCTATCCCAGACTCGCCGCCACGGTTGGGAGCTCCCGACGTAGCGGGTGGGGGTGTGGATGGGGTGGGTAGGTCGGCGCTCTGCTGCGCATAGCGACCGAACCATTGTTGCGATCGCGCCCTGCGCAGAAGCCGCGCCGACCTACCCCACCCCATCCCACACCCTCACTCGCGGTCGCGGTCGCCAGAAAGCAATCATGGGGCGTGGGGTGGATGGGTCCCGGGCTCAGACATGCCCTCGGTAAGGAACCCCAAGGGACCATTACGCCTGGACGCAACCTCCGGTTGCGTCCGAGGCGTTGTTGCGGTTTCTCCGATTGTGACATCGAGGACCGAGGGCAAACTCGCCCGGGACCCATCCACCCCACGCCACAGAGCACGCTCGGCGACAGACCAACTATCAGGATGCCGAGGGTGGGGAAACTTGAATCTCGAAACCCCACGATCCTCGGATCCCGCCAGTGTGGCGCGGATGATTGGGAAGCAGTCACGCGTGCGCGAGCGCCGGGGGTTGGTAGGTCGGCGCGGCTTCTGCGCAGGGCGGGATGGTAACAATCGGATCCTTGGTGATGCGCAGCAGAGCGCCGACCCCCACCCACCCCGCGCTTAAGGCGTGCTCGTCGCCACCCTCACCTTCGCCGGGTGTACCGTGCCCTCATCAATGCAAACATTCCGCCCTCCGGCGTGGGCACCTCGATCGCGAAGTCGAGCTCGTCGCGGGAGATTTCGTGGGTGGTTTGGCGCATTTTCGCGGGGCCGAGCGGGGTCAGCATCTCGCCCGACATCGTCATCGTTTTGGTGGCTTCGTTGAGGGATCCCGAAAGCAACAAAAGCGACGACGACATCGAGTCGACCCAACACTGGACGTATTGTTGTTTCTGCGCGTCGAAGCCGGAGACGCCGTGCCCCGCAAAGGGCTTGCCCCCATGTCGCCGCGGAAGTCCATGATCTCCCACATCCCGCCGCAGCCGAGCACGATCGTCATGTCGCCCTTCCACTCCATGGGCTGGGCCCCGGGGTAGAGGGTGGCCGTGATCGCGGCGTCCCATTCGCCGACGTGGCGGCGGAACCATTCGTGCTCGGCGGTGGCGGCGGGTGCGAGAGGATTCGTCATATCGTTGGGATCCCAGTATATTTGGCGAGTGTGTATAGATGGCGAGTGGGTATCGCTGACGAATGGGGATCGTTGGCGAGTTGTCGGTGATGGACTCACTTTCGGCGCTTGAGCTCCATCACCATTCCATCCCACTCTTTGCCGTCGGCGTGGATCTCGCGCGTGGTGGGAGATCTTGTGGTCGTCGCTCTTCCACACGGTGGAGTTGACGTACTTCACCTTTTCGGTCGGATTCATGGGATTGAGCATTTCGCTCTTGAGGACGAGGGTGCGGGTCTTGGGATCGTAGGTCCCCTCGGAGATCATGATTTGGGAGCTCGTGATGTCGTGCCAGGTGCTGAGGAATCTTCTTGGTGTGTGTGTTGTATCCAAGGAGCTCGTGGCCGACGAACGGCGTCCCCATGAAGTCGCCCTTGTACTCACTCGAGCCAGAGATCGCCGAAGGGTTTGGAAACAAATGTGGCTTTCGATTGAATGGGCTCGGCCTTTGGATCCATCCACATCTTGAATCTCGGCGTCCCAAGTGCCCGCGTCCTTGAGGAGCATCGCGTGCTCGGGGCCCGCCTTGTCGATGAAGTCCTGCATGTCGGGCTCGGCCGCAGGGGCCGGTTTCTTGGGCTGCTTGTCTTTGCCCGGATCTTGGAAACAGAAGAGGGAGCCGGCGATGAGGAGTGCGGCCGGAACCGCGAACGAAAGGAATGTGGTGCTCTGGGTCATGGAAGTTCTCCGTCGATTGAGGTGCGGCGGGCCAACGGCTCCCGGCGCGCCGCGGGGCGGAGATTGAACCGGGCGGGTGCCGAATGTGTCAATCGCGGCGCCGCCGAGCCGGGGAGGGTGGGATGGGGTGGGAGCGGGACGGGATGGGAGCGGGACGGGGTGGGGTAGGTCGGCGCTCTGCTGCGCATAGCGACCGATCCGATAGTTACCGTCGCGCCCTGCGCAGAAGCCGCGCCGACCTACCCCACCCCATCCCACTCCCCCACTCGCGGTCGCGGTCGCCAGAAAGCAATTGTGGAGCGTGGGGTGAGTGGGTCCCGGGGCTCAGACATGCCCGCGGTAAGGAACCCCAAGGAACCATTACGCCTCGGCCGCAACCCTTGATTGCGGCCGAGGCGTTGTTGCGATTTCTCCGATTGTTACATCGCGGACCGCGGGCAAACTCGCCCGGGACCCACTCCACCCCACGCCTCACAACACGCTCGGCGACAGACCAACTATAGAGATGCTGGAGGTGCGGAAGATTGGGATATTGAGTCTCACAAGCCACCGATCGCGTGCGGTGGCGGATGGTTGGGATCCGGCCGTGCGTGCGCGGTACATCCGGCGCGGGTGAGGGTGGCGCTGGGCGCACGCTGCAGCGTGGGGTGGGTGGTCTGGCGCAGCTAGCGCTCGGCTGTCGGCGCAGGCGATAGCGACAACGGCGCCTGCTATTTCTTGCGCTTGTAGTCGATCACCATGCAGTCCCACGCTTTTCCGCCGCCGTGGTCCTCGCGCATCGTGAAGACTTTGTGGTCATCGCCCTTCCAGACAGTCGTCATCGTGTACTTGACGGTTTCGGTGGGATTCATGGGGTCGGTCATCTCGCTCATCGCGGTGAGAGTCTTGGTCTTTTCGTTGTAGACGCCTTCCCACGCCATGATTTGCGGGCCCATCGAGTCGTGCCACACGCCAACGAACTTCTTCTTGAACGGGTCGAAGCCCATCATTTCGTGTCCGACGAATGGCATTCCACCCATCTCGCCCTTGTAGACGCCCTCGAGGAAGAAGTCGCCGCACATCGAGGAAGTCGCGACGGCCTTCGATTCCATCGGCTTCGCGTCGGATGTCATGAAGCATCGCTGCTCCGCCTCCCAGGTGCCGGCGTCCCGCTTGAGCATCGCGTGCTCGGGGCCGGGCTTGGGCATCTTTTCCATCATCGCTTTCATGTCGGGCATGCCTGTGTCTTGGCCATCGCCTTTCTTTTGTTTCTTGTCGCCGCCCTGGAGGCAGAGGACCGAGGCAGCGAGCAGCAGCGCGACGGGAAGGCCTGTCGCGAAATAAGTCGAGTGACGAGTCATGGGAATTTCTCCGGGATAGAAGAGAAGCGGCGTGTCGCGGTACGACCAATCGATTCGCGCCCCGTCTAGCGGGTCGCTGAAAAAGTCATTCGGGCCCTGCGCGCGAAGCACTTTTTCAGCGACCTGCCAGTGGGGGACGATTGAACGGTCGACGCGTGTTTCCTGTCTACCCGCACATCCATGTAGACAATCGCGCTCGCGAAGGGTTGTCTCACACGGACATCCACGGCCATGCATCGCTTCGAAGCCATTCTTTGGGATCTCGACGGCACCCTCGTCGACAGCGAGCCGCTCCATCGGCGCGCGATCCTTGGGATCTTCGATGAGCTGGGTGTGGATGCGAGCCGGATCGAGGACCGCGATTTCGTTGGGCGGAGCGAGCTCGATTTCTGGGTGTTTTCAGAGAGCGGTTTGGGCTCGCGCCGGAGGTGAAGGCGCTCATCGAATGGAAAGATTCGGTGTACGCGGAGATGGTGAGGGGTGAGCTGCGGCTCATGCCGGGAGTGATGGGTGCGCTCGAGGCGTTTCGCGGCGCGGCGCGGCCGATGGCGATCGCGTCGGGCTCCACGCCGCGCGCGATCCGCGCCGCGGTCGATGCGGTGGGCGTGGGCCCCTACTTTCGCGAGCTTGTGTCGTCGCTCGATCCGGGGGTGCCGCGCAGCAAGCCGCATCCGGATGTCTTTCTGGCGGCGGCGAAGCGCTTGGGGGTGGCGCCGGAGCGCTGCCTCGTGATCGAAGACGCGGAGTGGGGAGTGAAGGCTGCGAAGGCGGCGAACATGCGCGTCGTGGTGGTTCCCAACGATGCGACGCGCGATCACGACCTCAGCGACGCCGACTGGGTGCTCCCTCGCTCGCCGCGCTCCCCACCGAGGATTGTTGCGCTCTAGCAAAGCGCGGATGCCTCCGGCAGAATCGACCGGCTCTGCCGCGCGCGCGACGCGCGCCCGCTCGGCGATTGCCAATCGATGGATCCCAGCGAAGTCCGCAAAGAGGCTCTCGAGCTGCACTGAAGAGGTGCGGTCCGCGATGCGCGAAGCGTTGAAACTCGCGACGCGGGTCCAGCGCGGGGATCTGAGCGTCGCCAGGATCTGCGCTCGCGCGCCGTGGAGCTCGGGAACTCGCTGCGGCGTCATGCAGCCGTCGAGGAGCACGACCTCGGCCCGGTGCTCCAGACGCTCGATAGTTGGGGTTGCATCCGCCGCGACCAGCTCGAGGCGATCCACGACGAGCAGCAGCGGGCCTGGCGCGAGGCGGAAGCCAAGATGGCGCGAGCGCACGAGGCCCCAGCGCGCGACGCGGCCATCACGCAAACGATCGAGCTGGCGCGCGTCGTACAAACATTGGTGCGTTCCGTCCTCCGCACGGTGCGGTGGGAGGAGTCGCACCTGCTCGATCCCGCGACGCTTCGCGACGACATCGTTTCCGTCGACCAGATCGACGGGTGAATCCCCCGGAGGAATCGTAGGAATGACTGAAAGCACCGTTGCCCACCCGGTCAAGACACTCGATCAAGTGGTCATTCGTTTCGCCGGCGACTCGGGCGACGGAATGCAAATCACGGGAACGAGTTCACCAAAACCAGCGCGATCGTTGGGAACGACCTGGCGACCCTGCCGGATTTCCCGGCCGAGATCCGCGCCCCCGTCGGCACGCTCCCGGGGTGTCGGGATTCCAGATCCGCTTCGCCTCCCACGACATCCACACGCCGGGCGACGATCCCGATGTCTTGGTTGCCATGAATCCGGCGGCGCTCAAGGTGAACCTCCCCGATATGCGCCCGGGGGCCACATTGTGGTGAACACGGCGACCTTCGTCGAAAAAGAGTTGGCAAAGGCGCTCTACCTCGAGAAAGACGGCGTCACCACGATCAACCCGCTGCTCGACGACACGCTCGAGAAATATCGCGTGGTCGAGGTGGACCTCAACAAACTGGCCATCGAGGGGACGAAGGCGCACGGCCTCACGCCGAAGGAAGCGCTGCGCTGCAAGAACTTCGTCGCTCTCGGAATGATGTATTGGTTGTATCACCGGCCGACCGAGCCCACGATCGAGTGGCTCAAGGGCTACTTCAAGGGCGACAAAGCCAACTTAGCCGATGCCAACATTGCGGCGCTGAAGACCGGCTACCACTACGCGGAGACCACCGAGCTCTTCCACGAGCAGTACGAGATCCCTCCGGCGCAGTTCCCGCGGGGCACTACCGCAACATCATGGGGAACCAGGCGACCGCCATGGCGCTCGCCGCGGCCGCGAAGCTGACCGGCGTGCCCGTCTTCTATGGCAGCTATCCGATCACCCCCGCCTCCGACATCCTTCACCAAGTATCCGAAATACAAGAATTACGGCGTGATCACTTTTCAGGCCGAGGACGAGATCGCGGCGATCTGCTCGGCGATCGGCGCGTCGTTCTCGGGGATGATTGGGGTCACCGGCTCGAGCGGCCCCGGCGTGGCGCTGAAGGGCGAGGCGATGGGGCTCGCGGTCATGACCGAGCTGCCGCTCGTCATCATCGACGTCCAGCGCGGCGGCCCCTCCACGGGGCTTCCCACGAAAACCGAGCAGGCCGATCTGTTACAAGTCATCTTCGGGCGCAACAGCGAGGCGCCGATGCCGGTCGTGGCGGCCTCCTCCCCGCCGATTGCTTCACCCGGTTCCTCGAGGCGGTGCGGATCGCGGTCAAGTACATGACCCCGGTCGTCTATCTCACCGACGGATACCTGGCAAACGGCTCCGAGCCGTGGCGCCTGCCGAAGCTCGACGAGCTGCCGAAGATGCCGGTCACCTTCCACACAAAGCGCTCGACTTCATGCCCTACATGCGCGACCCGGCGACCCTCGCGCGCGTCTGGGCGAAGCCGGGCACGCCGGGGCTCGAGCACCGCATCGGCGGCCTCGAGAAGCGCGACGGCTCCGGAAACATCAGCTACGACCCCGAAAACCACGATTCGATGGTGCGGCTGCGTTGGCGAAAGGTGATGAACGTCGCCAAGGATTGCGAGGCGCCGATCTGCGCCGGCCCCGCGAAGGGGCCGCTCGTGGTGCTGGGCTGGGGATCGACCCTCGGCGCGATCACGGGCGCCGTCGAGCTCGCCACCGCGCGCGGCCTGCCGGTCGCGCGATGCCACCTAAGGCAATCATGGCCTTTCCCGCCGCGCTCGAATCGATCCTGCGCCGCTACGAACGCGTGCTGATCCCCGAGATGAACATGGGGCAATTGTGGCGTGTGGTGCGATCGGAGTACGCGATCGGCGCCTACAGCCTCGCCAAAGTCCAAGGGCGGCCGTTCACCACCCGCGAGCTGCTCCACCACATTCAGAGGACCCTCGAGCTACCCGCCGGAGGCTCCTCCCATCCCCTCGACACCAAACTCGATCGCGCCACCGAGGCCGCTTGGGAAGAATCCGGAGGTTGAAACCATGACCGACACGCTCACCGACAAGCCCAGCAGCAGGGCCCCGCTCACCAAGAATGATTTCAAGACGGACCAGGAGGTTCGTTGGTGTCCGGGCTGCGGCGACTACGCGATCCTCAACGCCGTCCAGGCCGTGTTTCCCACACTTGGGATTCCCAAGGAAAAGTTCGTCGTGGTGTCGGGGATCGGCTGCTCGAGCCGCCTCCCCTACTATGTGAACACCTATGGTTTCCATTCGATCCACGGCCGCGCGCCGGCGATCGCGACCGGGGTGAAAGTTGCGAATCCCGAGCTGTCGGTCTGGATCGGCACCGGCGACGGCGACTCGCTTTCGATCGGTGGGAATCACCTGATCCACGCGATGCGGCGCAACCTCGACGTGAAGCTCCTGATGTTCAACAATCGGATCTATGGGCTCACGAAGGGGCAGTTCTCGCCGACCTCCGAAGTGGGAAAGGTCACGAAGTCGACGCCCCATGGCGTGGTCGACCAGCCCTTCTCCCCCATCAATCTGGCGCTCGGCGCGGGGGCGACCTTCGTGGCCCGCTCGATCGACATCCATCAGAAACATTTGGTGTCGGTCCTCCAGCGCGCGGCCGCGCACAAGGGCTTCGCGTTCGTCGAGATCTATCAGAATTGTAACATTTTCAACGACGGCGCCTTCGACCACATGGTGGTGAAGGAGATCCGCGACGACAAAATGGTGGAGCTCGAGCACGGCAAGCCGCTCAAGTTCGGGAAGCTTAAGGACAAGGGGATTCGCCTGCGCGGATTCACGCCGGAAGTGGTGTTGCTTGAAAGACACGCCCGAGAGCGAATTGTTGGTTTGGGACGAAAGGGAGCCGAGCGCGGCGCTGGCGTACTTGATCGGCGCGCTGCCCGAGTCGTCGATGCCGCAGGCGCTGGGGGTCTTCCGCGCGGTCGAGAAGCCCTGCTTCGACACCGAGGTGCGCTCGCAGGCCGACGCGATCACCAAGAATTGGGCGTCGGGGACCTGAAGTCGCTCCTCTACTCGGGCGATGTGTGGAAGTGAAATAAAGGGGTCTCGCCCCTTTCAGTCTTTGAGCGGGCGCCCCTGCGCGTCGGTGCGGATCCAGACTCGGCAAAGAATCAAGACGCCCTCGACGAAGCCCACGAGATGGACGGCGAGCCCCGCGAGCATCCACACCGACATGGCGCCCACGGACAGCTCGGGGTGGCGGCGTAAGGGAGCAGCCGGAAAGATGAAGAGTGGGATCATCATCCAGCCAAGGACCGTGAGCGCGAGGTAGGCGGCGCCGATTCGGAAGTATCCCAAGCAAAACCGGTGGATGCCGTACGCGCCGACGAGGATCCCCAAGATTCCGGCGGCGATTCTCGACTTCGCGGCGACGACACCCGGCGCCCCGCCAATGTTGGGAACTTCCGACACCCGCGGCGGATCGGTCGACGCAGAGCGGAACTTCGCGAATTCCGTCCCAAACTCGACGAACGACTCGAGCGGTCTCCAGGAATCTTGGCTTTCGACGCGCGCGGGTGTCGCGGCGAGCGCGCGACCCTCGGCGATCCACCGCTTCACGACATCGATCGCGACCGGCCCGTACTCGCGCCCGTCGGCGCCGAGGATTCGAAAGTTGGGATTACCTTCCATGGGGCCACCGGCCCGGCGCGCCGGCAGCTCGCATTCGAGCGGAGCCCCCGCGGCCCGTCAAGCGAGGAATGCTGCCTGACCCGTTTCAGTCCTTGAGCGGCACACCCTGCGCGTCGGTCGTGATCACCGAGCCGCACAAGATCAAGATTCCCTCGACGAAGCCCCACAAGCTCCCGATCCCGCATGTGGCGATCGTGACCACGATCTGGATCAGGCCGATCGACGTGTATCCCAAGTAAAAGCGGTGGATGCCGATGCCGCCGACGAAGATTCCCAACAATCCGGCGGCGATCTTCGATTTGTTGCCTCCCCGGCGGGCGGCACCGCGGGTGCCGGCGGCACGTTCGACTCGTAGGCGCGCGCCGCCAGGTCGGGGCCGAACTCCGTGAACGCCAGGAGCGGCTTCCAGGAGTCTTGGTTTTCGGCGCGCGTGAGCGTTTGGCCGTTGGCGCGCCCCTCGGCGATCCACTTTCGAATTTGCTCCGGAGGGACCGGCCCGTATTCGCGCCCATCGGCGCCGAGGATTTTGTACATGGGGTCTTGGCGCGTTCGTCGCGCGACGCGAACGATTCCTTCGGCAGGTTTTGGTTGGGATTGGCTCTAGGTCGAGGCGCCGCAACGAAAGCTCTTTCTCCGATATCTCAATCGCGGAGCGGGAGACCCGTGGCGTCGGTCGTGATCCACCGGCCGCAAAGAATCAAAACGCCTTCAGCGATTCCCCACAGTGCACCCAACGCCCGCGGTGGCGAAAGTGACGATGAGCTGAATCACGGCGATCCCCGTGTATCCCAAGTAAAAGCGATGGATGCCGAACGCGCCAAGGAAGATACCGAGAAGTCCCGCTACGACGCGTGAAGCGCTTCGACTAAAGGCGACAGGGGGCTCGGCACCGCGAGAGCCTTTGGTCGGTTGATTGGCCTTCCGGAGATCGTCGACAAATTCACCAAACGATTGGAGCGGCCTCCACGAATCCCAAGTATCGCCGTCGCCGGTTCGTACGAGCGAGTCAACGCCGACGCGCCCCTCGGAAATCCATCGACGAACTTGATCCTCTGCAATGGGACCGTACTCGCGATCGTCCGCGCCGAAGATGGCGTAGTGTGTCATATCGTCACCTGCCGGGATTCTCCGCGGCGGCCCGCTTCAGGACAAGCGTCGCGTACGCCCCCTTCGGCAGCGAAAGTTGCACTCGGAGCTTCACCCGCCCCGCGTGACGATCGTCGGGTTGCGCCTCGTCGATCTCCGCCTCGTCGGGGATGAGGACACAGGCGCGCTTGTCCTCGCGGAACTCGAATCCGCGAATCCCACGGATCCGCAGCCGGTCGAGCGATACGCCGTCGACCGCGCACGCCGCCTCGAGCGCCCCGCGCACCACCGGATCGTTGGGTTTCGTCGAGTGGCACGGGAGCGGCAGCGCCGTCGATTCCCACATTTCCATTTCCTTGGGATCGAGGGCGCGCCACGCGGCGAGCGGCGCGAGCTCGGTGGGGATCTCGAGCGCCGCCGCGCCGTGCCGCGCGCGCACGAGCTTGTCGAGCGCGCGATTCCACAGCAGCGACTGGTACGCGAAGAGTTGCATCAGCCGCTCGCGCCTCGGCACGAACCGCAGCGCGCCGCGGAAATCTTGGGGTTCGCGCGCGAGGTGGCGGAAGACCGCCTGCTCGTGCCAGCCGCGCGCCAGCGTGAGGCAGCGCTTGAAGTCCCCCACGCGGCCGCAAGCTCCTCGCGGCGGCGCGAGTGCTCGGGGAATCGATCGTCGCCGGCGCCGCCACCAACAATCGGAGCGCCTCCTCTTCATTGCACTTCACCAGCTCGCGCGCCGGAAAGCCCTTCCCGGAGCGGGCGGCGCCGAATCGTTGGTCATCGAAATAGTTGGGAAGCCCGCTCCGCATGACGGCGGCGATGCCGGATGCAATCCCCTCGGCCTCGGCGGCGGCGAGGTCGCGCACCACGATCGAGAACTCGTTGCCGATCAGCCGCTCGCTCGTGACCGGCTCGGCGGCGTAACCCAACAATCCCGCCCGCAGCCCCTCCTCGCGCAGATCGGCGGGGCGCCCCCTTCGACCGACATCGCCTGCACGGTGGTCGCATGCTTGTCCTTCAAGCCGGCGAATCGCACCGCGTCGGTCGCGACCCCCGCGGCCTCGGCGAGCCGCACCGCCGCGTCGATCGTCGAGATCCCAACTTTCTCGACCTTGTACACCGCGATCGGGCCCTCGGTCGCGACGGCCGTCAAGTCGTAGCGCTCCTTCACCACGAAATCCGCGGGGGTCTCCTTGATCTTCACGATTGCCCTTTTTCTTGGGTTCCGGTTCCTTTGGATCGGTCGGCTTTGGATCGGTTTCCTTGGGATCGGACGCGGATCCGCGCGTCGAGCGCGAGGGTGGCGCCGCGCGTCGCCGATGCCAAGAATGGGTTGAGGTCGAGCTCGGCGATCGCCTCCTGCTCGCCGGCGAGCTGCGAGAGGCGCAGCGCCGCCTCCTCGAGCCACTCGAGGCGCGCGGCCTCGCCTCCCCTCTCTCCCTCGAGCAGGCGCAGCCCGCGGATCCCACGAATCAGCTCGCGCGCGTCGACGTCGGTGAGCGGCGCCACGCGCACGCTCGTGTCGGCGAGCGCCTCCGCGAAGATCCCGCCCAAACCAAACAAAACGAGCGGGCCGATGTCGTCGTCGCGCACGAGACCAAGAATCGTCTCGCGCCCCCTTCACGAGCGGCTGCACCAGGACCTCGAGGTCGGGGGCCTTCGCGCGCAATCGCCACAATCCTCGAAGGCGCGCGCCACGTCGTCTGCGTTGCGGAGGTCGAGCCGCACGCCTCCCACCTCGGACTTGTGGACGATCCGGTCGGAGACCGCTTTCAGCACGACCGGATAGCCGAGCTCGTTCGCGGCGGCGATCGCCCCAGCGGCGCTCGAGGCGGCGCGCGCCGCCACGATCGGGATCCCGTAGGCGCGCAGCACCGCCTCGCATTCCAGCGGACGCAACCATTCGCGCCCCTCGCGCAGCGCTGCCGCGATCACGCGCGCGGCGGCCGCGCGGTCGGCACGGAAAGTTGGGATCTTCCCGCGGGGCGCTCGCGCAGCCTCGCGTAGCGGACGAGCGCCGCCAGCGCCTGGGCCGCGTCCTCGGGGAATCGGTACACGGCGAGGCCGCTCCGCGGAAGTGGTCGACCGCCTCCTCGTCGCGGACCTTTCCCAACGATACGACCAGCACGGGGCGGCCGCCGGCGCGCGGCACGCACCCCACGATCGCCTGCGCGACCGCGAGGGCGTCGATGTGAATCGGGCTCACGAAGAGGACGATCGCCGCGTCATAGGTGGGATCGGCGAGGACGACGTCGAGGACCTCCTCGTAGCGCGCCGCGTCGGCCGACGCGATCAGATCGATGGGATTCTCGGGCGACGACTCGGGGGAGGATCCGCCGCAGCTTGCGCTTCGTCGAAGGCAACAATTCCGCAAAGGCGAGCCCCGCCCCCGCGCACGCGTCGGTCGCGAGGATGTTCGGCCCGCCTGCATTCCCAACGATGAGGACCCGGTTCCCCTTCGGGAGCGCCTTGCCGGAGAACGCGGCCGCCAGCGTGAACAGCTCCTTCATCGTCGGCACGCGGAGCACGCCGCACTGCTCGAGCGCCGCGTCGAATGCCACATTTCGCCCCGCGAGCGAGCCCGTGTGGGAGGCGGCGGCGCGCGAGCCGCGCTCGCTCCGCCCCCTTTCACGGCGATCACGGGCTTGCGGCGCGTCACCTCGCGCGCGATCCGCACGAAGTTCCGCGGGTTCCCGAACGACTCGAGATACATGAGGATCACGCCGGTGTCCGGGTCCGAACCCCAATATTCCAGGAGATCGTTGGGAGAGACGTCGACGCGGTTGCCGATGCTCGCGAAATGGGAGAAGCCGATGCCGAGCGCCCGCGCGTCGCCGAGGATCGCCTCGCCGAGCGCCCCCGATTGGGAGACGAACGCCGCGGCGCCGCGCACGGGCGCGCCGCGGCAAATGTGGCATTGAGGGAGACCTCGGGCTTTGTGTTGAGAACCCCATGCAGTTGGGCCCCACGACGCGCATTCCATATTTCCGCGCGATCGCCTTCAGCTCCTCCTCGAGCTCGGCGCCGCGCCCCCCACCTCCTTGAAGCCGGCGCTGATCACCACCAATCCTTTGACACCTTTCCGCCCGCAGGCGCGCGCCACGTCGGGGACCCGGGCGGCGGGAACGACGATCACCGCCAGGTCCACCTCGTGCGGGATCGACTCGACCGTCGGATAGCAAGGAATCGAGCCCACGGCGTCGGCGTTGGGATTCACCGGGAAGACGGGGCCGTTGAATCCGAACTGGATCAGGTTTCCCAACAATTCGCGCCCGATCGAGCGGGGCACGCGGCTCGCACCGATGACCGCCACGCTCCGCGGCTCGAAGATCGCATCGAGCGTCGCCGGCGCGTGCGGATTCTTGGCTTTCCGCCGGAGGCGCCGCGGCGCAGTCTTGCGATTCATGGATTCTTGGGATTCGCGGCCAGGTGCTCGCGGAAGGCGCGCGCGTGGCGCTCGGGGATGGGGACCGCGCGGAAGGTCTCGCGGCTCGTCGAGGCGGCGACGTTGCGCACGGTGGCGCACAGGACCCCGTCCTTGGCGCGGCGGAACGCGTAGACGAATGCCACACTCTGCGCGGTGATCTTCTCGATCGAGACCGACACCACGATTCGCTCGCCGAAGCGCATCGGCGAACTGAACTCCGCCGACAGCGCGACCGTGGGATAGCCAATATTGTGAGTGAGGAATGTCGTCGCGTACGCCTCGCCGACCGCCTTCTCGAAGAAGACCTCGAAGGCGCGATGACAGAAATCGAGGATCCGCGGATAGTAGGCAATCCCCGCCGGGTCCGCGTCGCCGAAGGTGATCTCGAGCTCGTGCTGGATGCGTCATCGGTGCTCCGCGCGCGATCCGAGGATCTCGCGCGCGCTCGCCGGCGCGAGCGCCCGCCCGAACACGCGGGCGAACTCCTCCGATACCACCTTTCCCACCTCCTCCAGAGCCGGCGCCTTTCCCAACGATCGCTCGAGCGAGGTCATGACGTCGGACTGGAATCCGCACGGGTCGAATCCCAAGAATCCGCGCAGGTCGGTCGACACGTTGAATGCGAAGCCGTGGAAGGTGATCCAGTGCTTCACGGCGACGCCGATCGACGCCACCTTTCGGCGCCCGAGCTCCGAGGCGATCCACACCCCCGTCGCCCCCGCCTCGCGCTCGCCTTCGAGGCCGTAGCGGGCGAGCGCCGCGATCAGCACCTCCTCGATCCGCCGCAGATAGGCGTGGAGATCGCGCTCCCCGGCGCCCAGCGCGAGGATCGGATATCCCACCAATTGGCCGGGGCCGTGATAGGTGGCTTTGCCGCCGCGCTCCACCTCCACCACGTCGACCCCGGGGATCGCGGGGCGCACGCCGTCGAAGGCGCGGCCGAGGGTCACGACCGGGTCGTGCTCCACCAACAATAATGCGTCAGGGGCCTCGCCGGCCGCGCGCGCCGAAACCCAACGATGTTGCAGCTCGAGCGCCTCGCGATACGGCACGCGCCCAAGCCAACAAACCACGGCGCCGCGATCCATCGATTCACTTCATCTGGAAGATGTGGATTGCCTTCCCGTGGACCGCTTCCGCCGCTTCCATGATCGCCTCGGGAGAGTCGGGTGGGCGTGGATCGTCGAGGCGATGTCCTCGGTGGTGGCCCCCATCTCGAGCGCGAGGATCGATTCCCCGCGAGTTCGGACGCCTCGGGCCCCACGATGTGGATCCCGAGCACCGCGTCGGTCTTGCGGTCGGCCACGATCTTGGTGAAGCCGTCGGTCTCGCCGAGCGCCAGGGCGCGCCCCGACGCCGCGAACGGGAACTTCCCAACAATCGGATCGAAGCCCTTCTCGCGCGCCTGCGCCTCGGTGTATCCCACAGAAGAGATCTCGGGCTCGGTGAAGATCACCGCCGGCACCGCGCGCGGATCGAAGCACGGTCTTCTTCCCGGCGATCGCCTGCGCCGCCACGATCCCCTCGTGCGTCGCCTTGTGCGCGAGCATGGGCTGGCCGGCCACGTCGCCGATCGCCCAAAGCCAAGGAACCGAGGTGCGCCGCTGCGGATCGACGCCGAAGAAACCCTGATCGTTGGGTTTGAGCCCCGCCTCCTCGACACCAAGATTCTTGGAGTTGGGGCGGCGGCCGACGGTGACGAGGATCTTGTCGCACACGATCGCCTTCTCTTTCCCATCTTTCGGCATCACCACACAAACGAGGCCGTCCTTGATTTGGTGTATCCCTTGGCCTTGGTCTCGAGCAGGATCTCGACCCCCTGCTTCACCAACTTTCGCCGCGACGATCTCCACGAGGTCGGGGTCGTTGCCGGGCAGCAGCGTCGGCGTCGCCTCGACGACGGTCACTTTCGAGCCGAGGCGCGAGTACACGCCCCCAGCTCGAGGCCGATGTAGCCGCCGCCGATCACCACCAGATGCTTGGGAACGCTCGAGAGGGCGAGCGCGCCGGTCGACGAAAGAATGCTCTCCTCGTCGAAGGCGAAGCCGGGGATCTCGATCGGCGAGGAGCCGGTCGCGAGGATCACGTTCGCGGCCTTGATCTTCCGCGGCGCCCCTGTGGCCCCCTTCACCTCCACCTCGTTCTTCCCAACGATCCGCCCGCGTCCGCGGACGAGCTCGATCTTGTGGCTCTTGAAGAGGCCGGTCACGCCGGTCGTGAGCTTCTTGACGACCCCATCTTTCCACGACACCAACTTTGTCATGTCGACCGAGCGGCTCCCGGTCTCGAGGCCGATCGTCTTCATCCAGTCGAGCTTCTCGTAGAGGCGCGACGCATAGATCAGCGCCTTGCTCGGGATGCAGCCGACCGTGAGGCACACGCCCCCGGCTCGCGGTCCTCCACCACGCAAACTTTCAAACCCTCTTGGGCCGCGCGGATCGCGGCCACGTAACCGCCGGGGCCAGCCCCCAGCACGAGCACATCGAAGGAAACGTCGGTCATGGACAAAGTTGGGACGCGGAGTCGGTTGAGTGGCGCAGTTTATAGAAGCGGTTTCCAAAGTATCTCGAATCGCGAGCGCGAGGCATCGTTGCGCAGCGCAAGGCGCTCTCGCCGCAGGCGACCCTAGAGGGTCGCCGAGGACGAGGCAACGCCGCGATGCGCGACGAGGGCCTCGCGCAGCTCGAGAGACTTTGGAAGCCGCTTCGAGTCCCCCAAATCCGGCTGCGCCGCGCGCCGCGTGGCCGGGTGCGGCGCGCCGCGCGCCCGCGCGGCCGAGGCGCGCTGCGGGAGGCGTGACTAGGCGCCCCACGTAAGGACTGTGCGCACTGGCGCCCCGAGCGGGTAGTATTGGAAGCGTTCCGGTGAGCGCCGACCACGGGTCGCCCGCCGAACCCTACCCGCGTCCTGAACGAGCTGCCCTTCCATGCCGAGTCTGAAAACTGGTGATTACGTTCGCCACTCTTCCTGTCCCGATTGGGGAGTGGGATTGGTGGCAGACCTTCGCGGATCGATGGCCGTGGTGCTTTTCGAGAATAGTCAGCGTCCCCGCGAGTTCCGGGTCCCCGCGCCATACTTGGTGCCCGCGCCCGACGCGGCGGCCGAGCCCCCAAGGTGAGTCACTTGAAGGCCATGATGCGCGCGGCGGGTGTGAAGCGCCGCACGGCCGCGCCGCGCGCCGCGCGATCCTTCGACGACGTGATCATCGAGTTTCGCAACAAATACGACGGCGGCTTCGGCGGCGCCGCGTGGCGCGCCGTGCGCGACGAGCGCGACAAGATGGAGAAGCTCGTGCGCGATCTGGTCGGCCCCACGAAGTGGCGCGACATACTTGCGAATCAAACGGTGGCCGATTTGGCGAAGGCCCACCGTCAAGCGGTGCAGACCTCGGGATTGATGCATCCGGTCCAGGCCGTGCGCATCACCAGCATTACCGACGGCGGCTTCTGGTCTTTCTATGGCGAGTGGGTTTGGAAGCCCGAGGCGAAGGCCGACATCTTCGATGAGGTGGTGAAGGGGCTCGCGACCGTGGGCCAGGCGACTTGGCCGAACATCAGCGCGCTCCGCGGCCTCGTGGCGCCCGACACCGATCTCTTCGTGAAGCCCGACGCGCTGAAGCGCACCGCAGCCTCGCTGCGCCACGAGCTCCCTATGAGACCCGCCCGAGCTTCCGCGGATACCAAGCCATCCTCGAGTTCGGCAAGAAAGTCCGCGAGCGGCTCGAGCGCGAGGGTTTCAAACCCAACGATCTTTGGGACGTGATGCAGTTCTGCAAGATCGTGGCGGGCGGGGCCGTGGACAACGGCGCGCCGAAGGCCAAACCCAAGAAAAGAAAGAAGCCCCGGCCGACGAGACTGCCAAGGTTTAGTTGTCTTGGCGCATGAGGGTCACGCGGAGCCGCTTCCCCTCGCACTGAAGGTCCACCTCGGCGGCGCCGTGGGTCCCGGGGACCGATAGTTGGGGATCGTCGCCGTCGGCCACGACCGCGAGCGATAGTTTGGAACTGCCGGGGATGAGGCTCTTGACGTTGCCGGCGACCATCGCGGCGAGCTCCCCATCGCCTCGCGCACCTCGTCGCGCGAGGGCTTCGCCTTCGCGAAGAGCTTGCCGGCGCAGCGCTCGGCGAGCTTCCCGTGGAAACGCAACAAAACCGCGCCGGAGAAGGCACCGCTGATCGCGACGCACGCGGACGGCTCGCCGCCGACGTCGGACTTGCGCGTGGCGCGGCGCGCGCCCTCGCGCGCGGGCGAGAGATCGAGCCCGAGCGCCGAGTCCCAGACCGCCGCGGTCACCGCGACGAGGTCCTCCTCTGCAAATCCACGATCTTCCATCCTGTGACTCAGCTCGCGCCGCGGCGCGCCTCCCGAACCCCACGCTTCGGCCACCGGGCGCCGCGACCTTGATCGCGGCGGGGCGCGCGCCCTACTTCAGGGGCCACGCTCCGGGCGGCAGCGGCGCTTCGCCGCCATGTAGGAAGATCGTTCCATACCAACGCTTCCAATCGGCGCGGCCGCGATCGAGCGGCTCCATGCTCCAGTAGACGTATGGATAGCAACTCCCCGCTCGCGCAGCGCCTCCGCGTGGATCGCCTCGATCTCGAAATCGAGCGGCTCGAGCGATCGTTGGCGAGTCCAGCGGTGGCGGAGCGCGAGGTCGCAGCCGTCGAGGAAGAGGGCCGCGCGCGGCGCGAGGCATTGCGCCAGATTGTGGAAGGCGAGTGTCGAGTCCCTGGGGCCCAGGTGATAGAGAAAGTTCTGGGCGAAGACGACGTCGGCGATCCCAACTTTCCGGACGAGCTCGGGATCCAGCGCGTCGGCCTGGGCGAATGCCACCTTTTCGCGGATCGCGGGCTTCACGACATAGGTGGGATCGGAGCCGGGCCCCGCGATGACATCGCCCGCAATGACATCGCCCGCAATGACATCGCCCGCAATGAAATCGAACGTGCTCTCCACGAATCCCGCGGGGAGCGCCGGGTGGTGGGTCGCCTCCTCACGCGTGTAGCGCGCCGCGCGCGCCGCGTCGAGGAGCGCCGTGTCGAGATCGAATGCCAAGATTTCGAACGGGACGTCGGGGCGCTCGCGCAGCAGCACCGACGCGATCGAGTAGGGCTCGGCGCCGTTCGAGCAGCCGATCACCACGATTCGGAGCGGCCGCCCCGCCGGAATCCCAACGAAATCGAGGACGGGCCCCGCGAGCGCGCGCAGTTGGGTGGGAAGGCGCGCGAACTCGGTGAATGGGTAGCTATGCCGGCGCGCCGAGAGGAGCGTCCATCGATGGCGAAGGCGCTGCCACCCCGGAGAGCGAATCCAGCCCGACACGCCGGGGAGGCGTTTGAGGGAGCTCGCGAGGGAGGGGGGCATGGATTGAAGCTTCGCACGGGAACCGGCGACCGGCAATAATCCCACCCATCGCCCCGGGGTCCCAACCATGTTGAATCGCCGCGAGATCCTCATCCAAACTTTCGCCGCGTCGGTTGCGCCGCGGGCGCCACTGCGCACGTCACTGTGGGCGTACCGCGGCGCCGCGTCGCCCCAGGAGCAGGCGACAAAGCCAACGAAACTGAAGGGGCGCCTCAAGCAGTCGGCCTGCCGGTGGTGTTATGGTGGCATTCCCCTCGACGAGCTCTTGCAAAGCGGCCGCCGACATGGGGCTCAAATCGATCGAGCTCCTGCGCGAGAACGAGTGGAGCGTGCCCGCGAAATATGGCCTCACCTGCGCCATGGCCGACGGGATCGGCACGATCGGCGAGGGTTGGAATCGCCTCGAGAGCCACGAAAAGTTGGTGAAGCAGGCGGAGCACCTCATCCCGCTCGTCGCGAAAGCCAATCTTCCGAATCTGATCACTTTTTCGGGGAATCGCCGCGGCCAGGCCGACGACGAGGGGCGAAGAATTGCGTCGCCGGCCTGAAGAAGATCGCGCCGCTCGCCGAGAAGCACGGCGTCACGATCTGCCTCGAGCTCCTGAACAGCAAGGTCGATCACCAAGATTACCAATGCGACCACACGCCGTGGGGCGTCGGCGTCGTGAAGGGGGTGGGCTCCGATCGGGTGAAGCTCCTCTACGACATCTATCACATGCAGATCATGGAGGGCGACGTGATCCGCACGATCCGCGACAACATCCAACAGATCGGCCATTTCCACACCGGCGGCGTGCCGGGGCGCGCCGAGATCGACGAGAAGCAGGAGCTCAACTATCGCGCGGTGTGCAAGGCGATCCTCGATTCCGGATACCAAGGATACGTCGGTCAGGAGTTCTGCCCGACGGGCGACCCCTGACCTCGCTCCGCCGGTGCGCGGAGATCTGCGACGTGTAGAACCCCATGCGAACGATTCCCACATTTCTCACGATCCTCGCAATCGCGGCGCTCGGCGCCTGCGGGCGCTCCCGGTTTCGAATCGGCGACGACTGGCGCGCCGAGCTCGCGAAATCGGGTCCGATGGAATTCCAGGATGCCAAGAAAGCGGAAGACGCTTCGGCGGCCGACCCCTCGAAATCCCAAGATTCGAAGAGCGCGGAGGAGAGCCCGTCGATCCTCATGGTCCTGCTCCTCTACATTCCCAATCGGATCTTCGACGCCGGAGACGTGGTGCGGGCGGGAGTGAATTGGGGCCCGGGCATCGGCGCCGATTTGTGCGCGACCGAGTCCCTCAGTGTCGCGGCGATGTTTCGCACGTCGGTCGGCGTCGGCTACGAGACGCTGCGCCACATGCCGGTCGTGTGGGGGCGAGAGCTACGCGGCGGTCGGACCCGTGTCGTCCAAGGTCGTCGGGGGCCCCATCTGGTATCGCCAGTATTGGGACATTCGCCCCGAGCTCCATGTCGTGCTCGTGGGGGCGCACGTCGCCGTGAACCCCGCCGAGATCGCGGACTTTTTCTTGGGTTCACGACGATCGACATCATGAACGATGACTACAAATAGCGCTCTGTGAACCGGCTCCTTGCCGGATCGCTCATGGCGGCGAGACCTTGAGCGTTAGTTTGTATCGGCCCGCCGTGGCGCCAATGTTGGTGACCTCGACCGTATAGTTGGCGGTCGTGTTGACGAGCACCTTGGGAAAGCTCACGACGAGGCCGTTCGTCGAGACTTTCTTGGGAAGCAGGAGCGTGAGCCCGCCGCCCGGGCCGAGGACGTCGAGGTCGGTGAATGTCTGATCCTTGGTATTCCCCGCGACCGTCAGGCTGAAGGTCTGCCCCGCGGCGAGTGTCAGGACGATGTCGTGGCCGACCCGCGTTCCCAAGAATGCGGAATCGACCGAGCCGCTTCCGCCGGTCGACGCGTCGAGCTGTGCACGCGGTGCCGACCTCCTCGCAGCCGATGACACCATTGGTCATCGCGGCGCCGAGGATCTTCAGCGCCGTCGGGGGCCGAAGAAAAAGAATGTGTCGTCGACGATGGCCTGGATGCACGCGGCGTAATAGGTGGCATACGCGTCGAGGGCGTTCGTGCCGTCGACCGTGCCGATGCCCACCTCCGCCATCGATTGCGGCCAATCGAAGAGCGAGAAGAGGATCGAGATGTCGGATTTGTGTTGCTTCACCGCCGTGCGGATCCTCCAGAGCGCGCAGCCGAAGATGTGGCCGGCCGCATGCTCCTCGGGGATATTGTTACCATCGAGCAGGTCGTCGAGGTTGTCGAGCATCGTGAGCGGATCGGAAAGGTTGCGAAGGCCGTCGGGGGCGAGGCCGAGCGCGGTGAACAGCGCCGGGCTGCATAGTTGGGCCAGCGCGAAGCCGATCCGCGGATCCTTGAAGAACGACGCGGCGAAATAATCGGCGATCGCCTCGTTCACGGCGCGCGGCGGGTTGTCGAGCGCCGCGCCGCTGAAGGCGAGGCCGCCGAAGGCCGCGATCGCGTGGGTGTATTCGTGGCACATGACCGTGGGGTCGCGCGAGAAGTCGTCGCCGTCGACGCCGGTCGTGCCGGTGAGATCGCCGAATGCCATGAATCCGGGGCCCGTGCCGAGGCCGAGATCGCCGACCGAGAAGAACGCGTTCACCACCCCGGGACGTTCACGCACGTCGGCATCGAGAAATCGTTGGGGAGCGGCCCGCCGCCGAGCTTGGTCATGGCGAGCGCATAGTTGGTGAGGTGATTGTAGGCATTGGCGCCGTCGAAGATGTCCTGCGCGGCCGTGATTCCGTGGGGATCGCCGAGGAAGTTGTGCCCAATGGGCGAGACGAAGTTGAAGAACTGGTCGGGGATCCCGCCGGTCTGGTGCGGCGCGTCCAGAATCCAACAAAAGCGCCCGAAGAAGTCGCCGTTGTCGGCGGTGCCGGGGACCGCGGTCGCGAGCGCGACCTCCTTCAGCGCCGAGGTGGTCGGCTTGTCGATCGCGGCATTCGCGATCGTCTTGTAGATGACACCCTTCCCGGCGCCGGTCTTGAAGAGATTCGGCTGGCCGTTGAACTCGAAATCCCCTTCCCCAAGAAAAGTCTCCTTGTCGACGAACGCGCGCGCGACGGCGCCGCTCGCGGCGTCGACATCGATCGAGATCGGCGTGAGCGGCTGCCGCAGCACGACGCCAACGCGGTAGACGAGCCGCGGCGCCGGGGTGGCGAACGCTTTCTTGGCATTCACGCGCGGCGCCGAAACCCAACGATCGGACCCGAGGGCGTTCCACTCGAGGTAGTCGGTCGCGATCTCGAGCGCGCGCCTCGGCGATCGCCGGCGGCGCGAGGTGCGCGGCGCCGGGCCAGCCGATCCCGTGGGCGGCGGTCGCATTCCCCGACGCGTCGAGCTGGAGCGTGAGGCCGTAGCCGTCGAGCGCGAAGCCGTGGATCGTTTGCGTCGCGCGGACGTAGACCGGCGCGCCGTTTTTGTGGTGAAGGAGCGTGCGCGGCGGCGCGAGCGAGACCGCCGAAGCGGGCGCGTCGAAGAGCGGGCCGTAGCGCTCGGTGAAATCGCGAAACTTGGCAATCGCATCCCCACCTTTGAGCTCGATCGCGCCGCGGATCCGGGTGACGGCGCCGCTCTCGGCCATCGCGTCGACGGTCCAGCGCGCGGCGCCGGGGCCCGCCTCGGCGACGATCCGCGCGGCGTCCTCGGCGCGGAGCGAGCCGTGGCGCATCTGTTGCGCCTGCGCGGCCGAAACACAAAGAATCCCGAAAAGAGTCGTGGCGAGCGCTCGATGAACGATCATGGGGGCCTCGAGGCGGTGGGGACGATGCGGTCGGCGAGGATCATCCGGATCGCAGGGGGTGTGCAACGGTCGGGCGGCGCGGGCGCCGGCACGCCCCTGCTAGGATGGGCGCATGGCCGCCGCACGCGCCGCCGCCCTTGGATTGCTGGCATTCGCCGCCGCTTTCTTCGCGACGCGGGCGATCGTGGGGGCGGGGGACGGGGGCGGCCCACGCGAGGTTGGGGAGCGCGAGGGGCCCAGGAGCGCGTCGCGGTCCGCCGAATCGGCCCCCGCCGCCCCCAAACCCAACGAAACGCCCGCGCCGGCGAGCAGTCCCAACAATCGGGACGCGGCGGCGGATACCAACAATAGCGTGCCCGCAAGCCCCCGAAGCGGCCGCAGCGGGAGTGGCGACATCGTGATCTTCGGAACGCTCGTCGATTTCGACGGCAAACCGATCCGAACCGGGACCGTTGCCTGGGTCCACGAAAAGGGCACATCGCACTCCGGCACGCGCGAGACACCCGCGGAGTCGACGGGGCGATTCGAGCTTCCGATCCCAACCTTACGGCGGGCGCGGCACCGGAAGTACACCATCCGCGCCCGCGCCCCCGGACGCTTCGACATCGTTGCGGGGCCGCTCGAGGCTTCGGCGGGCAGCGCGTCGACGCTGGAGAGATCCGCTTCGAGGCCGTCGGGAGAGTGAAAGTCAAGATTACCGACCGCGCGGGGCGGCCGATTCCCAACATTCGCGTGGCGCTCAACGAGAGCGAAGACGCGCCGCGCTTCGGCTTGTCCGCGCGCGCAGCTCGACGCGCCGCGGCTGGGGGAAGACCCGATTCACGCTCGAGGGGATCACGCTCGAGGACGGAATGTTGACATTGAGCCCGTGTGGGCCGGCCGGAGCCTCGTGTGGGTGACACCGAACATGCAGGGCGACCGCCAAGAAACGTTGGGAATCGAGCTGCGCTCGCGCACGCTCGAGGTCGTCACGGGGCGCGAGGATCTGTTGGAATGGACGGCCGCCACGTCAGCCTTCTCTTTCGGGGCGCGCGACGGCGCGCCGACCGACTCGCGAACACAATGTTGTCATTGCTTGCGGCGGCGCAGAGCGGGTGGTGGTATCCGGTCCGCGCCAAGACCGACGCAGAGGGTGCGTTCACTTTTCCCGCGGTTCCGATCGGCAACTATTTCGTGCGCCGCGGCGACTACGCCATCCACTTCGATATCGCCGCCCGCGTCTACGAGGCGGCAGCGGCGATCGTGATTCCCAACGAATGGGCCGCTCGCTACTGGCACGCGGGCAGGCCTGTCCCGGGCGACGCCGAGCATTCGGTGACTCTTCGCGACGGTGCGAATTCCGCCGACTTCGATTTCGGAAACGGCAACAGGCTCGAGATTGGCGTCGTCGATTCCCATTCCCAGCAATCCATTCCCCGCGCCGCGGTCCGCGTCTATGCCCCGCTCGAGGTGAATGCCGAGATTCCGCGCGGCCACGCGAGGCGATTTCCCGAACAAGGTGCGACGGGAAACCAACACTCGACCGCCGTGGAGCGACCGGCAGTGACGGAAAAGTGGCATTCGAGGACATCCCCGGCGGAATGTGGAGGTCTCCGTCCAGGCGCCCGGGAGGCGACGGGCGCAACTCGACGCGAAGGTCCCCCGAGCGACGACGGCACGCTCGTCATTCCCATCGATCGCGGGGGCGTGATACGCGGAAAGGTGGTGAGCTCCGACGGCACGCCGGCCCCCTCGGCCATCGTGGCGCTCGTCCCGCGGGCGACGATCTCGAGCCCGTTCTCCTCGACGCGACCATTTTCGAGACCGCGCCCGAGACCCCGCGCATTCACCCGCGACGACGGGACGTTCGAGCTGGTCGGCCTCCCGGCGGGAATCCAACGATTCGTCGCCTACTCTTCGACTCATGCTCCGGCAACCGTGGATCTCACGATTCCCGAGGCGGGCCCCATGGACGACGTCGTGACTCACACTCGAGCGCTTCGGTGGATTCGTGGTATCCGCGCACCGAGGCGCCGATGTCGTTACCAACTATATGGTCACGCCGAAAAAAGAGGCACGTCGCCCGCGATCCCTCCCGAAGCCTGGGAAGACGACGGCTTCTTCGGCCTCGTCGGCGGCCTCGGCGATCCGATGTCGGCGCGCGGCGGCCCCGCGCCGAAGGGCGTCGTGACCCTCGAGCGCATCCCGCCGGGCGAATACACGCTCGAGATCGCCGAACCGGCCGCACTGGGCCGCGGCGAAGCCGCAGTATCCAGGTCAAGGCGCGCGCGGTCGGGGCGCAACGTTCCCATCTATGTGGAGTTGCCGTGAGTGTGCGCCCAGTGCGACTCCTGGTCGGTGCGGCCGTCGCAGGCGCGGCCCTCGGCGTCGGCGCCGCTCTCGCGTTCCCACAGAAGGCGGATCCCTCCGCGCGGACTCCGAAGAAGATCGAGGCTCTGATTCCGCTCGCCGCCGCCGCGCGTCCGACCGCGCCACGCACACCCACGAATACGACGAGCCGCGCCGCGGTCACGGCGACTCCGACGCCCACCGCCAAACGCCAAGATTCCGCAGATCGCGCCAAAATGGAGGAGGCGATGCGGCTGCGCGGCCAGCCGAAGGTCGACGACATCCTCAAGAACCCCTACCGGAATCCCAACAAAGTCACACTCGACGGTGCGCAACGCGAGGCGCTTCTCGCCAAAGATCTCATCGAACTTTCGCCGCGAGCGCCGACTCCGCGTGGTCGACCTGGTCGGCCGCCACGGGAATCGAGGCGGACAAGGCCCAGCGAGAGGGCAACTTTGCGCTGGCGCGATCGCGAGCCCCCCGGCTTCCAAAACGGGATGACCCTCAACGATCGCGTTCCGGGATCGGACGAAGGCAGCAGCACGGGCACGGGTGGAGCGCGTTGTCAGCCTGGCGCTCTTCACCTATTTCTCTCCTCCCCAAGAATACACCCGGCGCTCGGCGTCCTCAAGGGCGCATAACAACAGAAGCTGCTCGAGCTCCACGACGGCGTCCAACAATTCTTCGCCGACGCCGCGAAGGGGGCGCTGAGCGAAATCCCAACGATCATGGCTTCGAGGCGCAAAACGGCTTCCCACCAATGTCGAGGGCGATTTCTTCGTCGACTCGACCTGCATCGATTGCGACACGTGCCGTTGGATGGCCCCGTCGGTCTTCGATCGGCGCGGCGAGCACTCGCGCGTCCATCACCAGCCCGCCGATCCCAACGAAACGGAGGCGGCGCTCCGCGCATTGTTGGCATGTCCGACGGGCTCAATTGGGGCGGTGGAGAAGCATGACCTCATCGACACGCGAAATGCGTTCCCGATCGTCATCGACGGCGAAGTCCACCATTGCGGCTACCACGCCGAATCGAGCTTCGGCGCGGCGAGCTATTTCATCCGGCGTCCGCCGGAGCGCGGCGGAAATGTGCTGATCGATTCGCCGCGGTTCACGAACACGCTCGTGCGCCGCCTCGAGGAGATGGGTGGGGTCGCGACGATGTTTCTCACCCACGGCGACGACCTGGCCGACCAGGCGAAATACGCCGCGCACTTTGATTGCGTTCGGGTCATGCACGCGGCCGACGCGCCGCCCGAGATCGAGCGGAAGATCGTTGGGATCGAGCCGGCGGCGATCGATCCCGAATTGTTGGTGATCCCGACCCCGGGGCATACGCGCGGCTCGGCCTGCCTCCTCTTCCGCGAAACCCACCTATTCTCGGGCGACCACGTCGCGTGGAGCGAGTCGCGAAAGCAAATCATCGGCTTCCGCGACGCCTGCTGGTATTCGTGGGATCGGCAGATCGAGTCGATGGAGCGGCTCGCGCGGCACCGATTCGAGTGGATCCTGCCCGGGCACGGGCGGCGATGCCAATTGTCCGCCGAGCGGATGGCGGAGGAGATGGCGAAGTGCGTCGAGTGGATGCGGTAGGACTCGGGCTCAGACCCCATTACCACCCTCGTCGCGGACAAAGTTGGTAAAGGTGCCTGACCCCTCATCTCTTCGCCGGATAGCGCTGCCGCAGCCGCACCGAGTCGATCCCAAGTTTGTAGCCGCGCGACGCCGGATTCTTCCCGGCGCACTCGAAGCGGATCGTGTGCGCCCCGACCGGGAGCGTCTGATCGCCGAGGCTCAGCTCGTGGACCGCCACCTCCGCCGAGTAGAAATCGATGGCGTCGCCGATCGGCTTGCCATCGAGCGAGACGCGATAGATCCCGAAATCGTAGGAATGGGTGAGGGCACGACGAGGCGCTTGCGCGCCGCCTCCTTCACCTCGAACTGCACTTCCGACCCACGCGTCCGCTTCCTTGGCATCGAAGAATAGTTGGCCTTCGCCGGTCCAATCCCAACCTTTCTGGAGGCTCACCGCGCCGTGGAACGACTTCGCCGACGCGGCGAGATCCTTCCCCTCGACGATGAAATCGAGATTGGGAATCACCCGCTCGGCCACGGGGGCATCTTGGCGAAGCGCTTCGGCTGCCCCTTCTGATACCAAAACGCCACCGTCGCGAAATCGTCCTCGCGCTCGACGAAGCCCTCGATCTTCCCACTTGTCGTCTCGTCGGCCGACATCCAGCCGTAGTGCTCGAAGCGCAACACCAACGATTTCCGGAAGCAGACCGGATCCTTCAGATGCCAACGATAGGCCGAGAGCCGCTGCCCCACGTGCCCCCACTCCCCCTCGAGGATCGAAACGCCGAAATAAGGAAAGGTGCCTTTCTCGAGCCCCCACGCGTTGAGGAAATAATCCTCGGTGCCGGTGCCGCGGATCGAGGGCTTCTCCTCGCCGTCGATCCAGATTGATCGTCCCCTCGCCGAACCACTCGGGGCTGCGCGTGCGCACCGACATGACGGTTCCCACATATCGCCCCTCCCCTCGGCGTCGCACACCAAGTGATGCGCCCCAGGATCGTTGGGAATTCCTGCCGGTACTGCGCGCAGAAGTAGGCCGCGTCGGCCGGCACCTCCTCCTCGGTCCAGTCGACCTGGTAGTAGAGCGCCGCGAAGGGGCGCGCGCTTTCGTTGGTGACCGTGATCTTGGCCGAACGGTGGAACGGCATCGCCCAGAATGGATGGTAGGAATCGCCCCCTGGACGATGATCGGCTCGCTGCGCACCTCGGCCCGCTCGCCGAATCCCGCCGCGAAGAAATCGCCGAGCGGGGCCTCGACCGCGGGCTCGGCCGCGCCGTCCCAGTACATCCGCAGCGCGATTTCGTTGGGAGCGGCGGCCCCTTCCCTGGCGAGCCAGTTCGGGCGCGCCTCGGCGAAGGTGAGCCATATGTGGCGAATCACTCCCGGCCCCTGGAGATCGGCGAGCGTGAAGGTCTCCCCGGCTTCACCCAACGATTGTCGCGATTGCTGGGATCCTCGGGCGCCGTCGACGAGACGCGCCGCGAGCGCGCGCCGTCGAGTTCCCACAATTCCCGCGACGGGGATCCGGCGCGCGGCGGCGCGCAGGCGACGAGTGCGAACAAAGCGGCCAGGACTCCGAGGCGGGGTGCTCCCATGGGGGCGGAGCGTAGCAGGCCGCCGCTATTCGAGCACGCAGAGCGTGGAGCGACCCGACGTGAGCGTCGCCGTCGCGCGCCGCTCGGCGCCATTGCCCCCTTCGCCGTCACCACATATCGGCCGGCGGGGAGGAGGACTTCGCCATCGAAGCGCTTGCGCGCGACCTCGAGACGCGCGACGACCGCGCCCCCTTCGCGCGCCACCTCGACCGCAGATCCCGGCGTCGCGCCATCGAAGCTGATCGCGAGGAGGCCGGCGCGGGCGACCGTGAAGTCGAAAGTCACGTCCTCGGTATCGTTGGTGATCTCGAGCGCGGCGCCCCCTCGGCGACCCAGCCCATCCGCTGCTCCCTTTCGTTGGGAAAGTGGATGATTGGGCGGTACACGCCGGGGCGCGGCGCGATCGCGCTATAGTTACCATTCGCCGCGATTTCCGCGAAGTCCGCGTCGCGGCCGTCGACGTCGAGGAAAGAGATCCGCCCCCCTTTCCGCTCGATCCCCGCGTCCGCGACCTCCACGCGCCCCTTCAGGTACGGCGATTTCCGAACGAGGATCTCGATCGGCTTCGTGGCCGTCACGGCGTCGACGACAAAGTTGGGATTCTCGAAGGCGAACGTGCGGCCATCGTGCCATGCGCTCGCCTGAAGGTGGTGCGTTCCATACTTCAGGATCGCGACCTCGAAGGCGCCGTCGCGCACCGGCGCCGATCGCCCCTTGCCGTCGATGCCGAGATACACGTGGCCCTGCGCCACCGGCTCGCGCGTCGCCGCATCGAGGACGCGCCCCGAGAGGGTCCCGATCTCCGACTCGGCCTCGTCCCCACCAACAACAATCAGGAGATTCTTGGTATCGGCGGCGACCCCCTTCACCGTCGCGGTCAGAATCTTGGTATTGCGCCGGTCGATCCCCTCCGCGCTCCACTGGGCCTGGACTTCGTACTCGCCATCCTCGAGCCCCTCGACGGTGAAGCGCCCCGCATCATCGGCGGCGACCGTGCCGTCGACGAGCCTCCGCGACGCGGACTCCGCACGCGTGACCGAGATCCAGGCGAATGGCGCGGGCGCGCCCCGTCCGACACCACATTTCCGGAGATCGATCGCCCCGCCTCCAGGACGACGTGGATCTCGGGGGCTCCTTCGCCGAGGCGATGAAAGGTGGTGTGTGTGCCACCATGAATCCCGGCGCGCGGATGCGCATTCGGACCGGCGGGAACGCGTCGCCCCCTTCCCTGAAGTGGACCCGCGCCATGCCCTTGGAATCGGTGAAGGCCTCACACCAAGTATCTTCAATTTGCACGTGGGCCCCCGCGACCGGCGCGCCGTGCCCATCGGTGACGAACACCACCGCCGCCGAAACCTCCGACGGCAACACCAAGTCCTTCACGTGGATCGTTTGGTTCGGCGCCACGTCGACCCGCGCGTCGGCCGCGATCCCCTGGAGCTGATTCACCTTTTGTGGGGTTTCGGCGCGCACCGAGACCGTCGGCGGCTTCCCGTCCCCCACCGGCAATCGTTCGAGGCGATAGGTTCCATCGCCGCCCGTGACCGAAGACCAAGGATCCTTCCCCTCGTAGATGTTGGTTTGGGAGCCGAAGAGTCCCTGGCTCGAGTCGCGCGCCCACGCCCAAACGCGCGCCCCCGCGACGGGGCGGCTCTCCGTGTCGACGACGCGCCCCTCGAGCGCGCACGCTGGAAAGCAACGAATCGTGACCTCCCGCGGATTCTTGGTCTTGTCGGCGCCGAGCTGCCTCGACGCCGGCGCGAGCGCCGGGGAATCGCCGTGAAACGCAGGACCCCCATCTGGACCCGGACTTCGCTCGGGATGTCCTCGAAGACGCAGTCGCCGTTGGCGCCCGTCTTTTTCTCCTCCAAGACTTGGCTTCGCAGCGGATTCTCGACGAGGCGATGCCACGAATCGTGGACGTGCGATTTGTTGGAATAGATCCGAAGCCACACCCGCGCGTCCGCGGCCGGGGCCGAAGTCGTGGCGTCGACGACGTGGACGACGATGGGCACCGCGGGCTCGAGTTCGAGATCGACCCGCAGTTGGGTGGGATCGGGCTGCGTCGGAATCTCCGACGCCTCGAGATAGGCGAACGCGTGCCCGGCCGCGTCGCAGCGGAGGAACCAGAACTCGGTCCCCTCGTACTCGACCATGAATCGATGGCGTGTCGGAATCCCAATCAAACGATAGTTTCCATTGGAGTCCGTGCTCGTCTCGACGCGTTGCATTGCGCCGCCGAGGATTCCGCTCCACTCCACCTTGGCGCCGGCGATCGGCGCGAGGCTCACCTTGTCGCGAACGATCCCAACGATCTCGCGCCCGGGCGAAAGCCGCACCACGCACTCCACGCCCGGCTCCGCCACAACCCTGGCCGCGGGGGCGAACCCAACTTTCCAGGCCGTGACGGCGAAGCGCGCATTCGCGCCGGCGACCGGGATCGCGAAGCCCCCGTCGGCGCCGCTCGTCGCGACTAGCGCCCCGGAGTCTCCGAAGCGCGCGCGAGGTCGAGGGGCACGACGTCGATCACTCCGAAGCTCCGCGCCACGACGAGCGCGCCGGCGACCGGCGCGTCCGACGCGTCGACGACTCTCCCAAGAATCGTTTGCTCGGCATGCGCTCGCGCCGCGCTCCGCGCATCGGTCGCGACGCGCGTCGCCGCCCCCGCCGAGTCCGCCCGATCCCCGCGGCGGCCGCGCGATTCTTGGCATTCGCCGCCACCGCGGCGCGGCGCGACTCCCGCCGGATCGTTGGCATCGCGCCGCGGCTCCGAAACCCACCAAAACAGGGCGCCGGCAGCGATCAGCATCGCTGCCCCCACGCGAGCCATCGTCCGATTCGGTTTCCTTGGGTTTGCATTCGGGGCTTTTGCGAGCTCGCGGGCGCGGGAGGCCGCGCTGGGCGCGGATCGTCGAGGGAAACTCCCGCGGGTCAAGCCAGGCGCGCTCCGACGCGCCCACCCCTGCGGAGTTCTTCACATTCCCAGGGCGCGACGCGGCACAGCAATTGGGTTGGATTCGGCTTCGGTGGGTTTCGCGAAGGATTTCTTTGGGTGCCTTGACAGTTGCCCGCGAACCCTCGTTACAATCTTGGCAACGGAAGGCTGCCGTGTAGACCAACACTCGAATCGCCGGGCACCGCCCGGCCCCGCGCCGGAGACTCGATCAACCGAGCGCGATTCGTTTGCCTTCGCCGCGCGCCCACAGGCTCTCGAGCCCACAGCTCACAGCCCCACAGCCCCGCGGCGCCAATCCCAATCAAAGCACGGCTTCGGCGCGAGCTCCGGGCTCCCATTCCATCCGCAGCGCCCCGCACATACCGCCTCTCGATAGATATCTAGGATTCCCCATGACACCGCTCCTCGGAGTTTTGATTGGCATCGGCGTCTTCCTCTTCCTCCTCGTCGTTCCCTCGATCCACCGGATCGGGCCGACGGAGGTGGGGCTCGTCACGAAACGCTTCTCGGCCAAAAGCATTAGAGATGACAATCCCATCGCATTCGAGGGCGAGGCCGGCTACCAGGCCGACCTCCTGATGCCGGGATTGCGATGGAAATTCTGGATCGTCTTCGCGGTCGAGAAGTTTCCTTGGGTTCAGGTCCCCGCGGGTGAGATCGCGGTCGTGATCGCACAGGTGGGCGAGCCGCTCCCGATCGGCGCGAAGTCGGCGGTGTACAAACCCGACTTCGAGCGCTTCAGCGACCTCCGCACATTCATGGCGAAGGGTGGCCAGAAGGGAGTGCAGCGCCCCGTCCTCTCGCCGGGCACGCTCGTCCCCATCCATCCCATCGGATTCTTGGTGATCACCAAGAAACAGATCTATGGCATTCCCGTGGCAACGGAGCTCCAGGCGCTCGGCCGGCGAATCACGGCCCAATCGTTCGGCCTTCGCCCCGAGCAGCTGGACCTGATCCGGATCGAACCCCAAGTAACCGCCGACGGACACGTGGTCGACGTCTGCGGCGTCGTCACGGTCTTCGACGGGGAGCCGCTCCCCTCGGGCGACATCGCGAGCCGCCTCGGCGGTTACGTCGACATCGCACAGATGGAATCGAAGGACGCCTCCGATCCCGAGATCATCGAGAAGCTGCTCGGCAACATGAACAACGAGCACAACAATTACCAAGATTTCCAGGCGTTCCTCACCAAAGGCGGCAAGATCGGCCTCCAGCACGACACGCTCCTCTACGGCGCGTACGCGCTGAATCCCTTTCTCCTCAACGTCGAGATCGTCCCGATGTTGAAGGTGAGGCAGGGCGAGGTCGCCGTCGTGAAGGGATATGTGGGATTGGTCACCCAGGACACCTCGGGGCCGCAGTTCAAGTTCGGTTTCGTCGTGCGCCCCGGGCACCGCGGCGTCTGGAAGGAGCCGCTGCGCACGGGCAAATATGCCATCAATCCGCGCTGCTACGAGGCGGAGATCGTGCCCACGGCGATCCTCACGCTCAACTGGGCCGAGGCCGTCTCCCAAGCCCACGATCTGGACAAGAATCTCAAGCAAATCGTGGCGAAGAGCCGTGAGGGGATTCGTCTTCAGCATCGATCTCCAGGTCCAGATCCACGTGCCCGACACGCGCGCCCCTACGTGATCTCGATGGTTGGGACGATGCAAAACTTGGTGAACGAAGTTCTGCAAGCGGCCGTGGAAACCACTTCCGCGATAAGTTGCAATCGATGCCCGCCGTGGATTTCATCGCCACGCGCCAGCGAGTCCAGGAAGAGGCCAACGCCCACATCACCAAGCAGCTCGAGCAGTACCAGGTCGAGACCCGCGGCGTGTACATCCAAGATGTCATCTTCCCCAAGGAGCTCGTCACGGTCCTCACGCAGCGCGAGATCGCCAACCAAGAGGTCGAAACCTACAAAAAGCAGATGTCTCGCAAGAGCAGCGCATCGAGATGGAGCAATCAAGGGGCGCGCCGACATGCAGGCCCAGCTCGCCCAATCGAAAGATTGGGATCGAGATCAAGGTCAACAATGCGGAGGCGCGCAAGGCCGAGGCCGACGGCGAGGCGACCTACGTCGAGAAGACCGGCACCGCCAAGGGGCCGAGATCCGCGCCGTGGGACTCGCGCGCGCCGAGGGCTTCAAGGCCCAGGTCGAGGCGCTCGGTTCCCAAGCCACCGCGCTCCTCAACGTCGCCACCGCGCTCGCCGAATCCCACATCAAGATCGTCCCCGACGTCTTGGTGAGCGGCGGGCAGGGGGCATCCTCGACGGATACTTGGCAAACCTCCTGAAGCCGCGCCCCGCCGAGATCGCGGCACCGGCGAAGCCGCCGGGCCGCTAACGGGCCGCTACGCCGTCACGGGGAGCGCCGCCGCGGGCCCATGGGCCGCGGCGGCGTGCGCCAGAGCCGCAGGCTCCGCGCGCGCCTCGCGGCGCCGCTGACGCCACTCGCCGATTTGTGCGAAGTACGAGTAGGCGACCGGCGTCACCAGCAGCGAAAGCAACAGCGAGAGGAGCTGCCCGCCGATGATCACTTTCGCGATCGAGGCGCGCGACGCCGTGCCCGGCCCCACGCCGAGCGCGATCGGCACCATCCCGCCATCAGCATCACGGTGGTCATGAGGATCGGGCGCAACCGCGTTTTGTTGGCATCGAGGATCGCCTGCGCCAGCGGCTTTCGCCGCGCGCGCGCAGAACGTTGGTGTAGTCGACCTGGAGGATCCCATTCTTCTTCACGATGCCGAAAAGTAGGAAGAGGCCGAAGACCGCGTAGATGTCGAGCGCTTGGCCGAGGCCATAGAGCGAGAAGGAGCGCGAAGGGAATCGTGAGCGGCACCGCGAGGAGGATCGTGATCGGGTGGAGGAAGCTCTCAGATTGCGCCGCCAGGATCATGTACATGAAGAGGAACGACAGCGAGAACGCGATCAGGAAGTTCACGCCGGTCTCGGCGAGGGTCTTGGCGCGCCCCGTGAAATACAAAGAATAGCCGGGGGCGAGGTTCATCTCGGCGCCGATCTTCTGGATCACCTCCACGGCGCCGCCGATCGGGAGGCCGTCGAGGTTGCACTACGATCGTGACCTTTCGTTGGCGAGCGAAGCGATCGATCTGCGAGGGCCTCGCGCCTCCTCGAGCGATGCCAAGTTTGCGAGGCGCACCTGCCCCGCCGTGCGCGAGGGCACCGTGAGGCGGTCCACCGTCGTCGGATCGTCGCGGTCCTCGGCGCGCGCGCGAAGCCACACATCGTATTGCTCCCCGTCGGCGGGATCCTTGAAGTTGGAGACGATCTCGCCGCCGACCAGCACCTGGAGCGTCGCGCCAATGGTGGCAATCGAGATCCCGAGGTCCATCGCCCGCTCGCGGTCGATGTGGACGCGAAGCTCGGGCTTGCGGAGCGCAACTGTGGTATCGACATCGACGATCCCGCGCACGGCGCGCATCTTCGCGATGAACAGGTCCGCGTACGATGCCAGCTTATTGACATCGGGGCCCAGCAGATTGAACTCGACGTCATTGTTGGCGGCGCCGCTCGCCACCATCGCCGGGATCTGGATCGAGACGCGGAGATCAGGGAACTCGCGCAGGACGACGCGCGCCTGCCGCATGACCTGGAGCTGGGTCATCCCCGCAATCTTGGGATCGAGCGGGTCGATACCAACGATCCGCCCGAGCCAGCGCGGCCCCATCCGGATCCATTTCGTTAGGGTTCCCTGGATCCGGTCGTCGAGCGGGGCCAAGCGCACATAGATCGACGCAAAGGTCACGTCTCCCTGCCCCTTCCCCACCCGCCCCGACACATCCCCGATGGTCACGAGGATGTTGCGAACCGCCGGCAGCTCGCGCAGCCGCGCCTCGACGGCCGCCAGCTCGCGCGAGACGCGATCGAGCGACCAGCCCTCCGGGGTCTTCACCGCCACCTCGAACTCGCTCTGATCATCCTTGGGAATGAAATCCTTCCCCACCGCGTTGAAGAGGGGCACCGTGAGCGCGAGGGCCGCCACGGTGGCGATCACCACAACCCAACGATGTCGCATCGCGAATCGCAAGCAAAGCATGTAGGGCTTCTCGCAAAGCCACTGATAGGGCCCCGCGGCCCCCTCCTTCCCCGCGTGCTTGCCGAGCTTCAGGAACTTCGAGCAGAGCATCGGCGTCAGCGTGAAGCTGATCACCAACGATACGCAGATCGCGAACGCGATCGTGATCCCGAAGCTCTGGAAGAAGCGCCCGATGCGCCCCGACATGAAGGCGATCGGCAGGAAGATCACCACGAGCGAGAAGGTCGTCGCCATCACGGCGAGGCGCGATCTCATTGGTGGCTTCCTTCGCCGCCTCGAACGCCGAGAGCCCCTTCTCCTCCATCCACCGGAAGATGTTCTCGTGGACGACGATCGCGTCGTCGATCACGATCCCCACGGCGAGCACCAATCCCAACATTGTGATGTTGTTCAGGGTGAATCCCATCGCGTTCATGAACGTGAACGTGCCGATGATCGAGACGGGGATCGAGAGGCTGGCGAGGATCATCGTGCGCCAGTCGCGTAGGAAGAGCAGGATCGTGAGCCCAACTAAAATCGCGCCGAGGATCAGGTGCTTTTGGACCTCGTGGATCGACCCCTCGATGAAGACCGACTGATCGCGGATCACCTCCAATCGGATATCGGGGGAGCAAAGGTTGGATCAGCTTGAGGCGATCCTTCACGCGGTGGATCACATCGATGGTGTTGGTCCCCGATTGCTTTTGGACGATGAGGGTCGCCGCGTTCGCGCCGTCGAGGCGCGCCTGCGTGCGCGGCTCCTCCTCCCCATCTTCGGTGTGGGCGATGTCACGAATCCGGATCGGCTGGTCCTGCACCGTCGCCACGATGATGTCGTCGAAGCGGCGGCTGTCGGTGACGCGCCCCATCGTGCGCAACACCAACTCTCGCCCCGGCTGGTCGACCCGGCCACCCGGGAGCTCCACGTTTTGTGTGGCGAGCGCGCGCCGCACATCCTCGATGGATAGGTGGTAAGACTCGAGCGCCGCCGCGTCGATGATCACATTGATCGCGCGGAGCCGCGCCCCCGCGAGCGTCACGCGGCCGACCCCATTCAAAGTCTCGAGGCTCTCGCGGATCTTCTTGTCGGCGAGCTCGCTCACCTCCCGGAACGAGCGCTTCCCCGACACCGCCACCGTGAGCACGGGGCTCGCGTCGAGATCGAACTTGTCGATGACTGGGGTTTGGGTGCCGGGGGAAGAGTGGCGAGGATCGTGGATACTTTGTCTCGCACCTCCTGCGCCGCCACGTCGCGATTCTTCTCGAGGATGAACTGCACGAGGACGCTCGACACGCCCTCCTTGGTCGTCGAACGCAACTCATCGATCCCCGAGACCGTATTGATGGCTTCCTCGATGAGCTTGGTGACGCTCGTCTCCATCTCCTCGACGCTGGCGCCCGGCAGCGTCGTCGTGACCGTCACGATCGGGAGATCGACCTGCGGGAAGAGATCCACGCCGAGCCGGCTGTAGCTCACGATCCCCAGCACGACGGGGCAGGCCACGAGCATCGTGGTGAAGATCGGCCGCCGGATGAAGACCGAGGAGACGTTCATTTGGCATTCCCAACTTTCTTGGGATCGGAGGCCGCGCGCACCGGCGTGCCGTCGACGAGGATCGTTTGGCCGCGGGTCACCACCTGCGCATCGCTTTCGAGCCCCGGGATCTCGACGCGCGCCCCGAGCGCTGCCCCGGCACCACGCGGAGCTCGCGCGCGGCGCCGTCGCGCACGGTGAAAATCTTGGTGATCCCGGCGAAGCTCACGATCGCGTCGAGCGGCACGGTGACCGCCTCCTCGATCCCAATCAAAACATCGGCGCGCCCGAAGGAGCCGGGGCGGAGCTCACCGGCCCCGTTCGGCACGAGCACCTCGATGCCGAAGGTGCGATTGCTGGGATCGACCGAGGGATTGATCCGCGAAATCTTGCCGGCGAAGACGCGGTCGCCGTGGGCGGCGACCCGCACGTCGGCCTGCTGCCCCACCTTCAGCACCGCCGTGAAGCGCTCGGGGACCGCGGCCTTGAGCTTGAGCGGATCGGAAGCCACCAATCCGAAAAGTGGCTTTCCCTCCTCGAGGTACTCGCCCGGGGAGACGCGGCGCGCCGTGACCGCGAAGCTCCGCTCGCCGAGCGGCGCCGCCACCGCGTGTCGGACAATTGTTGCTTCGCCTGCGCCACCTCGGCCTGGCGCTGGCGAGCCTCGGCCATGAGGGCGCGCGCGGAGACCCGCTCGTTGTCGAGAGTGGCCGACTGCCACCTTGACGGCGGTCTCGGCGTTGGTGATCTGCTCGGCCGCGACGAACCCCTTTCCCAACTTTGAAAGCTCCACGATCCGCGCGAGCTTGATCTTGGCATTCTCGAGCTCGGCCGCGGCGCGCACCACGCTCGCGACCTTGTCCACGTCGAAGTCCTCCCCGGCGGCTTCGACGTGCCGAGCCGCGCGAGCGCCACGTCGAGCGCGCTCGCGGCGCGTTGCTCGGCGAGGACGAAATCTTGGGTTTCGATCTCGGCGAGGAGCGCGCCCCCGCCACCACGTCCCCCACGTCGGCCCGGATCTTCCCGACGCGGCCCGCGACTTTGTTGGAGATCGTCGCCTCCTCGTCGCCGTGGAGCGTGCCGACGACACCAACGATCCGCTTGAGCGACTCGCGCGCGGCGGGCTCGACGGTGACGGCGATCGGATCCGGGGCCGACGACGCGGGGCTCTGCGACGCGGGGCCGATGCGGCCGCGTCGCCGCGGCCCGAGCAGGAGGCGAGGAGCGAGAGGAGAACCGATCCCGCGGCTGCGGCGGCGGGAATGCCAACTTTGTAGTGATGTTGCATCAATTGAAATGGCATTCTAGTATCGGCACCGTGACCGCCCGACACAAGGATCGACCCAAGGATCTTGCGAAGCCGCGCCGCGAGCGCCGACGCCAAGAAAACGAGAGCGAGATCCTCGACGCGGCCGAGGCGCTCTTCGCCGCGCGCGGCTTCGAGAGGGCCACGATGGCGGATCTCGCGCGCGCGAGCCGATTCGCACTCGGCACTCTCTACAACACGCTCGGATCCAAGGAGGAGATCCTCCATCGCGTCCTCGCGCGCCACCTCACGGCGATGCGCGCCGAAGCCAACGATGCGGAAGCGCGCGCCAAGACTCCGCGCGACAAGCTCGCGGCGCGGATCCTCGCGCGGGTCCACTACCTCGCGCGCCATCGCGCCTTCTTTGCGCTCTACGTGAGCAAAGTCCCCGGGCACTCGACGGTCCCCTCCGGGAAGCTGGGAGGTGAGGTCCTCGCTTCGGTTCGATGGGATCTCGCGCGCACGAGCCGACTCTTCCGCGCGCACCGCGCGGGGGCTGCGACGCCGCGACCCGCGCCCTCCTCTTCTATGGCGCCACCCGCGCCTTCGTGGTCGAGCGGGTGCTCCGCTCCGCCAAGCCGCCGACCGACGGCGAGGTCCTCTCGGCCGTGCACGCGCTCCTCGACGGATTGATGTAGGGATCATTGGGAAAGCTGCGGCGCCCCGCGCGCCGTGCTGTTGGCAGGTCGCTGAAGAAGTGCTTCGCGCCCAGACGCGAGAGATTCTTGGCAAGATCGAGGCGGCGAGTCCGAGGCGTAGCGAAGGGCTACGCCGAGGACTCGCCAACGATGAGCTTGACAAGAAGATCCGCGTATGGGCCGAATGACTTCATCAGCGACCTGCTTACTTTCCGACCCTCCATGGATCCCAATCATCCGCGCCCCCGCGCCGAGCTCGGCGCCCTCCGCGAAGTCCCCTTCATGGGGGTCATCTACGTCGTCCACGAGGCCTCGAAACTTGGCTTCACCAACGGCCATCCCGATTGGTGCAATCTTGGTCAAGGGCAGCCCGAGGTGGGCGAGATGGAGGGGCGCCGCCGCGCTTCGATCGCGTTCTCATCCGCCCCGAAGACCACGCCTACGGCCCGCTCGGCGGCACCGACGAGATGCGCGACGCCGTCGCCCGCCACTACAACCGGCTTTTTCGTGGGAAACGCAAACCCTACACAAAAGCCAATGTTTGCGTCGCGCAGGGGGCGCCTCGCCCTCACGCGCGTGATGGCGGCGCTCGGCGCCGTGAACGTCGGTTACCAACTCCCCGACTACACCGCCTACGAGGACATGTTCGATCTCCACCTTGCGCGCCTCCACCCGATCCCCGTCCGCACGCGCGAGGAGGATGGCTTCGCGATCACACCAACGATGTTCGAGCGCGAGGTCGTGGAGAAGGGGCTCTCGGCCTTCGTCCTCTCGAATCCCTGCAATCCGACGGGAAATGTGGTATCGGGCTCGGCGCTCCGCGACATCGTGGAGATCGCGCGGCGCGCGCCGGGTCACCCTCGTGCTCGATGAGTTCTACAGCCACTTCATCTACACGAAAGTTGGGAAACCCGGGGCGGGCCCGGTCTCCGCGGCCGAGTTCATCGAGGATCCCGAGCGCGATCCGATCCTGCTGGTCGACGGCCTCACGAAGAGCTTCCGCTATCCCGGCTGGCGTCTCGGTTGGGTGATGGGGCCGAGCCCCGATGATGGAAAGTTTGGCTCGCACGGCGAGCTCGATCGACGGCGGCCCCTCGCGGATCGTGCAGCGCGCGGCGATGGAGGTCCTCGAGCCCGCGCGCGCCGACCAGGAGACGCGCGCTCCGCGAGATCTTCTCGCGCAAAGCGCAACCTATTGGTGAGCCGCCTGCGAAAGATGGGAATCACCTTCGCGCGTGAGCCGGTCGCGACGTTCTATGGCTGGGCTTGCCTCCGCGGGCTCCCGGCCCCCTTCGACGACGCGATGACCTTCTTCCGCCGCGCGCTCGCGCGAAAGGTGATGACGGTCCCCGGCGAGTTCTTCGACGTGAATCCCGGCAAGCGGCGCCGCGGCGAGTCGCCCTTACAAACAATGGATGCGCTTCTCCTTCGGCCCGCCGATCGCCAACCTCACGATGGGGCTCGATCGCCTGGAGGAAATGTTGGCAAGCGCAGCCAAGCCCGGCCGCGCGTCCAAACGAGGAAGCCGACCCAAAGGATCGCGAGCGCGAGCGGAAGCCACACATCGGGGAGGAGCGCGAAGTAGCGCTCGGCGTCGAACACGAACGGCTGGTCGGTGAGGAAGCGCACGTCGCGCAGCGCCCACTCGGATAGGTGGGAAGGCTGCTCGCCGCCGAGCGCGATCGTGAGGCTGGTGGCGGCACGCAGCGGCAGGTCGAAATGGTGGTATGTGATGAACACCTCGCGGGCGCGCGCGAGGAAGCGCGGATGGATCACTTCGCCGTCCACCATGATTCGATAGGAGCTGAGCATCGCCTTGCGGCGGAGCTCGTTCCCTGAGTCGAAGTAGACGCCACTGATCCGCAGCGGCCGGCCGAACTTCACGATCCACGCCGGATCGGCCTGCCGGCTCCCGATCCATTCCGTGTCGGTCTTCGCGTCGATGGCGAGCTTGGCGGTGATCGCGTGCTGGCGCGACTCGGCCTCGTAGGGGCGCACGGGGTGGACTCCCTCCCCATCCCACATTTCGCTCGTCGAGGATCGCCTTGCCGCCGACCGCGAGCCCCGCCGCGAGGAGCGCCGACAACACCAAGAATAGAATCCTCATGCCATCCACTCCGAGTTCGCGAGAACCCAAGGAAAGGTGTGGAGGGCCGAGAGCGCCACCCAGACGGTGCCGAGGCGAGCGGCCGTCGCGTCGCTCACGCGGCCGAGGACCACCATCATCAAGAATACGAGCGGCGCGAGGGTGCCCATGGAGGTCTGCATCCAGTCGAGCGACGGGCCGAGGTCGGGGTGCACTGAGGAAGAAGAAGCTGAGCGAGGCGAGCGCGGCCAGGCCCAAAGTTGGGAATAGGCGCGCAAGAGTGGGATCGGCGGCGCTGCCGTCGCGCCGGATGAGCAGGCAGGCGAGGACCCCCAGATCGCCGGCACGGCCAGCGTCGCGGCGTTCGCGCGCGCGGCCGCGTGATCCCAAGAAAAGAGGGTGAAGAACGCCTTCGGCTGCGTTCCCTCCGCGAGCGGCACCCACGGCGTCCCGTCCATCCCGCCGAAGCTCACGAGCATGAGGCGCCACGTATAGCCGAGCGTGGCGAGGCACACCGCGGCGATCGCGACCGGTACGAGCGCCGCCGCCGCCGCCGCGGCGAGCTTCTTGGGGCGAGGAGCCCGCGGCCCCGCTCGCGGAAGATTCCCAACAATATCGAAGGCCATAGAAACACGAGGACCACATATCCGCCGGTGGCCACGCTGGCGGCGCGCCGGCGCCACGGGCGAGTCGGTCCTCCTTCCGCGCGCGGGCGCGCGAGGCGAGCGAGCCACACGAGCGTCCAGATCTGGCGCCGCCGTGCCGAAGGCGTAGTTCTCGACGGTGCCGAAGAATTGTTGCGTCAATCCCTGCGTGAGGATCGTCCAGGCGACCACCCTCGCTTTGACGGGCGACTCCCGGAAGAGCGCGCGGCCGAGCGCGAACGCGCCGAGGATCCCAACGATCCCCGATGCCAACGATACGACCCGGACGGCCGCCGGGCCCGTCGGCCAGCCGACCGTGCGATCCCCAACGAAAGAGACGAGCGCCGAGGCGGCCGCCGCGAGCGTGTGCTTCAAGTTCACCCGCCCGCGGAACGCGTCCTCGGCCGCGATCGACGGATTCCCCACAAAACGCGCGTCCGGAAGATCCAGAAGCAGGCCGCCGCGGCGGCGAGCGCGCACCCAATCCAAACTTTCGTCCGCGGCGCGATCCCCCAAATCGACTCGAAGGCGCGCACCCCCGTCGCGGTCAGCATCGAAACCCCGATCACCATCCAGAGCGCACGCCAAGGATAGGGAAACCCCGCCCACGTCCGCGCGCCCCACAGCGCCGGCGCGAGCGTCACCGGCGCGACGAGGTGGAGGGCGAGAACGACGAGGCCGGCCAATGCCAAGAGCCACGGCACATGCGGCGGGGTTCGCAAGCCGCCGATCCTACGGCCTCGCCGCCGCCCGCGCCCGGCGGATCGTTGGGATCGGTCACGAGTAGAATCGGCTACCTAATGGGCCTCGCGCGGCTCGGTCGCCGCCGCCGCCGCGGCGAAGACCGCGAAGAGGAGCGCCGGCGTGAGCTGCATCCAGAGCCGGTCGGCCGAGGTGAGGATGTGCCAGGTGAGGTCGTGGATCGTGATCACGTACACGGCGAGGTCGGCCGCGAGCAGGCACAGCGCCGGCCAAAGGGGATCGGGCGCCGGCGGAATAGCAACAAAAACATCAGACCGATCGCGAGGACCCACGAAACGATCGGCGCGTGGGTCGGCGGCCCGCCGAAGGGGTCGAACTGCACGGGGTCGAACATCTGGTAGTAGAGCTTCTTCGTGAGCAATGCCACTCTTCCGCTGAGGAAGATCGGATTCGTGGCGAGCTCGGCGTCGGCGAGCACCTCGGGATCGCCGTGGGAGCGGAGGTTCCACCAGGGAGGAGGGCCGCGATCACCGCGAGGCAGAGCGCCCAATGCCAACGATCGCCGCGCGGCCCCCGCACGATCCCAACGATGAGATAGAGCGCGACCGCGCCGGCGATGACGGCCCCCTCCTGCTTGATCGAGGCGGCGCCCGCGGCGCCGATCGCCGCCGCGAGGCGGCCGAATCGCACCGCCTGCCGATCCGAAAAGTTGGGATCGGCGCCGCGCGCGAAGGCGAGGCCGACGACCGTCACGAGGAGGGCGAAGGCGAGCGGGAGGTCGGCCATCCCGATCCCCATCTGAACCGCGGTCTCGGGGATCGAGAGGCAGAGGACGACCGCGAGGAGACCCAGGCCGAAGCGACGCCGCGCCAGGAACCAGCCCCCAATACCAACGATCCCATCGTTGGGAAGAGGAGCGAGACGACCCGCGGAATGCTGGGATCGGCCGTCCCCGCCGGGTCGCCGAGGACGGCGAGCCACGCGAGGCCCCGCGGATAGAGCGCGTGCGCGTGGGTGGGCCAGCCGGCCGCGATCTCCTCGGGGGTGGGTGTCACGTTCCCAAGGATGTCGAGAATCTTGGGATACCAGATCGACGCCGCGTCGTGCACGAACGCGGGGCCGGAGAGCGCCGCCGCCCACGGGACGAATGTCAAGAATGCAACCGCGAGGACCATTCCCCAATCCTCGCGGCGCGGTACGAGCGCCGCGCGCGCGCGCGCTGACACCAACGAAACCAACCGAGCGCGGCGGCGCCGTAGGCGTAGATCTGGACGACCGCGCGCGGCACGCCGTAGACGCCGAGCGCGTTCGCGATCGTGGCGAGGAGCAGGGAACCCCACGAGCGCGGCGAGGGCGAACCACGCCGCGCGCGGCCAGTGGGCCGGGCGCGCCGGCACGACAAAGGCCCCCACCCCCACCCCGGTGAACACCAAGAATCCCAATGCCAACGATCCGTTCACTTGGTTTCCTTTTCGACGCGCGCCAGGATCCCGAGCTCGCCGCGCGCGAGGACCTCGCCGTGCGAGGGGCTCCCGAAGTAAACCGACAGCCCGGGCCCCGCGTCATCGTGTTGGAACACGATCTTTCCCTCGGGGAACTCGCGGCGGAGGTAGCTCGCGCGCGCGCGCGCCCCGGCACGTCGGCGAGGCCCGCGTCGTAGACGTGGAAGTAGAGCGCCTCCCGGGCCTTTTGTTGGCTCGGATCGCGAGCACGAGGGCGCGGAACCCGGGGCCCAGCACGCGCTCGTCGGCGTCGCCGCCGAGCTGCCACGACGGCGTGATGTAGAGCGCGGGGATGTGATCGCCGCCGTCGACCGACTCCTGGTCGGGCTCCGCGAGCGCCCTCATCCCAACGAAAACGAGCGCCGCCACCGCCGCCGCGAGAATCGCCGCGATTCCCAAGATTCGCGGCGGGAACGGGCGGCGCCAGGCGAGCAATCCCAAGAGCGCGACGCACGCCGCGAGCGCGATCCAGAGTATTCCGATGCGATCGCCACACATAGCTCGCGACGCCGTAGGTCTCGCACGAGGTCCCCGAATGCAACACATAGATCGGCGGGGTCGCCGCCACGATCGGCATGAGCGACATCGCCCGGTCATGGACGATCCATTGGAAGACGTACGCCCCGTCGGGGATGGCGTCGAATGGGATCGAGGTCTCGATCGGACGCGGCGCCGCCGCGTCGATCGTCGCCATCGCGCGCGCCGAGGTGTTCCCCATCGGGTCCATCTCGAATCCCAACGATCCGGTGCCGGGCGCCGGCGGCCTGTCCTGGGTCCGCGGCGCTCCCAAGAATAGGGTTCCAAACTTTCCAGCGGGGATCTCGGCGCGGATCACCACATTTCCGAGCTCCACGCGCGCGCTCGCCGACGGCGGGGCCCCCTCGCCGCCGCACGCGCAGAGCGACGCGAGGAGCAGCGCCGACGCGAGCGGCGCCCGGTGCGCGCGGAGCGATCCCATCCATCGCGGAGTCTACTCCGCGAGGGCCCGCTATTCGCCGCGGCTCGCCTCGCGGTACGCGTCGCGGAACGGCACGCCCGCCTTCGCCCGCTCGAGCACCCGCTCCGTGGCGCGAAGCTGCGGATCGGCGCAGGCGGCCGCGAGCGCCGCCGCATCGAGCTCGAGGCCATCGAGGGTCTTCGCCGCGAGCGGCAGCATCGCGGCGACGCGGTCGTGGGCGCGGAAGAGCGGCCCCTTCAGGAGCTGGAAATCGCGGTGATAGCCCGAGGGAAGTCGCGCAGCGCGTCGAGGAGCGCGGCGCGATCGGCCCCCACCTGGCGCGCGTGGGCGCGGATCAATTCCAACAGATCGGGATTCCGTTTTTGTGGCATCAGCGACGAGCCGGTCGTGAGCGCCGTGGGGAGGCGCGCGAATCCGAACTCTTTCGTGGTGAAGAGCCACAGATCGAATCCCCACTTTCCGAGGTCGAGCGCGATCGACTCCAGCGCGGTCAGGTAGGCGAGCTCGGCGCGGCCGCGGCTCCACTGCACATGGGTGGCCGGCTCCTCGGGCCCCTCGAAGCCGAGCTCCGATGCCACGAATCCGCGGTCGAGCGGGAGGGGGACGCCGTAGCCCGCGCCGCTGCCGAGCGGACAGAAGCGGGCGCGCCGCGCCGAAAGCAACAATCCTCGCGATCCTCGGCGAGGGCGCGCGCGAAGGCGCCAATCCAGTCGGCGATCGAGGAGGGCATGGCGCGCCGCAGGTGGGTGTAGCCGGGGAGCGGGGGCTCCCGCGCGCGCCGCGAAGCGCGCCGCCGCCTCCTCCAATCCCAACAATCGCTCGCGCGTCTCGGCGATCGCCCCGCGCAGCCAGAGGCGCACGTCGAGGGCGATCTGCTCGTTGCGGCTGCGCCCGGTGTGGAGGCGCTTGCCCGGCTCGCCGATCCGCTCGGATGAGGCGGCGCTCCACGGCCGAGTGGACGTCCTCGTCGTTTGCGTGGACGTCCCATTCGCCGCGCCGGTGCGCGTCGCGCAGCGCGGCGAGGCCGGCGCGGATCGATTCGTGGTCTTTCTCCTCGAGGAGCCCGGCGCGGCGGAGCCCCGCCGCGTGGGCGAGCGAGCCGGCCAGGTCGTGCTCCACCAGGCGGCGATCCATGAGCCAGTCGTCTCCCACGGTGAATGCCAACATTTGGGGATCGATGGGCTCGCCGCGATCCCACACCGGCTTGGATTGTTGGGGTTGGGTCATTCGACGCTCGTGGTCTGGGAGAGGGCCTCGAGGGCGGCCGGGACCACCCCTCGTAGAATCGCGCGCCGGCGGCGAGCTCCGCTTCCCACACATACTCGTCGGATGTGTGGGAACGGGCGGTGTCGCCCGGGCCGCACTCTGACCGCCGGCACGCCGGCGAGAAGCGCCATGTCGGACATCGTTGGGGATCCGACGGCGCGCCCTCGCCCGGCGGCCGCGAGCGCGGCGCGCACGAGCGGGTGATCCTCGGCCGTCTCGACCGGACGCAAACGATCGGAGCGGACCGTAATGGTGGCATTGGGCATGGCGCGGCGCAGCGCCGCCGCGGCGTCGTCGCCGGCGTGGGGGCACGAGGCGCGCGTCGAAGGTCGCCTCGGCCAGATCGGGGACGCAATTGTGGCGTTCCCCGCGCGCGCGACGGTCGCCACGAGCCGGCTCTCGCCGAGGAGCGGATGGCTCCCCTCGAGCTGGACGAATGGCGCCGTCCGCGCCAGGTCGGCCGATGCCAACAAAAGCGCGTTGACCGGCTTCTCGCGCGCCACGTGGGCCGCGTGGCAGGCGGTCCCCTTCCACGCGGCCTCCAGCACCGCGAGCCCCGCCTGGGCGCGCGCCACCTCGAGCCCCGTGGGCTCGCCCACGATCGCGGCGTCGGGGCGGCCGAGGCGCGCCAGCGCCGTGGCGATCCCCGTATTGTTGGTCTCCTCCCGCTCGGTGAAGGCGAGCCAGAGCTCCCGCCGGGCGCGAGGCGCTTCCCAACCATCGGCGCGCGGCGAAGAGGATCGCCGCCACGCTCGCCTTCGCGTCGTTGCTCCCGCGGCCGTAGAGCCGCCCCGATTCCCAATTTTCCGCGTGGGGGTGGCGGGTCCACTCGCGGCCGACGGGGACCGTGTCCAGGTGGGAGCACAACAAAAGGCGCGCGCCGCGGCCGGAGCCCGCGCGCGCCGTGACCGTGTTCCCGGTCCGCTCGGCGTCGATCCGCCAGGCGCGCAGCAGCTCGAGGACATAGTTGGCGATCTCCCCTCGCTCCCCGACACGCTCGGGATCGCGACGAGGTCTCGCAACAATCCCGCCAGCTCGATCCGTTCCATCGCGCTCAGACGCCGGCGGCGGCGACCGGCTCCTCGACGGGGGCCTTCTCGGGCTCGAGGGTCACCAGGGTTCCGCACCCGTGGGTCGTGTAGAGCTCGCGCAGCAGTGCGTCGGGCTCGGAGCCCGAGACCACGTGGACCCGCGCCACGCCGCCGAGCAGCGCCGAGCGGATCGCGGTGGCTTTCACCCGCATCCCGTCCTGGAGGAGCCCATCCGCCACGAGCGCGTCGAGCTCGGCGAGCGAGAGGGCCGATACCAACGATTGGGGATCGGCGCGGTGGCGCAGGATCCCGGGGGCGCCGGTCGCCAATACCAACTTTGCGGCCGAGAGGGCGCAGGCGATCGCCGCGGCGGCGAGGTCGGCGTTGATGTTCAAGAATCCGCCGGCGCCATCGGAGGCGGGGGCGAGAGGACCGGCACATAGCCCGCCTCGAGAATAGCAAGAATCGGCTTCGGGTCGACGCGCGACACGTCCCCCACCGCGCCGAACTGCACCATTCCGCGCGAGGTCTCCATCGGCGGGCGTTTTGTTGCCACCAAGAATCCGGCGCTCGCGGCGCACAGCCCGATCGCCGGCGCCCCTGGTGGGTGAGCTCGGCGGCGAGATCGCCGTTCAGCTCGGAAGTGGCGAAGCGGAGCGCGCGGAGCGCGGCCGGCGTGGTGACGCGGCGCCCATCGACCATCTCGGGCTCCTCGCCGAACATTCTTTGATCGTGTCGGTCTGCGGCCCCGCCCCGTGGACGACCACGACCCGCGCGCCGAGCGCGCGCACGACCCCGATTTGCTTGGCGAATTGCCGGAGCCAATGGGGGCGCGTGAGCGTGCCGCCGCCGGCCTTGATCACCATCGTGGTGCCGGCGTGCATGGATATGTGGGGAGCCGCCTTGAAGAGATCGTTCATGTCAACTTTCCTACAGAGGAGATTCGAGCAGCAGAGATTCGAGCAGCGCAGTCTGGACGTGCAGGCGATTCTCGGCCTGCTCGAGGACGGCGGAGGCGGGGCCGTCGAGGACTTCGTCGGCGACCACCACATTTCGCCGCACCGGAAGGCAATGAAAGAATCGGGCACGCGGGCCCGCGTCGCGCATCCAGCGGCCATCGACGCACCATTCGCGGAGCCCGGCGCGCGCGGCCGCCTCGGCGGCGGGATCGCCCCAGTGGCGAAGGCTTCCCCAACTTTTCGCGTAGACCACGTCGGCGCCGCGGAGCGATTCGTGGCGGTCGGTGACCGTGAGCGAGCCCCCGCCTCCTCGGATAGTTGGGTTGCCTCGGCGATGGTCGCAGGGCTGAGGTCGTACCCCTCGGGGCGCAGGAGGACCGTCTCCATCCCGCGCTGGGCCGCCATCGCGAGGACCGAGTTCGGGACCGCGTGCGGGAGGGGCTTGGGGTGGCGCGCCCAGGTCAATACCAACTTTCCGCGGCGCGGCACCCCAGCTGCTCGAGGGTCGCCCAATCGGCGAGCGCCTGGCATGGGTGGTATTGGGCCGACTCGAGATTCACGACGGGGATCCGCGCGTGGGTCTGGAAGCCGAGCATGAGGGCGTCGGCGCGGTCGGCCCCGAGATCCTGCATCCCGGCGAAGGCGCGGATCCCAAGAATATCGACGTATCGCGAGAGGACTCCGGCCGCCTCGCGGACGTGCTCGGCGCAGGCCCCTCCATCGCGACGCCGTCGCGCGTCTCGAGCCCCCAAACCCCCTGGGCGCCGCCGCCGCCGGCGAGCTGGACCAGGTCCAATCCCAACTTTCCGGCGGCGCGCTGGCAGGAGGCCTGGGTGCGCAGCGACGGGCTCATGAACAGCAATCCGAGCGCGCGCCCGGGAAAGCGCTTGGCGGCGCTCCCGGCGCGGAGCTCGAGCGCGCGGGCGACGAGGGCGTCGATCGTCCGCGTGTCGAGCTCGGATAGGTGGTAAAGCCCTTTCACGCCGCGGCCTCCGACTCGGCGATCGCGGAGGCGAGGCGCGCCGCGCTCGCGGGCTCGAGTGTGAGCGCCGGCGAGAGGCGGAGCACCCGCGGATCGTCGCTCGTGCCGACGAGGACTCCGCGCGAAAGCCAATGATCGCGGACGGCCGCGGCCGATTCCCCTTCGCGGAGAACGAGGCCGAGGAGGAGCCCTCGCCCCGGATCGACGCGACGGGGTTGCGCTTCGTTGGGGTTCCGGCGCCCAGGTCCGCCGCGCCGAGGATCGCAGCTTGCAGCGAGGCGCTCGCGGCCTTCACGTTCGCCAAGAATCCGGGGAGGCGATCCGCGTAGCCACGTGGGCCGCGGCCGCCAGCACCGTGGGGCCGCCGCCGAAGGTGGACCCCAACAATCCGTCGGGGCAGCGGGCCGCCACGGCGGCGCGCGCGACCGTGAGGTCCGATCGGGAGGCCGCCGGCCGCCCCTTCGCGGTGGTGAAGAGGTCGGGGATCACGCCGTAATGTTGGGAAGCCCACGGGGTGCCGAGGCGGCCGTTGCCGGTCTGCACCTCGTCGAACACCAACAAAGCGCCCAGCTCGTCGCATCGCTGGCGGAGGCCGGCGAGGAAGCCCGGCGGCGGGATCGTGACTCCGGCGAGCGATTGGATCGGCTCCAGGATCACGGCGCCGACCCGGCCATCGAGCTGCGCCTGCGCCTCGGCCAGATCCCCCAGGGCAAACGCAACACTTCGAAAGGCGCCTGCGGGAACGCCACCTTTTTCGTGTCGCTCACCGGCGGCCGCCGCGGCCGTGCGGCCGTGGAAGGCCCCCGTGAAACAGGCGACCCGGCGGCGACCCGTCGCGGCGAGCGCGGTCTTGAGGGCGTTTTCGTTGGCTTCGGCGCCGCTGTTCGAGCAGAACACCACCCAATCGCCCTCGGGGAGATTCTTGGCGAAGGCCTCCTGGAAATCGCGGCGCGGCGCGTGGTCGAGGAGATTGGTGGCAAACGACCATCGTTGCCATTGGCGCGCGATCACCTCGCCGAGCGCGGGGTCGCCGGCGCCGAGGGTGTTCACGCAGTGGCCGCCGTAGAGGTCGAGCACGCGGCGCCCGTCTTGAAGCCACAAATCGCTCCCCTTCGCCGAGGCGACGGGGAGCGGCACCCGCTTGTACGCATTCCATTCGGTCAACACGTCAGCACACTCCCAGCCCGGCGCGGGGTAGACCCCAACTTTCCGGGAAACCCAACATTCGATTCAAGCATTGGAGACCCTGCCCCGCGCCACCTTTGATGAGGTTGTCGAGGGTCAGGAGGACATGGAGGAGATCGCCGCGCACCGAGACCGCGAGCGAGGCGCGGTTGCTCCCGGCGACGCGGCGGATGTCGGGGCCCCTCGGCGAGGACCTCGACGAAGGGCTCCCCGGCGTACGCCTCGGCGTAGATCGCGCGCGCGGCGGCTGTGTCGAGTGGGCGCGCCGGCGCCGGCCTCAGCGGGAGCCACGCGGTCAGGTGGATGCCGCGCACGAACGGCCCCGACGCGGCGCTGAAATGGATCGTTGGGATCGCCCCCGAGGGCGCCAGCGCCTGGGCGAGCTCGTGCTCGTGGCGATGCCCCGATTGCGGAGTAAACCCACAGATTCCCGTCGCGGAACGGGTGGTGGGTTCCCAATCTTGGCGTGTTGCCGCTGCCGCTCGAGCCGGTGATCCCCAACAAAATCCAGGGGCGGGCGCGGTCGAGCACGCCGGCGCGCGCCGCGGGGACGACGGCGAGCTGCATCGCCGTCGCGAAGCAGCCGGGGCGGCGACGCGGCGGGCCTTCCCCAACGATGCGCGCCCGAGCTCGGGGAGGCCGTAGGCGAAATGTTGGCATTCGCCGGGATCGGCGTGCGGCTCGCCGTAGGCCGCCGGCGTAGAGTTGGGGATCGGAGAAGCGGTAGTCGGCGGCGAGATCGACGACGAAGAGGTTCTCCACGAGCGGGCCGAGGCGCGCGCGCAGGCTCCGCCAGACCGCGGGCGATTCGCCGTGCGGCAATGCAAAGACCGCGGCCGCGCGCCGCCCCCGCGAGGAGCGAAGCCAACTCTTCGGCCGCCCCCGCCGGGTCGACCGCCGGGATCGCGGCGCCGCCGGCCGATGGGTGATCATGTGGCGATAGGTGGGGATGGGCGGATCCCAACGATCCCGGATCGCGCGACACCAAGAATGCGGCGCGGAGCGCCGGGTGCCCTCGCAGAGCCTCAGGAACTCGCCGGCGAGCATCCCACTCGCGCCGAAGAGGACGAACGGCACCGCGGCCGGCGGCGCCTTTGCCGTTTTCTTGGCGTCGGCCCGGGCGGCTCTCTCCGCCGGCGCTTTCCCAACTTTCGCTTTGACCGCCGTCACGACGCCACCTTTTCGGGGAGGACCGCCTCCGAGGGCGACTTCGCGAGCGCCGGCCCCTCGCGCAGCGCGTTCCACGCGGGAATTCTGAGCTTCTCGCGGCAGAAGCGGAGGCCGACCGGCGTGTCGGTCACCCGCCCCGAGATCGCCGCCGGCTCGAGGCCGTAGCGCTCGCGCAAGAGTTGGCATCCGCCGAACGCGCCGACCGGATCCTGCGCGCAGAGGACCGTCGCCGTGATCCCCGCCGGAACGCCTCGTCGGCGAGCAGCGCTTGGACTCCGTAGGTTCCCAACAATCCGTCGCCCATCTCGAGGACCAATAGTTGGGGTTCGGCCTCGGCGAGGTGCGCGACGAGCGAGTGCCCGGCGGGCACCGCGCTCGACTCGTCGGTGGTGACGACGCCGAAGTCGGTGAAGATCGCCACGGGGCGGCGCCGCAGTCGGCCATCTGGAGGACGTCGCGACGCAACGAAACGCCCGTGAGCTTCCCCGCGGCCACGCTGAGGCCGCGTCGCGTGAACTCCTGGATGAGGACGCTCGCCGCCGTCGTCTTCCCCGCGTCCATGCAAGTGCCGACGAGCGCAATGATCGGCGGGAGGGCCTGCCGGCATCTCGCGCTGCGGGAGCGCGGCGCGCGCGATGTTCGCGGGGCGGCCGACGCGCGTTCCCAAGAATGGGAACTCGAGCACCGAACCCAACACTTCCAAACGAAAGGGCTCGCCGATCCCGGGGCCGCCTCGGCGCCGGTGCCGATGACCCCACCTGAGATTCAATAGCTGGAGCTCGTCGCCCGGCTTCACCGCTTCCGGCACGCGCCCCGAATAGCCATAGAGCGCGTCGCGGTGGCCGAGCGCGCCGGCGATCACGTCGCCCGGGTGCAATGCCACCATTCGGCCGTGGACGTCCTCGAGCGTGTTGTATTGGGTCTTCGCGTTGCGAACGCGCGCGGCGATGACCGTCCCCGTGACGGCGGGGATCTCATCGCCCAGCACGGCGTTGCGGTCGAGGCCGAGGCGGCTCGTGACCGACGCGATCTTCTCGAGCTGGCAGCGTCTCACGACTCCACCTCCATCGATTTCGCGCTTGCCAATGCCATATTTCCCAATGCCATATTTCCGGATGCCACGCTTTCCAACGCGGCCCTCTTCGCGGCGCCCATCGCGGCCATATCCCCGCGCGGCGATGGAGGCGCGCCGGCCGCGCGAGCGCGTGGGCGAGGCCGAGCGCGCCCCCGGCGTCATGCCGGTTCCCACCATTTCGCCGTAGCGCGCGTCGCTCGCGGCCATGAGGCTGAAGGGCGAGGCGACGCCGTCGACGAGGATCGCGCCATTTGCCAACTTTATGTTCGCGGTGCCCGACACGCGCGCCTGGCTCGATGTGAAGAATGCCTCGAGGTCGCGCTGGAACGGGTCGTGGAAGAGCCCCTGGTGGAGGCGGCGGCCGTAGACGTCGCCCAGGTGGTCCTTCCAGAATCGTTGGTCTTCGGTCAATACCAACTTTTCGAGCTCGCGGTGCGCGTCCAGCAGGATCGACGCGGCCGGCGCCTCGAACGCGATCCGCCCCTTGATGCCGATCACGGTGTCGCCGAGGTGGTAGCCGCGGCCGACGCCGAGCGCGCCCGCCTCGCGATTGAGGGTCTCGATGAGATCGACGGGGAGGATCGGCGCGCCGTCGAGCGCCACGGGAATCCCCATCTCGAAACGGAGCTCGAGGCGCCGCTCGCCGCCTCCGCTACTCGCGCCGGCGCTTCGGGTCCATTGCCAGCAATCCTCGGGGAGGGGCTTCGAGCTGTCGTGGAGCTCGCCGCCGCCGATCGTCAAACCCCACAATCCCGCGTTGACCGAGTAGCGGCCGCCGGCGGGCGGCACGGGAGCGAGCGCTCGGCGAGCCACGCCCGCTCCGCCTCGCGCGAGAGGCGCTCGTCGCGCACCGGCGCCCACACCTCGAGCTCCGGCGCTATTGTGGCAAGCGCCGCCTCGAAGCGGACCTGATCGTTTCCAGCAGCCGTGCAGCCGTGGACGACGATCTTGAAATCGCCGCGGCGCGCCTCGCGCGCGAGGACCTCGGCCTGGAGCCCCCGCTCGGCGCCGACGGATAGGTGGGTAAACGCCTCCGCGGCGAACGTGGGCCGCGATGAGATGGCGGAGCACGCGGTCGAAGAGCTCGACCTTGGCATCGACGAATCGGTGCTCGACGGCGCCGAGCGCGCGCGCGCGCTCGGCGATCGTTTGCTTTTCGCCGGGCGAATAGCCGCCGCAGTCGACCGTGAGGGCGGTGACCTCGCAGCCGCGCTCGCGCGTGAGCCACGCGACGAGATAGCTGGTGTCGAGTCCGCCGGAGTATGCGAGGAGGATTCTTGTCATTTGTTGCGTGCGGTCCCGGGTAGCGGTACCCGTCCCTCGTCGGCGATGTGTTCCCGCACGCGCCGGCCGGCGGCGCGCGAGGCGGTCGCGATGAAGATCGTGTCGTCGCCCGCGACGGACCCGACGACGCCGGGGATCGCCTCCGCGTCGAGCGCGCGCGCCACCGCGCTCGCCGAGCCGGGCTCGCACCGGACGATCACCAAGAATGACGCCTCCCCACTCCGCGCAGGAGCGGGCGCAGCGCGCCGAGCGGCGTGACCCGCTCCTCGGCAACGAACTGGTACTGCCCGCCCGACTTCGCCACGCCGAGCGCGCGGAGATCGCGCGAGAGGACCGGCTGCGAGGTGCGGAATCCCAACTTTAGAAGCGCGGCGCGCAGATCCTTCTGGCTGCGGACCGGGTCGGCCGCGAGGAGCTCGCGGATCGCGTCGCGTCGGGTGCGGCGGAGGATCACGGCGAGAATCTATCGGACGAATAAATATTCGTACTGAGAATATTTTTATTCGCGCCCCCACGGCGCGCCCCCGCGCGCCGCTCCGTTCAGCCAGGCACGCCGAGCGCGTTCGAGATCGCGAAGGCCGCCTCGTGCGCGAGGCGCGCGTCGCCGCGGTCCGCCGCGTATGCCAACAATCCGAGGCCGTGCCGGCAGAGGCCGAAGTGCGCGGCGCGCGCGCGGGTCGCGGCGTCGGCGCCGCCGTAGGTCCGCCAGAACTCCTCGCGCGCCGCCGCCGGCACGAAGGTGATTGCGACGGCGAGATCCACCGCCGGGTCACCGACGCAGGCGTCCCCCAATCGATCACGGCCGATAGTTGGTGATCCGCGCCCAGGAGGAGATTGCGCCCGTAGAAATCGCCGTGGAGGACCGCCGCGCGCCCCGGCGCCGCGGGCACCTCGAGCTCGAGACGCGCCGCCGCCTGGCGCGCGAGGTCCCGCCACTCGCCCGTCTCGAGGCGCGCCGCGTGCTCGAGCGCGCGTCTCGCCGCGCCTCGCTCGTCGCCGCGAAACGCATCGGCGGGGATCCCCGCACGCGTTGCCAACGAAACATCGAGCCCGTGGAGCGCCCGCAGGAACTCGGCGAGTGGCGCCGCGAGCGCGGCGCGCGCCGCGTCATCGAGCGGCGGCTCCCCGCCGTGCTGCCCGGGAGAAAGGCGTGCCCATAGAAGGGCGCGTCGAACTCGGCACTCCGCTTCCCAACGAAACGGGGCACCGGCACCGCGACCGGCAGCCGCGGCGCCAAATGCGGCAGCGCGCGGAGCTCGTTCTCGACGCACTCGATTCCCACCTTTCGCCGCGGGAAGCGGAACGCCCACTCGCCGCAACGCCACACATCCACATCCCATCCGCTCCCGACCGCCGCCAGCTCCGCGCCGCTCGCCCCTCCGCGAGCTCGGGAAACTGTGCGTCGATCAAACGGCGCGCGAGCTCGCGCCCCACCGAATGCCCGCGGTCCACGGTTTCGCCATCGCGCGCGAGGCTACTCCCCGTCGAACTGCAAGTCGTCGGGGGCACCGCTATTTGTGGAGGCGGACTCCCCACACTTCCGGCGAGAGCACCGGATCGTTGAACTGATTCTTGGTGCCGCCGAAGACATAGAGCGACTTCATGGCGGGGGCGAAGACCGCGCTGTGGTAGGCGCGCGGACCGGGCCCCGGGGTTCCGGCGCCGAGCTTTCGCCATAGTTTGCTTGTGGGGTTGAACGCCCAGAGCTCCTCGCGCCCCTTTGCGGCGGGCGTGGCGCCGCCGTAGACGAGCATCTGGCCGGCGAGCGGATCCCATGCGGCGGCGTGCGCGTCGGTGCTCTTCGGCGAGTCGCCGGCACCCTTCGCGGCGGGCTCGCTCCATTTGTCCCCCTCCAGATCGTAGAGGAGGGTTTCGCCGCGGACCGTCGAGTTGCCGTCGAAGCCGCCGTGGATCACCAACAATCCGTGGTCGGCGTCGAGCGCGGACGCGGCCTCGCCAGCGGCCGCGGCCGGGGTCTTGCGCGAAGTCCACTCACGTTTCGCGCAATCGAAGAGCCAAACGTCTTCCCAAGCATTCGCCGCCTCGAAGAACTTCTTGCAGCCGCCGGCCAGCACGAGGCGGTCGTGCTTGGCGTCGTAGTGGAAGGCGGGATCGAAGCGGGCGCCGGGCTTCGCTCCCGCGGGTGCGATCGCCGTCCACTTCTTATCCTTGGGATCGAAACACCACAAATCGTCGAAGGGCTGGAAGCCGTCGCCGGCGCCGCCGAAAAGCCACAGTACTTTTCGGGTCGGGTCCCAGGTCATGGCGTGGTAGGCGCGCCGCGGCGGCCCCCGCCGATTCGATCTTTTTCCAACTCTTCGACTTCGGCGCGAATTCCCACAGATCGTCGTAGAGCTCGAACGAGTCCCCCTTGTGCCCTTCGCCGCCGAACACGAGGACCGTCTCGTCGACCGGATCCCACACCGCGGCGTGGGCGAATCGCGGGGTGGACCCTTTGGGGAGCTCGGTCCAGGAGGGTGACGCCAAGAATGCCTCGTCGAGCGCGAGGCACGCCACGAGGCGACTCGTGATCGCGAGCGCCAGGATCCATCGGAGCATGGCGCGGCCGATCGCACGCCGCGTGCCCAAGTTTTTGGGGTGTTTTCCCAAGAAAAAGGCGCGTCCGAGGGCCGCGCCGATCGGAATCGCTCGATGGGGCGCGCGCCAGCGCGCGGCGGCATGTGCAACAAGTGCGGCGGGGCTCGGATGGCTCCAGGGTCGCCCTTCCTATGGAGTCTCCCGTGTTCCGCAGTGTCCGCTTCGTTGCGCTCCTATCCTTGGCCTTCGCGCCGGCGCTTTCCGCCCCGCTCTCCGCCCAACAGCAGCTCTTCAGCCTCGATGGCAACTCCCGCGGCGGCGAGTTCGGCTCCGCGGTTGCCATGATTGGCGACGTCGACGCCGACGGCGTCCCCGACTTCGCCGTGGGGATCCCGCTCGACGGAACCGCGGGGATCACGGCCGGACGAATCCGGGTCTTCTCGGGGCAAACCGGCGCGCTCCTCTACTCCGTGAATGGCTCGAATCCGGGCGATGAGTTTGGATTCTCTTTAGTTGGGATTCCCGACACCAACGGAGACGGCACAGCCGAGATCCTCGTCGGCGCCCCGTATGCGGATCCGGTCGGCGAGAGCTCGGGTCAGGCGCGGATGCTCTCCGGCGCCACTGGCGCGACGCTCCTCACGCTGAACGGAGCCGCCGCCGGCGACCGCTTCGGCTTTTCTGTGGGATACGCGGGCACGACCGGAGTCTTTCCATTCTTTACGAGGCGCCTGCTCGTCGGCGCGCCCTTCGTGGGCTTTGGTCCGTTGACCGGACTCGGGGATTGCTACTTATTCAGCGAGAGCGGGACGCTCATTCAAGAGTTCAAGGGCTTCCAGACCGACATGCACAGCGGCTGGTCGGTCTCGGGCGGATTCGATATGAACGGCGACGGGGTTCCCGACATCGTCGTGGGGGCCCCCGACATCGATTTCAACGCCTCGGAGGACGGAAGAGTCTTCGTCTTCAGCGGCGCTTCGCCCTACCCGGCGATCCTAGGCATCAGCGGCTGGACCTCGTCGGCGGCGCGTTCCGGCGCGTCGGTCGCGATGCTCGCCGATACCAACAATGACGGCCGTGCCGACATCCTCATCGGCGCCCCCGGCGATCAATCGGGAAAGGGGTCGGTCCGTGTCTACAGCGGCGCGACGGGTGGCATTCTCTTCTCGAAGAACGGCGTCGGCGCGGGCGATCATTTCGGCACTTCTGTGGCATCGGCGGGAGACGTGAACGGGGACGGTCGGACCGACATCGTGGTTGGCGCGCCCGACGCCACGAGTGGTCTTGGGACGGCAACTCTCTGCACCGGAGTGAACGGCGTCACATTGTTTACATCGACGGGAGTGTTCGCCGGTGGGCACCTCGGCTCCGCCGTCGACGGCGGACAAGACCTCACGGGCGATGGACTCCTCGATCTCATCATGGGATCTCCCGACGCGGCGCCGATCGGCGCCGAGCAGGAAACGTTCGCGTCTTCAACGGCTCGAGCCACGCGCTGATCCACTCGGTCGACGGCCCCACGTCGGGCGATCAGTTCGGCACGTCGATTTGTGCCATCGGCGACGTGAACGGCGACGGTTACGGCGATTTCTTGATTGGAGCGCCCGAAGACGACCACTCCATTCTGATTCTCAGCGTCTTTCTCACGACCATCGATACGGGCTCCGTTCGTTGCGTTTCGGGGGCGAACGGCTCGACGCTCTGGACGGTTTACGGATCGGCCGCCGGCGACGAGCTCGGCTTCTCGCTCACCAACATTGGCGATGTGAACGGCGACGGCAAGGCCGACTTGGCCGTCGGCGCGCCGCAGCGGCGCGCCATCACTCCGCAACCCGGATATGTGAGGATCGCCTCGGGGGCGAACGGCGCCACGATCGCAACGATCGCGGGGAGCGGCAGCGACTCCGAGTTCGGCTACGCGCTGGCGCCGATGCATGACGTGACCGGCGACGGCTACTCCGAGCTCATCGTTGGGGTTCCCGGATACAGCAGCGATCGCGGGCGCGCCGTGCGGGTGAACAGCGGCACGTGGACGATCGGCCTGAGTTGGTTCGGCGTCGACGCGGGCGAGCGATTCGGATCGGCGGTGTGCGCGATCGGCGATGTCAACAATGACAACAAGGCCGATGTATTGCTTGGGGCGCCGAGCAACGACGCGGTCGCGTCGGGGGGGCGGGTCTACTGCCGGTCGGGGGTCGCCGCGACCACACTCTTTACATTGAGCGGTACCTCCGGGGGCGAGGCCTTCGGCACCTCGGTCGCCCCGATGATGCTCGACACCAGCGCCGCGTTCGCCATCGGCGCCCCGGAGTCGACAACACGCCGGCGGGCGTCACCGATTGCGGAATGGTGCGAATCTACTTTGCGACGACCCAGGTCCCCTACGCAACGATCTACGGCTCGGGCCCCTTTGCCTACTTCGGCGCCTCGCTCGCCAATCTTGGGGATTACTTCGGCGATGGTTTCGACGACCTCGCGGCGGGCGCCACGGAAAACGGGATCCTCTTCTTCGGGCAGGGGCAGGCGCAGGTGGTGAGCGGCTACTACGGCGCGCTGCAGTACACCTTCGACGGCGCGTCGGCCGGCGATCAGTTCTGGTCGCGCGGTCGCGCGCGGCGGGCGACATCAACGCCGACGGCACGACCGACCTATTGGTGGGATCGCCCTTCGCGGATCCGTCGGGGACGAGCTCGGGGAACGTGAAAGTCTTCTCGCTCCGCCCCCAGGGGGTCACCTACTACGGCACGAGCACGCCTGGCTGCAGCGGCCCGCAGACGCTCCGCCTCAGCACGGCGCCAAAGGTCGGCACCAACTGGTTGATCACCGGGGTCGACAACGTCCCCGCGAGCACGCTGGGTCTATTGTTGGTAACCGATTCGCAGGACGCGGTGGGGCACGATACTTTTGGCCTCGGCGTGAATCTCTTCGTCGACTTCTTCGCGGCAACGCAATTCTACGGCCTCGACCTGAACGGCACGGGGCTCGGCCGCGGCCTCGCGATCACGCCGATTCCCAACAATCCGCTGCTGGCGGGGACCAAGTATTACTTCCAAGCGCTCTCGGCCTGGGCTCCTGCCCGCTGCCCGCCGTTCAATCTGAGCGCGAGCAACGCGGCCGAGGTGGTGATCCTGCCTTGAGGGTAGGGGTGGGGGATAGGAGGGTGCGGACTCCATATGTGCATGCAGTCGTTTCGCCGATTGTTATGCAACGGCCTGCACACAGTCTTTCGCACCCCACCTATCCCCACCCTACAGCCACGGTCTCAGATGCGCGACCCCAAAACGCCCGAACTAGACCAAAGGTAGCGACACTCCAAAGTGAACACCAAGGATCTGCTGGGCACCCAGTTGGTGACTAAAGCGGGCCGCCACGAGCTTAGAGGACCCCGAGCGCGAGCTCATCCACCGACGCCCTTGACCGGCGAGCGCTTGCCGGCGCGGAGCCCATTCGAGCAATACCAACAATGTGAGGAATAGCCCTTCAAACGCATGAGGCCGGCGGGATGGGTGGGGTGCGGACGACTGTGTGCAGGCCGTTGCATAACAATCGGCGTCACGATCATGCACATATGGAGTCCGCACCCCCACCCCACCCCACCCCATCCCCCTCCGATTGCTGGCAATCGAGCTCGACTGCCGCTCGATCCACCTTCCTCGACTGCTCCTCCCACGTCGAGATCACCGCCAGAAAACCTGCACACCCCAAGCTCTTTCGTTCTGTCGCTCTGATCGCGCGCTCCGGAGCCCTGTGCGCGTGAGGCTGGGGAGATGGGCGGGGTGCGGACGACTGTGTGCAGGCCGTTGCATAACAATCGCCGTCACGATCATGCACATATGGAGTCCGCACCCCGCCCATCTCCCCAGCCTCACGCCCACATGACTCCGGCGCGCCGCATTTGGTTGGAAACGCTCGGCGGAGGGTTTGGATGTGAATGGGGACCACCCACTTCGGAGCCATCCATGAACACGCCGTCCCGACTCACCCCGATCCTCCCCTTCGCCCTCGCCGCGCTCGGCGCCTCGCTCTCCGCGCAGCAGGAGCTCCTCAGCATCAACGGCAGCTCTCGCGGCGGCCAGTTCGGCTACGCGGTCGCGATGCTCGGCGACGTGAACGCCGACGGCGTCCCCGATTTCGCGGTCGGGCTTCCGCTCGACGACACCTCCGCGATGAATGCGGGGCGCGTGCGGGTCTACTCCGGCGCGACCGGCGCGCTCCTGTTCAATGTGAACGGCCTCAACGCGGGCGACGAGTTCGGATACTCGTTAGTTGGGATTCCCGACACCGACGGCGACGGCAAGGCCGAGATCCTGGTCGGCGCGCCGTTCGCCGATCCCAACGGCACGAGCTCGGGACAGGTGCGCCTCCTCTCCGGAAACGGCGGCTCCACATTGTTGACATTGAACGGCGCCTTGGCCGGCGACCGCTTCGGCCACTCGGTCGGCTACGGCGGCACGACGGGAGTCTTTCCATTCTTCACGCGGCGGCTGCTCGTCGGCGCCCCTATGAAGACCACGCCAACTCCGCCGACGGCAGCGCCTACCTCTACACCGAGTCGGGCGCGCTCGTGAAGGAGTGGATCGGCAACCAGGCCAACGGCCACCTCGGCTGGTCGGTCGCGGGTGGCTTCGACACCAATGGTGACAATATTCCCGACGTGATCGTTGGGGCTCCCGACGTCGACGCGCCGCTCGTGGACGGAGGGGAAGTCATGGTGTTCAGCGGAGCCGCCCCGTTTTCGTTGATGTTCGCCGTGGCGGGCAACTCCGCCGACCAGCGCTGCGGGTATTCGGTCGCGCTCCTCCAGGACGCCGACAACGACGGCAACGCCGACCCGCTCTTCTCCTCGGTCGACGAAGTGGGCGGGAAAGGTGGTGTTCGCCTCTACAGCGGCGTCACCGGAAACCCAATTTTCGGAAAGGTGGGAACCAACGCCGGCGATCACTTCGGATACTCGGTGGCCTCGGCAGGCGACGTGAACGGCGACGGCCGCACCGACGCCCTCATCAGCGCCCCCGATGCGCTCAGCGGCTCGGGACAGATCACGATCGCCTCGGGGTTGAACGGCGCGACGCTCTACAGCTATGTCGGCGTCCTCACCGATGGGCGCTTCGGCGCGGCGGTCTCCGGCGCGGCCGATCTCACCGGAGATGGGCGCCCCGACGCGCTGGTCGGCTCGCCGAGCGCGACGCCGCTCGGCCCCGAGCAGGGGAACGTGCGCGCGATCAACATCGTCGGCCATGCCAATATTTTCTCGATCGATGGACCCGTGTTGGGCGATCAGCTCGGCTGGGCCACCTGTGGCATCGGTGACATCAATGGCGACGGCCACGCCGACTTCCTCATCGGCGCCCCCGAGGGGATCACACCTATCTCCTTCTGCCCCCCTCACCGCGACCGACGAGGACGCCGGATATGTGCGTTGCGTCTCCGGCGCCACCGGCGCCACGCTCTGGACGATCTACGGCACCAGCGAGGGAGACGAGCTCGGCTACTCGCTCGTGAATCTTGGGGATGTGAACGGCGACGGCAAGGCCGACTTCGCGGTCGGCGCGCTCCAGCGCCGCACGTCGACGCCACAGCCCGGCTACGTCCGCGTCTGCTCGGGTGCCAACGGCGCGACGATTGCCACAATTACCGGAATCGCGGGAACCGACACCGACTTCGGATTCGCGCTGGCGGCGATGCCCGATGTGAGCGGCGATGGCCGCAACGAGCTGATCATCGGCTCCCCCGGCTACAGCACCGATCGCGGCCGCGCGGTGCGAGTCAACAGCGGCACGTGGGTGATCGCCCTCAACTGGTTCGGCGTCGACAACGGCGAGCGATTCGGCAGCGCCGTGTGCGCGATCGGCGATGTCAACAATGATGGGAAGCCGGATGTCCTCTGCGGCGCGCCGAGCAACGATGCCGTGGCTTCCGGGGCGGGGCGCGTCTACTGCCGCTCGGGCGTTGCCAACACGAGTCTGTTCACGCTGAGCGGCGCGACTGCCAACGAAGCGTTCGGCACCGCGGTGTGCGGATTGATGTACGACGTGACGCCGTTCTTCGCGGTCGGCGCCCCCGGGGTCGACTACCTCCCGGGCGGAATCACCGACTGCGGAATGGTGCGAACCTATGTCGCCGCGAGCCAAGTCCCCTACACCACCAACTATGGCGCCGCGAGCTTCTCCTACTTCGGGACCACACTCGCCAATATTGGGGATTACTTCGGCAGCGGCTTCGACGACTTCGCAGTCGGCTCGACCGAGTCCTTTTCTTGGGACCGGGCGAAGGGCAGGCGCAGGTGATCAGCGGTTGGTACGGCGCGCCGCAATACACCTTCGACGGCGCCGCGTCGGGCGACCAGTTCGGCCGCGGCCTCGGCGCCGCGGGCGATGTCAATGCCGACGGCACGCTCGATCTATTGGTGGGTGCGCCGTTCGCCGACACGAACGGCACGAGCTCCGGCAACGTGAAGGTCATGTCGCTTAGCCGCAAGGCATCAACTACTACGGCGCGAGCACCCCCGGCTGCGACGGACCGCATACGTTGCGTTTCAGCACCGCTCCCAAGATCGGCACCTATTGGACGATCGGCGCGATGGACCACACGCCGCCGAGCGCGCTCGGCCTATTGTTGGCAACCGATTCCCCCGACTTCGTGGGCTCCGACGTCCTCGGAATCGGCGTGACGCTCTACGTGGACTTCCTCTTCGCAACGCAAGTCTACGGGATCGACATGTACGGCACGGCGAACGGCCACGGCTTCGGCCTCACCTCGATTCCCAACTATCCGTTCCTGGTCGGAAGCAAATATTACTTCCAGGGGATCTCGGCCTGGTCGTCCTGCTCGCTCCCGCCGTTCAACCTGAGCGCGAGCACGGCCGCCGAGATGACGATCCTCCCGTGATGGGGCGCGCGGTGCGCTCGAGCGCCCGGATCGCGGGCGCGAGCGCGAGGCCTTGGGGCGCAGTCGAGAGACTGCGCCCCTATCTTTGCAGCCGGTGCATAAAATGGTCGCCCCGCGAAGCCGGAGGAGCGAAAGGTCGCGCCGCCGCGCCTCGACCCAAGATCCACAGCCACGCAACGAGGTGCAATCATGGCAAAGCCAGTCAAACCCATCCCCGACGGTTACCACACCGCCACGCCGTACATGGTCATCAAGAATGCGGCGAAGGCGATCGACTTCTACAAGAAGGCCTTCGGCGCCGAGGTCATCCACCGGATGGACGATCCCGAGGGCAAGGTGCGCCACGCACAGATCCGGATCGGCGATTCCCCCATCATGATCGCGGATGAGTTCCCCGGGATGTCGTGCGGCAAGAGCCCGGAGACCCTCGGCGGCTCGCCGCTCCACCTTTATCTTTACATCGACGACGTCGACACGTGGTTCAAGCGCGCCATCGCCGCGGGGGCCAAGGAATTGATGCCCGTGCAAGACCAATCTCTACGGGGATCGCTCGGGGGCGTCACCGACCCATTCGGCCACGTCTGGTGGCTCGCGACGCACAAGGAAGACATGACCGAGGAGGAGCTCCTCCGGCGCGCGTCGCAGCACCCCAAGAAAGTTTGATCCGCGATCCCCACTCTCTCGATTCCCAAGTATCCACGACGAACGAACGCCCCATGACCCTAAGAATACTTTTTATGCCTTCGCTCTCGGCGCCGGCGCGACGTTCACCGCGACCCTCGTCAACTCGCAGGATCCCAAGGCGGGCAAGGAGCCCATGTCGAAGGAGATGCAGGAGATGATGGCGGGGATGAAGGAATGGGCGAGCGTCATGTACCCCGGCGAACACCACAAAGCGCTCAACGAGCTCGTGGGCAACTACGACACGGTCACCAAGCTTTGGATGGGCGGGCCGGGCACGCCGCCGACCGAATCCAAGGGAACCACCGAGCGCAAATGGGTCCTCGGCAATCGATTCATTCTCGAGGAGGCGAAGGGCGAGTGGGCGATGCCCGACATGGCCTCCGGCGGAACGACGATGAAGCTCATGCCGATGCAAGGGATGGGGCTCTTCGGCTATGACAACTATCGCAAACATGTACGTCGGCTGCTGGGCCGACAACATGGGCACCCAAATGCTAACGATGAAGGGGATGGCCGATCCGTCGGGAAAAGTGTTCACCTATTTCGGCGAGATGGACGAGCCGATGCTGAAGGTCATCGGGCGGACGGTGAAGTACGTGACGCGGATCGTCGACAAGGATACCCAGGTCTTCGAGATCTTCGATCTCCACGCGGGCCCCGACTACAAGGTCGTCGAGGTCACATATAAACGAAAGAAATGACGGGCGGCGCTCTCCCCGTCGTCTTCATCTCGCACGGCTCGCCGGCGATGCGGCTCGACGACGACGACTACACGCGCGCCCTTGCCAACTTTCCGCGGGCGATCTTTCCGCTGGCGATCGGGCGGCCCGCGGCGATCGTCGTCGTTTCGGCGCACTGGCAGGCTCCCCGCCGATCCGCGTGACCGCCTCCGCGGCGCCAACCCAACTCTACGACTTCGGCGGCTTCCCCGACGCGCTCTACGAGTTCGCGTACGCGCCACCGGGGCGCCCGCGCTCGCTGGAGCAATTGTGGGTTTGCTGCGCGCGGCCGGGCTCGACGCCGTGCCCGACGAGCGGCGCGGCCTCGACCACGGGGCGTGGGTTCCCGTTTCGTTTGCGTTTCCGCGCGGGGACGTCCCGGTGGTGGCGGTGTCGCTGCCGCTTGGAGCGCCGCCGGCGGAGCTCGCGCGGCTCGGCGCCGCGCTGGCGCCGCTCCGCGAACAGGGTGTGCTTCTGATCGGATCGGGGGCGTGGTCCACAACCTGGCGCGGCTCGCGTGGGACGAGCCGCACGCCCCGGTCGAATCTTGGGCTGCCGAGTTCGATCGTTGGGTTTGGGATCGGGTCCAGCGGAACGATCTCGCGGGACTCGCCAACTATCGGAGCGCCGCGCCGCACGCGGATCTGGCCGTGCCGACCTCCGAGCACTTCGATCCCCTTTTTGTGGCGTTGGGGGCGTCGGCCTCGGACCGGCGCTCGGTCGAAATCTACGCGGGTTTCCGCCACGGCAATCTCTCGATGCGGAGCTTCCTGCGAGAGTCCTAGCAGGCTGGGTCGAGCACGCGGGCGCGACGTGCACTCCGGCGGCCGCGGGGCTGGTGTCGTCGAGGGGACTCTCCCTCGTGATCCAGCCCTGAAGCCGCCGGAGAATCGTTACCAACTAAGGCAAGTCGAGCGACCAGACTTGGGTTGCCAAGAATAGCGCCCCGTAGCCGAGCGAGGTGTAGGGGGGCACTCCGATGATCACGAGCGTGTTCTCGATGTCGAGGAGCGCGTGGCTCGGCTGGGCGATGCCGGGGGCGGCGGCGTGCCGATCCCAATCAAAGGGCCGACGGTCGAGACCCCGTTGATGATGTGGATCGGAAGCGCCCCCGTGACGCACGGATCGGGGGCCGAGCCGACCGCGAAGTAGAAGTGCACGCTCCGGCTATCGGGAAATGTGGTGATCGGCAGCGCATGCGTGCCGAGCGACATCACCGAGAATCCCGTCGGCGCCAAAGTTGGGAATGGCAGCGCCATGAACGTGAACGGTGAGGTCGGCATGCAGGCGCCGTAGGCGAACGTGAGCTTCTGCTCGGTCCACGGGCTCGTGCCGGGCGGCACGGTGGGATCGGCGCACGGGCAGTAGAGCGCCACATTGTCGAGCGCCCCTGGAGGACCGGCTCCTCCGACAGGCATTGCCACAATCCCGGGATCGCCGTGAGGTCGACCCGCGTGCTGCGGACCGATTCGCCGGTCACGATCCCGACGGGCGGCGCGCCGACTCCCACACAAAGGGCGTGGGGCCGACGAACGCGTAGTCGATGTCGGGATTGGGATCGGGGGTGATCGGCGCCGGGCTGAGTGGACCGTGCGAGAACTTTCCGCACAAATACACCAGATCGATGCGCGCCGAGAAGACTCCCGTTTGGCAATTGCGCGCGTAGTCGATGGAGCCGACGAAGTGGACCGCCTTCCCCGACAGCGCAATCTTGGGAATCGGGCAGGGGAGGGGGCGCCGGGCGCGACCGTGTACACGAGATCGCCGTTCACCAAGAATCTCCAGACTTGCTGGACGAGCCCACCCGTGGCCGACATCTCGGTCCAGGTGCGCGCATACTTGGCAATGAGGAGCTGCGGCGCAATATTGACGAAGCCGCCGGTGATCGTGATCGGGATCACGAACGTGTCGCAGAACACCTGGCCCGGCGACTCGAAGTGGATCTGGACGTCGAACGGATTCCCCGGCGTGCAGTCCTTGATGCAGTTGCCTTGGCCGTGGAGGGTGAAAGGTGGGAAGGGCGGAAGATTCGGAACGACCGGGGAGCAGCAGCGCCCGCGGGGCTGAGGTTGTCGGGGAAACAGGGGGCCTGCGAGGAGGCCGCCGAAGCGAATGCCAAGAAAACGGAGGCCGCGAGGGCCGCCTTGCGATGGAAACTCATGATGAGCCTCCGGGGACAGTGGGGGCCGCGAACCGACCCGGTCCGCGGTCGGGATTCGAAATCCGATGACAACAATCGGGCGTGCGCTTCCACGCGACGCCGCGAGCCTTCTTCGCTCGCTGCCGATTCCTTGGGGTTGCGCCGGCTGCGGGTGAACACCGGCGCGGGACTCGCGCGGGAACGGGCGGCGAGCGGAGGCGCGCGTCGAACGAGCGCCGAGATCTTCGGCGGAAGCATCGCGCGGCGCTAGGCAGTTCTCGCGACGCCCCGGCGCGGGCGTCAGCGACCTGCGAGCGGGAGCCAGTGGGTCAATTCTGGTGGCCGGAATTTGTGTGTTTCCGGTGAGGGCGCGGATCCGATCGCGCACGCCGGGGGCGCGCAGCAACCCCAACAATCGGCGCCACGGGATCGCGGGCGCGGCGCCGGCACGCGCGCGGATCACGTTCACGTGGTTCTCGCCGACGAATCGGAACCCTCCTCGACGAGCGCCGCGCGCAGCTCGCCGCCGCCGACCGAGCCGGTGACTCGGTTCACGACGATGGCCGGGCCCCGCAGCGCGCGTTTCCCAAGGATGCGATTCCCAACGATGTACTGCGGGCGTTTGTGCGATTCGTCGAGCGCGACGCGCCCATTACCAATATTGTGCGCCCACACGAGCGGCAGCGCGCCGCGCACCGGCGCGCGCCGAAGCGCGTCGCGGTGTTGATTCCAAACGATCGAGCCGGTGACCGCCTCGTAGCCGAGCTCGAAGAGTGTCTTTCGCCCCGCGAAGAATCGGCGGAGGCGCTCCGACTCGGGGAAAAGATCAGTCGGCTCGTCGACGCGCCGCCACCGGCGCGCGGCGCGTCGCGCCGGGATTTGGGCGGCGCCTCGCGCCGGGATTTGTGCAGTGTCTCGCGCTGGAATTGGTATCGCTTGCCATTCCCACCTTTCCGCAGCACGATGAGCTGGACCGCCTGCTGTGCCTGCTCGAAGAGATCGCTGCGCTCCAGGATCCGCAGGTATTCGATCTCGGCCTGCTCGGCGATGTGGCGCCGCAGCCGCTCGAAGTAGGCGCCGTGGTTCATCGACGGCGGGACCACGAAGCCGAGCCGCCCCCGGCTTCACCAACGAAAGCCCCGCTTGGACGAACATCGCAAAGATGTTGGCCCGCCCGCCGATCACCGAAGCAAACTTTCGGCGCAGCTCGGGGCGCCCGCGCACCTCGAAGTAAGGTGGGTTTCCCACGACGACGTCGAAGAGCTCGCCCGGGGCCGCGCGGAGCGCGTCGAATTCACTGAGCGCTGCGCGCGGGACGAGCTGCCGCGCCACCGCGAGCGCCTCCGGATCGATGTCCCAGCCGTGGAGCTCGAGGCCGCGGCGCGCCGCTGCGCAAGACCACAGAAACTCCCCGTCCCCACGCCAGGGTCGAGGACCCGCATCCCAACTTTCAGGCGGAGCCGCGCCACGAGCTCACGCCGGATCGGCTCGGGAGTGAAGTACTGGCCGAGCCGCTTTCTTTGGTGAGGTCGGTGCGCCCGAGGTAATCGAGCGTGGCCTCGCTGAATGCACCCTGGACGAGCACGCGGGCGGCGATCCTAACGAACCGCCGCCCGCGCCCATCGCGAAATGTGGGACTCAGTGATGTCGGCATCAGGGTTGGATCACCAGCTCCACGGCCGAGCTCGCGCTCAGGTTGAACGGCGGTAGCGGGCAGCTCTGCCACGCCCAGAGCGATTGGAAGAAGTAGTGGCTTCCCGCCAGCGCCGGATTGTTGGGAATGCTGCCGATGAAGAGGCCATGGCCGTCGTAGGTCCCCCCATGTCGAAACCGTAGACTTGGGTGGCGAGGAAGAAGTCGACGTAAAGATTCACACCGATGCCGAATGGATCGGAGCCCGCGTAATCGGGGAATCGGTCGCGAGCATGAGGCCGAGCGCCCCGGGCGGCACGTTGTCGACGCCGAAGAGGAGCCAGTACTGGCCCACCTTGGGAACCGTGCTGACGTGGATTCCTTGGGGTCCGTCGCAGCCGGGGGTGCTCGTGCCGTAATAGGTGACCCCCACGGGCTTCAGCGAGATCACTTTCACGTTCCCCGAGGCGTTGCCGACCGGATCGGCGAACGGGGCGCCGATGAGCAGGTCGAGCGTGCCATCATTGTTGATATCGCCCGCGCTCGAGATCCCGTGGCCGAAGCCGTCGCCGCCCGCGGCGCCGTCGAAGACGTATTGGACGACGCCGTAGTAGCCGCTCAGCACCTGGACCTGCCCTTCGCCCGATCCCAAGAAAAAGCATTCGCTCGAGCCCACGGCCACGTCGTCGAAGCCGTCGTGCCCGTAGTCGCCGATATTGGCGAGCGAGGAGCCGAAGTAGGAAAAGTTGCCTTGGCCGTAGGCGGTCCAGTACGGGATCTGCGTGGCCGCAAAGTAGGAGCGCACCATTCCGCAGTCGGTGAGGCCGCCCGGGACGTAGTCGACCCCGGCGCGCCGATCGCGAACGCGGGATACACATCGAGCTGGAGGGCGCAGACCGCGGTGCCGAAGCTCTCATTCGCCGTGGCGCCGCTCAGCGTGAAGAGAGTCGTATTGGCGACTCCCGAGCGGCAGTAGACCCGCCCCGCATTGGTGGCGACCGCATCGTTGCTCGGCGCGCCGAAGAGGACGTCGGGCTTCGCGTCATTGTTGACATCGGCGATGGCGCACAGGGCGCTGCCGAAGCGCTCGCCGTTGTCGACCCCGAACCAGTTGAGGTTGATCACCCACGCACCGCTGTTCACGCGCACGGCGCGCCCCCGATCGGTGCTGTAGCCGGGGAGCCAATGAGGAGCTCCTTCAGCCCGTCGCCGCTCACGTCGGGCATCGTGGCGAGGGCGTAGCCGAAGTCGGTGTCGGTCCCCGCGATGCCGCTAACTGTGGCAATCGTGGCGCCGTTCGCTCCGGAGCAGACGCGCACATATCCCGGAGAGACCGTGAGCGCCTGGCTCTGCGGCGCGCCGACGGCGAAGTCGGCCTTGCCGTCGCCGTTCACATCCCCAAGATTCACGAGCGAGAAGCCCAACTGATCGCCGGGGGTCGAGCCATAGATCGTCCAGAGGGTGGCGCCGTCCTTCCCCGAAACGCAACGAACCGAGCCTGCGTTCTCTTCGGTGACGAAGGTCAACAAAACGAGGTGGGTCCAGTCGTCCTGCGGCGCGCCGACCAGGAAATCGGCGAAGCCGTCATTGTTGACATCGCCGAGATCGGACACCACGAATCCGAAGTTGTCCCCCAGGTGGGGCCGTCGATCGAGTAGATCTGGGTGTGGAGCGTGCCGTTGAAGACGCGGACGTTCCCCTGATCGGTGGCGAGCGGCGCCGCCAGCGGCGAGCCCACCATCAACGTCGATGCGGCCGTCTTGATTGATATCGAGGCCGCCGGCGAGCGCCGCGCCGAAGCGTCCGCCGGGGAGGGTGCCGGTGAACGTGAATATGGCCGCGCCGCTCGAGCCGTTGTAGAGGGTCGCCGGTGCCCTGCGCGCCATTGTTGGTATCGTCGGGGGCGCCGACGAAGTATTCGGGGCGGCCGTCGCCCGTCAGGTCTCCCGCCGAGCAGATCGCGAAACCATAGTGGTCGCCGGCCGAGTTTCCCGACGAGGCGTGGATGTTGGCTCCGGTCGAGCCGTCGTAGATCCAGATGGCGCCGGCGCCGTTCGACGCATCGGGGGCGCCGAAGGCGAAGTCCGCCAGGCCATTGCCATTCATGTCGTCGAGGAGGCAGACCGAGGCGCCGAGGTGCTCGCCGGCGGAGCTGCCGACCAGCGCCTTCAGCTGCGCGTACGCATTGACATTGCTCCCGCTGAAGAGCACGACGCGCTCCCGCTTCGCTCGCCGACGCGGTGTCATAGTTGGGAGAGCCGACGAGGACGTCGGGAATGTTGTCATTGGAGGCGTCGAAGCCGCCCGAGACCGCCGAGCCGAAGTGCTCGTTCGCCTGCGTGCCGACCCACTCGTGGAGGAGACCGCCGGAGGCCGTGAGAGGAAGACCCGCCCTTCGCCACCGCTGCCGTTGCTTTCGTACGGGGCGCCGATGACGAGGCGCCGGGTGATGAATGGAAAGATTCCGGTCGAGCCGCCGTAAGCAACAGATGTCCCGAAGCGGTCGCCGGCGCCGGAGCCGTTGAGCGTGAGAAGGGTCGCGGTGCCGGTCCCCGACACCAATCGCACCTGCCCCGAGTTGCCGCCGCTCGCGTCGGAGAACGGCGCGCCGACGAGGATCTCGCCGCGGCCGTCGCCGTCGACGTCGGGAATCCCAGCAATCGAGTAGCCGAACTGATCGTTGGCATTGAGGCCGTTGAAGCTGAAGAGCAGCTTCCCATCCTTCCCCGAGTAGACGCGGAGCTGGCCGGCGTTGGGGGCCGCGGTGTCATCGTTGGGAAGTCCGACCGCGAAGTCGGGATAGCCGTCGAGGTTCACGTCGGGGACCATCGCCACCGACGTGCCGAAGCGAGTTCCGCGGGAGCCGCCGTTGAGGCTGAGGAGCTCCCGCTGCGCCACGGCGGGGCAGGCGGCGGCGGCGAGGGCGAGGATGGCGAGATGAGGGGAGTCGGGAGCGGGCGTGTGCGGGGAGACATGGGAAACTCCGGAAAGGGACCCTTCCGGAATCCGCGCGCGGGCGCGGGCGTTACAGGGCGCGCGCGACGCCGGCGCCGCGCCGTCAGGGTTGCAGCGTGACGCTCAGTCCGCGCGAGCTCACGAGCGCGGCGACGGCGGGCGAGCAGGTCATCCCCGGCGCCTGCACCCAAAACGACTGCACGTAGAAGGTCTTCCCGGCCAGCGCCGGATTGTTGGGAATCGGCGCCGGGGCGAACGCGGCCCCCGACGGATCGCTAACGATGGGAAACCCGTGGAGCTCCGTCGCGCTGAGGATTCCGATCTGGAGCGTGATCCCAAGAAAAAGCGGATCGCTCCCCGTGAGATCCTGGACGTCGCTCGCGACGCAGAAACCGGCGCTGCTTCGCGGTGCGTTGCTGGCGACGATGGCGAAGGACGGATTCCCAACTTTCGGCGGCGCGTTCGCAGCCATTCCCGAGTATCCCGAGCAGCCGGGGTGCCGGTCCCGTAGGCGATGGTGGCGGGGGCGGCTGGGATCAGGTTGAGGTGGACGCACACATTCTGGACCGTGGATTCCCCATTGACGATGTCGGCCCGGCCGTCGCCGTCGAGGTCGACGAGCGCCACCGACATCGGGCTCAATCCCGCGTCGAAGAAGAGGGGCGCCCTGAACGACCCGAATCCATTTCCTGGGAGAATGCCAAGATTCATGCCGTGGTAGTTTGTCACCACGACGTCGACTTGCCCATCGCCGCCGACGTCGCCGACCGCAATCGCCATGGATCCAACACCAGCGAAGAACGGCGTCCTCGGCCGAAGCCTCCGACGCCATTCCCAAGAAAATGGAAACGTCGTTCGAACCGAAATCCGCGGCGACGAGGTCGGCGACGGAGTCGCCGTTGAGGTCGGCGATTGCGACGGCGGCGGGCGATGTGCCGACCGCAAGACTCGTCGCGGCGGCGAAGCCTCCGGAACCATTCCCAACTAAGAGGGAGAGATCATTCAGACCAGAAGTTGGCGGTGGCCGCGTCGAGCTTCCCGTCACAACTCCAGTCACCGATCGCGATGCCCTCCGGGCTCGTCCCCACGGGATAGCTCTGCGGCGGCGCCGAAGCCCCCGCCGCATTGTTGAGGAGGACCGAAATCTGATTCGAGAGATAGTCCGCGGTCGCGAGGTCCGGCGCACCGTCGCCGTTGAGGTCGCCTTGGGCGATCGAGAACGGACTGCCGCCGACGGCGATGAATGTCGGCGCGCCGAAGCCCCCGATCCATCACCGAAGAAGATCGAGACATTGTTGACATTTGTGCCAGGGATTGCGAGGTCGAGTTTCCCGTCCCCATTCAAGTCCGCGATCACGATCGCCCGGTGTCCGCCATTGACCGCCAGGTGGGTCGCGGGGCGAATCCCCGGATCCGGACCCCAACAAAATCGCAACGTCGCTCACGTTTTGGCTCGCGACGGCCAGATCCGGGATCCCATCTCCATTGAAGTCCCCCGCCCCCACCGTGCCCGAATAGTTGGCGGCACCGTACTCACTCACCGCCGAAAACCCACCGATCCCATCTCCGAAGTGCACCGATATCGTGCTCGATAGTCTGTTGGCGGTGATCGCGTCGGGCTTGCCGCTCTAAGTTCACGTCGCCGAGTGCGACACAGTTCGGTTGACCGCCCGTTGTGAAGGTCACCGGACTGGCGAAGAGGCCGGTACCATTCCCAAGAAAAACCGAAAAGCTGGCATTGCTGTTGTTTGGAGTGAGGGCGTCGAGATTACCGTCGCCATCCACGTCACCGACGGTGACTGCAAACGCGTACCACACAAAGTTGATCTTCTGCAGATGCCCGAATCCGCCGGCTCCATTTCCAGGAAGCACGAAGAATCCCATGACATCCAACGAATGGACGACCGCATCCAGCTTGTTGTCGTGGTTCAAGTCGGCGAGCACGACCCTCCACGGCTCGTAGACGAGCGGCACGTAACCCCCGATGTGAATCCTCCGAGGCCGTCGCCGATCAGGATCGACAGGCTCTTGAAGCCATAATTGCCGGTGAGAACATCGAGCTTCGAGTCGCCATTCAGGTCACCGAGAGCGATCGAGCGCGGGGTCGACACGATCGCGAATTCGTCGCCGCGCTGAAACCACCCGTTCCCGTTCCCAACAATCGAGAGATGCTGGAATTATTGCTATTCGCGGTCACGACGTCGGGAAAGCCGTCGCCGTTCAGGTCGCCGAGCGCCGCGGCTATTGGAGCCAGTCCAACTCCGGAATCGTCGCCGCTCCGAAACCACCCGCCCCATTCCCGAGGAGCACGGAGATATCATTGCTGTTGCTATTCGTGGTGACGACGTCGAGCATGCCATCCCCGTTGAGGTCGGCCACGAGCGCCATCGTCGGAAATGTACCGACCGAGGCACTCACGGCGGGGGCGAAATCCCCCGTTCCAAGCCCGAGAAGGACTCGCGACCGTGTTCGGGTAGCCAGGCGCGACGGCGTCGGGAATGCCATCGCCATTCAGATCCCCGAGCGCGACGTAGCCCGCGCCGTTCCCCGTACTGAACTGGGCCCCGGATACATCAACGATGACTGCGCCGCTGCGCTTCCGCACAGAATCGGTGCGCCCGCGCACAGCCACGAAACGATCCCATAAAACGGGCGAAGGGAGGGGCGCGGCATGGGCGAGCTCGGGGTCGGGGGAGCGCGCGCCGCAAGCAATCCGAGCGCCAACGCGCCACGGGGTGCTCCATTCCGATTGCCGGGCGCCCCGGGCGGCCCCGGAGTGGATGCCACCAATCTCTTTGCGACGATCGTTGGGAACGCGGCAGCGCGGGCTAGTGCGCGGCCTAGGCCGTGGCCTTCGCGTTCCGCTTCACGAATCGCAACAAAAAGAGGAGCACCACGGCTCCGACGGTCGACACGATCAGGTCGCCGAGGAGACCGATCGGCGCGAGCCCGACGATCCGGAAGAGAAATCCGCCGAGCAGAGCTCCGATGACCCCAACGATCAGATTGCCGACGAGGCCGAAGCCCGATCCCTTCATGAGCTGGCCGGCGAGCCATCCGGCGCAAAGACCAATCAAAGCAAACCAAACGAAGTCCATGGAAGCCTCCTTGGATGGGATGCAGGTCCGATGCTAGGAGACGCCCGCTACCCCGAGAAGGTTCCCGTCTCGCCCGGCTTGCGCAAGCATCTTGTCCACTTCGTCGCGGTGGGCGAGCTCCTCCGAGACCATCGCGCGCGCGAAGTCCTCGAGGCGCACGTCCTTGTCCTTCACCAACGATAGGAGCTCGTGGTAGGCCTCGAGGGACTCGCGCTCGTTCTCGAGCGACTCGCGCAGGATGTCACCGATATCGTGCTTGTGGCTTTCGAGCAGCGGGCCGATCGCGAGCGAGGGGTGGCCGCCGAGCGACGTGATCAGATCGCCCGCCTGGCGCGCGTGGGTGAGATCTTCGTTGGCTTGTTGGTTGAGCCAACCCACAATGGGGATCCTGTTGTAGCCGTACACCATCAATGCGTAGTGCGTGTAGCGCACGACCCCGGCCAGCTCGAGCTCGAGGATTTTGTTGAGAATCTTGATCGCCGCCTTCGTGTCGAATTGTGCTTTCATGGGATTCGCGCGGGAGGGCGCGCCGACTGGCGGGCGCCCGCGTTCGCGGGCGAGCAGGAAACGCGATGGTCGGCGGCGAGTCAACGGCGCGATCGTGTCGAGCGCGCTCGCGGCCGCGCTCATCGTGGGGCTCGGCGCGTGCGCCGCCCCGCCGCCCCCGAGCTGCGCGCGCGCGCGGAGGCATGGCCCGAGGCGGATGCGCTCTTCCACCGCGATCCGAAATGGCTCGGCGGCGACGCGGCGTTCAGCGTGGATCTCGGCGGCGACCGCGTTCTGTGGCTTTTCGGCGACACATTCGTGGCAACGGCCGAGCCGCCGCCGCCCCGGAATCCGGCACCGCGCGATCGGGAGCGACTCGGCGCCATCGCGTAGCGGCTCGGCGATGGTGCGCAACTCGATCGCCATCCAAACGGGGCGCGACCCGCGCACGGCCGCGATGGCGTTTCGCTGGGGTTCGCGCGACGGAAAGCCCGCGTCGTTCTTCCCTGCGGACGGCGATCGTTGGGTTTGGCCGCTCCAGGGGATTCGGCTGCGCGACGGAACGTTGGTGTTGTTCCTCGCGCTCCTGCGCGGCACTCCCGGCGAAGGGCTCGGCTTCGCGGCGGAGGGGTGGCGGGTCGCCGTCGTCGACGCGGCCGAGGTCTCCTCGACCCAGAACTGTGGCATCCGCGGTTCGCGCCGCCGCCCCCGGCCGAGCCCATCGGCCTCGTGGCCGCCCAGGGGCTCCTCGCCGAGGGGGAGCACATACTTGGCTTTGCGACGACCGAGCCGGGGACCACGCGGGGCACCTCGCGCGATGGTTGGGATCGGACTTGGCGGCGGGACGGCTCGACCGGGTCGAGTGGTGGTCGGGGAGGCGCGCGGCTGGATCGCCGGGAGCGCGCTTGGCCGCGCCACGCCCCCGCCGTGATCGACGACGCGGCGCCAGAGTTCTCGGTCCACCGCGACCGGCGCGCGGGGGCGTTCGTCCACACGGCGAGCCTCGGCTTCGGCGCGACGAATCTTGGGGTTCGATTCGCGGAGCGACCCGCAGGGGCCGTGGACCGCGCCGCTTCCCATCTATACGCCCCCGAGTCGGGGCCCCCGGAATCTTGGTATACGCCGGGAAGGCGCATCCCGAGCTCGAGGCGGGCGCGGCCCCCGACGGGACGCCATGGCTCGCCGCCACCTATGCCACCAATACGCTCAATGACTTCGCGCGGCTCGTCGCCGACACGAATCTCTACTATCCGCGCTTCGTGCGCATCTGGATCGCGCCGGCGAAGGGAACCCCGTGATTACGCTCTTCGTCGGCATCGCACTCGGATCGTTGGGCTTTCCCAACAGTCAGCTCCGGCGCGCGACCAAGAATACGCCCTCGCGACGGAGCGCGAGGTCGAGCGTATTGCAGCGGAGCGGAGCGCAGGCGAGCGGGCCCTCTGGCCCGGCTTCGAGCCGCTCACGATCCCATTGGCCATCGCCACGGGCGAGCGGACCTTCCTCTTCCGGCACCCGGCGCCGCCCGAGGGATTCGAGCGGATCGCGGGGCGACTCCGCGGGTGTTCGGATACTTGGGAAGGCATCCCGCGGTCGTCGCGAACACGAGCGCAACGATCGGCACGACGATGACGGCGACGGTGATGGCCGACGCCGAGACGGCGCGGCTCACGCCGACCGAGCTCGCGGCCACCGCGCTCCACGAGGCCTTCCACGTCTACCAGCGCCGCCGCCACCCCACATGGATTGGTAAACGAAGCCGATGCGTTCCTCTACCCGACGGACAATGGCGAACTCCTTGGGCTGCGGAGGCTCGAGTCGGAGGCGCTGCGGCGGGCGGTCGCCGCGGCCGATGACAAGAATACCGATCCCAAGAATATCGCGGGGTGGGCTCGGCGGGCCCTCGAGTATCGCCGGAAGCGCTTCGCCGCGATGGAGGCGGCGTTCGCGGCGTACGAGCGCGGCAACGAGCTCAACGAAGGCTTGGCCACCTATGTTCAGCTCGCGGCGCTCGGGACGACGACGATGGATTTCCCGGTCGCCGAGTTCCCGGCGACGGCGATTCGCGATCGGATCTATGTCACGGGCCCTGCGCTCGCGCGAATCCTCGACAGGCTGAGCTCCGGTTGGCAAGCGTCGCTCGAAGCGGATGACAAGCAAACTCTCGACGGGATCTTGGAGGAGGCCGTCGCCACACGGCTCGCGGGGAAGGCGCCGGCTGTCGATCTCGCCCCGGGTGAAATCGCCAAGATTCGCAGCATCGCGCTCGCGGACGCCGCGGCCGTTGTCAAGTCTCGCGCGGAGCGCAGGAAGGCGTTCGACGCGCAGAGCGGATGGCGGGTCGTCGTGCGCGCCGCCGAGGGGAAGCCGCTCTGGGTGAAGGGCTTCGATCCGCTCAATGTCGCGGTCGTCGACGGCGGGCTGCTCCACGTGCGGATGCTTCAATTGGGAAACGACGCCGGCGAGCTCCAAGCGATCCGCGAGGCGCGGGCGCCGCGCCTCGAGATGCTCACCGAGGCGGTCGCGGCGCATCCGCTCTTCAATGGCGTCCGCAGCGTCACGATCGTTGGCTTTTCCGAGAAGCCACAAATCGAATCGAAGGATCGGCATGTCGCCGTGACGGCGCCCGGCTTCACGGCGAAGTTCAAGAATGCAACTCTGACCGAAAAACCCAACGAAGTGATCGTTCAGTTGGAGACGGCGAAATGAGCTACGGGAGAATCGTCAGCGCCAACCCCCGCGACGAAACCAAATGGAACGGCGATGCGCTGCACTGGAAGCCGGGCTTCTCGGCCAGCAGCGCTTGGAAGTAGTACCGCTTGCCGATGAGGGCCGGATTGTTGGGAATCGGCGCGGCGGCGAAACCGTCGCCGTGGGAATTGGTGAAGACGTCGAGCGCATAGAGCTCGGTCGCCGTGAAGAGATCGACCTGGAGCAAGACACCGAGGGCGAAGGGATCCGAGCCCGCCCCATCGGCCGTATCGGTCACGATTCCAAGTCCGAGCGAGTCGGGGGTGCCGTTCGAGACGAGAAGTGTGAACTGCGGATTGTTGATATGTGGCGAAGAGTTGGCGAGCACGCCGAGCCGGCCGATGCAGCCGCCCGTGCCGGTGCCGTACGGAGCCAAGCCCAACGGCGCGCCGAGGAGGCACTTCGAGACCTGGATCGAGCCTGCAGCCCCAACGATCTCGGGTCGCCCGTCGCCATCCAAGTCGGCGACCGCGATCTGCGAGGCACCGAGGATGTAGGGCGTGGACGTGAAGACGAGGCCCCCGGCCCCGAGGAGAAGCGTGAAGCCGGCGGAGTTGGCGGTGACGATGTCAACGATCCCGTCGCCGTTGATGTCGGCGATCTGCGTCGAGATCGATCCGAAGATATTGGGCACGGACACCATCGTTGGGAATGCGCCCGTCCCATCTCCGATGAGGAGCTGTTGCTGGACAATGTATGCACCCACGACGAGATCGGGGATGCCGTCGCCCGACACGTCGCCGAGCGCGAGATTGTTGGTGTAGTATCCCGTCGCGTAAAATGTCGGCGCCGAGAAACCGTGCCCCGTGTTCAGAAGAACGGAGGTGTTGCCAGAAGCCGTGTTGGCGGTCGCGACGTCGGGATAGCCGTCGAGATCGAAATCGCCCAGGAGGACGAACTCCGGGCTGAACCCGCCCACCGCCACCTTCACGGGCGCCATGAATCCGCCCGAGCCATTTCCCAACAATACAGAAATATTGCCGGTGCTCGCGTTGGCCGTCGCCACGTCGAGCTTTCCGTCGAGGTTGACGTCCGCGATCGCAAGCGAACGGGGCGAGACGGCGCCGAGGCCGGGGCCGCCGACCGAGAAGCCTCCGCCCCCAACGAAACCGCCATTCCCAGTTCCCAACCAAACGGAAACGGCGTTCGGATTGAGTCGGCCGTCAGCAAGTCCAAGTTTCCGTCACCATTGATATCGGCCGTGGCGACATCCTTGGAGGTGGAACCCACCGGATAGCTGGACCCGCCGGTGAAGCCCGCTTGCCCATTTCCGAAGAGCGTCGAAACGGACGCTCCGCCGTCGGTGCCGGCCGCGTCGGGAATCCCATCTTTGTTGAAGTCTCCGATCACCAACGTTTGGACGTACGGCGCCGGGTAAGACTTGGGCGTCTCGAACGCGCCTCCGGGCGATCCATGAATGATGACAAGATTCCCCGACGCGCTCGCGATGTCGGGCCATCCGTCGCCATCCAAATCATCGGCGGCGATTTGGCTCGCGCCGGGCAAGATCGAAGTCGGCAAGCCGAGCGCGCCGCCCCCGTGCCGAAGAGAATGGGAACCGCGCCCGAGTACGGGTTGCAGCTACGGCCGCGTCGGGAAGGCCATCCATGTTGAGGTCCTTCGCGAGCAGCATCGTGAATCCGTAGCCCGCGGATCCCGTCGCCGGAGACAATTGGTATTCGACGTTGGGCAGGAAGACTCCGGGCGCGCTTGCCAACAATACCGAAATCGTGCTATCGGTGGAGTTCGCTGAAACGAGATCGAGGAGTCCGTCGCCATTCATGTCGACGATCGCCACGTCGGAGGGCCTCTTCCCCGATGCATACGTCTGGGGAGCTGCGAAGCCGCCCCCGGCAATCCCAAGATGAGCTCGAGCTGCTGACCATAGAAGTCCGCGGTCAGGAGATCGGGAAGGCCGTCCGCGTTCACATCGCCGGCGGCCACGGCGGTGTTCGCGGGAATGTTGGGAAAGGTCGTCTGCGCCGGGAATCCGCCCGCGCCGTTGCCAAAGAAAACTGTCAGATAGGGTGCGTAGCCTGTGGTGAAAGCGAGATCGAGATTGCCATCCAAATCGAAGTCGGCCGCGGCGACGCGACCGGGATAGTTCCCCGTCGGCGTGGAGATGGGCGCGCCGAAGCTCCCGCCGCCGAATGCCGGGAACACGAACACTTGATTGATGAGGCGCCCCGTCGCGACGAGGTCGGGAATCCCATCATTGGTCATATCCGCCATGAGGAGGTCGCCCGTTCCGCCGGGGACCGCGACGCTTCCCGCGGGAGTGAATTGCCCCGCGCCGTTGTTCATGAAAAACGCCACGGGCGAATCCTGGAATCGCCCAACGATCACGTCGCGAAATCCGTCGCCGTTCAGGTCGGCGATCTCGACCGTGTTCGGGTAATAGCCGACCGGGTAGACGTGCCCCGGAAAGAGGTCGCCTTGGGCAAGCGCCAGGGAATCGAGCGCGAGCGCGAATGCCACGAATCGAAATAGTGTGATCGAAATCGACGCAATGGGATGCAGGGCCGATCTCATGTCACAGTCCTTCGGCGCCGGGCGCCGGCGATCACACGGAGTGGACCGATCCAGGCGGATGGGATCCGGATGGAAAGGATACCGTGACTTCCGTTCCCGCACCTGAGCCTCGATGCCGCACTTGGCCGAGTGCACTTGCGCCACCTCATGCACGATCGCGAGCCCGAGCCCCGCTCCGGGCGAGCCCGGGTTCGCCGCCTCCACGCGATAGAAGCGCTCGAAGATCCGCTCCTTCTCGCTCGGCGGAACCCCGGCCCATGGTCCTTCACCCGAAGGCGGATCTCGCCGCCGGCGGTACCGACCTCCACTTCCACACTTTCCCTAGCGGGTGAGTAGCGGAGCGCGTTCGAAAGCAAATTATCCACGAGGATGCGCAGGAGGCGGCCGTCGCCGTGGACGACGCCGGGCGCGCCATTGGAATAGTGGATCTGATCGCGCGCCGCCGCCTGCGCGGCCACCGCATCCCCAACAATCGCCGCGAGGTCGACCGGCTCGAAAGTGCGCCGGATCGCGCCGGCGTCCATCCGCGCGAGGAGGAGAAGCGCCTCGACGATATTCTCCATCCGCTTGGAGGTGGCGAGCACATCCAACAAAAACTCGCGGTACTCCTCCGGCGTGCGCGGCTGGCGGAGCGACACCTCGGCGGCGTTGCGCACGACCGAGATCGGATTGCGCAGCTCGTGCGCCGCGTCGGCGGTGAAGCGGGTCTGCCGATGCAAACTATCCTGGAGCGCGGTGAACGACTCGTCGAGCGTGCGCGCGAGGGCATCGATCTCGTCGCCCGTGCCGCGGGTCGGCATCGAGGCGCGCGTTCCTTGGCGAAGCTCCGCCGCGGCGGATCCCAACTCTCGGAGCGGGCGGACGAATCGGCGCGAGAAGACAGATGCCGAAGGCGAGGACGACCAGGAACGAGAATCCCGCCAGAATCGCGATCGCCACAACGGACTTCGGAGAGGCCGTATTCGACCCCGACCAGGCTATTCGTCGCGCGCACGAGGACGTCGAACGCGGGCTTCGCCGGCTCTGCCCCCTTCCGCCGGCACCGCCCGACGGTGCACGAGAACTTCGCAGAGCGCGCAGTCGGCCAAGCGACCTCGAGCGTCGCAAAGCTGGGTTCCGCATAGTTGGGGATCCGTGGGAGTGAGCTCCCGCCCCGTCATCGGCGGGCATCGGCAGCGGCGATCGGATCTCCGGCACGATAGAGGAGCTTCCGCGACGGCCACGCCCACACTTCGAGCCTTTGATCGCAGTCCCGGGCTGCCGGGCGTCGCCACGGCGCCGGGATCGAGCTCGACCTCGAGCTCGCCGCGCTCGTCGTCCCAATCGCACATCGCGGCGACCGCGTCCGCGCGCGCCATGAGCGCGCTGTCCTCGCCGCAGGAGGAGCGCGCGCTCGATCCCCAAGCAAAGGAGCGCGGAGAACGCCGCGAGGAGCAAGCTCACCAGACCAATGAACCAGAGCGTGACGCTCGCGCGGATGGAGAGGGGTTTCATCCGGTGCCCTTCGTCCATCACCACATATCCGGCGCCGCGCCGCGTGTGGATCAGGTGGCGACACGGCTCGCGATCGATCTTCCGCCGCAGGTTCGAGCACGAGGACCTCGAGGACATTGGATTCGGGCCCGAGCTCGTCGTCCCAGATCGCGGCGGCGAGCCGCGCTTTGCTCTGCACCGAGCCCGCGATGCAACACCAAGTATTCGAGGAGGCGGTACTCCATGTTGCTGAGCGGCGACCGCCTGCCCCGCGCGCCGCACGGTGCGCGACGCGCAATCGAGCTCCAGATCGGCCACGGCGAGCCGCGCCCGCGTTTCCCACCGATCCGTGCCGGAGCAGCACCCGCAATCGCGCGGAGCAGCTCGGCAAACTCGAAGGGTTTCGTGATGTAGTCGTCGGCGCCGCTGTCGAGGCCGCGCACCACGTCCTGTGTGGTGTCGCAGGCGGTCAGGATCAAGATCGGCGTCTTCGCGCCACGCGCGCGGAGACGCCGGCAGATCTCGATCCCACTGATCTTCGGGAGGCGGAGATCGAGAATGATGGCATCGTGGTTCCCCGAAGAGGCGAACCACAGTGCCTCCTCGCCGTCGGGGGCGTGGTCGACGGCGTAGCCTTCGTCGCGGAGCCCGACCGCGAGCGATCGGGCGAGCCGCTCCTCATCCTCGACGAGGAGGAGCCTGGACATGACCAACGATGCGCGCGATGGACCACGCGATTGCCGACGATCCGCGGCTCGCAGCATGGTTGCCCTTGCCCTGCCATCGTCGTCGTCGTCGTCGTCATCGTCGTCGTCGTCGTCGTCGCCGCCCTTTTTCTTGGCATTGGCCTTGGCCCCTCTTCGGCGGAGTCGGGGACCACATTGCCCGGTGGCGCCGTCGAGGTGGAGTTCGCTCTTCTCGTCGCCGCTCGACGAGCGCGACTTTGCAGCGGCGCTCCCCGTTCTTCATCACGAGCGCGGCGTGGACAGGACGTGCCGCGGCCGACGCCCTTCGGCCTTGGCGATGAGGTCGGAGCAAGGTGATGCTTGGTCGCGGCGAGCGACGGCCGACAGCTCGGTCAGCTCTTCCGCCGAGTCGTCCTCTTTGTTGGAAGTCACAGCGCCGGACAGCCGCGTCGATCTCCGACGGTGTAGAGGCTGCCGTCGTCGCCGACGATCGTGACGTCATAGTTGGCAACGACGGCGCCGTTCGACCGTCTTCCCTCGAGCTCGGCCTCGGCGGCGCGGCCGGCGCGCGCGCCGAGCGCGTTCGCGATGGCGGCGCGGATCCCAACTTTCGCGCTAGCGAGACGAGCTCGCTCATCGCGGGCTTTTCGTGGGATTTGCCCTCGGAGGTGGCGCTGGCGTTGGTGCGCGCCGAGTTACTCGACTTGCCCGAGGAGCAGGCGACGGCGAGCGCGGGAATCGAAAAGGCCGCGATGGCGAGTAGTTTCGAATGGGACATCGATCGCATGGTTCGTGTTTCCTTATCGTTGGTGTCGATGGGATGCTTGCTTGTGTCGGAATGTTTGCTTGTGACAGTCAAGGCGTCACGCTCGTGAGCTCGGTGCGCTCGCCGGTCGACAGCTCGACCTCGAGGACGACGCCGATCCCCTGGGCGTAGAACTTGTGCTCGTCGGCGTCGGGCTCCAATGGGGAGAAGTCCCGGGTCTGGAGGCACGTTGGAAAGTTGCCATAGGGCACGGTCACCGAGGCGGTGAGGCTCAGCACGGTCGCCGCGTCTTCCGATGTTCCGAGGAAGAACTCCTGGCGGTAGGTGTCATCGATGGCCGGCGCCGCTTCCATGATGATACCGGGCTTCGCGCCGTCGACGCCAGCGGTCCAGGAGCCCTCGAGGCTCGCGACCTCACCGTCGACGAAGGTGAGCGACAGCTCGCCGAAATACCAAACATTGCCGGCGAGGTCCTGGGCGTAGTAGTCGAGCGTGTCCTCGGTCACCACATTGTTCACTTTCACGGTGTCGTGGACGACCATGCAAGCGACACCAAGAATCGTCTTGGTTTGATTGGTGATCGCAGTCGTGGTGACCGTGTCGCCGACGGGATTGTTGACATAGGTGAGCGTCCGGCCGACGACGAGCGGGAAGAACGGGTTCGTGACTCCTGCCACGAACTGCCCGGGATCGATCGCCGGATCGTAGGGCCCGCCGCCGAGCGCCTCGCAGAGATCGAGCCGCGCGAGGTACTGGTCGTGCGCGTCCTGGACGCCGCTCTTCAGCTCATCCTTGGCATCGGCGATGGCCTGCTTGCGCAGCGCGGGGTCGGTCAGATTGGTGGCATTGGCGAGCGCGATCTTGTATTCGCTCTGGAGCTCGCCGATCCGCGCCTTGCGGGCGAGGACCGCGGTTTTGTGGCATTCGCCGTTCTTCATCGCCGCGGGCTCGAGACGCGGGCGAGCGAGAGTCAGCGCGCAGCGGCGCGGAGATCAACAATATGGGAACGATCGGGAGAAGAAGCTTGGGAAGGCGCATGGGTGCCTCGCGGGAACAGGGTCACTGGCAGGGCGCTGAAAACGGACTCTTTCAGCGACCTGCTGGAGGCGGGGGTTTCGCACCAAAGTGCCCCGCGAGCCTGAACCGAAGCTGAATCGTTGCGAAGAATCTCCGGCGGCGCCCGCCCTCACGTTTTGGGGGTATCGGTCGAAACAAGATAGATCGCTGGCAAATGCCCCCGGAAGCCGTAGGGTGCCCCTGTCAGTCATCCTTTGAGTTCAGCGGGCCCAGGCCGATGCGCCAGGGCAATCGGGTTCATCCGGGGAAGAGCGTGGCGCGTGATCGCGCCGCGTCGAGCACAGGAGCGCCGAACGATTCGACCGCTCCACCCATGACAAGGCGCTTTCGACGGCCGCCCGTGCATTCCCAAGTATCTCCCGCCGTCGATTCCCAAGTTTCGGAATCCATGACCCTTTTCAGAATCTGTCTCTCTCTCCAAACATCTTGAAAGCCCTCGCAGAAGAGGGCTACGACACCGCGACCCCCATCCAGACCAAGGCGATCCCGCCCGCTCTCGCAGGGCGCGACGTCCTCGGCACCGCCCAGACGGGCACCGGCAAGACGGCGGCTTTCGTCGTCCCGATCCTCGAGCGCTTCCTCGCCGCGGGCGAGTCGCGCCGGCGCGCGAGCGAGCCTAAGGCGCTGATCCTCGCGCCGACGCGCGAGCTCGCTTCCCAGATCGACGAGTCGTTTACCAACTATGGCCGCCACGCGGGCATCACCCACACGGTGATCTTCGGCGGCGTGAGCCAACATCGCCAAGTGCAGCGCTCCGCGCGGGAGTCGACGTCCTCGTCGCCACCCCCGGGCGCCTGCTCGATCTCCTCGAGCAGAGGCTCGTGACCCTCGGCGCCGTGCGGATCCTCGTCCTCGACGAGGCCGACCGGATGCTCGACATGGGTTTCATCCCCGCGATCCGCAAGATTGCGGCGCTGATTCCCAAGCAAAGGCAAACGTTGCTGTTCTCGGCGACGATGCCGACGGTGATCGCGCGCCTCGCCGACTCGCTCCTCCACAATCCCATCAAAGTGGCGGTCGATCCCGTGGTCTCGGCCGCGCCGCTCATCGAGCAGGCGGTGTACTACGTGGAGCGCGATCGAAAGCCCGCCCTCCTGAAGCACCTGCTGGCCGATCGGCGGATCGAGCGGGCGCTCGTGTTCACCCGCACCAAGCACGGCGCCGACAAGCTGAGCAAGCGGCTCGAGCGCTCGGGCGAGACGCGTGGCCGCGATCCATGGCAACAAAGCGCAGAACCAGCGCGAGCGGGCGCTCGAGGGTTTCCGATCGGGGCGCGCGCGCGTGCTCGTTGCCACGGATGTGGCGGCGCGCGGGCTCGACGTCGATGGGATCACCCACGTGTTCAACTTCGATCTTCCCAACGAACCGGAGGCGTACGTCCACCGGATCGGGCGGACGGGGCGCGCCGGCGCGTCCGGCACGGCGATCGCTTTTTGTGATCACCAAGAAAGGCCGCTCCTGCGCGACATCGAGCGGCTGACCGGGAAACCGATCGCGCCGCTCATGGTCCCCGAGTCGCTACCGGTCGAGGCCCCCGCGGCTCCCAGCGCCCATCGGGCACACCGCCCGGGAAGCGGGCAGCACGCGGGCGGACATCACGCGGGCGGGCAGCACGCGGGCCCGAAGCGCGCGCGCCGCCGGCAGTTCCACCGATAAGGGATAGTTAGGATTCGGAAGCCGGCGGCCGTCACGCCGCCGGCGCCCACTCACGCCGCCGGCGCCCACCATGCCGCCGGCGCCACTCGACAACGGCTTGCCGTGTGGCGCCTCGCCGCGCAATGCCAACGATTCGAGGCGAACGGTGAGCGACTCGAGGAGGTCCTGCGCCGCCGCGAGCGCCCGCGCGTCTCCCGACGCGAGGATTTCGGCGACCGCCCCTTCGACCGAGCCGCCGCGCGGGTGGTCCAGGACCCGCCCCTCGGCGGTGAGCCCAATGGTGACGCGCCGGCGATCCTGGGATCGCGCGCGCGCCGCACGAGCCCGCGCGCGCTCGAGGCGCGCGAGCGAGTTGGAGACCGTGCCGCGATCGAGGTGGAGGTCCGCCGCGAGCTGCCCCGCGGTCATACTTGGGAATCGCCCGACGCAACGGATGAGCATCCGCTGCTGCGCCGTGATCCCGAGCTCCCGCTCGATCCGGCTCGAGACGAGCGCCAGCGCGCGATTGAGCCGCCAGAGGCGCTGGAGGAACTGGAGCTCGGGGCCGAGCGGAATCCGCGCTGCAATATTTTTCTTGGGAGCGCTTTTCTTGGTTTTCACGATTTCGGAGCTTGCCCGCGCAGCTTGATCACCAACGAAAGGAATCGATCCATCTCGCGCTGGTCGCGCAGGTAATACATGGCTTTGGATTGGTTGGATCGGCCGACGCGAATCGTGAGGAGGCGCCCCGGATCGTCGAGCTCGAAGATGTCTTCGTCGGTCACATCGTCGCCGACGTAGACCGCCGTGTCGGCGCTGAGCTGCGAACGCAAACGAAGGAGCGCGTCTCCCTTGTGCGGCGCCCGCTCGGGGAGGACGTTCACGACCGACTTCCCGCGATCACCCGCATCCGCCTCGGCAGCGCGCGCACGGCCGCCAGGATCTTTTTCTTGGCATCGCCTTTCCGCCGCGATTTGCGGTAGTGCATGCAAAGGAATATTGTTTGTCTTCGAGCTCGACCCCTGCGCACCCGCGAGGATCGCCTCGAGGCGCGGCCGCGCCAGCGCCACCTCCCGCTCGAAGGACGCGAGGCTCATTCCCGGCTCGAGGCCGTGGTTGCCGACCACTTGCGCCAAGTGCGCGGCGCCGAGGCGCCCGATCACGTCGCGCCGGCTCCGCCCCGAGATCACCGCGCACGGATAGAGAGCGCAAACCTAGCAAAGAGCTCGCGCGTGCGCGCGCGCATCGAGGCCGCGTCGCGCTCGGCCACGATCGGTGCGAGCGTGCCGTCGAAATCGAATGCCAACAATACCCGCGACCAGACGAACTGCGCGAGGACCTCGGCGCCGTCTCTCGAAAAGATGTGTTTCATGCTCCCCCGAGCTGCTCGGCCTCGATCTCGATCGGGATCCGACCCGACATCCGCTCGCGCCGGCGGAGCTCCGCCGCGTCGATCAGCATCCGCCCAGCCCAACGATAGACGTTGAACTCGGAGACGAGCTTGCGCATCGATTTCATCCTCTCGCGCTGCTCGTCGTCGGGCATGCTGAGGGCGGCGGCGAGCGCGTCGCTCGCCTTGCGCAGATCGTAGGGATTCACGATGAGCGCCTCGGTGAGGTCGCGCGCGGCGCCCGTGAACTCGCTCAAGATCAAGACTCCGTGCTCGTCTTCGCGCGCCGCCACGAACTCCTTGGCGACGAGGTTCATCCCGTCGTGGAGGCTGCTCACATAGCACAAATCGGCGGCGCGATAGTAACGGAAGACCGTCGGCGGCTCGTGGTGCGCGCGCAGGAGATGGATGGGTTTGTAGGAGCCGTTCCCCCAGCGTTTGTTGACTTGCGCGGCCAGCTCCTCGACCCGCGCGTTGAGATCGCGGTAGCGCGCGATCTTCGTGCGGCTCGGCGCCGCGAGCAGCGCGAAGCTGAAGCGCCCGCGGTATTCGGGGTGTTGCTCGAGGAGCTCGTCGACCGCAAGGATCCGCTCCTCGATCCCCTTCGTGTAGTCGAGGCGATCGACTCCGACGCCGAGCAGCGCGTCGTCGCGCAAGCCGAGCTCCCTGAAGACGCTCGCGCGGCACTCCGACATCGGTGGCATCTTCTCGAGCCAGCGCACGGGCCACTCGACCGAGATCGGGTAGGGGCGCACCAGGGTCTTCTGCGATGCTTGGTAAACGGCGTTCGACTCGCGGTCGATCCGGCTCTCCATGAACGCGTCGACCGAGTCGATGAAATTGTTACAATGCTGCTGGGTGTGGAACCCAACGATGCTCGAGCCGAGCAGACCCGACAGGATCTCGGCGCGCCAGGGGCAGATCCCGAGGCGCTCGGAGGTGGGCCAGGGATGTGCCAGAAAGTTAGGATCGTGGCCTGCGGGAGGCGCTCGCGGATCATCTTCGGCGCAAGCGCGAAGTGGTAATCCTGCACGAGGATGACCGGATCCTTGGTATCGGCCTCCTCGCACACCGCCTCCGCGAACTTGCGGTTCACGGCGACGTACGTATCCCAATCGCCCGTGCGGAAGGTCGGCCGCGCGTCGGCCAGGTGGCACAGGGGCCAGAGCCCTTCGTTGGAGAATCCGTAGTAATACCCATTTTCCTCCTCTTCGCTGAGCCAGACGCGACGCAACACATAGGACTCCTCGCCCGGCGGAACGCTCAGGTGAGAGTTGGCATCCACGGTGTCGCGGTCGGCGCTGCCGCTCCCATGCGCCACCCAGACTCCCGAGCAGGCGCGCATGATCGGCTCGAGGGCGGTGACGAGCCCGCTCGCCGGGTGGACCACTTTCGGCCCCCGATCGACTTCTCGTGGACGTAGGGCTCGCGGTTCGACAACACCACAATTTTCTCCCCTCTGCAAATATTGGGTGAGGACGGAGCGGAGCCGCTCGGGGCTCCACCGGCCGGCGCGCGCCTCGGTCTCGCGCTCGCGCGCGAGGCGATCGACGAGCGCGCGCACATCGCGCACGAGCGGCTGAAACTCGCGCGTCGGCTCGCCCGAGAGGCGCGGCGGAACTCCAAGATCCATTTGCGCCATGCCAACTTTGCGGCGAGCAGCGTGACCGCCGAGCCCCCAGCGCCAATACAAAGAATGCGGCGAGGAGGAGGGTGCGCGTGGTCATCTCGCGGCGGCCAACGAAGCTCATGTCGTGGGCGAGGAGGAGGATGCCGAGCGGGCCCTTCGGCGTGTCGAGGATCGTGGCGCTCAAGTGCGCTTGGCCGGCGGGGAGATCGGCCGACATCGACCACATCGGGGCCACGGCCAGCCCGGCGCGCGCCTGGTTCACGATCGTTGGTGTCGTGAATTGCTTGGGGAAGCCCTCGGTCGCGGCGAGCACCTCCCCTCCATCGACACGGCGGCCGACCCCATGACCCGCTCCTCGCGAGACATGTCATCGAGGACTTCGGCGAGTTGGACGCGATCGCCGGTCCAGTGGGCGGCGAGGCTCTGGCGCGCCGAGGCCGCGGCGAGGCGGGCGCGCAGCTGGAGATCGCGCTCGAACCAGCCGCGGGTCACGCCGATCAGGACGAAATCCGCGACGAACGCGAGGATGGCCAGGCCGGCGACGAGCACGATCAGGAACTTCACGGCTCGCGACATGGCTCCGTGCTAGCACGAGGTCCTTGGATATCCAAATACTTTATGCTAGACCCGGCTCCATGGGACTCGGCGACCTCGCCCTCATCGGGAACTGCCAGATCTCCGCGCTCGTGAGGCGCGGCGGCTCCATCGAATGGTGCTGTATGCCTCGGTTCGACTCGCCGCCGGTCTTCGCGGCGCTGCTCGACGCGGGCGCGGGGGGCGCTTCCAGATCGCCCCGGTCGCGGGCGGGGCCGGGTTCCGGGGTTCTAGGAACCCAGCGATACCTTCCCAACACCAATGTTCTGGAGACCCGCTTCGACTCCCCGACGGCTCCTTCCGCATCATCGACTTCGCCCCCGCTTCCTGCTCTACGAGCGGAGCTTTCGCCCCGCCAAGCTCGTGCGGATCGTGGAGCCGATCGCGGGAACACCAAGGATCCGGGTCGCGTGCGATCCGGTCCTCGGCTGGTCGCGCCGCGCGCCGTCGCGCGAGTTCGGATCCCACCATATCGCATACCAAGGATATTCCACGGAGCTCCGCCTCACGAGCGATGCGCCGCTCAGCTACCTCGATGGCGAGCCCTTCGCGCTGACCGAACGCAAACATTTCGTGCTGGCGTGGGGGCCCCCGTCGAGGAGCCGCTCGAGCCGCTCTGCGATCGCTTCCTCCGCGAGACCGTGCGCCATTGGCAGACGTGGGTGAAGCACTGCGACATCCCACCTTTGTACCAGGAGGAGGTCATCCGCTCGGCGCTCACCCTCAAGCTCCACTGCTTCGAGGACACGGGGGCGATCGTCGCCGCGATGACCACATCCATCCCCGAGTCCCCCGCCTCGGGGCGCACGTGGGACTACCGCTATTGTTGGCTTCGCGACGCGTACTACGCGCTCGGCGCCTTCCATCTGTTGGGTCAGTTCGAGGAGCGGGAGAGTTTCCTTGGGTTTCTCCTCAACGTCGCCGCCTCGGCCAACGATCTCGATCTGGCGCCTCTCTACCGGATCGATGGGAAGACCGATCTCACCGAGCAGGTCCTCGCCGATTGGGCCGGCTACAACGGCGGCGACGGCCCCGTGCGCGTCGGCAACGCCGCCGCCTCTCACCAACAAAACGACGTCTTCGGCGAGATGGTGCTGGCGCTCCTTCCGCTCTTCGTCGACGCGCGATTCCGCGACCACGTGACGCAGCCGGTCGTGGATCTGGTCGCGCGCCTCGCGCGGAAGGCGATCCGCGTGGCCGGCGAGCCCGACGCCGGGATCTGGGAATGGCGCACCGAGTCGCGCCGGCGCACATTCAGCACTCTCATGTGCTGGGCCGCCGCCGATCGGATGGCGCGGATCGCGAAGCTCCAGTGCGCGCAGAATGTTGGGGAGTTCGAGTCGGGGGCGGCGGCGATCCGCGCGTCGCTCCTGAAAGATGGCATCGACCCGATCCGCGATTGTTTGGTCGCCGATGTCGGCGGCTCGGAGGTCGATGCGTCGCTCCTCCAGGCGGTCACGCTCCGATTGCTACCCCCGACGATCCGCGGATGCATGCCACGGTCGATGCCGTGCGCGCCGACCTCGACCTCGGCGGCTGGATCCGCCGCTACCGCACCGACGACGGCTTCGGCAAGCCCACGGTGGCGTTCACGCTCTGTACCTTTTGGTTGGTGGAGGCGCTCGCCGTGCTCGGGCGGATGTCGGCCGCGCGCGAAGTGATGGAAAGGATCCGCACGATCCGCTCGCCGCTCGGCCTCCTCTCGGAAGACGTGGATCCCAACAATGGCGAAATGTGGGGTAACTTCCCGCAGGCGTACTCCCACGTCGGGATGATCCACGCCGCCTTCGCCGCGGCGCCCCGCTGGTCGGAGTTTGCTTAGTTGGTGTTTGCTTAGCTGGGAAAGCGTTTCGTTGGGAAGCGGCGCGCCGCGCCGCGGCTAGGTTTTCTTGAAAACGAACCCGCCGAGGAGCCCCCGCCGCCGCGCACGCGAAGCCGGTGGCGGCGGCGATCACGATCTCGAACGGCCACAAATTGTGGGAAGTCGGATCGAGGATGATCTCCACGAACACGCGCACCGCCACGGCCGCTGGAGCGCTCGCGCCGACCCCAACGATCGTGCGCATGAGCGGCGCCCCTTCATCGATCGCACGAGGAACGCGCCGATCGCGATGCCGACGAGCCCGGGGAACACGATCGCGCTCGGGAGCTGCGCATCGCGGTACGGGACGATCCAGTAGGGAATCCCGATCGCGAGGAACGCCACACATCCTGCGATCGCAATCCAGAGATCGGTGGGGCGCTTCATGGCGTGTGAGCTCCATGTCATAGGAATGTCATCGGCGGGAGTCCACTCTCCGTCGGCGAACGGCCGCGTTCCCACCTCCGTGGAGGCCGGGCGCGCCGCCGCGACATTCAACGCAACCCGCCGCGCGCGAGAGCCCTCGTACCGCGTGTCCCAACGTTTCTTCCCTGACAGCCCCGGCTCAGGGACCTGAGTCGCGGCCGCACCTCGTCTGCAGGCTCCAAACACAAAGACCACTCGGATGCGCGCTGAGTCGCGTTGCCCCGGACCCCCGACGGAATGCCGCCCAAGAATCGGCCCGCATTTCCGGTCGCCGACGGCCTGACCACCCCAACTATCGGAGCCTTCAGCCTGGACGGCTGTGATCTCGAGATCGACCCGACGATCCACGGAGGATCGCGGGCCGAACCGGGTTTGTCGGACCCGCACGCGCCGATCCGGACGGCCGCGCGGGCGCACCCGATCCGGAGTGAGGTTGAAAACGTGATTCATCCCACGACTCGGTGGAGCCGCATCCCAATCTTGGGGTTCCTCCTCCTCAGCACGGCGTCGATTCCCGCGGCGCCACCACGAAGCTTGGCGTTCGCCGCGTCGCCCGCGGCGGCCGCCTTGGACGGCCACGTGAAGTACGCCGGCCGCGCCTACGCGGCGTTCGTCAACGCGCCGACGCTCGGAATCGGCCCAACTTTCGTGAGCGACACCGGAATGTTGGCAACCAGCGGCGGCTTCGCCTCCAACGGATTGTTGTCATTCGGAGTGCAGGCCGCGGTGAGCGCGAACGTCGCCGTCTCGGTGACGAGCGGCGAGAACGCGGTGGCGAAGAGCTCCTGCGCGATCAACGACCTGATCATCTTCCCGGGCTCGCCCGTGGAGGTGACGGCCTCGTTCGTGCGCGGCGAGACGGAGGCCTCGTGCACCGGAGGCCTGAAGGGAACCGCGGAGTTCTCGTGGCTCATGTTCGGCGGGCTGATGGTCCCGGTCACAGGGCTTCCCGATCAGAAGATCATGGTCCCCGGCATCGGGACTCTCGTGATCAACGAGAGGATCACGACCAGCGTCGGGGAATCCCATCGATCAACGCCAACGCGCTGCACCTCATCCTCCTCACCGGAGACGAGGTGATCATCGCGGGGCCGTGAGCGGGATCGTCGGATGCTTGGGATCGGGCCCGTGCGATGACTTCGTGACGGGCGGCGGATTCATCGGAGGCGGCAATGCCAAGAAATCCTTCGGTTTCACACTTGGCTTCCACGCCGGTGACTCGAACCCGGTCGCGCAATTCAGCTATATCGACCACGCGACGGGGATGCATGTGAAGGTGACGACTGTCACCATCTATACGCCGACATCGACGACGAGCCGCCACATCGAAGGCCAATGCGAGGTCGATCAGATGGGTGGCTACTGGTACGCGATCGACGTCGCCGACAACGGCGAGCCGGGCGCGGGCGCCGACACGCTCAGCCTCATGATTACGAATGGTTACACCGCGTCGGGCACCCTGCGCGGAGGCAACATCCAGATCCACGCGCCATGCCAATGATGGCGAATCGTTTTCGTTGGTATCCCTGAGATGGCGGGCCGGGGCGCGCCGCGTGCGCGGCGCCCCCGGCTCCGCCGATTTGCCGCGGCATTTGCACCCGCACCCGGGGAGGTCTTCCATGGAACTCCATCGCGCGGCCGCGCCCATCGCGGCCCTATCGTGTCTTGGATTCTTGGCATCGGCGTTCGCGCAGGACATCGGAAAGGAGGTGAGCGTCCCCCACCATTTGGCAAACGGCGGCGAGCTCACCCTTCCGCTCGACGCCCTCGTGACGCACGGAAGCAAACTATTCACGGCCAACTGGACCATTCAGGAAGGGGCGGGCGGCCGTTCTCGAAGGGGACGGGGAATCGCCTATCCGACCCCAGCGCGCCGCTCCTCTTCCCGCGCAACTTCAATCGCGTCTCCGCCCCCGACTCCAACTCCTGCGCCGGATGCCACAATTCCCCATTCGGCATCGCCGGCGGCGGCGGCGATATCGTTGGGAATGTGTTCGTCCTCGGCCAGCGCTTCGATTTCGCGACGATGGATCACTCCGGATCCGCGATCCCAACGAAATCGGCGTTCGACGAGCTGGGCAACCCGGTGAACCTCCAAACGATCGGGAACTCGCGCGCCACACTCGGCATGTTCGGCTCCGGGTACATCGAGATGTTGGCGCGCCAGATCACCCACGATCTCCAGGCGCTGCGCGACACGATTCCGCCGACCGGGGGCTCGGTCGCGCTCGCGTCGAAGGGATTTCATTCGGCACCCTGAAGCGCGATGCAAACGGAGCGTGGGACACCTCGCTCGTCGAGGGGATCCCCGAGAGCCTCACCACCAATCCGCCGAGCCTCATCGTTCGGCCTTTCCATCAGTCGGGGGTGGTGATCTCGCTGCGGCAGTTCACCAACAATGCGCTGAACCACCACCATGGCATCCAATCGGAGGAGCGCTTCGGCGCCGGTCTCGACCCCGACCACGACGGTTTCGTGAACGAGGTGACGGTGGCCGACGTGACCGCGCTCTGCGCGTTCCAGGCGTCGATGGCCGCGCCCGGCCGGAGGATTCCCACCAATCCGGCGGTGCGGGCCGCGATCGCGGCGGGCGAGCAGGCGTTCGCAAAGTTGGGATGCATCCGATGCCACATTCCCACTTTACCGCTCGGCGACAACGGCTGGGTCTTCACGGAGCCCAACCCCTACAATCCGAGCGGGAATCTCCAGCTCGCTCCGGGCCAGGCGATCTGTCGCGTCGATCTCTCAAACGCGGCGCTCCCGAAGCCGCGCCTCCCCATCGCGCTCGGCGTGGTCCACGTGCCGGCCTTCACCGATCTGAAGCTCCACGACATCACCGCCGGCCCCGGCGATCCCAACAAAGAGCCGCTCGACCAGCATTTTCCCGCGGGCTCGTCCGGCTTCTTCGCGGGGAACAGCCGCTTCCTCACCCGGAAATTGTGGGGAATTGCCAACGAACCGCCGTTCTTCCACCACGGGCAATTCACCACGATTCGCGAGGCGGTGCTGGCCCACGCGGGAGAGGCGGCCGCGGAGAAAGCGGCCTTCGACGCGCTCAGCGCGGGCGAGCGCGATGCCGTGATCGAGTTCCTGAAGTCGCTCCAGGTCTTGCCACCCGGCACCGCCTCGCTCGCGATCGACGAGAATGGCAACCCGGTGACGTGGCCCGATTTCCCGGCCACGTATCCGTGAGGGGCGACCTCCTCATTTCTGTCGTTGTGTGAAAAACCAACGATGTCCCTCGGGGACCTCCAGCCATTGCTTGGCTTTCACGCATTGGGCTCGGTGGCAGCACGGCCCTTCGTGGTCGGGCGACGGAGTGGCGATCATGGAGATCACGTCGGGGTTTTTGTTGGGCATGGAAATAGGGTCGGGAACCTCTTCTTGGGCCCTTTCTTGGGATTGGAGTCGACCCGCCGGAACGACCGGACTGCCTAGCGAAAGGTCGGCTCGGGAAAAACCGCCTCGATTCGACGCAGGTTGAGCTCGATGGGCTCGATCTTCGCCGCGGTCATCGCGCCAAAGAGATCCAACACTTCACCCCAGGGAATCAGGGGCTCGATCTGAATGCAGGCGATCGCCGGATTGGGAGATTCGCCTTTGGTGTGGTTCCACTTCTTCAGGACGCCCGCGCGAAACGAGGCCGCGTCCGGATAGGTGGTTTCCTCGATTCGACGGACGACCTTCCCTCCCTCCGGACCGCACTCGATGACCGCTGCGATGACGACCCGTGGGTCGTTCGCTGGGCCCCTCGTGGCGTCGAGCGGAACCCATACCGGGATCGCCCCCGATGGAGAGTCGTACTCGATGCGATAGATCCCAGCATTCACCAAGTTTTCGAGCGCGAGCTGAACCGCCGCGAATGGCGCCTCTCGGGGGCATCAATACGAGCCGTGAGTGTCGTCGGGACCGAGGGATCGTTGGCATCCTTGTCCGATTTCTTATCGAACTCTTTCTTGTGTTGCGCGGCGCGTTTCCGCGCGCTTTCTCGCAACCATGACGTGCCGTGTTCTTGACTTTCGACCATCATGCGCCAATGCCCAACATTGTGGCATGGCCGGCTCGCGGCGATGTCCTCGCACGGCACCGGAGGCCTCGGCGCGATTCGAATGGAAATGGGGGCGGTGGGTCGCGACGCCGTCGACCTCTCGGGACGCGACTGAAGCCCGGGCTCCTGGGCGTCGAATGCCCCAAGAACTCCGACTAAGATTCCGCACACTGTCGGGGTGCGAGTCATCGCTCGGATCCTAGCGTAGCTTCCACCACTCTGCCCATTGGCCTCGATCCATTCGATGCAAGGCATCCTGCACACCGAGTTCCGCCAATCCCACAAATGAGGAATGTTCCCATTTTTTCGAGTCCCCCGCCGCCATGCGCGCGTGGCTCCAGAAACACCACGCCGCCGGGGGTGAGCTGATCGTTGGATATTACAAAGCGCACATCGTCGCCGCCGGACAAGCGAGCCTCACTTGGCCGCAGTCGGTCGCCGAGGCGCTCTGCTACGGTTGGATCGACGGCGTGCGACACACCGTCGACGGCGATCGCTACACCATTCGCTTCACGCCGCGGCGCGCCACGAGCAAGTGGAGCGCGATCAACATCCGCCTCGTGGGCGAGCTCGAGGCCGCGGGGCGGATGACCGACGCGGGGCGGCGCGTCGTTCGAGGCGCGCAAGGATCGCGGCTCCGACGGCTACCGCGCGCAGAAAAAGCTGGGATCGCTCACCGGGGCGTACCGCGCGCGCCTCGACAAGAACAAAGCGGCGGCGAAGTTCTTCGTGGCGCAGCCCCCGGATACCAACGAATGATGGCGTGGTGGGTGATGCAGGCGAAACAGGAGGAGACTCGGCTGCGGCGGCTGGATCGGCTGATAAGCGGAGTCGGCGAGCGGAAAGCGGTTGATGTGAATGGGGACATTCCTAATTATCTACCGTCGGTCAGCCACGATCCCAACTCCCCAACGATATGCGCACGCGAATGGATGAGAAGCCCGAGACGCTCCTGAAGCAGATCGTTGGTGTTGCGTGCCTCGCGGTCGCCGCGATGTTCGTCGTGACGCTGTGGCTCGGCGCGGACACGCGGGTCCTCGCGGCGCCCTCGCGCGGCCGACTCAGCGCCGCGGGCGGTATCGTCTTCGCGGCGATCGCGTTGCTGTTTTTCGTTCTGTTGGCTGCGCCGGCGTCGGTGAATCGGGGGCGCGGAGGGCGATCGGCGTGCGCGTGAGAAGATCAGTCTTCCCAGTTTCCATAGAATAACAAACGCAGTGCATATCAGACCAACGGCCACTTTCAGAGCAAGGCGCGGATTCGTATCGTTGAGATAGATAAACAGATCACGCAGAAGAACGATGGGGACTCCGACGATGCCAGCTCTCTCCCAAAACGTGGGCTCGAGCGGCGGCAGCGGGCCATCGTCGAACAGTGGCTTGTTCAGCGGCTTGTTTGTTGCAATTTGCCACCCATCGACCAGGGGTCCCCGTGCGGATTCGTCATTCGGCCGGTTCATCATGAAAAGCAGCGCCAGAATATCGGCGGGGTGTGACTAGCACATAGTTGACGTGTAGGTTCGCATCGGACGCGCCACGGAAGCGTGTGCACTCTTCCAATCGTTACGACTTCCGCGTCGCTTCCTTGCGCGCGCTCTCAGCGAAACCGCCAGTGACTTCAATACCGGCGTCGGATCCGACATCGCGAACCCGGAGGAGCCCGAGCAGGAGGTGCTCCGAGCCCAGAACTGCGGCTATCGAGCGTGGAGGCCTCCTCCATCATGTACTCGAGCGCCTTCTTTGCTCCGTTGCGAGAACGGGAGCTGGCCCTCGGGCTCCATCGAATCGCCATTGGGGCATGCCGCATCCGCTTCGCGATACAACACATCCAGATCGACACCGAGCGCGCGCAGGATCGTGAGCGCCCCGCGCCGCGTTGCCGCCGTGCGGTTCCCCTCAACGCCAACAATCCGAGGAGGACGTGATCGGCATCGATCCACCCTGAGCGGTGTCGGAGCGCTTCCTGTCTGGCGAGGGCCATCGCCATCTTGCAGTGATCGGTGAATCGATCGAACATGGGTTGGTGACGCCGGCGCGATGATTGGGACTTGGACTGGAAGAATGATTGGTTGGACCCGCGTCCGTGATTTGCAACATATCGTAGAAATCGACGATGAAGCCGCCAGGAAGTACGTCTGGAGGCGCTTCGATGCCGATCGGCGCATCCTATTCGCGAATGCCTCACGTTGCTCATCCGACTCGCGGCCCCGACCGCCCCCGCTCGCGCACCCGTCGCCCCCACTCCTCGACATCGCGCTTCCACATGCCAATACTGCGCTCGTCGGCCGATCCCACTTCGAGTGAGGACACGCTAATGTTGGCATTGCTCGCGCTCATCGACCACGACGGCGGCGAGATGCTCCTGTTCCTTTTCCTGACCGTGACCACGGCGGCGAGCGGCCTCTGTGTGATCATTGGTTGGCGCGCGATGCGCGCGCTGGAGCGTCTGGCGGATTCCGTTCGTCGCGGCCCGCAATAGCCGTGAGCTAGACTTGCAAAGTCGCCTTGGTGCAGTTCGAATCGGCGCTCGTGTGGCTACACTCGTCGAGCGTTCCCGGGCACTCGCGCGTTGACGCACCGTGAACGACGGACGCACCGCCAACCCAATGAATCGCATCGCCGCCCCCACCTCGGTCCGCATCATCGCCGCGATCTTTGCGTTCGAGGGGATCGGCTCCATCGCGCGAATGATCGTTGGCTATTTTCGCAATGAATACATTCTCGACTTCGGCGTCGTCGGTTTGCTGATCGCGTACGGGCTGATGGCACTCAACAATACTTGGAGAATCGTCGCGGTCGTGATTCTTTGGATTGCGCTGGCCGCCGATGCCGCTTTCGCCGTGGCGCTGGCGCTGATTACTGGCACGATCACCTGGAGAATCGCTGGGGCCAACGTGGGCGGCGCGTCGCGCGCGCAGGCCTGCGCGATCGTGATTGCCACATTTGTGGTCGTGGCGTGGATGATCTGGAGTCTGAGTCGAAGCCGCATTCGGACGCGTTTCGTTGGCAAGGGAGTCGACAAGGACGCCGGCGGCGGCGCGCCTGCGACGAGGTGAGCGGGCGTCGCCTGGCGCCGCGGGCGCGCAGCTCGATCCCAACAATCCCGCGCCTCAACGATCGATCGCCACCGGATCCACACCCCAAATATCGCGCGCGTAGTCCTGGATCGTGCGGTCGCTCGAGAATCCGCCCGAGGCCGAGATGTTGAGGATCGCCTTCTCGGCCCATTTCGCCGGCTTCGAATACAAATCGGCGACGGATTTGTGGGCTTCGGCGTACGACGACAGATCCGCCAAGTGCATGTATTTGTCGCCGTTGGCGAACAATGTCTCGCGGATCGGCTCGAAGATCGCCCCTTCGTCGCCGCTGAAATGGTCGCCGAGCGCCAAATCGAGGATCGCGCGCGTGGCGGGCTCGTTTTCGTAATGCCACGTCGGGTTGTACCATTCCTTGCTATTGGCGACCTGGTCCGCGGTGAGACCAAACAAAAAGAAGTTCTCCTCCCCGCCGCGGCGGCCATCTCGATCGTGGCGCCGTCGCGCGTGCCGACCGTGAGCGCGCCGTTCATCATGAACTTCATGTTGCTCGTGCCGCTCGCCTCGTATCCCGCCGTCGAGATCTGCTCCGACACATCGGCCGCGGGGATGAGCCGCTCGGCCACCGACACGCAATAATCGGGGACGAACACCACCTTTAGCTTGCCGCGCATCGCCGGCTCGCGGTCGATCGCCGCGGCCAACGCGTTGATGAACTTGACGATCACTTTCGCGAGATGATACGCCGGCGCCGCCTTCCCACCGAACAGGTAGGTCCGCGGCGGGAAGGGCGCCTTCGGGTTTTGGCGAATCTGCTCGTACAAGCCAACCGAACTGCAGCGCGTTCAATAGTTGGCGTTTGTATTCGTGGATGCGCTTGATCTGGCAATCGAAGAGCGAATCGGGATCGAGCGTTTGCCCCGACGCGCGCTGGAACCAATCGACGAAGCGCACTTTGGCGGCGCGCTTCGCCTTGCGAATCACCTGATTGAACGACGCATCGCCCGCGAGCGGCTTCAGCTTGGCGAGCTTCGAGAGGTCGGTGATCCAGCCATCGCCGATCGCTTCGGTGATCGCGCTCGAGAGCGCGGGATTCGCAAGCAACAAAAAGCGCCGCTGGGTCACGCCATTGGTTTTGTTGTTGAAGCGCTCGGGGTAGATCGCGGCGAAGTCGGGCACGACGGTCTTCTTCAGCAGATCGCTGTGAATCGCGGCGACGCCGTTGGTGCTGTGCTATCCGACAATGGCAAGATTTGCCATGCGCACCTCGTGCGCGTCGTCGTCGATGAGGCTCACGCGGCGGATCAGCTCCTCGTCGCCCGGCTGCGCCCCGCGCACCTCGTCGAGGAACCGCCGATTGATCTCGTACACGATCTCGAGATTGCGCGGGATGAGCCGCTCGAACCACTCCACCGGCCACTTCTCGAGCGCCTCCGGGAGCAAAGTATGATTGGTATACGCGAGGACGCCGCGCGTGAGCTTCCACGCCGAGTCCCAGTCGAGCTTCGCCTCGTCGAGGAGGATGCGCATGAGCTCGGGGACGGCGAGCGTGGGGTGCGTATCGTTGAGCTGGATCGCCGCCTTCGATGCCAACGATTTCCAGTCGTTACCCGCGGCGCGGAATCGGCGCACCAGGTCGGCGAGCGAGCAGGCGACGAGAAAGTATTCCTGTAAGAATCGCAACGCCTTGCCGCGGGTCGTGCTGTCGTCGGGATACAACACGCGCGTCATCGTCTCCGCCGTGAGCGACTCGGCGAGCGAGCCGACGAAATCGCCGCCGCTGAATTGTTTGAAATCGAACGTCGACGCCTTCGCCGCCCATAGCCGCAGTGTGTTGACCGTCTTCGCGCCGTAGCCGACGACGGGCCGGTCGTAGGGAATCCCGATGAGGATCGACGGCCTCCCTTCTTCGATGGAAAGATTGCCGTCGCGGATGCTGAACGAGCAGTTGACGTGGACTTTGACCATTTCGTTGGGGCGCGCGACTTCCCAAGGATCCGGCCGCTCGAGCCAGTGGTCGGGGCTCTCGTGTCTGCCAACCATTCACGAAACTCTGCTCGAAGATGCCGTAGTCGTATCGCAGGCCGTAGCCCATGCCCGCGATACCCAATGTTGCCATCGAATCGAGGAAGCAGGCGGCGAGCCGGCCGAGGCCGCCGTTGCCGAGCCCCGCGTCGGGCTCCTCCTCTTGGATCTCGAGCGGGTTGAGGCCCTGCTCGGCGAGGCGCCTTCGCGAATATGCCCTCGAGCTGCAGATTGGTGACATTGTTCGCGAGCGCGCGTCCGATCAGGAACTCCATCGACAGGTAGTACACGCGCTTCGGTGTTCTTTGTTGGTAAGTCTCCTCGGTCTTGATCCAGCGCTGCGAGAGCAGGTCGCGCACGGAGCGCGCCGCCGCCTCGAAGCGATCGCGATTGGTGATTTGTCGCTTCGACGCGACCGCATCGAATGTGAGGTGCCGCTCGAAGAGCGAGTCGTCTTTGCCCGCGAGCGTGACGGGCCCACAGTTGAGCCGCGCGAGTATCGAGTTCATGTCCATGTTTTATTGGGATATGGGCGCGGCGATGAGCGCGATCATCGATCGCGGTTGTAACGTGTATTTCTCGCCGCCGACGGGCTTCGCGTCGCGCCACGGCACGATGTCCTCGGGCGAGGCGAGCGCCGTATCGATCCAGCGCCGCCACGTCTCGCCCGGATCCTGCCCGCATTCCGGCAACTCGAACTCGAGCGGCTCCCAAAACGCATTGATGGCGATGTAGAAACGTAACTTTTCGCGCTCGAGCTTGGCCTCGAACGCGAGCGTGTGCGAGGCGTCGCTCCAGTCGGGCGCGCCGCGGCGCACGCCATGCCAAACGATGTGCGCCCGCGCGAGCAGGCGGTTCAGCGACTCGTGCTGCGCCTCGTCCTTGGTGCTGCGCAGCCGCCGCCGCTCGGCGAGCAATGTCAAGAATCGGCGGACGTCGCCGTGGGACTTCTCGAGCGACCAGTCGAACCAGCTCGTTTCGTTGTCGAGGCAGTAGGCGTTATTGTTGCCTCGCTGCGTGCGCCGAAGCTCGTCGCCCATGTTGATCATCGGGACGCCGAGCGAGAGCATCGTGATCGCCAGGAAGTTCTTTACTTGGCGATTCCGCAGCGCCTCGACGGCCGGATCGTCGGTCGGCCCCTCGACGCCACAATTCCAGCTCCGATTGTCGTTGGCCCCGTCGCGGTTCTCCTCGCCGTTCTCATCGTTGTGTTTGCCGTTGTAGGAGACGAGGTCGTTGAGCGTGAACCCATCGTGGCACGTGACGAAATTGATGCTTTGCTCGGCCTCGCGCTCCTCGTGAGCGAAGACATCGGGGCTGCCGAGCATCCGGTTGGCGATCCGCGACACCAGGCTCCCCTCGCCGCGCAGAAAGTCACGCACGTCGTCGCGAAACTTGCCATTCCACTCGCGCCAGCTGTCGCCGACGAAGCTCCCCACTTGATACAAACCCGCGGCATCCCACGCCTCCGCGATGACCTTGATTCCGGCGAGGAGCGGATCCGATTCGATATCCCACAAAACGGGCGGGTTCGGCAGGACGTGCCCGTCGGAGTCGCGCGCGAGGATCGACGCGAGATCGAACCGGAATCCATCCACATGCATCTCGCGCACCCAGTAACGCAAACTATCCACGATCATCCGCCGCACGATCGGATTGTTGGCATTGAGCGTGTTGCCCGTCCCCGTGTAGTTCGAGTAATACGCTGGATTGCTCTCGAGGACGTAGTAGGCCGGATTCTGGAAGCCGCGGAACGACAGCGTCGGGCCGTGCTCGTTGCCTTCGGCGGTGTGGTTGTACACCACGTCGAGGATCACCTCGATGCCGGCGCGGTGGAGCGCCTTGACCATGTCGCGGAACTCGTCGACCGGGCCGAGCGGATCGCGGCGCGAGCTGAACTCGCAGTGCGGCGCGAAGTACGAGATCGGCGAGTAACCCCAATAGTTGGTCTTGCCGCCGGGCGCGTCCTGCGGATCGAACTGGAACACAGGCAACAATTCGACGGCGGTGATCCCGAGCGCCTTGAGATACGGAATCTTCTCGATGAGACCGGCGTATGTCCCGCGTTTGGCCGGCGCGACCCCGAGCTCGGGTGGCGCGTGAATCCTTTGACATGCATCTCGTAGATGATCGTGCGCGCGATCGGGCGCCGCAGCGGCTGGTCCCCTTCCCAGTGTAGTCTTGGTTGGAGACAACCACGCTCTTCATCGCGGTCGCGGCGTTGTCGCCCGGCGCGCACGCCGCCCGCGCAAGTGATTCTTGGGCATCACCACGCCGCGGCCGTAAGGATCGAGCAGTGTTTTCGTGGCGTCGAAACGCAACCCCACGGATGGATCGCTCGGCCCGTGGACGCGATAGGCATAGATCTGCCCCGCCGCCACCCCGGCACGAACACGTGCCAATAGTGGTAATCGCGATTCCGCTGCGGGTTGAGCTCGAAGATCCGCGACGGGCGCCGCGTCGTCGGCGCCGCGGAATAGCAACAGATCGACGCGCTGCGCCGAGCGCGAGAAGACGCTGAAGTTCACACCCCCGGCACGACGCGCGCACCGAGCGGATCGCTGCTTCCCGAGCGCAACTCCGCGCGCTCCGGGCGAATCTCCGGCCGAGCTGCTGCCGCGGCCGCGGGCGCCCTTTCCGTGCTTTCGGCTTCACCACGATGTTGAGTGGCCATGGCGTTACTCGTTGTCCGCTGCGGTATCGGCGCGGCCGCGAGCTGCGCCCGCGAGGCTTGCCCTTCTTGCCAACTTTCCGGCTCGCAGCGCCCGCCCGCGGCCACGACCAATTCTTGATCTCGGGCATGTCGTCGCCGTGCTCGCGGATGTATTGCTTGTGCTCGAAGAGCTTCTCGCGGATCGCCTGCTGCGCGTACGCGGCGCGCTCCTGGAGCTTCGGCACCCGGCAGATCACATCGTTGACGAGGTTGAACCGGTCGAGCTGGTTCACACACACATATCGAAAGGCGTCGTCGTCGTGCCTTCCTCTTTGTACCCGCGGACGTGAAAGTTGGGATGTCCGTTGCGGCGGTAGGTGAGCCGGTGGATCAGCCACGGATATCCATGGAACGCAAAGATCACCGGCTTGTCGACCGTGAAGATGGCGTCGAACTCGCCGTGCGGCAGGCCGTGCGGATGCTCCTCGGGAGTCTGGAGCTTCATCAGATCGACAACGTTCACGACGCGCACCTTCACCTCGGGCGCGTGGCGGCGAATCAGGTCGACCGCGGCGAGCGTCTCGAGCGTGGGCACGTCGCCGCAGCAGGCCATCACCACATCCGGCTCCCCACCTTTGTCGTTGCTCGCCCATTCCCAGATGCCGATCCCGGCTGTCGCAGTGGCGGATCGCCTCGTCCATCGTGAGCCAAACGGGCGCCGGCTGCTTCCCGCGACGACGACATTCACGTAGTTGCGGCTGCGCAGGCAGTGGTCGGTGACCGAGAGAAGCGTGTTCGCGTCGGGCGGCAAATACACGCGGATCACCTCCGCCTTCTTGTTGACGACGTGGTCGATGAAGCCCGGGTCCTGATGGCTGAAGCCATTGTGGTCCTGGCGCCACACATGCGAGCTGAGCAAGTAGTTCAGCGACGCGATGGGCCTGCGCCAGCGGGATGTCGATTGCACACCTTCAGCCACTTGGCGTGCTGGTTGAACATTGAGTCGATGATGTGGATGAACGCCTCATAGCAACTGAAAAAGCCGTGGCGCCCCGTGAGCAGGTAACCCTCGAGCCATCCTTGGCATTGGTGCTCGGAGAGCACCTCCATCACGCGGCCGTCGGGAGACAAATGATCGTCCTCGGGGAGGATCTCGGCGCGTGTAGCAACGATCCGTGACCTGAAGCACATCCTGCCAGCGGTTCGAGTTGTTCTCGTCGGGGCTGAAGAGCCGGAAGTTGTTGCTTTCCAGATTGCGCTTCATCACATCGCGCAGGAACGCCCCCATCGCGCGAGTCGCCTCGACCGGAGACGGCGCCGGGCGACGGCACATCCACCGCGTAGTCGCGGAAATCGGGCATCACCAAATCGCGCAGCAGCTCGCCGCCGTTGCCGTGCGGGTTGGCCCCCATCCGGCGGCGCCCCGCGGGGCGAGATCCTTCAGTTGTTGCTTCGGGCTTCCGTTGTCGTCGAAGAGCTCGCGCGGCTTGTAGCTCTTGAGCCACTTCTCCAGAATCTTGACATGGGCGGCGCTGTCCATGTCCCCCATCGGCACCTGGTGCGAACGCCAATAATCCTCGCATTTCTTGCCATCGATCTCCGGCGGACAGGTCCACCCCTTCGGCGTGCGCAAAACGATCATCGGCCACTGCGGCCGCGACTTGAAACCGTGGGCGCGCGCCTCGCTCCAGATCGCGCGGATCTCCGCTGTTGCGTTGTCGAGCGCCTCCGCCATCTGCTCGTGCATCGTCAGCGGCTCGCTCCCCTCCACGAAGTAAGGTTTGTATCCGTAGCCTTCGAACAAGCTCTGGAGCTCGCGCTTGGGGATGCGCGCGAGAAAGCAAGGATTGGCAATCTTGTAACCATTCAGGTGCAGGATCGGCAGCACCGCGCCGTCGCGCTCGGGATTCAGGAATTTGTTGCGTATGCCACGCGGTGGCGAGCGGACCGGTCTCGGCTTCGCCGTCGCCGACGACCGCGGCAACGATCAGATCCGGATTGTCGAACGCGGCGCCGAATGCGTGCGACAGCGCGTAGCCGAGCTCGCCGCCCTCGTGGATCGAGCCCGGCGTCTCGGGCGCGACGTGGCTCGGGATTCCCCGGAAACGAGAACTGCTTGAACAGCTTCCGCATCCCCTCCTCGTCCTGCGAAATGTTGGGATAGACCTCGCTGTAGACCCCTCGAGCCAAACATTCGCAACGATCCCCGGGCCGCCGTGGCCGGGCCCCGCGACATAAAGAATATTGAGATCCTGCTCGCGGATGACGCGATTCAGGTGAACGTAAATGAAGTTGAGCCCGGGTGTCGTGCCCCAGTGGCCGAGGAGGCGCGGCTTGATGTGCTCGCGCTTGAGCGGCTTCTTCAGGAGCGGGTTATCCAACAAATAGATTTGCCCGACCGAAAGATAGTTGGCGGCGCGCCAGTATGCATCGAGGCCGCGCAGCGGCGGGTCGAGGCGCGCAGCGCGTCGGCATTGACGGTGCCGGGGCCGGATGCGCGGCGTTTCGTTGGGAAGCCGGGGCGCGTCGTTGGGAAGCCGCGCGGCGTTTCGATTTCGTGATCACGGCGGAACTCTTGCGTATTGTTAGGATCGGCGGATTCGCCGACGCGGGCGATCCTACGCCTGGCGCCGCGGCGCGCCCAGCTCCTCCAATCACCCCCACCGTGTGGCGTGCGATCATGAGGTCCTCGTGGGTGGGCACGATCCAAGCCGAGACCCGGCTCGCCGGCGTGGAGATCCGCGCGGCGCCGCGCCCATTTGCCTCGGGGTCGAGCTCCACGCCCAGCCAGCGGCACGATTCCAGGATCCGCGCGCGAATCTCGGGTGAATCTCACCGATCCCCGCCGTGAAGACGAGCCCATCGAGGCCGCCGAGCGTGGCCGCGAGCGCGGCGATTTCCTTGGCGGCGCGGAGCACGAACGCGTCGATTGCCAATTTTGCGTTTGGGTCGGAGCTCGAGAGCAGCGCGCGCATGTCGGAGGTGCCGCCGGAAAGCCCTTCAGCCCCGACTCGAAATAGAGGAGGTGCTCGAGCTCGGATGCAGTCATGTGGCATTGGCCGAGCAAATACAACAAAACGCCCGGGTCGAGCTGGCCGGAGCGCGTGCCCATGACGAACCCGTCGAGCGCGGAGAAGCCCATCGAGCTGTCGACGCTCGCGCCCGCGCGCATCGCGCACGCGCTCGCGCCGTTGCCGAGGTGCGCGACGATCACGCGCCCCGCGGCGATCTCGGGCGCAACCGTGGGGAGCGCGGAGGCGATGTATTCGTAGGAAGTGCCGTGGAAGCCGTAGCGGCGGATCCCCGCCTCGTAGAGCGCGAGCGGGAGCGCGTAGATGTCGGCGAGTTTATTGTGGGTTCGGTGGAAGGCGGTGTCGAAGCAAAGTATCTGCGGGATGTCGTCGCGCCAGCGGGTGATCGCGCGGATGCAATCGATGCTGTTGGGTTGGTGGAGCGGTGCCAGCGGCACGAGGCGCTCGATCTCGGCCAGAATTGTGACATCGAGGAGCACCGGCGCGCTGAACTTCGGGCCACCGTGGACGATGCGGTGGCCGACCGCGGCGACGCTGCCGGGGGCGAAATGTTGGCGAAGCCACTCGCCGGCAACTGGGATCGCGTCGTCGAAGTTGCGGACCGACGGCGGCGGGAGAGTCGCGGCGCTCGGCGGTCGCGCCGCGCATTTTTGTTGTCATCCGCGGCGCGCGTCCGAAGCCCTCGACCTGCCCCTCGGCGAGCTCGTCGGGATTCGCCGCATCGGCGGTCGCGGCGAAGACGGAGAACTTGAGGCTCGAGGAGCCGGCATTGACGACGAGGATCAGGTCTCCGGAGCGCATGGGTTCGCGGCCGCGCGGGGCGCGGGCGGTATTCTTAGCACTCGGAGGCGCTCGGCGTCGAAGTGTTATCGCTCCGTCGCGTTCATGCTGACGTCGATCGCCGCTTGGGAGCTCCGCTGACCTCCACGTGTGCCGCGCGCCGTAGATCACTTGCCGACTTCAGGGGCGCTCACATTATGGGGATGCGCGTTCGACTCCGCTCACGTCTCAACCGGGGCTCGCCGCAGGCGTTCGCACCTCTCGCTGGTTCGTCGCGACGACGATCGTGCCCGCGATGAAATCGTGCAGCGCCCTACGTTGGCGATTGAAGAGCATCGCGATCACCTCGCTCCAAAACCAAATGTTCGAGGCCGTGTAGGTCCACCGGTTCCAGTCGGGGATGAGGAGCCCCAGGTTCTTCGAGCGCTGAAGCCACCCAACGCCATAGAAGTCGGCATTCGCGATCGTTAGCAATGCCACCGTCCACGTAATCGTGCCAAGCGCAATGAAGCCCAAGTCCACCGAGCTCCTCAACCACGCCTGGCGCCACGTGATCGGCTCGCCGCCCAAGCCCACGACTCGGATACCCACGGCGCGCTTTCCCAGCGTCTGACCCCATCGTCCGTGGCAGTAGACGAAGTATCCCCCGATGACGATATTCTTGGCAACGAGAACCGCGACCGCCATCTCTCTCGACAGCAGCTCGCTCAAACAAAGTGTGACGGCGAGCGAGCCCAAGACCACGGTATCGATCAAGTTCGCGCCGAGGCGTTGCCAGAATGTCGCGTAGCAAATCGTGCTATTCGTCGCGTAGTAAGTTTGCACACGGCAGCCACTCAGTCCAACGAAGGACTCAACCGTTCGCAAGTGTTCTTCGGGACTGCGCGACAGCGCGCGCTTCCCCTGCGCTACGCATACGCAATCGCCGCGGAGACGATCACGAGCACGACGAAGATCTGGAGCGACATCCCGATCAGCGTGAGGAGACTCCAAGCCACCTTGGCGCCAATGGCCAGGCTCGATCGCCACACGACAAGCCCACATATCAGGAGCGCAACAAAAGGAAGGGCATAGAGGATCGAAGCGACGAGAGCTTCGGGCGGAGCCGCGACGTGATAACGGTCGGCGAGAAGCAACAAAAACAGGTATGCGATCGGGCTGACGAGCGCCACGAACCACACGATCAGGCTTCGCAGAGGCAAGAGAATCGAAGCGCGCATGGGTCTACTTTGCGCGACAAAGGTCCGCCGTGACAAACGGAAACTCGCTGCCGCTCGCGCTCGCGCCGCGAGCCCCGGCGGACTCGCGAACGCAGCCGAACGGCCCGATCTCATCGTTGGCGCGACGGATCCCCGCCTCCCACCTTCGCCCGCGAAGAATCCCTGCAACGCCGCCGCGCGGGCCCGGATGGCATAGGCACACACCACCTTTCCCCAGCCCACGATGATCCACCTCCCTCGCCTCCTCGCCCGCGCTTTCGCACCCGCCGTCGCCCCCGCCCTCGCGACAGCCCTCCTCCTCTCGCCCGCCGCGTCGGCCCAGGTCCCGTCGGGGGATTCCAGGTCGGCGATGTCTACGTGTGGAGCGCGAGCCTCCAGTCGAGCAGCTTCCCGGTTCCATTCCAGGGCCTGATCAAGGTCGACGGGATCACCGGCGCCACCTCGCTCGTGAAAAAGGTGGGGAGCGTGTACAGCAACATTGCCTACGACCCGTACCGCGACCGCCTCGCGATGTCGATGGAGCTCACGTTCACGCCGTACGAGAACGGCTTCTATCTGTGCGATGCCGCGGGACTCTCACCAAGATTCCGCTCCCGTTCCTCCCGGGGCGCGTCTTTTCGGCGGGCAATGGCAATATTTACATGATCTTCAACAACGGCGCGTGGAGTGAAATCTATTATTTGGATTCGGGGAACAATCTCCACGGCGTGCTCAACGCCGCCGGCACCGCGAACCACAAGATCACCGCGCCGACCAGCGGCGCGCTTCAGTGCTATTTCGATTCCGTCACGAACAGCATCCTCCTCTTCTACAACGGCGGCGCGGGCGCATGCGGCGGCGGCGTCACGATCCAGCCCTGGGTCGATCGGATCTCGCTCACCGCGAACGGCGATCAAGTCGTCGGCGCCGAGACCGCGACCACGCTCTGCATGTCGAAGAACTATTCGCCGAGCGGCGTGAGCCGCGGTCCGGGCAACCAAATCATGGTGACCCTCAACGGCTACTCCCTGGAATCACGGCGCGCGAGATCCTCGTCGATCCCGTGACGCTCGCGGTCACCACCTATGCGTCCGCCGACAACATCGCCGCCAACACGGGCGTCTACTCGCAGGTCCTCCAGCGGGCGCTGGTCCTCGACACCTTCTATGACAACATTCGAAGCCAACATTTCGGCCAGGCGGACTCCGGAACCGGAGGCACCGGTCTTCACGCCGAATACCACCGATCCGATGGTCTCGTCGATCGGCGGGAGCTCCGAGATCGTCAGCGTCGCGACCATCGACTACGGCAACTCCGGATTGTTGGCATACGGCTTCGGCCAGAACGGTTGCTCCGGCCCCGAGACCCTCGCCGCCCCCTCGGCGCCGAAGGCCGGCACCACGAGCTTCCGATTCATCGGCTCGGGCGCGCCGCCGAGCAGCCTCGGCCTCTGCCTGATCGGCAATGTGCCCGATCCGCTCGGCACCGATGTCTTCGGAGTTGGCATTCCGATCTACATCGATGCGTTCGCCTCGACCTACCTCGCCACGCTCGACATCACCAGCAATCCGACGGGCGACGCCGCCACCGTGCCGATCACGATCCCCGCGAACCTCGTCGGCGTCGATTACTTTGCGCAGGCGATTTGGTACTGGCCGCCCGCGATCTGCTCGCTCCCGCCGCTGAACCTCAGCTCGACGAACGCGCTCAAGATCACGATCCAGCCGTGAGGCGGGCCTATCGCTCGGCCGGCTCGCTCGCCGCGCCCGCTCGCCTGACGCCCGCGGCGCGCGCGCCGCGAGCCATGCCTCGACCGCCTCCGGATCGAAGCCGAACGGCCCCATCTCCCCTTGAAGCGAATGATGCCCCTGCTCGTCGATGACATAGAGCCGCTCGGGCCAGGCCGCGTAGCGATCGTTGGCTTCGTTGCCCATGCGATCGACCAACATTGGGATGGGATAGTTGAATCGCGATCACGAAGTCGCGCGCGATCGTGAGCCGCTGGTCGAGCGTCCTGCGGCTGCGGGTAGCAAATGCTCTCCTTTCGTTGGCCGCCATTTGCCACTCATCGTCGGGGTGCGCTTCCTTGATGTAAACAGTGAGGAAGCGCGCCTCCCCGCGTGCGCGCGCGCGCGATCTCGAACAGGCGGTCGACCGATCGCCGGAACGGCGGTCAGGTGAAGCTGCCGAAGACGATGACGAGCGGGCTTCCGCCGAACGACCTCGCGAGGCGCTCTCGCCCCCTTCGAGCCGCTCGAGCGCCACATCGGGGGCCGCATCCCCAACTTTCAGGGTCCCTCGCGCCGCTGGTCGTACAGCAGGATCCCAATGATGTTCCGCGGCCCGATCTGCCACACCACGAATCCCGCCGCCAACACGACGATCGCCGCGACGGCGATCGCGATGCGCTTGAGCCTCTTCGAGGCCATTGTCACTTATCTGTCGCGTTCACGTTGAGGTCTGAACGCCGCGTGGGGCTTCCCGTCGACCTCGACGTACGCCGCGCGCGAGATATAATTGACAACCGGCCCGATCCTGCGGCGGCACGAGGACGCGATTGCGCCCCTCGATCCAGCAGACCCGGCGATCGTCGAGGTTGCCGAAGTAATACTCTTTCTTGCCTTCGACCGTGCCGCCCGCGGCGCACTCGACCGGAAACCAACCAATCCGCGGCGCGAACACATAGACCCAGCAGCGATAGCCGGGGTCGACGTCCTTCCCGGCGTTCTCGGGTTTCAAGCGCGAGCCGAACACGATGCGCGCCGGAATCCCGGCGCGCGGCACAACGCAATGAAAAGGCTATGCATATCGGTGCACGAACCACCCTTGTTCTCCAAACAATACGCCTGCGAGCCGATCGTCGACGCGGTGACGGTCTTCTTGGAATAGTGATCGGTGTTGTCGACGACATAGTTGTAGATGCGGTGCGCCTGCTCCACGACGTTCGTTTCGTTGCCGCACACTTCGTTGGCGATCTTCCGGATGCGAGCGTCGACCTCCATATTGGGCACGTCCTCGCGGAGAGACTCGGCGAAGAATTGGCGAATGGTCCGCCGTGAGCGCCCCCGCCGCCTGCGGATCGGGGGTCGCGAGCTCCTCGCGTCGCTGGACGATCGCCGCGATCGCGAGCGAGAGATCCCCAGCTTTCGGCTCGGCCACCTCCGCGTAGAGCAGCCGCTCGCCGTGGACGCCATCCCCAACGATCTTGTATCCGGCCGGGCGCGCTCTTCACGGAGATATCGGTGACTTGTTGCGCCGCATCGTCGATCGGCATCCAAAACCACACGCGAAGCTTCTTCGCCCCCGCCGGGATCTCGCGGATCTTCAGCCGCTCTTCGATGGCATAGGTCGTTATGTGGGGAACGGCCGATCCGGGACGACCACAGATGTGACCGATCCCAAAGATGTAGCAGCCGCGTTCGTGTGGGTCGCTTGCGGCTCGGGCGGCTTGAGTCGCGCACGCGCCGAGGATCATGGATAGGAAAGAAACGGGCGCGGCGATCTTGGTCAACAAAGTTGGTCTCTTTCGTTCGAAGTTGCGACGCACGACGGCGTGCGGAGCGGAGGTGGGGCGGTCTTGGCGGCCGATCGAAGGCAAGCCCGGTGCCGTCCGGCGAATTCACACGGGACGCGGCACCGGCGGCGAAACGGGCGAGTCGACCGCGCGCACGCCGCATGAAAAGCTGGGCGCGCGCGTAAACCTTACGACCGGCGCGCAGCGGCTACGGGCCGTGCGGCCGGGGCGCCTCGCCCCCGTCGCCCTCGATTTCTCGATGGGCCACACCTCCCGGAAGGGACCGTACGATCGCCGTCACAACGGTCCCATGTCCGAGCGCGTCGACCTCTACGACAGCACGTATGGCAACTTCAACGAGCGAGTCTTGGCGGAGATTCGACGGGAGACCTTCGGCGACGACATCGGCCAGAATAGTTGGATCACCACAGAAGAGCTCGAAACCTTCTATCGTTGGTTGGACGTCGCTCCGAAGGCACGCGTGCTGGAGGTCGCCAGCGGATCGGGGGCCGGCGCTCTACTTAGCGCGAACGCGCCAATGCCACATAACGGGAGTCGACATCCACGAAGAGGGGGTGGGCGCCGCGCGGCGGGCGGCGCTGGCGGCCGGCGTCGGCAATGCCAACTTTCAGATCGCGGACATGGACGAGGAGCTGCCGTTCGAGACGGGATCCTTCGACGGTGTCATCTGCATCGATGCCATCAATCATTTCCGCCGCCGCGATTTCGTGTTGTCGCAGTGGCATCAGGTCCTGCGGGCGGGGCGGGCGCGTGCTGTTCACGGACCCCGTCGTGATCACCGGCCCGGTTACCAACGAAGAGCTGGCCGCTCGCACCAACATCGGATTCTTTGTGTTCGTGCCGCCGGACGTCACCGAGCGCTGCATCCGCGACGCGGGCTTCGCGCTGCTTCGCCGCGAAGACGCCACGGGGAACATCGAGCTGACATCTCGGCGCTGGCACGCCGCCCGCCAACGGCGCCGCGATGACTTGTTACAGATCGAAGGCGAGGAGCGATTCGAGGGGTTGCAGCGGTTTCTCGCCACGGTCCACGAGCTCAGCCGCGAACGCAAACTATCGCGATTCGTGTTCGTCGCGGAGAAGCAGCGCGACTCAGTTGCTCACCGCCGGCCTGCTCGCCGGCGCCACGAAGTGCCGCGTCACCGGCACCGAACCGCTACGCAACAATCCGCGCACGCGCTGCTCCAGCGCCTGATGCGTCACCGAGACCCGATCGTGATATCGAAGGTGCTCGGCCCACGTCATCTCGATCCAAGTCTCGACGAAGCGCGACGGGTCGGCCGTGTCCTGGAAAAGCCACCATTGCACGGCCCCATCGCGGCGGCGGTTGCGCCCCATCTCGGCCACGGCGCGCCGGAAGTCGTCCAGGCGCGGCGGATCGACGCGATATTCCACCTGCACCATGATGGGCCCGGCCTCGAGCGGCGGCTCGCCGAGGACGATGGGCGCGGGCCAATGGTGCGCCGGCGTGTGGTCCTCGGCCGCGCCGCCGGCCGGCCGCAGCCGCACCGCGAGCGCCGCGCCGAGCGCGAGCCCCCCGCAATACCAAGATAAGCAGCGCTCAGCCCCGCGCCCGATGCCACAAATCCCCACAGTGCGCTCCCCGCGATCCCAGCCTGGAAAACGATCAGAAACACCGCGACCGCGCGCGCCCGCACCCACGGCGGGCTCGCCAGCTGTGCCGCGACGGTGAGCGTCGACAGCACCGACACCCACGCAACACCACCTATGAACATCGTTGGGCAAAGCGCGAAGAGGCCGCGCAGCGTCGCCGCGCCGACCGCGGCCGCCGCGAGGCCGATCGATCCGGCCGCGATCAGCGCCGGCGGCGCGAATCGCGAGCGTAATCGCGGGAGGATCGTGGCGCCGCTCACCGCCCCGACGCCGAGCGACCCGAGCAGCAGGCCGAAGCCGACCGCGCCGCGCCCCGTCTCGCGCCCGAGCACGGGCATCAATGCCATCACCCCCGCGCCACATACCATGAATAGAAATGTGGCAAACAGCACGCGCCGCAGAGCATCCGAGTTTCGCGCGAAGCGCAGCCCCGCGCGGATCGCGCCGACCATCCGCCTCGGCCGGCAGCACGGTCGGGACTCGCTGCCGTTTCCACATGAAGAGCGCGCCGACGACACCAAGAAAACTCAGCGCGTCGAGCACGAACACCAATGCCGGCCCCGCCACCGCCACCACGAATCCGCCGAGCGCGGGGCCAACGGTGCGCGCGACATTCACGCCGACGCCGCTGAGCGTCACCCCGGCCGCGAGCTCGTCGGGCGGCAACAGCTCCGGGATCACCGCGTGCCAGGCAGGATCATTGAGCGCGGTCGCGATGCCGAGCCCGAAGGCGAGCGCGAGCAGCATCCACGGAGTCACGACGCCGGTGAACGTCACGACCGCGAGCGCCCCCACCGCGACCGCCATCGCGACTTGCGTGATAATTAGCAATCGGCGGCGATCGACGATGTCGGCGAGGGCGCCGGCCGGGAGGCCGAGCGCAAAGAAAGGAAGGCTCTCGGCCGTCAGCAGCAGCGACACGACGAGCGGCGACGGCGTGAGCGACGACATCAGCCACCCCTGCCCCACGTCGGTCATGTAGGAGCCGATGTGCGAGGCCGCCGACGCGATCCACACGGCGCGGAAGAGCGGGTGGGCGAGCGGGCTCCAGGTCGACCGCGGTTGGGGGCGGGCGACGGCATGTGTAACGAATCCCCTTCGCGCTTCTCCGCATCCTCGCGCTTCGCCATGTCCTCGCGCTTCGCCGTGTCGACCATGGGATTCGTGGGTGTCGCCGGGCCCGGCGATGGCGGGGCGGCGAGGCAGTGAACCCGGATCCGACTTCCCACACAACGGGGAATCGCGTGGCAGGCGCCCGGGGGCGCGGCCTAGAAATGGCGCCCATACTTGCTCTCCCACCAAGGAATCTCCCATGACCAAGCTCGACAAGATCCTTTACACCGCGAAAGCGCACACGACCGGCGGCCGCGACGGCGCGTCGCGCACCTCGGATGGCCGCCTCGATGTCAAACTATCCTCGCCCGGCGGACCGGGCACGGGGACGAATCCGGAGCAACTATTCGCCGTGGGTTGGTCGGCCTGCTTCACGAGCGCAATGCGCGCCGCCGCCAACAAACTGAAAGTCACCTTTCCGCCCGAGACGGCCGTCGACGCGGAGGTCGACTTGGGGACGAACGAGGGCGGCTATCAGCTCCAAGCTCGGCTGAACGTGAGCCTGCCCGGCTTGGATCGCGCGGTCGCGCAGTCGGTGGTCGACGCGGCACACCAGATTTGTCCCTATTCGAAAGCCACGCGCGGGAACATCGAGGTCACGCTAAATGTGGTGTAGGGATAATGTGGTGTAGGGACCGGCGGACTTTCGAATCGTGATATTGACCTGCGCCCCATTTCGATTCCCACAGAGCCGACCATGAAGTGCACAGTTCCAGTTCTCCAGATGCGGGTCATCCTGCGCCCAACGGCGGCGCTGTTGCCGAACCACGAAGACAAGGAATGACATGCGGATCGGAATCATCGGCGCCGGAAACATCGGAGCAACGCTTGCGCGCCACCTCGCCAAGCTCGGACACCAGGTTTCGATCGCGAACTCGAGAGGAGCGCAGAGTCTCGCCGACTTGGCGGCCGAGATCGGCGCGACGCCGGTTTCCGCCGTCGATGCCGCCAAGGCCGGAGAGTTGGTGATCGTCGCGATCCCAACGAAAGCCGTCCTCGACCTTCCGCGGGACCTTTTCACAAATGTGCCGAGCAGCGTCGTCGTGATCGACACCGGCAACTATCACCCGGAGCTGCGCGATGGCCGCATTGATGCGATCGACCGAGGCATGCCTGACAGCCAGTGGGTCGCAGAGCGGCTCGGGCGTCCCGTGATCAAGGCGTTCAACAATATCTTTGCGAAGAGCCTTCTGATGAAGGGCGCTCGGACGGGAGCGAAGGGTCGGATCGCGCTCTCGGTCGCCGGCGATTCGCCCGGCGCGAAGGCAACAGTTCTTCGCCTCGTCGACGAGCTCGGCTTCGACCCGGTCGACGCCGGCGGTCTCGACGACTCGTGGCGGCAGCAGCCCGGGACGCCCGCGTACTGCCGCGATCTCGACGCCGGCGCTCTCCGGCGCGCGCTCGCCGAAGCGGATCGGCAGCGGATCGCCGACTACCGCGCCGAGCAGGAAGCTCGCATCAAGCGGCTCGTTTCGGCGGGGATGGCCGAGGGTCTGACCATGGCACAAATCGCCGCGCGCGCGGGCTGGATCGCTTCCGCCGGCGACGCGTGAGCCGCAGCGCGGGGTCGATGGCCAAGTCTTGGCGAATGGTCCCCCTTCCATGCGGCGCGGCGATATCCTGCTCCACTGTGATTCCCATCCGCACTGGCCTCGCTGCTCGTTTGCTTCCTCCCTGCGCTTCAGCAGCCGGGCGCGCCGCCGCAGGCGGAGAAGCTCCCCTGAAGCTCGTCTACGCGGGGAACGCGAACACGCCCTACACCGCGGCGCAACCTCGAGTTCTTGGGGGCGCACGCGGCGTCGGTGAAGTTCGTCGCGGGCGCGAAGCTCACGGCGGCCGATCTGAAGGGAGCCGATGTGCTGGTGATCGACGGCGAGGTCGATACCAAGAATGAGAAGGGCGAGGTCCGCCTCAAGTCGGAGAAGATCGATCTGACGCTCGGCGAAGTGCAGGGATGCCCATCGTTGCCATCGGCGGCGAAGGGGGCTTCTTCATGGACAATCTGAAGCTCAAGCTTTCTTGGCATCACGGCTGACTCTGCCTCAACGAGCGGGCCGTCGTGCTGCGGCCCGGGCATCCGATCTTCGCGGGGCCATTCGCCGTCAGAACCGAAGCTCGAGGCGACTCCGACTCCCGCCAACTTCAAACAATACGATCCGAAGTTCGGCGACACGCTCGAGACGTTTGCCATCTTTAGCGCCAAGTCCGCGGAGCCCGGGCTCGTCACCAGCAATATTGGTTTCGAGGAGACCCCCGACGCCGAGATGATCCTCGGCGGGATCAACATGAAGGGGCCGAAGTTCGCGGCGGTCGCGCGGCACGGCTCGGTCGTTCAGTGGGGTTTCCACGGGAAGTTCAATGATTTCACCGACGCGGGGCGGCGCCTTTTCTTGAACACGCTCGCGTACGCGGCCGCGCACCGCGGCGATCGCGTCGAGGTGCTGCGCCAGTTCGAGACGCGCGACGGCGTGGCCGCGCTCTTCGACATTTACATGGCGATGTACCTCGCGGAACCCCAAGGAAAGGAGATGCTCAAGGCCGCGGTCCAACGATATTTCCCTGGGGTGGAGCCCCGCGGAAGCGCTCGAGAAGTCGGAAGCCGGGCGCGCGTGGCTGCGCGGTTTTGTTGACTACCTTCGCCCGATGACCGGCCGCGACGTGCCGAGCGCCTACGCCCTCGCGATCGACGAGGACTGCAGGAAACTTGGCATCGGCAGCCGGCGCCCTGAGTTCCTGAGCGCGCTCGCCAAGCGCCTCGAAGCCAATGCCAACGATCCGCTCGCGGCGCGCCTCATCGATCGTTATGTTCCGGGGGTGGCGCCCGCGGCGTTCGCGGCGTGGCTCAAGGAAAACAAAGAAAAGCTCTATTACACCGAGAGCGGCGGCTATGTGTGGCGAGTGCGCGGCGTGCCGGCCCCTCCGCGATGAGCGTGGTCGCGGAATCGCCGAACGAGCCCGTGTCGGCGAGCGCCGAGATCACCGAGCGCTGCTTGCTCATCACCCTCGAGATCGACGCCCCCTATCATTTGTATGTCACCCGGGAGCAAGGATGGCGATCCTGTGACCATCCGCTTCTCCGACGAATCCGCCTGGTCGATCGCGGGCGAGCCCGTGTTCGATGGGAAGGGACAGCTCGTCGGAACCGTGAAGATCCGCGTGCCGCTGAAGCGCAAAGCGTGGAATCACCAACGATTCGAATGCTCGATCGGCTACACCGCATGCGACCCCCAGTCGTGCCGCCCGCGCGCGACGCTCGTCGTTCGCCAGAATTCCTGACTTACCACAATTGGAGATTGACATGAATCCCACCTATCGACATTTCGCCGTGTCGCTCGCCGCTTGGCCCGTCGCGGCATTGTCGTCCGCGATGATCCTCGACGGTCCGGCGCCCCAAGCGCCCGCGAAGGCTTCCCACAAGCCGCACAGCGTCACTCCCTCCGATGCGAAGTTCGCCGCGCCCATGCGCCTGAAGGCCGGCGACAAGTTCCTCGGCGGCGGCCGCTACTTTCCGTCGCCGGTTTTCCGCGACATGAATGGCGACGGCACCGCCGACCTCGTCGTCGGCGACCTGATCGGCAAGATCACCATTGCGCTGCGCGCGCCCGGTGCCAACCCGCTCGCCTTCGCCGCCGAGACCGATCTGAAAGGCGCCGACGGCGAACCCATCAATTTCCATAATTGGTGATGCATCGGCATGAGTCCACAGTTCGTGGACTTCAACGGCGACGGCAAGATCGACATCGTCGCGGGCACGTTCGACGGCTCGCCGCACGTGGCGCTCGGCGGCGAGAAGGGCTTCGAGCAGCCGGTGCAGATCCTCGACAAGGCGGGCGAGCGGATCGTGTTCAACCAGTTCTGGAACTTCGACAAGAAGAAATGGGACGAAACCAAGCGCTGCGATCTCGATGGCGCGGTGGCCGGACACCTGACCTCCGCCGTGGCCTTCGACTGGGATGGCGATGGTAATTATGATCTGCTGCTCGGCGATCACACGACCGGGCGCATCTACCTTCGCAAGAATGAGGGGACGAACGCGAAGCCCGCGTTTGCCACCAAAAACGTTCTCGTGAGCGCGGGAGACAAGCCGATCGACGTGCCCGGCACCGTCTCGACGCTGCGCGTCTTCGATTGGAACGGCGACGGCCGCGACGACCTCATCGTGAGCAGCATGGGCGACGCGTACAGCGGCGGCGGCGCCGGCGTTTATTTGTTCCTCAACACGGGAACGAAAAAGGAGCCCGTCTTCGCGGCGCCGGTCGCGCTCGATCGCGCCCGATACCAACAAAGGCCTGGACCAGGCCGCTCGCCCCGACGGGGGCTTCTACGCCGACGTGGGCGACATCGACAGCGACGGCGATCTCGACATCGTGGTCGGCGGATACTCGAACTGGACTCCGGTGAAGCCCGTCCTCACCGCCGAGCAGAAGAAGCGCGCCGCCGAGCTCCGGAAAGATGTGGAGGCGTGCTCACGCCGAGTCGAACAAGCTCTATGAAGCCCAACAAAAGGCCGTGAAGGGGCTCGACGACGAGGCGGCCGCGAAGAAAGCCAAAGATTACTACGCCGAGCACAAGAGCGAGTTCGCGGCGATTGCCAAGAAACGGGCCGAGCTCACGAACGAGCTCGACACGCTCGACCCGGGCCCCAAGCACGAGTCTTTCGTTTGGCTCTACGAGAACGCGGCGCCGAAGGCGGCGCGCTGATCGTGGGTAGACACGAGTCAGGGGAACGGGGCCGCTCCGAAACGCCTTCGAACCGCGCTCGCTCCCGGGAAGGTGCCGGTCGAGCAATCGTGTGGCCACTGTGGAATCCAACGACGGCGTCGCTCCCGACGCCGTGCCGCACGTGAAATACGCTCTGACCCCCGCACCGGCTTCGACGTGCGCCGGCGATTCACTCGATAACGACCCCTGTAGAAAGTCATAGCGAGTTGCAAGCATGATATCCAACAACACAATTCTCACCTACGCAATGTTGGTGACTGGACTCTTGGCGATGGCGCGTTCCTCGCCGGCCCAGCAGACGACCGGTGCGCCCGGTTCCCCAGCGCCACGACGACGGTCGATGGCAAGTATCTTCGCCGCCGCCTCCGGAGTTCGGCGGCGTGATCAACATGAACGCCAAGGATTCCAAACCGTACTGGCCTCCCCGGGTCGTGCCTCCCAAGGGCGCACCGAACATACTGCTCATCCTCACCGACGACGAGGGCTATGGCGTCATCGAGCACTTTCGGCGGTGTCATTCCGACGCCGGCGCTGGACCGCGTCGCAAAGGCGGGTTTGCGCTACACGCAGTTCCACACCACGCGCGCTCTGCTCGCCCACGCGTGCGGCGCTGATCACCGGACGCAATCATCACTCCGTGGGATTCGGTGTGATCACGGAGCAGTCCACCGGCTACCCGGGGTACGACTCCGTCATCGGCACTGAGAACGCGAACCATCGGCGAGATCCTGAAACAGAACGGATACTGCGACTTCGTGGTTCGGCAAGAATCACAATACGCCAGGTTATCAATACAGCTTGTCGGGGCCCTTCGACCAATGGCCGAGCGGAATGGGCTTCGATTATTTCTATGGATTCATGGGCGGCGAGACCGACCAGTGGAGGCCATGGCTCTTCCAGGATCACACACAGATCTTTCCGTGGATCGGAAAGCCCGGTTACAACCTGACCACCGATCTGGCAGACGAGGCCATCAAGCTATCTGCAGGGGACTCAATGCCGTCGCGCCCGACCAACCGTTTCTTCTGTATTACGCGCCCGGCGGCACACACGCGCCGCATCAGCCGACGCCGGAGTGGATCAAGAAGATCGGCGACCTTCACCTCTTCGACAAAGGCTGGAACGATTTGCGCGAGCAGATCATTCGCCAATCAGAAGCAGCTCGGCGTGATCCGCCGAACACCAAGCTTACGCCGTGGCCCGACGGACAACCAGGTCGGAGGAGCCAAGCTCCCGAAGTGGGACGCGCTCACTCCCGACGAGAAGCAGCTCTTCATCCGCCAGGCCGATGTCTTCGGCGCCTATGCGGCCTATACCGACCATGAGATCGGCCGCGTGATCCAGGCAGTCGAGGACGATGGGCAAGCTCGACAATACGCTGATCATCTATATCTGCGGCGACAACGGGACGAGCGCGGAGGGCTCGACTGGTCGGAACGCCATTCGACATGGCCGCCATCGAAGCCATCGATATTCCGGTCGTGGACCAATTGAAGTACTACGACGCTTGGGGCTCCGACAAGACGCAACCACATATGTCGGTTGCGTGGTCGTGGGCGTTCGACACGCCGTTCAAGTGGACGAAGCAGATCGCATCGCACTTCGGTGGCACGCGGCAGGGCATGGCGATGTCGTGGCCCAGCCACATCAAGGATGCGGGCGGCATCCGCACCAGTTCCACCATGTCATCGATATTGCGCCGACGATCCTCGAGGCCACCGGCATTCCAGCGCCGGTCATGGTCGATGGCATCGCGCAGAAGCCGATCGAAGGCGTGAGCATGGCCTACACATTCGACAAGGCCAATGCCAATGTTCCGACCAAGCGCGCAGACACAATATTTCGAAATGATGATGGGAAATAGGGCCATCTATCACGACGGCTGGATCGCGACGACGACCCTCCCCAAGGACCGTGGTTGATGGGCGTCGGCAAAGATTGCCGGATGTTGTCAACGGTTACAAATGGGAACTCTACAACATCGTTGAGGACTACTCGCAGTACAACGACCTTGCCGCCAAGGTGCCCGAGAAGCTTCGCGATCTGCAGGGAGCTCTTCCTCGTCGAAGCATCCAAGTACGAGTGTCCTGCCGTTGGACAATGATGTTCTCTTGCGTGTCTTGAGTCCGCGTCCGGAGCCCCGATAGCGGGCAAGTCGACATTCACGTATTCGGGGAAGTGTCCGGCATGCCCGACCGGCAGCGCCCCGAGCCGCTCAGCAAGTCCTTCTCGATCACCGCCGATGTCGGAGATACCGCAGGGTGGCGCCGAGGGAATGTTCGAACACGCTCGGCGGCCGCTTCGGCGGCTACGGGCTCTATCGTTGCCAAGGGCAAGCCGGTATTCACTGTATGTGCAACTCACCACGGAGCGCTTTCGATGGAAGGCCCGGCGCTCGCGCCCGGCAAGCCACACGATCGTGTTCGACTTCAAGCCACGAGGGGCGCGGTCCCGGCCGAGGGGGCAGCGGCGTCTTGTCGGTCGACGGAAAGGCAAGTCGACACCAAGAAAATGCCGTACACCATTCCGGTCCTCGTGTCCATCGACGAGTCCTTCGACGTCGGCGTCGACACGCGATACGGTGTCGATGACAACGATTACCAGGTGCCGTTCCGGTTTCACCGGGCAAGCTGAACAAACTGACGATTCAACTGGCGCGCAATAGAGGAGCATGGCGAGCCGGCTCCGATCGGTTCACTTCGCGCGTGCGACCTCCGGCGATGTCGCCAGTCGCCGCTCAGAGGCGGGCGCTTCCGGGCCAGTAGAGGCGCAGGATCAACGAGAAGTGGCCTGCGGGCGCCGGCATCCAGTTCGGTTCGTTCTCCTGGCCCGGCGACTTCGCGCCCAGGTAGAGCGTCAGCGAGCCGTCGGAGGCGTATTTCAGCGTCTTGTTCTTCGTGCCGAGCGAGAAGCGGTTCAGCGGATTCGGAAAGAAGAACTTCTCTTCGTTGTACAGCGTCAACGACCAGAACCCTTTCACGGGCGGGACTTGTCCCTTCGGCAAACGTGACGGTGTACTGAGTTGTTTCCGTCGAGCGGTTTCCCTCGCTGTCGAACTCGCGCAAGTTGTATTGCGTTTCCGCCGCCGTGTTCTGGTACATGCTCGACTTGCTGACGGCGGTGCGGTTCAGGTAATCCGTTCCCCACGCCGAGGCATTCGCCGGCACGGTCCAGCCGTTGCCGACCGACCGGCCGTTGTATTGGAACTGAAACGAGCGGCTCCGACGAGTTCTTCGTCGGCGGCAGCGAACGATTCGACCAGCGCCTTCTTGGTTTCCGGATTCTTCGCGGCGGCGTCCCACACGGACGCGATCCAGCGGTAGAGCGCTTCCTCGCCGGGCAGCGGCGGCACTTCTTTCATGACCACGGGCAGCTCATCGTAGTAGGTTGCGGGCTTCACCCACTTGCTTTCGCCCTTCGGCGCATTGGGCGCCGGCGGTGGAACCGGGAAAGTGCGGCGACTTGCTGTAATCCTTCGTCTTCATCTTGCCGTCGAACTGGCTGAGGGGATACATCACGATCTGATCGATCACCGGCTGAACGCGCCGCGGTATCTTCCGGCTGTCGCATCCTTGAAGACGCGCGGGACGATGAACACCAGATCCGTGGACGAACGGACCGCCGCGGTGATGCCCTTGGGAACCTCAGCCGTTCCAGTTCGGCCCGACGATCATGTAGAAGCCGGGCTTCGTGCCGTACTGCTTGCCGATCCGGCCGATCTCGTCGGTGCGCTGGTCATACATCGCGTAGACGTAGAAGCGGTCGCCGAAGTCCGGCACCTGAATCACCGTCGGCTCCTTGTCGAGCGCGGTGAATCCCGCGCCGTAGGCGACGTCCTGGTTCGGGCAGACGATGAAGGTCTGATCCGGGCTTGATGTAATCGGTCAGCATCTGGTTGAAGCCGACCGGCGCGACCGGCACGACGCCGCCCAGGAGTCCGGGCTCGGGCGCTACGGGCAAATGCCGCACGGCGGTTGTGCGCGTTCACCAGCGGGTATCCCCACACATACGCCATTCGACCGACGAGCTGGACGTACGCCGTGGGTCATCGTGTTGCCGGGAACGGGGCCGGGAACTTCCGCCGCGGTCTTCGGTATCGGCAACCTGCAGCTGGTCTCCCCGGAAACGGGTGCGCCTGTGGTCTCCTTGGGCGTTTGCGCTTGGGCGCTCGAGATCGTGAGCGCGCTCGCGAGGACGCCGCCACAGAGTCGGAATGTGCTCGAGGTTTTCATTGTGTTTCCTTGTGTGCTCGTGGGAACTTCAAGGGCGTCATGCTCGGGTCGCAGGCGATATCGCCCCCACTTTCTGCGGCGGATCCTAAGTTTGCGCAAGGGCGTTCGATAGAGACCCGCGGCGAGTGGGTAGCGCGCAGCTCGCGAGGGCCGGGGATCGACGCCGATCGCCCACAGCCCTGCGCAGCTCATCTCCTCTCCGCCTCGGCACATTCGAAGGGATTTCGTGAACAGCACACAGACTGGGAAGCCTGCACGCGAACGTGTTCGCAAAGGATATCGTCGCGCTCATCCGCCGCCCCGCGCCCCGCGCCATTTGCTTGACATACGGTAATACAAACAAATACAGCCCCGTGAAGAACAGCAGCGCGAGCGGCGCCAGCGGCAGGTAGCTCACCCAAACGATCGGCTCCTTCTGCGCCAAGGCAACAAAAGCGCCGATGACAGCCAGCGTGAACGCAATCGACATCCAGCGGTGGATCTGACGAATCCAATGGTTCCAGTTATTCATGGCATCCTCGTGAGTAGCTCGACCAACTTTTCGCCCATCATCTTCCAACCGTAGCGCGCGCCGCCAAAGTTCTGCTTCTGGTCCGGCTTGAAGCCCGACTGCACGAGCGTGAGCCGCGTGCCCGACGCCGTGGGCGTGAGCGTGAAGGTCACGACGGTGTTCAACATGTCGCCGACGACCCACGCGTAGCTGAGCTTTTTGTGGGTTTCGATCTCCAGGATCCGGCAGTTCACGGTGCCGTCCCATCCGGGATACGGCTGCGTCTTGAACGTGAACGCCGCCCCGGCTCGAGCTTGGAGATCCATGACGGGGAGCAGCCACTCGGCGAGCAGCTTCGGGTCGGTGAGCGCGCGCCACACTTTGTGGTGAATGCCGCAGATCGAATTCGAACGTGATGGCTTCGGTCTGCGATTGCGCAGTCTTGTCGATGGGGTTCATTCGTCCATGTTCTCCAGCAGTTGTTCCAGGCGATCGACGTGCTCCGTCCAGAAGGCGCGGTAGTGCGCGATCCAGTCGATGAGCGGCTTCATCCCGCGCGGCTCCACCCGGTAGTAGACACAGCGCCCCTCGCGCCGGCCGATCACCAGGCCGGCGTCGTTCAAAGTGGCGAGATGCTGCGAGACCGCCGGCTGCGAGATGTCGAAGCGCGCCGTGAGATCCTTCACCGCCGCTTCGCCGCGCGTGAGCGACTCGAGGATCGCCCGGCGGCTGGGGTCCGCCAGCGCCTGGAAGATCTTGTTCTCGGCGACGGACGCGCTTTGCATGATGCCCAACGAATAAGCGCGCGCTTATGGATTGTCAAGCGCACAAATCTCTCGGTGTGGGCGAGCGCCCCGGAATCCTGTCCCCCCGGGCACCGGTGACTCGTCATTTCGGCGTCCACGCGACATCCTTCTCTTCAACCCATCCACGCAACGTCCCAAGGTGCTCCCATGCCGAACTTCGCTTTCGTCTATCGCAATCGTCCCGATGTTTTCGCGCGCCTCACGCCCGAGGCCATGCAGAAGCAGCTGCAGAAATGGCAAGACTGGATCAGCGAAGGGCTTCGCAAGGGCTGGATGGCGAACCCCGGCGATGGTCTGACTCAAGAAGGTCGCGTCGTGAACGCCAAGCAAGACGTGACCGACGGCCCGTTCGTCGAGCTGAAAGAGATCGTCGGCGGCTTCTCGATCGTCGAGGCGCCCGACCTCGACGCGGCGGCGGCGATCGCGAAGGGCTGCCCCGGCCTCTCGATCGGCGGCACGGTCGAGGTGCGGCCGCTCGCGGGCTACACGGCGCGGCTCGAGCCGTCGCACTCAAAGGCGGCGCACTGAACCGCGCGCGGGGCGCGCGCGTCAATCACGCGTCGCGCCCCCACTTCCTATTTGTGGCATCATTTGTGGCATCCATGCCCGCGCCCCGGATCCGCCGGTCGCCCCGCTCGTCGAGCACTTCTTCCGCCGCGAGGCGGGGCGGCTGGTCGCGGTCCTCACGCGCCTTTCGGTTGGCGCAACTTCGATCTCGTCGAAGACATGGTCCAAGAGACCCTCCTCGACGCGCTCGATTCGTGGCGAATCCGCGGCGTGCCCGAGAATCCGTCGGGGTGGGTCCACCACGTCGCACGCAACAAAATCCTCGACGCGCTTCGGCGCGGGCGCGCCGGCGAGCGTGCGCTCCGGGTGCGCGCCGAGTCGTCGCCCGCGGGCACCGCCACGGGGCTCGACGAGCTCTTCGACGACGCGCAGATCGCCGACAGCCAGCTGCGGATGATCTTCGCCTGCTGCGATCCGCGCCTCGCCCGCGCCGACCAAGTCGCCCTCACGCTCAAGGCTTTGTGTGGCTTCGGCCACGCGGAGATCGCGCGCGCATTCTTGGTATCCGAGGAGGCGATCAAGAAGCGCCTCCAGCGCGCGACGCGCGAGCTCGTCGAGCGCGACGCGGTGCTCGAGGCGCCGCGCGACGGGAGCTCGTGGCGCGACTCGACTCGGTTTGCCAAGTTTTATATTTACTATTCAACGAAGGCTACAGCTCGTCGCGCGGCGACCGCGCGATCCGCGCCGATTTGTGCGAAGAGGCGGCGCGGCTCTGCCACTTGTTGTGCTCGCAGCCGCGGTTCGCGAAACCGCGGGTTTGCGCGCTCATGGCGCTCATGCTCTTCCACGCGGCGCGCCTCGACGCGCGTCTCGACGCCGGCGGCTCGGTCCTGCTGATGGAGGAGCAGGACCGCGCGAAGTGGGACCACGCGCTCATCGCGCGGGCGCGCGAGTTCCTCGACGCGGCCGCCGAAGGAAATGTGGTATCGGCGTTCCATCTCGAGGCGGGAATCGTGGCATTGCATGCGAGGCGGAGAGCTACGCCGCGACCGACTGGCGCGCGATCGCGAGGCTCTACGACGCGCTGATTGCCAACTATCCGTCGCCGCTCTACGAGCTCAATCGCGCGATCGTCGTCGCCGAGATCGAGGCCCGCGCGCGGGGATCCGCGCGCTCGAGGCGCTCGCCGCCGACCCTCGCTCCGGCGATACCACTTATACGAGGCGACGCTGGGCGAGCTGCACCGGCGGGCGGGCGAGCTGGAAAAGGCGCGCGAGCACTTCGAGTCAGCGCTGGCGAAGACGACGTCGGTGTTCGATCGGGAGGTGATCGAGCGGCGCCTGGCGGCGTGCGACGCTTGATGGAGCCGCGCCTACGTCGCGCACGCCTCGCACCCCCGGCTCTTCGTTGGCATACTCGTCGTGGCGGCGCCACCAGACGCCCTGCTCGTTGCGCCCTTCGGAGCGCGGTCGAGCCATTGATACATGCCCCAGAGGCCGTCGAGCCCGCGCGCGAAGGCGGAATATGTGTGGTAAACGATTCCATCTTCGAGCACGAACGCGCTGAGTCCCGGCCTCTCGCGGGTGTAGGTCGCCACATCGGTCCCGGTCATGGCCGCATTGTCGGCGACCGGCCCCTCGCCCCGCTTCGTGAGCGCGTCGGCGATTCCGAACGCCGCCATCGCCGGCTCGCGCCGATAGTTGTATTCGATCCCACCTTTCCGCTGTTGCTCCTCGGTGAACGACACATTGAAGTCCGCGTTGAAGTCGGTCCCGAAGGCCGAAGCCCAGGAAAGCTCCAACCCATCCGCCGCTTGTACGCCTGGAGCTTCGCGAGCGGCGCCGCGACATCGCCATGAGCGTGACGTCGTGGTTGGCGAGATGCGCGACGGAGCCATCGAACCCGTCGGCGACCGCGGAGCACGACGCGCAACCCGCCTCGTACTCGGGGCCGAACATGAAGTGGTAGACGAGGAGCTGCGAGCGCCCGCGGAAGAGATCCGCCAGCGTGGCGCTCCCCTCGTCGGTCGCGAAGCGGTACTTCGCGTCGATTCGCACCCACGGCAGCGCCTGCCGCCGCCGCGCCAGCTCGTCGCTGCGGCGCGTCAGCTCTTTTCCTCGGCGAGGAGCTTCAGGCGCGCATCGAGCCACGCGTCGCGCGACACCACCTTTCGCGGCGGCGCGGCTCTCTGGTTTCGTTGGGATTCTTCATCGGACTCCATCCTTTGTGTTGGGTTCTTTGTGTGGGGTTTTCGGTTCGTTGGTCTTCGACGCTCGCCGGTCGTGGATCTTCTTCGCGACGAGGGCCGTGAGGCCGCCGGCGCCGCCGGTTCCGGCCGCGATCGCGGCCAGGGTCATCAAGCAAGCAGGGCACATTTTTTGTCTCCTTGGGTGGTCGTTTCCTTGGGTTTGGGACACTGAGCCTTGGGCTCGTTCACCCCGATGGCGCGCGCCGCACGCGCCATTCGACAAGATTCCGAAGATTCAGCTGCCCTGCAGATTTCAGCTGCGCTGCACCGTTCACCTTCGCTGTGCGATCAGGAAGCGGCGGACCGCGGCGTCCTGCGTGAGACCGATTGCCAGGTCGTAGGCTTTCGCGGCCTCGGCACCGCGGTGGAGGCTCTTCGATAGGTGGGCTCGCACCGCCCAATAGGGTTGGTAGGAAACGACGGCCGAGGTGTTCGATGGCATCGAGCTGCTCGAGGCCAGCTTCAGGCCCGCGCGCCTCGGCCGTGGCGACGGCGCGATCGACGAGCGCGCCGAGCGTCGGCGCGATCGACACGAGGTGGGTCGTAGAAGAGCGCGATCGCGCCCCAGTCGGTGCGCCCGGTGCGCCGCCGATCCGCATGCACCGATTGGATCGCGGCCTCGAGCTGGAATCGCCCTTCGTGTTTTTGTTGGCTTGCCGCGGCGGATAGCTGGGATTCGGCCTCGCGGATGGTCGGCTCGTCCCAGGCCGCGGGATCCTGCTCGGAGAGAGGCGCGTACTCGCCGGTCGCCGTCCGCCGCGCGAGACGGCGCGACTCGCAGAAGAGCAAGAGTGCCAGGAGCCCGCGCGCCTCCGCTTCGTTGGGGATCCGCTCCGGCGAGGACGCGCGCCAGCCAAATCGCCTCCTCCGCGAGCTGCGCGCGTCGCGGGTTGCGCCCCGCGATCCCATCGGTCCCGAGGCCGTACGCGGCATAGATGGCTTCGAGAACTGAGTCGAGGCGTTGCGGCAGCTCGCGCTCGCCCGGCACCTCGAACGCGATCGACGCCTCGCGAATCTTGGTCTTCGCCCGCACGAGCCGCTGGCCCATCGCCGCGGGCGATACCACGAATACGGGGGCGATCCGCGCCGCCTCCAAACCGAGGACCGCCTGGAGCATCAACGGCGCGTGCAGCGCCGGATCGATCGCCGGGTGGGCGCACACGAGATAGCAGCCTCGAGGCGCTCGTCGGGAAACTCGTCGGTCGCCTTCATCGTTTCGCGCCCGCTCGACCACGGAACGCAACAAATTCGTGGTGCCGCTCGCGCGTGCGCGCGCGCCGCCCCTGATCCACGAGGCGATGGCGCGCGGCGGTGAGAGCCACGCCTCGGGACTCTCGGGCACTCCGTCGCGCGGCCACGCGGTGAGCGCCTCGAGCAGCGCATCGCTGAGCGCATCCTCGGCGGAGGCGACATCGCGCGTCTGCGCCGAGAGAAACGCCACGAGCCGCCCATACGCGGAGCGCGCGATGAGCTCGATCGTTCGATGCGCGTTCTCCATCCGCGCGCGCTAGGGCTTCACGATGACGTCGTGCATTCCGACTTCCATCGGACGCACTTCGACGAGTCCGGTCGACGCGGCGGGACAGCGCGCCGCCCAGCTCAGCGCCTCGTCCGAGCGAAGGCAACTCTGAGGATCGTGAAGCCGCCGAGCTGCTCCTTCGATTCGGCGAAGGGTCCGTCCTGGACGAGACTGCTTGCCGTTCCGCATACGCACCGTTGTGGCCGTCGCGATCTCCTTCAGCGGCGCGCCGCCGACAAACGCCCCGCCTCGACGAGCGCTTTGTGTAAGCGCGCCACGCGGCGACATGAGAGTCTGCTCGCCCTGCTGGCGGATCGCGAAGTCGGCGGGCGTTTCATAGATGAGGAAGACGTATTTCATTGGGGTTCGTTGTGTTGGGAACTGGGGCTCCGCGGCACTCGCCGCGAATCCAAGGAAGGCGCGCGACGGATGCGAGGATCGACAATACTTCGCGGCTTTCCACAGATGCCCCATGTCGCCCTGCTTCCCCGTCTAGCGAAGTAGCATTCAGCCGAGGTTCTAACTAGCATTCAGCCGAACCTCGAACTTGCATTCAGCCGAATTCCCCATAGACTCGAAGCCGTGACGCCCCGGGCCACGAAGTTCCTCGGTATTTTGGCGCCGCGGCTCCGCGAAGCACTCGCCGACACGCCAGCCGTGCTGATCCACGGGCCGCGACAGAGCGGCAAGACGACCTCGCCGCGCGCCGTCGGCGAGCCGCGCGACTACCAATATGTGTCATTCGACGACGACGCCGTCTTGAAGCTCGCGAAGAGCGATCCGATCGGATTTCGTGAGCCGCCTTCCGCGAAAGACGATCCTCGACGAAGTGCAACGAGTCCTCGAGATCTTCGCGTCGCTCAAGGTAGCCATCGACGAACGTCGAGTGCCGGGGCGGATTCATCCTCACCGGTCCGCGCGAACGTTTTGTTGGTACCGGCGCTCTCGGATTCACTCGCGGGGCGAATGGAGATCTTGCGCCTCCATCCGCTTTCGCAGTGCGAGATCGAGCGCACGCAAGCCACATTTCATCGACCGGCTCTTCGGCGCGGACTTCTCAACGGGGATTGCGGAACGCCTCGGCTTCGGCCTCGCGGAGCGCGTCGCGGGCGGCGGCTTCCCGCGGCCTTGACCCGCCGCGATGCGAGTCGGCGCAGCGCTTGGTATCGCGACTACGTCGAAACGCAAGTCCAGCGCGGACGTTCGCGACCTGACGCTGTACGCGCGCTCGACGCGCCACCCAAGCTTCTGGCGGTCGTGGCGGCGAACACGGCGCGGCTGATCAACGTCGTGGATCTCGCCGCGCCGTTCGAGCTCTCGCGTCAGACGATCCACGAATACACGACGTTGCTCGAGCATGTGTTTTTGTTGGATCGCTTGCCTCCGTGGCACACGAACCGTCTGAGCCGAATGATCAAGCGCCCCAAACTTCATCATCGGAGATACGGGAGTGGCGGTGCAGTCTGCTCGGAATCAATGCGCGCGAGCTCGACGCGAATCGGCCATTGTTGGGTTCGCTGCTCGAGACCTTCGTGTTCCAGGAGCTGCGGCGACAGGCGAGTTGGCGCCCCAACCCAATCCACCTCTCACTTCCGAGATCGAGACGACGCCGAGGTCGACATCGTGCTCGAGCAAGGGTACGGCGCGGTCGCGGGCGTGGAAGTGAAGGCGGCGGCCTCCGTCGGCGACGCGGACTTCAGGGGATTGCGAAAGCTGCGCGACGCGGCGGGAGCCCGGTTCGTCGCCGGCGTGGTGCTCCACGACGGAACCGCAGGCCGGACGCATCGACGATCGCCTGTTCGCAATACCGTTGCGACAGATCTGGACATGAAGGGGACAGACATAAGAGGCACTCTATTTTGGTTATTTCGTCTTCTGAGTTATTTAGCATGTCATGCTAAATGTCGTCGACATGCCCAACCAAGATTCGAAGGCGAAGCTCGATGCGTACGAGGTGATCTTCACCGCGCTCGCGCATCCGGTTCGCCGGCGGATCCTGCTCACGCTGAACTTCGAGGGTGGCTCGATCACGGCCGGCCGGATCGCCGCCATGTTCGAGCACGCGTGGCCGACGACGACGCGGCACCTCAGGTGCTCGAGTCGGCCGGCCTGCTCCACCATGAGCGGCGCGGTCGCGAGCGCGTCTATCGGCTCGATCGAAAGCGCCTCGAGCTCGTGCGCGATTGGTTGGCTTGGTTTTCCAAGAATCCTAACGGTTAGCAGCGGCGGCGGAGGCCCCATGACAACGAAGAAGAACCCCAACAAAAAGTCGGCGGATGGAGCGAGCGGCAATCCCAACAATGGCGGCGGCGCGGACGTGCCGAGCTTCTTCCGCCTCAACATCGAGGTCGGCGATCTCGATCGGGCCGCGTCTTTCTATGCGCAAGCTCATGGGCACGGCCGGGCGGCTCCAGGTCGGCTCGCGCTGTTACTTCGACTGCGGCCCCGTCACGCTCCAGGTCGTCGACGTGCTCCGCCGCGCAAACCCCACCCGGCCGCGAAGGCGCTCTACTTTCACGGTCCACGATCTCGACGCCCTCTTCGAGCGGGCGAAATCGTTGGGTTGCCTTTCATCGGACGACGTCCACGGCGCCGCCGGCGGCGGATCAGCGTGCGCCCCTGGGGCGAGCGCTCCTTCTATGCCAACGATCCCTGGCTCAACCTGCTCTGCCTTCGTCGAGGCGGGAACGGTTTATCCAGGCTGAGCGGGTATCCGGGATAATTGGGTAAACGGAGCGAGCGAAGTGAACGATCCGATCCGGCGCCCCAGGGGCGCCGGATCGTTGGTCATCGATCATTGGGCAAGTCATTGGCAAGCCGTCGACTTCGTCGCCGAGTAGGAGCCGGTGAAGTTGGATCCGCCGCCCCCATCGCGCCGCCGACCACGAACGCCTTGAAGTTCTCGGGCGTGCCCGCGTGGTCTGAGTTGTGGTAGGGGTTCCCAGTGTTGGCATCGATCGGCTTCGCACCGATGAGTGTGTTGTCGGTCGTGAACTTCACGTACACGGCCGCGGCCCACTTCCATTGAAATGATCCCCGGGTGGGTCGACGTGAAGTCGCCGCTCCAAATCACATTCTTGATGCCGCCCGGCAGACCGTTCGGCAGGAAGAGCCCGGCGCCGTCGAGGAAGACGTTGCCGGCGTAGCCCACGGGCACCGTCGTGCGCCACTCGTTATCGTTGGTATCGAAGATCGTCGCTCGCCTGCGTCGCGCTCGACGAGTAGAAGATCCGCGAGACCGGGAGGTTCACGGTGTAGGTCGTGAAACCCGACAGGAAGGTGATCTTGCCGTTCTGGAACGACTCGGTCGTGTCCGAGATCGGAGTTTGCCCAACTTTCACGATCGCGTTGAACCAGATCGTGGTCCCGGGGGCCATGGCCGTCCCGTTGAAGTTGGCGCCGATCGAGGAGGTCGGCGTATCGCACACTTGGGTGTAGCCGAAATCGAGGGTGAGGTCGCCCGAGTTAGTTGTTGAGTGAGCGTCGCCACCGCCGGAGAGCAGTTGCTATCGACCGCCTCCGCGATTCCCACACCGCACGGCGACGGGACGAGGCCCGTCGGCACCGTGGATCCGTCGACTTCGACCGAATAGGTGCCCGGGCAAAGCCCCATGAAGAAATAGTGGCCCGACGAGTCGGTCGTCGTCGTGGCGATCACATTGTTGCCGGAATCCTTGAGGATCATCTGGACACCCGCGATGCCGGGCTCGCCGGTGTCTTGGATTCCATTGCCGTTCAGGTCTTCCCAAACGAAATCACCAAGAAAACCGGAGCAGGGCCGCAGGCGCCCGTCGTGTCCAAGACAATGAAAGATATGGCGTTCGAAAGACACCATTGTTGGGTTGCCGCATCGAACGTGAGGGCCTGCGCGAAGAGCGGCACCCCCAGCAGCGGGCTGCCGCAGGGGAGCGATCCCGTGATGTGGCCGATCCCGTCGGGGAATCACGACACGGATATCGATGACCGCCGGCGTGAAGCCGATCTGGAGGATCCCGATACCAGGAATGTCCGTGGGCCCATTGCTGGTGTCGACGAGGACAGCGACGAGCGCCCCGGGGTGCCGTTCACTGTGATGTCGATCGTTTCATTGGGCTCAGACTGGATCTTCGCGGTGGAGATCGAAAAGGTTGCATTGCGCGGACGCGGCCGCGGGGCAAACGCAAGAATCGGAAGAGCGGCGCACAGCGCGAGCTCTCGCGAAAATGCCAAAGAAAGCGAGCGGAGAGAAATCATCGGAGTTGGGAGTCCTGAGCTCTTTGGGGAAGCGAAGCGCTCCGAGTCTACCCCATCGGCGGGTGCGTGGGCCGAGGTGCGCGGCGATGGACGCCACTACGACCGAAACGCCGGCTCGGCGCTCGGCTGCGCGCCCTCGCTCGCCGCGCCCCGCCCACGAGCGCCGCGATGGCGTGGGGCGCCAGCAGCAGCGCGCGCTGCTCTTCGTCGCTCAGCGCGTCCACGCCGCGCAAGCGAACCTTCAGCACCAATCCTTGCAACGCGTGCTCCTCGAGGCGGATCGCCCCGCCGAGGCGGCACGAGCGCGAGATGGGCGCGGCGCGTTCGCGGATCGGTGAGCACGCAGCTCGAGGCGCGCTCCGCTCGTCCCCTTCGTCGTCGCACGCCGTCCGGTCGAGCTCGTCGCGGGAATCGCCGCAGGATCGCCGGGGGCGCCACCTCCTCCGGTGTGAGCAGCAATCCCAACTTCGCGCGCGTCGCCCGCGGAAGCGCGACTGCTGAGGATCGAGAGCGGAATCGAGAGAGTCATCCCCGCCAGCACCGGCGACATCCAAGGAAGAGCTCCGTCGAGTGATGCAAACAATATCCACGACCACGCCACACCCAGCACCGTGACCCCGCGTGGCGCAGGATCGCTTCGCGGAGCGAAGTGCCCCGGTCGCCGCGCGCCTGGCTCGTCCAGCCCGTGGTGCGCCCCATGAGAATGCTGATGACAGACTGGGTGTGCGCCAGCGCCAGCACCGGAGCGATCAGCATCGAGAAGAGGCACTCGGCGATCCCGCTCGCCGCCAGAGCGCGCTCCCCGCCGAAGTGCAGGCGCTCCCGCCGGTCGCGCATCGTTGATATCAACGCCAGCCCGCGCGGAAGGAACAAAGGAGCATCACCGACGCGAAAGAATTGTGGCTTGTGTCTCGATCGAGATCTCCCAAATCGGGAACTGCGAGCCCCCGGTTTGAAATACTCGTGCTCGGTGAGCTTCCATCGCAGCGCTTCGACCGTCGCGAGCAACAGCAACAATATCCAGAGCGGCGAGGCGAGGTGGCTCATCACGCCGAGCATCAGATGCAACTCGGCTGATCGGGTGGAGGCCGGGGATCCCAGGAGGCGCGTGTGCTGGAGGTTTCCCTGGCACCAGCGCCGGTCGCGCGCGGCGTAGTCGATCAGAGTCGGCGGCGGCTCCTCGAAGCTGCCGTCGAGCGCGGTCGCGAGATAAACTTTGTATCCCGCGCGCCGCATCAACGCCGCTTCGACGAAGTCGTGGCTCAGGACGTGTCCGCCGAGCGGCGCCTTGCCGCGCAGCACCGGCAGCTCGCAATGCTCGCGGAAGGGCGCGATGCGCAGTATTGCGTTGTGTCCGTAATAGTTGCCTTCGCCCCTTGCCATGTGGGCCAAACCCGCCGCCCACGTGGGGCCGTACGCGCGCGCCGCGAATTGTTGCATCCGGCCGAAGAGCGTGCGGCGATTCACCGGGCACCGCCGGCACCTGGATGATCCCGGCGTCGGCGTGGCTCTCCATGAGCTCCACCAATCGCACGAGCGTCGAGCCCGCCATGAGGCTGTCGGCGTCGAACACGATCATGTAACGATAGCGCTCGCCGTGCGTGCGGCAGAAATCACCAATATTGCCCGCCTTCTTGGCATCGTTGGAGATGCGGTTGCGGTAGCGAATCCTCCCGGGATCGCGCAGGCGCTCGCGGAAGCGGGTGATCGCGAGCTCCTCCTCGAGCCAGCTCTGCGGATCTGTGGTATCGCTCAGGACGAAGAAATCGAACGCGTCGAGCCGCCCGGTCCGCCCGAGCGACGCATAGAGCTGGCGGCCAAGGCGGCGAACCACGCGCCGCGGGTCTTCGTTGTAGATCGGGACGACGATCGCCGTCTTGAAGTCGAATGGCCCGTGGGGAGAGTCGCCCGGCGCGAGGTCGAGCCCAGAGGGATCCCTGCGGGTCCACTGCACCGCGAATCCCACAATAGCGAGCCAGAACGAGATCGCGATCGGCAGGAGCAGGAAAGAGCGTCAGCGCCAGGATCACGCACTCGAGAAACGTCGTCCCGTTGGCGCGAGATCATGTCCACCATCACGAGCGCGAGCGGGGTCACCGTCAGCACGACGAGACCAACAAAAACCGAGCGCCGGAAAAACCATCGTCACGGCTTGGCCTCATGTGCAATAGAAGCGTCTCGGAGACCGCTTCCTTCCCGCGGCGCAGGGTCACCCGGATGTCGACGGGGTCGGCGCCGCCGTCGACCCACTCGAACGAGCAGCGCTCGCCGCCGATATGTGGGTTGCGCTGCAACACAATATTGCGGATCTCGCCCCGCGCCGGAGCGATGTCGGCCCGAAGGCCGTCGGGCGCACCGCCGTCGGCGATCCCAAGGATCTGCTCGCCCTTGAAATCGATCACGAATAGGTGGGATTCCTTTCCCGCGCGCACGCGCGTGCCCACGGCTCGCGCGAGCGGCGGCTTCGCGGCGTCGTCGGAGTAGACCGAGAGCGCGTACTCGATCACCAACTCTTCTCCCTTGGCGGGAGGCTTCTCGGGCACCCAATAGGCAACGATGTTGTCGTTCCATTCGCCGTTGCTTGGGATCTCGACCAGCTCGACGGATCCCTTTCCCACGCGCCGCGCGGCTCGACCCAATAGCTCGGCCGCTGCTCGAAGCGGCTCTCGAGATCCTGGTAGCTCTCGAAGCGGCGATTGCGCTCTGGAGCAATCCGAAGCCCGCCGGATTCTCGAGCGGCACGCGCGTGACGCGGTGGGTGCGCTCGGGATTGTTGAGCGGGCGCCAAGTCCAGCTGCCGTCGGCCGCGGCCACCAACAATCCGTCGGAATCATGCACTTCCGGACGCCAATCAACCACCGCGCGCGAGCGCCCCTCACCGCACAAATACATGCTGGTGAGCGGTGCCACGCCGAACTTCTCGACCGCATGCCGCGGGTAGAGGGCGGCGGTGACCAGCGCTCGCGCCGGCGCGCCGGGGGTGATCGCGAAGCGGAACGCGCCCGTCGTGCTCGGGCTGTCGAGGAGCGCGTAGAGCGTGAGCGTCGTGGCGCCCGGCTTCGGCCGCTCGAGCCGATACTCGACGAACTCGGGGAACTCCTCGCCGTGCGAAGTGCCCGTATCGATCGCGAGCCCGCGCGCCGACATCCCCACGCCTGACCCGCCGCCACCAGCCGGAAGTAGCTCGCGCCGAGGAACGACGCGAACTCATCCCAACGATCGGCCCCTTCGGCGCGCATGCAGAGCGAGAAGCCCGCGTAGCCGAGGTCCCCTGACGGGAGCGACGCGGGCTTGTCGTCGTAGTCGAACTGTTGCGACGAGAGCGCAGCTCGTTCGTCGACTCGCCGTCGACCACCGAGATCGGAATCCGCCGGCGATAGAGGTATCCGCGATGCATGCAAGTGCACGGAGAACGGGAGCTTGTCGCCCGACCAGAGCGCCATCTCCCAGCGAAAGCGCACCCGGCGGTAGCCGTCGTAGTCGAGCTTGGTCAACCACTCGGGGAGGCCATCGGGCGAAGGTTTGACGTAGTCCTGCTTCGCCATGTCGCGGGCGCGCGCCCGCAGCGCGTCGAATGGCGATGCCTGCGCGCAGCCGCGCGGGCAGCGCCAGGCTGCAGACGGCGAGCGTCGCGTAACCGGCGCGGGCAAAGGGCTTACCAGCACGAGGGTGGTCATGCCAGCGAGTGCGGATCGGCCCTGTTCCGGTCCGCCTCACGGGCGCTTGACGCCCTTCCGGGCAAGGTTTCGCCTGGGGTGGGGTTGGCTGGGGAGCGAAGCGGTGTCTGAAAGCGCGAGAAACCGGGAGGGGTAGAAGCGGCGGCGCGGAATATGGCGTGACGGTTGCCGATGGTGACGTTGGCGAGTCGCGCCCTGGCGCACCGCCAACAAAGGCGCGAAAGGCATTCGTTACTCAGCTGGATTCGAAGGACGGAAGTTGCGGCTTTCCTGTTTCGGGTCGATTCCGGATTGCCACTGCGCTGACCGCGCGAGCGCCACGACTCGCGAGTTCCTCATCTTCGAACGCGTCCCCACGAGATTATTTTCCCGCGATCTAGTGGGGCAGGTTTGCAGTGCTGCGGCCGCATCGGGTCGTATCCCAATGAAAGACCCCAGACCGCGTGTTGCTTTCACCCACCGCACCTCATATTTCACTGCCCACCACGATCCGCGGCGCCACCACGCTAGCCTGCCTCGCGATCGGAATCTCCTGCTCGGCAATCTCGGGACTCGATGTCAACGACCGCCGCGACGCAATCGGCTACGTCACAGTCTCGACGCCGTCTTCACCCCGATCGACAACGCCGTCGCCGGCGACCAACGCTTGGCCTCTCGGCAAGCTCCGCGATGAGCAGCGCTCGCCGACGCCGCGAACAGCGCCACTATGGGATGTCCGAGCTCTCGTTCCAGGCGTGGCGGCTCGCACTGCAACGAAGCTCGCAGGCACGCAGCTCAGCGTCCTCGACGAGCTCAACGGCAAGACCGCGAGCTCCGATCGCCGAGCTCCCGCTCGACCGATGCCACTCAATAACAACGGCAGGATCTCGCTCGACTCGACCCTCAACTCGCTCCAAAGCCAAAAAGCCGGTTGGAGCTGACCCGCGCAACAAAGCGCGCCTTTGAGTCGCCAGGCGCCCCCGAGTCGGCCCCGCCACGCGCGACACCCCACCGATGTCCGCAGCGCCATGCTGGATTTGTTGCGTCCGTCACAAACCAAGTATCGGCTTCCCCGACGCGATGGCCACGCTCGTCGCAGCCTACAAGACATACATGGTGAACCTCGAGCAGTACTACAACGTCGACGGCTTCCGGGTTCGCCGAGGGACTCACGTCGAGGTGGCTTCCGTACCGCGCCCATTTCACCGTCACCGCCGAGCCGGGTTGGTACACGCGATTCCACAGATTCGACGCGGTCGTCGAGCTCGGGCTCGATACCACAGATACGACGGAGTCCGATGTCCGGATCCTCACCGTGATTGCCCCCGAGGCCGCGCAAGCAGTTGAACAGGTCACGGCGTCTCTCCGAGAGCTCTCGTCCGCGCTTTCGATCCAGGGGCGTTCCCGGTCAATTGGGAGTCAATGCCGCGATGGATCAGGTCTCCAGCATCCGCAAAACGCCTCGAGGGGCTCCGGTCGACCAAGACATTCGTGGTGTCCTATCCGGGTGCGAATCGCGTGAGGATCCGATTTCGACCGCAGCCCATTCCCAGCGAAGCGGAGCACGATCTTCAGCCCGCGAGTCGGGTGTTCACTGCGCTCTGCCTCGTGCGCAATCATGCGAATCAGCGGCACGACACCCGCCGGATACGCGTCGGAGAGCTCTTTGGCGGCGGGTTTCAGAAATGTGGGAACGGCTCCAGTCCGATCCCGGCTGAAGTCGTTTGGGCAGGAGCGGTTACCGAGGTGACCAAGCTTCGGACGGTGCGCAAGGAGCGCACGGCGAAGCCCTTGGCGACGACGACCCAAGGCCTCCAGATGCAACTTACGGGCGAAACACTTCCCGCGGGGCAGGAAGAAGATCGTCTGGTGATTTTGGTGAAGGAAAAGTTGGGAATCCTCAACGACGAGGCGGGCCAGTTCCACGGACGAAGCTACGCCTTCGACGAATGTTGCTATTTCACGCCCGCGCTGGCGGAGACCTCGAGCATCGGATCCTTCTCTCGCCGATTGGGCGGCTCTTCACAGATGCGCATAAGCACCTCGCCCCCTATCCCGAGTCTCAGCCCACGGCCCAACTCACGGGTCGACTTCAGAGCTCCCAGCAGGTTCGTCGTCCCGCCCTGGCTCGGGCCGGCCCACCGCCAACTCCAAATCACAAAAACATTCGGCTACTACTGGGTGAGCTACGGCGAATCTTCAGGCGCTGCTGGCCAAGGCGGCCGTCGCGCAGAAGCCGTGGGACGATGCCAATGCCAAAGTAAAGTCCGCGGATAAGGCGGTGAGCGATGCCCAAGACAAGTTCGATTCTTGGGCCAAGGACAAGCGCGCGCTCGACGACGCCGTGGCCCATGCGACCGAGGCGGTCCAGTTGGCGAAGGAGTACGTCACATTTGTGGTAAAGAGCCCGAACCGCTCCAGAAAGCCCAGAGCCGCTCTCCTCAAGGCCGAGCGCGCCGAGAAGGACGCCAAGGAAGCGCTGGAGGACGCGGTGGAGGAGCACAACGCGCTTCCCAAGAAAATCGGGGACCTCAAGGACAAGCTCGACAAGGCCAAGGTTGCCTTGAAGGATCTCAAGGACAAAGGTGGGGATCCCGACCCGATCCTCAAGGATGCGACGCAAGCCTGGATCGCGGCCGTCTCTCAAGTCGCGCGCGGTGATCGCCGTCGACGTGACCGCGCCGCTGATCCAGATCGTGGAGTCGCCTCTTCCCGATCAGGATGCAAATGCGGAGAAAGTCACGATTCGCTGCGCACGGAAGGTCGCGGTGTTCGGCCGCGTTCGAAACGAAACCACAGAAGCGCCCTCCGGATGGGTGATGCTCGGGAAAGGATTTCTCGGGCTCCTCGGCAACATCGAGCTGGATCTCAGCGATGCGCTCCCGATGCCAACGATCGACGATGCCACAAAAGGGCCGAAGCAGAACGTCCGGCTATTCGTGGAGCTCGCGGTCGCGATTCCCTCCGATCGAAAGATGGGTGCCAAGGTCGTCCCTGAGGAGATCTTTCAGACGCGTGTTCATGAGGTCGTCCTCGAGCCGCGCTCGGTCACGCCCATCCTCGACAGTGACGCGAAACCCAAGACCACGACTCCTCCCAGCGAATCGAAGCCGGCGCCTCCTCCGAAATCACAGTGAAGGTGGGCTCGATCAAGCTCGCGATCGACGGCGAACCAATGCCCGCATCGGCGCCTGCGGCGAAGAGTGACAAGTAACCTGTTCGGATGACGCAACACTTTTTCTGTAAATCGTCGCCTTGAATGGCCGCTCAGCGACCTGCTACACCGCGCCCGCCGCCACCGCCTTGATCGCGACTTCGATGAGCGCCGCCACCGCCTTCGGCTGCGAAACATAGATGGCATGGCTGCCTTTCTCCTCGACGACCGTCGCGCCCGCCCGTTTCGCCATGATGCGCTGCGCCGCGGCGGAATCATCCGATCCTCGGTCGACACCATGTACCAGCTCCGCTTGGTCTTCCACGCGGCTTTGCTGATTGTGCCGCTGAGCGCGCCCACGCCCCACGGCACCTGCGCGTCGGCCATGAACGCCGCTTTGTTGGGATCGACGTCGGCCGCGAACGAGGCGTGAAACTTCGCCCGGTCGAGGAATAGGTAACCATTCTGCGGCGGCAGGATCGGCGGCACGGGCGCCCCGGCGGCGGATCCTGGATGAGCGCGGCGACCGACTCGCCGTTGTCCGGCGCAAACGCAGCGATGTAAACGAGCCCGGCCACCTTCGGATCATTGCCGGCTTCCGTGATCACCGCGCCGCCATAGGAGTGGCCGACGAGTATCGCTTTTCCGGATTGCGCGGCGAGGACGAGCTTGGTCGCGGCCACGTCGCCCTCGAGCGAGATGGTCGGATGCTGCACAACGCTAACATTGTGCCCATCGCGTCTTCAGGATTTCGTAGACCCCCTCCCAGCCGGAGCCATCGACGAAGCCGCCGTGAACGAGAACGACACCAATAGGCGAGGGACTGGCCATGATGGACTCCAGGACTGCGGTGGACGGATTCTGCGGATAAGTGGGATGTCGCGGGCGCGATGAGATCACGAGAGACTGCCCGCGTTGCGCGCGTGGGACGGTCCGCGGCGCGGAAAATGTTCCGGCAGTGAGTCGGCGGCGTCAATGCGGCGCGGACAGAGCACCACCGCGCGGGCGCGGCCGCCGACGATCCCAAGAATCCGAGACTCTCGCTACAAGCGCCCCTCAGCGATCAGCCGCTCTTGGATTTCCGCGATGCGGCGCTCACCGGCCGCGAGCGCGCGCGGGCTCGTGTGCACCGAGTAGCTGCCGAGCGCGAGCGTGTGCGGATGCTTGACGGCCGAGCCGAGGATGAACCCCGCGTCTTCGGCGGCTTCGAGCTCGAGGGCGCCGTTCGACTCTTCGAAGATGGCGAGCTCACCTGTCTCAACGATCTCGGGAGTCGCGACGCGCCCCGTGTGGACTGCGATCCACGCAATCGAATGATCGCTGGGGGTTTCGTAGCGCCACTTCTCCCCTGCTTCAGCGCCACGTCGAGATAGTTGATCGTCGCGGGGGCGGGAACTTCGCTGCGAGCTTCACCGAGGCGACCCAGGATGACTCGCGCCGGGCCCTGCGACTTGAAGCGCTCGCGACCGAGATACTTGGCTTCGGAATCGCTGCTCTCCATCTCCGGCGGAGAGCGATCCATAGTTGGTATCCCTTCACGCGCGCAGTTCCCGCGGCCCCGCCGGTGTGCCACACGCCGCCGCCCGCGCGCATCCACTCAACGCCCCTCGCGTCGATGACACCTTTCGTTCCGGAGGTCTCCTCGTAGGACATCTGCCCCTCGAGGACGACGGTAACTGTTGCGATTCCCGAATGCGGATGAAAGCCGATGCCCGTCGAGCGCTTCGGGTCGATGTCGAAGTAATCCAAGAACACGAAGGGCTTGATCACATCACCGAGGTCGCCGGGACTCACGAGCCGAGTGATGGGGCCCCTGCGAAGCGCCCGCGCGTGCGGTGAACGATGCGGCGTTGGGAAGGTTTCATTGGGTTTGACCAGCCTCCACTTTGTGTTCCCGTTCCCAGCCAATCCCAAGGATCGGGACAGCTGAGGTTTTGTTCGATACGCGGACCGTTTGGCGCCTCAGAGAATCTCTTCGATCACATGAACCGGCCCATCGGGCCGAATCTCCCCGACGCCGACGGCGAGCAGCCGGTTCAGGTAGGAATACTTGGGTTCCGCCGTCTCGAAGCGCGGGAGCGTGCGAAAGTAGGGAGCTCCCGGCGCCGCGTCGTCGCGGATCCCCTCGAAGGTCATGTACACGAGGGCGCCATCATCGGTCGCCAATGTGATGCGCAGGTCGAGCTCGATCACGCCATCCGGGCGCTTGATCGTCCAATCGGCGCCACCCGGTAACACTCTGCCGCGAAGCCTGTCGCCTTCGAAGGAGCCCCCGGTGATCGGATATGTGACGCGCGCGCCGTGAGGTCCGGCGCCCGACGTCCTGCGTCGGTGCCGTGGTCAAACGAAGTGTCATCAGCGGGACGCGTTCGCATGGCAGGTTTCCTGTCGGCTGATTGTGGTGTGGAGCCCACGAGGGGCACGCGAGCGCATCCCGCGAGAGTCGCGAACGCGGCCATCTTGACGACGTCTCTTCGTCCTCGGTCCATGGCAGCTCAGAGAATCTCGTCGATTGTGTAGATGGGGCCCTCGGGTCGCCGGTCGCCGCTCGCGACCGCGAGGATGCGATTCAGGAACGCATACTTCGGGATTCCCGGTCTCGAACCGCGGCGTGGTCCGGAAGTAAACCGTCGAGGGGTCGACTCGCTCGCCGCGCCCGATCGCGGCGATCACATCGGGCGGTCCGTGGCGCAAGCCGAACGATCTCATGTGGATGAGGGCGCCGTCGTCGGTCTGGAGCGTGACGCGGAGGTCGAGCTCGAGGACGCCGTCTGCCCTGAGAAGCGTCCAGTCGCCGCTGCCGGGAGCACCGTGCCGCGCAGCCGCAGGCCCTCGAAGTGGCCGCTTGTGATCGGTGCGGCGACGCGCGTCCCGCGGGGACGGCGCCGATCTTCTGCGGACCCACGACCGCGACCTGCAGCGTCATCAGCAAGCGGGAATTCATAGTTGGTGTTCAGCTCGGGGCGCGTCGAGCTGGAAAGTTGGGTTGTGTCGCGCTCGTGGGATCGAGCCCATCGGGCCCAAGCATATCGCGCCCAAACATAATTGAATGTGCGGGCGAAGTCAGCGCCCTGGCGCGCGCTCGCGTTGCGAAGGCGCCGGCTCCCCGGCACGCCCCCAACTCCCCGCCGACCCGGAAGACATTTCCCAGTGCAACGCCTGGCCTCGCCCCCGTGGCGTAGGCTTCGCCCGAGGTACGCAGAATGACCCTCTCCCCATCGGCTTCCTTTCGCGAATCCTTGTTTTGTTGGCAATAGTTTCCGCCCCGGCCGCGGCCGGCGGCGACTCGACGGCCGTGCTCGCCGCCGACACGCACATCAGCGCGACCGCGCACAAGCGCAACTTCGGCGCGAGCCCCCAGCTGAATCTCCAAGGAGTCGGGTCGGCGATCTACCTCCGCTTCACTTCGTGAGCCTCCCCGCGGGCGCGACCGGCGCCGACATCGCGACCGCGCAGCTCCAGCTCTTCGTCAACAAAGTTGTGAAGCCGGGCACCTTCGACGTGCGGCGGATCCTCGATCCGTGGCAAGAGATGAAGGTCACTGGAATCAACGCCCCCGAGCTCGGCGCCACCGACATCGCGGGCACGTCGCTCACCAAGGACGACCGCTACGAGTTCCTCATCCTCGACGTGACGCAGCTCGTGCGCGACTGGGTCGACGGCGCGATTCCCAACAATGGCCTCGCGCTCACGGTGGCTGCGGCGACGGCCTGCTCCGGGTTTCCTTCGATAGCAAAGAAAACGTCCGCACCGGCCACGAGCCGACGCTCCGGATTGTGCTGAACCAATCGGGGATAGGTGGTGTCACCGGTCCGATCGGTCCGGCCGGCCCCGCGGGGCCGAGCGGGCCGATGGGTGAGACCGGCGCGACGGGTCCGCTTGGTCCCATGGGTCCGATCGGTCCGATGGGTCCGCAGTGGTCCCGCGGGTGCGATCGGCGCCATCGGCGCGTCCGGTCCCGCGGGAGCCACAGGTCCGGCGGGTCCGATGGGTCCGGCCGGGCCGATGGGTCCGGTTGGAGCCATCGGGCCGGCGAGTCCCGCGGGGCCGCAGGGGTGCAAAGGCGCTCCGGGCGCGGCGGGTACTTCGGGATTCAGCGCGAGCGCGTTCAGCGCGGGCGATGTCAACTGTGCGCTCAACTCGAGCGGTGCGTGGACATTCGTCCCCGGCACGACCGTGAATATTGTGGTGAACGCCGGCGAGACGCTGCATGTGTTCGCGACGGCGGCGCTCGGGACGGCGAACGGCAAGTCGGGCGATGCCTCCTTCGACATCGGCTACCGCCTCTCGAGCAGCAGCGCGGCTCCGACCACCGATAGCAACGATCTCACGCTCAGTTGTGACAAGTGGAATCGACTTCCGATCTCGCTCAGCCAGCGCTACCTAGGGCTGCCGGCCGGGACGTACACGGTCGGGCTCGCCGCCAAGACCACTTCGAAGCAGTGGAACGCGAACGACGCGGGGCGGGTGTTGGCGTTCACGACGAGGTGAGCCGAGGGGCGCCGCGCTCTCCTGCGGACGACGGCCCCCCGGCCCACTTCGCCACGATTCACGGCTGAATCGTCATCTTCATGCCGATCGAGCTCACCAAATGGAACGGCGACGGGCCCGTGGCCTGGCCGTCCGCCACGTCCTCGACCCACACGGTCTGGGCGTAGAAGGTTCCTCCCGCGAGGTTGCTATTGTTGGGAATCGGAGTCGCCGCCGCGGCCGAGCCACCCGGGTCGCTCGCAATGTCGAATGACAAGACTTTGCATCGCGGCGAAGAAATCCACCTGGAGCTCGATCCCGATGCCGAACGGATCGGAGCCCGCGAGATCCTGGCTGTCGGTGATCAAGCCGAGGCCGAGGGAATTGTGGGGAGCGTTCGTCGAGCAGAGCACGAATCCCGGCGTGTTGACCTTGGGTGGACCGTTCGCGTCCATGCCGAGCGTGCCGTAGCTCCCCGCCGTTCCGGTGCCGTAGAGCGCGAGGCCCGTCGGGAGCGTGTTGGAGTTCAATAGTTGGGTCACGGTGTTCGAGGAGAAGTTGGCGGTGAGCAGGTCCTGGCGCCCGTCGGCATTCAAATCCCCCAATGCCACAGATCGCGGGCCCATGCCGACGGCGACGGTCGAGAACGGCGCGAACGCGCCGCCCCCGTGCCGTGCAGGATCGAGACGTTGGCCGATCCGCTGTTCGCCGTGACGAGATCGGCGTGGCCGTCGTGATTGAGATCGCCGATGACGATGAAATAGGGCTGCGTTCCGACGGCGACGTTGACGGCCGGCGCGAAGCCGCCGAGGCCATTCGCGATCAGGATCGAGGCGCTGGCCGAGCCGAAGTTGGAGGTGGCGATGTCCACGCTGCCATCGCCATTGAAATCGCCGACCGCGGCGCGCGACGGCGAGCTTCCCACGGTGACGTTCATCGCCGTGCCGAAGGAGCCGAGGCCGTTTCCCAACAATATCGAGACCGTGTTCGCGCCGAAGTTCGCGACCGCGAGATCCAACTTTCCATCGAGATTGAAATCGCCCGGCTCGGCGGACCACGCGAAGGGGCCGGTCGCGAAGCTCACGGCCGGCGCAAACCCGCCAGCGCCGTTTCCAAGGAGCACACTCGCGCTCGAGCTGAGATCGTTGGCGGCGACGAGATCGGGTTTGCCGTCGCCGTTCAGATCGTGGATCGCCACCGAGAACGGATTGGTTCCAACCGCGAAGCTCGACGGCAAGCCGAAGCCCCCGCGCCGTCGCCGAGTTGAATGACAAGATTGTTGGCGCCAAAGTTGGCAACCGCGAGATCGAGCTTGCCGTCGAGGTTGAGATCGCCGAGAACGACGTCGTGGGGATTCGAGAAGCTCGGCTCCGGTTGCGGCACGCCGAAGCCCTCCGGGAAGCGCGAGGAAGATCATGAGCGAGCTTGCCCGTCGCGTTCGCGACGACGAGATCGGGACGGCTGTCGCCGTTGAGATCGCCGATGGCCACGGAATCGGGGCCGGTGCCGACGGCGATGGCGGACGACGTGAACGTCTGCGCGCGGGCGGGGCCGGCGAGGAATGCCAAGAAACAGCCCAGAGCAAGACTGGGCACGAGAACGAATCGAGTCGGACGCATGGGAAGCTCCACGATGGCCTCGCGCGCGCGCGGGTGCGCTGCGGTGATGGGACACCGTTTCAGTTGGGAAAGCCGCGGTCGGGAAGCGACCGCGGCGAGGGACAGATGGGCGCCGCCTCTGCGGGAAGACGCGTGGGTCTCGGCGGACAAGAGGCAGGTTACGCGCCTCGCGCGCGAGGATGACACCACAATCCCGGGCGCGTCGCGCGGAGCCCGCGAGCGAAAAGTTCCCTTTATTTCGCGTGGCCACTCCCCGCATTCGTGGCATTCGGTGGATGGATCGAAACCGAAACACCACCACATCCTTGCGTGCGCGCGGGCGGCGGCGATTCGCAAGTGCCGTGGGGCGTCAAGGCGCTCGACGGTCGTGTGTCGCACCCCGCCTGGCGCGGGAAGCCGACCTGGTACCTCGTCGCGAAGGACGACCGGATGATCCCGCCCGACGCGCAGCACTTCGTGTCGAAGCGCGCGAACGCGACGGTCGTGGAGTCGAAGGGCAGCCAGTCGCCCGTTGAACACATTACCAACAATCCATCCTTCGATCTCGCCATCGCATTCGCGCTCATTGCAGGTGTGGCTGTGTTCGCCGGATGCGCTCGCGAAGGGTTCAAAGCCCGTCCGTTCCAGAAATGGGAAACGGACGTCACGTCAGTTCCCGGATCATGGAAGTGACGTCACGTCACTTCGCCTCGCGGGGAACCGAGGCCGTGTCCAATCGAGTTGAATCGATTGGCCCCGAGGCCAATCGTGTTGAGTCGATCGGACTCCGTGTCCGATCGTGTTGAGTCGATCGGACACGGAGTCGGATCGCGTTGAGCGGGTTCTCGTGGCGCCGCAGCATGTTGCTCGACGCCATTGCCGGCCGGGCGCAGCGCTGGAGGCGTTTCCAAACTAGGAACGTCTCCTTCTTCGATTCCTCGGGATGCTCCCGCCGGAATACCCGAGTCGGCGAGAGTGCCCTCGTGCGCCCCCGTCGCTCACCGCCTCGGCCTATAGTTGGCGTTCTCGGGCTGGATGACACGATACCAACAATCGGTCGTCGAGACTCATTCGAGGGGAAGCGTGCCCAATGCGCTCGAAGAATTGTGGCTTTGCGAGATCGAGCGCGCCTTTGCTACCCAACTATCCATGCGTCGGAATCATTGCACTCTACGCGCCCGCTACTTCGGCGCCTTCTCATCCTCCAGCGACTTCTTCCGTTGCTCCAAATCGACATACCACAATTCCCTCGAGCAGTTGCACCTGCGGGTCCTCGGCGATCCGCCGCAACAAATCCGGCAGCAACTCAACCTGCAGCGCGATCCGCTGCGCGAGCGCGGCGATGCGCGGATCCTTGATGCACTCGTCGAAGGTCTTGCCGTCGCAGTAGCGGTGCTGGATCTCGGCGATGTCGAGCGAGCAGGGGAGCCCCGCCTCCGTGAACTTGGTGCGCAGCGCGCTCGCATAGCAAGACACCAGCGATTGGTCGATCCACGTGAGGATCTGCCGCAGCGGGCGCCCCGTGCGCGTCATCAGGCGAATCGGATCGGCGTACGCGAGGTCGACGAATGTAAAGATTCCGTATTCTTGGAATCGCGCGATGTTCTCGGCGCTGAGGCCGTCGACCGTGACGTTGAGCGCCCCTCGAGCGCGCCGGCCCCCTTCGCCTCCGTGCCGATCGCGCGGATGACGCGCTCGCGGATGAAGTAACGGAGATCTTTCATTGGGAATGCGGTCGCGCCGAACGCGAGCGCCGCGCCGATATTTTGGGATTGGCTGAGCGCGGTCAGCGCGTAGCCGATCGGGATCGCGGCGAGGTAACGAATCACGATCTCCCAGATCGCTTGCGGCGTGAGATCGCGATCGGCCTCGTGGCGGAAGATCTCATACAGCGACCACACAAATGCGCCCATCAGCGCGGCGACCGCTGGGAACGGCACGCCAAAGGCCTCGCCCTCGTGGCCGGTGATCGACGCGTACCCCGCGTTGGTCGCGATCCAAACGGCGCTCCCCGCGAGAATCGACAGCGGCACGGCCGCGAGGAGGTATGCGGAGGGAGTTTGGAATCGGCGGAACTCGTCGCCGATGCGCTCGACCGGATCCGCGTTTTGCTTCCCCTTGGCGACACCCATCTGCTCGCGCGAGTGCACTTTGAAATACATCTCCACGGCGTTCGGGGTCGTGAACACGCTCTGGAGCTGGAGCAACCCGCGCTTCACCGTGACGCGGCGCCCGAGATAGACGAGGATCGGCGTCAGCACGACGCCGATGGTGCGCACGGCGTAATAGATGACGACTAGGGAGAGTGGAGTGTTGGGGTCCGCGGGGCGGCCAGGTGGTTGAGCATGCAAAGGATCCGCGGGCGCGGACGTCTCCCACTCAAGAATCCTCCACGGGCCCCATTCTTGGGATCAAATATTTTTGGGATGAGGTTCCGCGGCGGGCGCGGCGGCCATCCAACACCTGGACCTTCATGGCGCGATCGCCCGCGCGGGCCTCACACCAAGACTGTTGTCCTTGTGCTCGGGTGTGGAGCCCGTGCGCATCGCTGAGCGCGCGAAAGTGGCGACATCGCTGAAGCTGCCGCCGCGGAAGGCGCGCCCCACGGCGCTCGTCCCCTCTCGCTCACCGTCTCCTTCGTGGATCGAGGCTTGGTATCCCAAATATTGATCGCGGCACCATTCCCACACGCTGCCGGGCACGTCGTGCAGCCCGAACGCATTCGCGCGGTATGTCCCGATCTCACCGTGGACGGTGTTTCCGTCGTCCCAAGCCTCGTACGGCACAGGCCAGTTGCCCCCACCATGCGTCTTCGCGTAGGTGTCCGCAACATTGGCCACGTCGAATAGCAACTCTTTCGCGTTGCCGCTCCAGTACACGGACTCCGTTCCCGCTCGGCAGGCGTACTCCCATTGTGCTTCGGTCGGCAGCGAGAGTCCCAGGCGCTCCATGAGCGACGCGCACTCGGTCCATGAGATTTGTTCGACGGGGTGCAGCGCGTTCCAGCCCTTCCCGTCGCGATTGCAAATCGTTGCGTAGTTCGACGGGCCGAAATAGCTGGGATTGTGACCCGCGATCCGCTCCCACTGCCCCTGTGTCATCTCGTACTTCGAAATGAAGTACGGCGACAGCGCGACCTCGCGCACCGGCGACTCCTCGTTCCGGGCTTCCGGATCGAAGTTGTGGCCGTGCTCGTCGTCTTTTTGCGCGCCCATCCAAAATTTGCCGCCGGGGATCAACACGAAGACGAGTCCCATCCCCTCTTCGAGCACAATCTTGCCATTGGCGCCGCGGTTGGGCGGCTTGCCGGTCTGGAGGTGCGCGATCTCCCACAAATGCGATTGTGGATCCTCGCCGAGCGGAAAAGCCCAAGCTGCGGCGCGATCTCGAGCCCGCCATATCTTGGGCTCTTTGCGATCTCCTCGATCGCTTCGTTCCAGCGGCGCTTCGCGTCCGCGCCGCTCACCGACCGCTCCTCGATCGTGCGCGCGAATCCCGCGCGCTTCACGATGCCCCAGCCGTGTTTTTCCGAGATGCCGGACGAATCGAGGCCCCCGATTTATCGTTGGTGAACTCCTTCAAGTCGTTCACGAGTTGTGCGAGCTGCGTGTGCCACCATCGATCCTGTGCGTTGTCGAAAGTGACTTGGGTCGCGAGCGGCTTGGCGCGGCCGCGGATCTCCGCAAGCTTCCGTTCGTGATCCGCGAGCGACGGATGCGCGGGCCTGTCGACTCCTTCATCGTTCGCGCGTCCGTGGATCAGGAGGTTCGCCTTCTCGATCCACCTCTCGTATCCCGGACTGTTCTGTGGGTGCGCCGGCCAGAGCTTGTCCGCTTCCTCCTCGAGCTCCTTCAGCTCCTGGATCGCCGAGAGCGAGAGCACATCGTTGGCTTTCTGCGTGGCGCGCTCCTTGAACACGAGGCTCGTCGCGAGACCGGCGACGAGCAGGAGCACCGCGGTCGCGAGCGACGCGGCCAGCGATTTGTTGCGTTGCACCCACTTCTTCGCCTCGGCCCACGCGCCCGTTTCGTACACGGAAACGACGCGGTGCTCGAGGTAGGCGCGCAGGTCCTCGGCGAGCGCGAGCGTGTCGGCGTAGCGCTCGGAGGCTTCGCGCGCCATCGCCTTCTCGACGATCGCCACGAGCTCGGCCGGCACATCCTTGCGCAACTTTGCGAGCGGCGTCGGCGGCCCCTTCAACACGGGCACGAGCAAAGTGTTACTGCTCCCGCGCTCGCCAGGGTGCATGTATGGCGGATAGCGGCTGAGCAAGTGATACAGCAGCGCGCCGATCGCGTAGACATCGGCGCGCGGCGACAACTTCTCGATCTCGCCGCGCGCCTGCTCGGGGGCATGTACGCGGGTGTTCCGATGGCGGCGCCGTCCAGCGTTACGAGGGACGAATCGGCGAGGTGCGAACGCTCGTCGCTTCGCTCGGTCGCGACCGCCGTGAGGTCCGTCGCAATCTGAATGTCGTGGCGATCCCTCGGGCCGAGGACGCGCGCGAGCCCCAATCCATCACGAACACCTCGCCGTAATCCCCAACCATGATGTTCGCCGGCTTCAGGTCTCGGTGGATGACACACTTTGCATGTGCGTACGCCATCGCCTCGCACACTTTCAGAATCACGCCGAGCGCGCGCGTCTCGTTCCAGCCTTCCTTTGCCTCAAATACGAGATCGAAGATGGCCTCGAGGTCGCGCCCCTGGACGAGTTTCATCGTGAAGAACGCACGCCCATTCGAATCGAGTCCGAGCTCGTGCACGGGCACGATGCCGGGGTGATCGAGTTGGCCCGTGACCTGCGCCTCCTCGAGGAAGCGGGCGATCTGCATCGGGTCGGGCCGCGGGTCATCGCCCGCGCTTGCGTTCTCGCCCCGCCCAATCACCACCTTCATCGCCAGGTGTCGACGCAGGTCCTCGTCCCACACTTTCAGGATCGCGCCCATCCCGCCGCGCGCCAGCTCCCCTCGAGCTTGTAACGGGGCGTCTTGGGCGCGTGCTGCGAGAGGCGGCGCACGAGCTCGTCGGTCGCTGGGCCAAGTGCCTCCGCCGACGCAGCGTCGATTTCCGCGAGGCGCAACAGCGGCTCGATGCGCATCCAAATGGCGTGGAGCTCGCGCAGCTCGGGCTCATGTTGCTTGTTCGCGCGAACCAAGGCATCGAAGTCCTCGTCGCGTTTCGCGAGCCAACCTGCAAAGATCGACTCGGCGGTGCTTGCCTGGCCCGGGGAGGCGGGGCGATCCATGGCGGAGAGAAGTGTAGCGCGCTTCGCTGTGGCGAGGGCAACTTTTGAGCGGCTCCCTTTATGGCTCCATCGCCCCTTCGAACAATTAATTGTGGCAATGGAAGGGTCTCGTTCGCCCGTCGATTCCGTCGCCGACCCGGAGGAGTTTTCCACTGCAACGCCCGGCCTCGCCGCCAAGACCACGTCGACGCACTGGAATGGGAATGACGCGGGGCGAGTGTTGATGCGCATCGGCCGGTAGCGTGTCCGCTCGATCGCGCGCACGAGGTTTTTGCACAAAAACCGCCGCGTGGGGGTTCTGTACTCATGGCGCGCCACTCGTCGGCAATTGGCTGACGCACTCCGCGGCGCCACAAAGCCACACCCACTCCGATGACATGCCGCAGCCGATGCGAGCAGTTCTTCCAAATCCCATTCAAAGAGCCGTGCTCAGAGACAGTTGCGGCTGCGCCATGGGCGCGCGATTCATGGTCATCGCACTCATGATCTCCGCGCCTTGCTACGGCTGGCTGTATTACCAGCATCGGATCGGCTTGTGGTCGGCGTTGTGGCATACGTTTGTTTGCCTGTTCCTAGCCACGGGAGCTGGGAAGGTGCTCGGCCTGGTACTTCACCGCTGGCTCCTGCGCAGTGTTCCCAACTAGCAGTGTTCCCAACTAGCAGTGTTCCGTATTAGTTGCGTTCTGTATTAACGAATTCCCACATCTTTTCGAAACCCACTCCAATGCCCGGAACCTGGAAACAACTCACGGCGCCCTTGCACGTTTAGCGTGCCCATCTTTTTCTCGAATGCGCACAATTCGGGGCCAAGACCACCAAGTCTTGCCTCGAGTGGGCAACCACCACTTTCGCGACATGTGTCGATTGGGTTTCCACAGTCATCGAGACTTGCGTGGATTACGCCAACGAGACTCGCACCGAGTGTTCCGCGTGGGCGGATCATGGACACAATGAGTGCTGCGATTGGTGGCCTTGCTCCTGGGCATGCGATGCTTTTTACTGGGTGGCGAACATTGTGTGCATTGCAGCTACACGGTGATCGTCAGTTTGGTTTGTGTGGCATTCGGGTTCGTCGCGGTGCTCGTTTGCGCGGCGTTCCTCCTCGTCACCGCCGTGATTTGTGTGGTCTGGTTCATCCTGGTCGAGTTGTTCTGTGTCTTGTGGATCATCGTGCTCTCGCCGGTCTCCTGGTTCTGCTGGTCCCACGCCAATGGCGCCGCGCTCTTCCAGCTGACCGACGGAACCATCTTCCTCAATGAAGGCAGCAGCGACGGGCGTGGCACCCGGAGTTGGTGGAAGCTCACTCCCAACAATGACGGCAGCTACATCGACGGATCCTGGTCCAAAGCGGCCGATTCGATCAATGCGCGGACGTACTTCTCCTCGGCCGTGCTCGCCGATGGGCGTCTCGTCGTTTTTGGTGGGAACTCACCGACGAATCCGGAAGCAACAGCGGCGACGACGAGGACGAGTCGATCCTCTGCGAGATCTACAACCCGGTGGCGGATTCTGGCAATCGATCGCCGCGCCGGCCGGCTGGGCAAAGATCGGCGACGGAGCCTGCTCCGTGATGCCGGGCGGCCGCTTCTACCTCGGCAACATTGAGAACACCCAGACGGCCCTCTTCGACCCCGCCACGCTCACCTGACCGCCATGAGCAAGAAGGGCGACCGAAGCTCGGAAGAAACATGGGTTTTGTTGCCGGACGGTTCCGTGATCGTCGCGCAGTGCGCGAATCATCCGAGCTCGGAACGCTACATCATCGCGACGGATACTTGGCAGATTGAGCCGACCCTACCGAACGACCTGGTGGAGGCATCTTCGATCGAGATCGGTCCCGGTGTCCTGATGCCCGACGGCCGCACGTTCTTCGTCGGTGCCACGGGCGCAACCGCGATCTACACCATGGCAACCGGCGGAGCCACCCAGGGAACTTGGACCGCCGGCCCCAACATCAACGATAAACTCGACAAAGGCAGCAAGGATGGTCCGGGATGTTTGATGGTGAATGGAAATGTGTTATTCCCTCGTCGCGCCCATCGATGGCAAGAAGGATAGTTACCTTTCGCCATGCACGTTCCTCGAATCTGACGGAACGGACATCATTCCTTCCACCGACGCCCCGAACAGCGATTGTCCGACCTTCGCCGGCCGGTTGATGATCTTGCCCACCGGGGAAATAATGTGGTGTCGCCAAGACGACTCCGATATGTATGCGTATTTCAGTACAAGGGCGATCCCGACGGCACCTGGAGACCGGTCATCACGAGCTGTCCGACCACTGTGACCTGAACACGACCATTCCGATTTCAGGGCGACAATTCAACGGCTTGTCGCAGTGCGTCGGCTACGGCGATGACTTCTCCGCCGCCACGAACTACCCGCTCGTGAGGATCCGTAATAAGAAGAGCGGACATATCCGCTACTGCCGCACCTCGAATCACACGACGACGGATGCGGCCGGCAACACCATCACCTCGATGGGTGTCGCCACCGGCGCCGCCATCATCACCACCCAAGTTGAGATTCCGTCGGACCTCGAGCTCGGCGACTCCGAGCTCTTCGTCGTGGCGAACGGGATTCCTTCGGAGGCGTTCGCAATCACAGTGGGGAGAGGGTGAGCTGCTCCACGACAACTCGTCCGTCGGAGCCGACGTGCGTGGTGGCGGCCGGGCAAGCGCACGCTCGTCACAGAAATGCGCGAAGCGGTTTCGTTGCAGTAGATCGTGTGCCGATCGACCCCAACCATCCGTGCACCTCAATTGCTGGACCCTACGATCGGCCGGGCATTCGGGACCTCGGCACTGAAATGCGTGAACGCGTCTCGTTTAGTAAGAATGTGACTTCGGCATCGTAACTATCGTTCAATGATTTGAATGCCTGGCGCACCCGCGAGGTGAGCACGCAGTGCGCTTAGTGCGCGCTCCTTGTCGACCTTAGCCACGAAAAACCATATCCGTGACTTCCCACAATTGTGTATTCGATTGAGGCATTCTTCAATACATCCACGATGCGTTCCGCGGCTTCATTGTCATTCCAGGAGCAATGGACCACCCAGACCTCCCAACTCGATCTTTGGTGTTGACTTGGCTTGCTCGCGCTCGACGGATTGTGGGGTTCGCTAGCGAGTTCCTGCGGCGGCAGACCGGAGCACGCAAAAGATGGAATGGCTGCAAAGGCAGATTATTGGCAAGCGGTGAATGAGCTGCGCAACCTGTCGGCCACGGGAGTGGTCGAACTCCTGCTCTTTCGGTGCGGAGAGTGGAACAAAGACAAGGGCATCCCGGTTCACCAAGTGATTGGAAGCCGTCCTGGACGCAGACTCAGCTCGAACGGTTCTGGCTCCGTCGACTCGAGTGCGGGGCGGAGCATCGTGTCGGCGGGTGAGCTCACGAGCGCGCGCAACCGTGCGGCAGAACCGCGGTCAGGGAAAGCTGCCGAGGGTGACGACGAGCGGCTCCTCGCAAACGCTCAACGCCAACGGACACCGTGTCCGTTGCGCAATCTTGCAACGGACATGATGTCCGTTCGCCTTTTCTGAAACGGACGTCACTTCCGTTCCTCTCAACGGGAAGTGAACGAAAACAAAGCCCCTGGCCTCCCCACGTGATGGAGAGCCCGGGGCAAGCGGGCCTGCGGGCGGGACGGGGTCCTGCGGGAGCCGAGGGCCCGCAGGGCGCGCCCGGGGCGCAGGATCCGCGGGATTCAGCGCGAGCGCCCTCAGCGGGCGATTTCGGCTACCGCCTCGCGAGCCGTAACGCGGCGCCGACCACCGATGCCAACTATCTGACGCTCGATTGCGAGAAGGGAGCCCGGCTGCCGCTCTCGCTCAGCCAACTATTCCATGGGCTGCCCGCGGGGACGTACACGGTCGGCCTCGCCGTAAAGACCACTTCGAAGCAGTGGAACGCGAACGACGCGGGGCGGGTGTTGGTGTTTACGACGAAGTGAGCCGACGGCCAACTATTGTTGGCCTGCTCCCCGAAATCGGGACGTACGCTATTCGTTGACGAGCGCCTCAACCTGTCGGTGGATCAACGCCGCTTGGGCCGCGGTATGTCCGACGTACATGTGGCGAACGATGCCTTTCCGGTCGATCAAGACCACGTGCGGAATGCCGGAGACTCCATAAGCGGCATTGTTGGTATTGGGACCAACAACGGTGGGCCACGGCATCCCCTTCTCTTTGATCAAGCCCTGCAGCTTCGCCAGTTCCACCTCAGGTGTGATTTTTGCTCCTCACCGAAGAACCCGTAGATCCCCGTGACTCCGACCACCTCGAGTCCTTTCGAATGCAGCTTGTCGTACATCGTGATCACCCCGGGAACCGCCGCCAAGCACGGATGACACCAATGCGCATAATAGTCGAGAAACACAACTTTGCCTTTCAACGAGTCAAGGCCTGAGAAGTTGCCGAGGGCCTTATCAACTTTCAATGCCGTCGCCGGCAAGCCGACCCGCTTCAAGAGGGTGATGGAGATTCTGACACTGCTCCTTGGAGTTCTTCGACAGATTTGGCGTTTCGGAATACTTGTTCAGCACCTCGAGTGCTTTCTCGCGCTTGTCCTCGGCGTCCAATAGCTTCGCTCTCTTGCGCACCAGCTCACAGGTGACCCAATCAATCTTGACCCCAAACGCGTCGGCGTAGAAGGCGAGCCTGGCTTCAGGAGTCATGCTCGATGTATTTCTCAAATCGTACACAGCACGGGCTTCTTTGCTGAGCGACTTATCGCCCGCTGCCGCAATCGCGTCTTTGGCGATTTCATTGGGATCCGGCAACTTGATTTCCTTTTCAGCGAGCTCGAGTGCATTCTAATGCTTTCGCCGGCCCTAATGTTCCCGCGATCCAATCGATGTGTTTATTGACTGCATTGGCGAACTCGAGATTGTCGGCTCGGCTTGCAGGTTTTGTCGACGTGAAGAGCTCGAACAACTTCTGACCATCGCCCGCTTCCGCGCACGCGTTGATCCTGCGCATCGTGCTTCGGAATGCCGGCTCGGCGGGAGCACTTTGTGCGAAGCCGAGCGTGGCCGTAAGGCACACAAATGCGAGGGACACCAACAATTTCTTGGTGCATGGATCGTTCGATTCGTGTCATTCATGATTGGCTTTTGACCTGCGGGGAAACCTCGTGGCGATCGCAATGCTATTGGGGAGGCGAAGACGGGGAGGCAGTATTCAAGCGAATTGGACGCGGAGTCTGAGGGGGCGCATCGGGGAGTGACCAGCGCGCGCTCCCCGAGTCCATGAAGACCTTCGTCGCGCGCGAGGTCGCCGACGGCGGCTACACCTCGGCGAGCGAGTATGTGCGCGAGCTCGTTCGCCGCGCCAAGAAGGAGCGCGACGAGCAGGAAAGCCTCGAGAAGCGGCTCATCGCGGGGCTCGATTCGCCGGGCCGCTCGATGACGGCCGCCGAGTGGGCCGAGTTCCGCGAGTCGCTCCGAAAGAAAGTTGGGAATCAACGAAGGGAGCCGGTGAGCCGAGGCTGTGAACACCCGCGTCATGTGGCGCGACGTCGCCATGCGGGATCTTGCCCGCGATTCTCTTTTTCGTCGGCGGTCATTTGCCACTTATCCTTCGGGTCGCTTCATTGACATAGTTGGTGATGAAGCGCGCTTTATTGGCATATCGGCGGGCGCGCTCGAGGACGCGCGGCTTCTCGCAAACGTTCAACACGATTGGACGGGACCAATCGATTCAACACGATTAGCCCGGGACCAATCGATTCAACACGATTGGCCTCGGGGACCAATCGATTCAACACGATTGGCCTCGGGACCAATCGATTCAACACGATTGGCCTCGGGGACCAATCGATTCAACTCGATTGGCCTCGGGGACCAATCGATTCAACTCTCGATTGGCCTCGGGGGCCAATCGACTCAACACGATCGGACACGGAGTCCGATCGATTCAACTCGATCGGACACGGGGGCCGCTGGGATCGACGCAACGAAGCGCGCGAGGTAGCGCCGGACCCTCTCGAGATCGTCCTGCGACCTAAGGGTCAGCGTCCGCTCGCGACCGTGTGCCGACACAGCGGTCAGGTGGTCCTGCCGACGATGGGGACGAGTGAGCCCCTCACAAACGCTTCAACACGAATGGACTCCGTGTCCATCTTTGCATTTGTCGAACGGACACGTGTCCATCTTGCTTTTGTCGAACTGACACTGTGTCAGTCTTGCTTTTGTCGAAGTGACTCCGTGTCACTCTTGCTTTTGTCGAAGTGATACGGAGTCACTCTCGCTCAACAAATAGTGCCGAAAACCGAAGCCCCCGGCCCTCCGCCGCTGAGCGAACGACCGGGGGCAACTGGGCGATTCGAGGCGCTTGGATCTCGCTTCGCCGCAACGCTCATCCGCCAGATCAGGTCCATCGCCTGCATTTGCTCGGAGGCGGTGACCGTGGCTTCGCCGGTCCCCATGCCGCGCGCGATCCGGAGCAGATAGGTCGCGATCCGCTTCGCGAGGCCTTCCTTAGTCCCGCCGGCGCTCGCGATCAGCGCCTCGGACTTCACCTTCGGGCCCATCGCGAACCCCGGCCCCGAACACGAGGTCGTCGATCCGGCCGAGCTCGCGCGCCACAGGGCTCGAGCCCGCCGAGCTGCCGGCGTTACCAGATTCCGGCGTCGGCGCGCCGCCGGTGGCAAGGTCGCTAGTGCACGACCCAGAGTCTTCGGGCGTGTCAACTTCGGGCACCGATAACCGCGAATCCCTAGGATCCTGCGGAATCGCTTGTTATGGGCACCGAAGAATCTTTCAAGCCTCACTGACCGAGACTGCGGCACAGCGCGCATATCGCGAAGCTGCGCCTTGGACGGTGAAGCATCTAACCGCCCCGGTGATCTTCGGAGTGGCTGGCCTCGCACTCGGATCGTTAGTCAAGTGGCCGACCGACGATGCCAAGATAAACGCCGGCATCAATCTAGTCGCGCTTTTTATTGTATCGGCGGTATTCCACTCTGTTGGTATCTAGTTCGAGCGCCGTACATTCAGCGAGACGAGTTGCGCAAGCATCTAGGTGTGATTGAAGAGGACCCGGTCTACGTTTGCGCCAGCGACCTCAGGCGGAAAACGATGGCTACTCCATCCGGCCCCGTCTCTTGTGCAAGCGCTTTTATTACCTTCTCCGCAGAGTTTATTTTTGGAGTTAGCGAGATCGAAGCCGTTAGCTAATTGCGCGGATTCTACAATGCCAATAGCCCTGAATATGAGCTCGAAGTGGCACGATGCGTTATAACCCTCGTATCTCACCGAGTCGTAGCTCCATACAAGAACACCGGTCTCCTAAAGTTGACGTCGCCTCGTGGAGAGGAAGTGTTGGATTTGCTTCGAAGACTTGATAATGACAAGAAAGGCCTCAGCGGCGCGGGCCACAATGACAAGAAAAAGTAGGCAGGGCTGCACATAGTCCGGCGGCGCGTGCCGCGCGCGCCAGCATCTGCTTCGACGCCTCACTGCTCGGGCGTCTGCTCGCGCGATTTCCTGTATTCCGCAAGCAGCTCGAGAAATGCTCGGGCGAATTCCTTCGTCGGCGTGTCCTCAGATGAGAGCACATCTACTGCGAGAAGGTATGCACCGCGATCCTTGATAGCCTTCGCGGCCGCCATCGCCACGACGACGCTACGTGCGAGTCGATCGCGACTCTGGATCAGAACGAGTCCCGCGTCGCCCCTATCGAGGGCCTCGAGTAACGCCACAAATCCGCTTCGTTTTTCGATCGGGCTCGCCCCACTTATCCGATCCTCGAATATGCCAACAATATCGAGTTCGTTGGCCATGGCGAATGTTCGAAGTTCGGAGAGTTGTGCTTCAAGACCAAGATTCTGCGACTCTGTGGAGACGCGAATGTAGACCAGCGCTGGCCTCTTGATCGTGGTCACTCGTCCGGACATAGCTGTCACGCCACGCTCGCGCGCGCGAGGATGCTCCGGACCGACTTCGGGTTCATCCGGCTCGGCGTCAGGCCTTCGCCCTCGAGCGCCGCGGCGATCGGTCCGCTGGCGCCATCTTTGGCAATAGGTGCCGGTAACTGTGCAGTCCCGTTTCCGAGGTAGATCAGAGTCGTGAACTTCGAAACCAGCACATCGAGCTTTCCATCGCCATTCACGTCCGCAACTGTGATGTTTGTCACAGGTACGCTCCCAGGAGTTGGGTTGGTGACGACCGTTGGAAACGATGCGCCCCCGGCGTTCAGCGCCGCAAGAACGTTGGGCCCAGAACAAGCGACGAAATCGAGAAGCCCATCGTTGTTCAGATCTCCGACCGCGAAACGACCGCCGCCAGTATTTGTGATCGTGATCGAACTGGGAAAGCCACCCAGACCATCGCCGAGGAAAGTCGTAGCGTCACCAACTGGCGATATCGCAACAATATCCTTCTTCCCGTCGTTGTTCATGTCGGCCACGACGGCCTGATACCTTGCCCCTGCGAGAGGCGAAGGTGGTGCAAGGGCACCGAGGCCATCGCCGAGAAGGATCTGGGTCGAGCTGGAGTCCGACACGATCACATCAGTCTTTCCATCCCCATTCACGTCGCCGCATGTGACGTCCTGAGCTTGGCTCGTGCCCGCTGGATAAGTCGGCGTTGAGAACGTCTGCGTGGAGCCTACTGCGGAGCAGAACGCAAGGGCGAATGTCACAATTCCTAGCAATGGACGCGGGGCCATGGAGTCTCCAGCGAATGAAAGCGATGTTGGGGAAGAGCGCAGCAGACTAGCGGTCACGACCGCCGCAGGACTTGGATTGTCCGCAGGATCCCACGATTTGGGCAACCCTTGCACTCTCGGAGATTGTGGCAAATACGCCTGATGCCTCGAGCGCGACCCTAGCGCGTCCCCCAATCCTGCAGTGGAAGCGCGCTCGTTAGCGCTCAAGGTTTCGTGGATTCCATCTCTCCGAGCGTGCCCCCCTTCCGCGACTCCTCGGGTACGATTGACCCGTTCCGAGTCATTCCTCCCCGTCATTCGCGCGCAATGGGAGTCCGAAACACCCTCCGCAGCGTTGCACGTCACGCCCTGCGTGACCACCCCGAACTCAAGGCGCTCGTCGCGCGCGCGGACGATCAACTCCAACTCTGGCGACACTCCCTCGCGGATCGCTTTCCGGCCTTGATCCAGCCACGCGCCTACAAGCTCATGGTTGCGATCACAGCCCACTGCAATGCGCGCTGCACGGGTTGCCGCTACGGGCGCGACTTTATGGTGGGAAGTCAACTCGAATGGCCGATGGTGCGCGATCTGCTCGACGATGCCAAAGCGGCCGGGTTTTATTGGGTTCGTTTGTATGGAGGTGAGCCGCTGCTCCATCCCGACCTGCCGCGGATGGTCGAACATTGCGTGCGCATTGGCTTGCATCCCTACGTCACCACAAATGCGATTCTCCTGGAGGAGCGAATCGACGAGCTATTCGCTGCCGGCTTGCGCGATATCACAGTCGGGTTTTACGGAGTCGGAGAGGCTTACGACCGGTACGTCCAGCGGCCTGGCCGCTTCGAGCGCGTGAGGCGCGGATTGGAAGCAACCCGCGAACGCTATGGATCGCGCATCGATTTACAAATGAACTGGCTGCTGATGCGCCCCAGTTGCAGCATCGAGGCCCTCCACGACGCTTGGAAAGTTGCCGAGCACTTCCAAATGCCAATTCTGAGTGGATCTCGTTCACTACTCGCTCCCCTACTTCCAAGAAGGGCCCAATCGCGAGATCCAGTTCCGCCCGGAGGACCGCCCGCAAATTGAACGCGTCGTCGAAGAGCTCCTGCGTCTCAAAGAAGCCCGGCCGACACTCTTGCATCACACCGTCGAAGGCTTGCGCTCGATCCCCGACTGGCTGTTGCTCGGCCCTGAGATGAAAGTGCCATGCACAGCCTACGAGATGATTTGGGTGGGCGCGGACGGAACCGTCCAAATGTGCTATGTGACCTTTAAGTTGGGAAACCTTCACAAGCAGCGCTTGCGCGAACTGTTGTTTTCGCAAGCCCACTGTTCGGCGGCGCGCGATGCGTTTGCCTTGCGCTGTCCAGATTGCCACTGCAGCTCCAATGAGCGCGTGATGCGACATGCGCCGAGCCGACGCAAGTATTCCACCGGGGCTCAGGCCGAGGAGTCTTTGCCAACGTAGAGCGCACGGTAGCTCGCAGCGACCTGTGTGAGATCGTGGGTTGAGACGGCGCGCGCACGCGCCGCTCGCCCCACTCGCGGCGCAACTCAGGGTCGGCGAGGCGCACCATTCCGGCAGACATGCCTTCGATGTCCCCGCTCTCCACGAGCAGGCCTCCCGAGCGTTCGCCGCCGTCGAGCAACTCTGGGATCCCGCCGACATTTGTGGCGAGGACCGGTCGACCGCAAGCCATGGCCTCGAGCAGCGACATCGGAAGGCCCTCGTGCTCGGAAACGAGTGTAACCACGTCGAGCTCCGCAAGTATCCCGGCCACGTCGCGCTCGAACCCAACAAATGAGAGCTCTACCGCGCCACGGGCGCGTGCCTCAAGGAAGCGCGCTCGGGTCCCTCACCGATGAACACGAGGTGGGTTCGAAGTCCACGGGCGTTCGCCGATTTCGCGGCGTCGATGAGATCCTTGTGCCGCTTGCTCGGCGCCAGACGCGCGACGCAACCAATAAGGAGAGCCTGCGGATGCACGTTCCAGCGCGCGCGCCATGTTCCGCCAGCGGACCGCGGCGCGAAGCGACGAAGATCCACGCCATTACCAATCACCGAGGCTCGCTCGAGCCAACCGCTGCGGCGCAACCGCTGGGCGAGGTCGTTCGACACGCACACGACGGCGTCGGCCCGGCGCGCAGCACGGCGAGCAAGCCATCGCGAAGCCCACGTGTCGTGCGCGGACAAATTGTGATAAGTGGCAATCAGGCGCGGACGCCGCGCCATCGGACTCAGTGCCCACGCCGAGTAGACCAGCGCCGAATCGTTGTGAGCATGGATGGCATCCGCTTCGACCTCGTTCAACGCGCGCCGCAGCCGCGCCGGATACCCCAAATCCAAGCCGCGCCGTCTCCGAAGCCCTCGCACAGGGATTCCGCGTGGATCGAGATCGCCAACACTGCGCACAGCGTCCGCGTCCAACAGCCAGAGTTGGTGTTCGTCCCCGGCGTGCAAGGCGTGCGCAGCGAGCTCGAGCGCCACGCGTTCCTTCCCGCCGCCACAAGCGAGTGCAGAAGGTGAATGACTCGGATCGTTGCCATCCGGTGCTTGCCTATCCGTTGACAAAAAATCCGCCGGAGAGTTGAGCACACTTCGCCAGGGCGTCGAGCATAGATCGATTGGGTGTGGAGCAACGATAGGTGATCAGGATGCCAGAAGTGCGGGTCCTCGCACGGAAGAACTCACAGGTTGGCGTGCGCTTTTGTTGGGAAATGGGGACAGGCACCATTATCAAGAATGTCGCAGGCTACCTCCCGCGTGAAATCGTGCCTGCCACCATTTCCGCCCACAGTCCTGTGCCAAGTGAGCGCGGAGTAACGCGAAGAGGTTTCGTTAGACAGGACAGTGTTCGATTCCAACCCAACTATCCGGACGGCTATATCGATGGACACTACGCGCGGACAGCTCAGGGGACGATCGTGATGGCGAGTCCGTTCGACGCGCTCAGACCGACGGCCAGCTGCGGGCACGCAGCCCCCCAATACCAGACGCACTGCGCGAAGTAGGTCTTGCCGAGGAGCGTGGGACTCGGCGGGATCGGTACTGCTGCGAAGCCATCTCCGAGACCGTCGGAGTGCGCGTCGAGGGCGAACGCTTCCGCGGCCTGGAAGAAGTCGACGAGGAGTCCGATGCCAACGCCAAGGATGTCGAGGCCCTGTCCTTGGGAGTCGGTGATCAGCACGAGGCCGAGCGAGCTCGCCGGCGCCCCCGAGCAGCGAACGCCGAACGCGGCATTGCCGAGGGACGGGCTCGAAGAGGTCGTCACGATCTCCGACTCGCCGCAACCGGCCGTGCCGAAGCCGAACGGCGCGATCCCCGAGTGCAGCGTCGAGTTCGGCGAGTGCGCGGCTTCGCCCGTGTATCCAAATGCGAGCAAGTCGTCGTATCCGTCGCCCGTCAGATCCGCGATGGCGCGCGCAATCCGAAAGGAACACCCGTGGCGAGTGTATTCCTCCGAGGAAATGCGCCCGTTCCATCGCCATAAAAATTTCGGCGCCGTCGGGCGCCGCGATTGCCACATCAATGCACCCATCGACGTCGAGATCGCCAACGACGGGCCGCGAGAGTCCCGGCATGAACCTGGGGTAGTGAACGGGCACACCGAATGCACCGTTGCCGTTCCCGAGCGCCACAACGAGGGAGCTCTGCGTATCGCACGAGACCAGCATGTCGAGCGATCCATCCAAGTTGAGATCCGCGACGTTGACGATCTTGCTTCCGGTGATCGTGATGGGAACAAATGTCGTCGTCGTCAATCCTTTCCACGTGGACCCGACGCTCCCATTGTTGAGGTGCACCCAAATCTTGTCATCGGAGCTCGCGAATCCGAGGGCGTCGGTCGCTCCATCGCCATTGACATCAACGGGCTCGAACACGGAGGACGGAGCAAGGGTGTAATTGAACGATTGCCCGCAGCCGAAGGAGCCCGCCATGTTTCCTGGAGCGAGGTAGTAATTCGAAAAGCCGATCATGAGGACGTCGAGTCCTGGAGAGGCATCGAAGGTCCCAACGGCCACGGCGATTGGAGTCTCTCCCAGCAACTCGAAAGGACCGAGACCACCGGCGCCCCGTAGCCTCCCGCGCCGTCGCAAAGGCGAGTGTGGATTTGCCCGCTGCCGAAGAACGTGATCGCGTCGCGGCGCGCATCGCCGTTGACATCCGAGAAGAACGTGCGCCCGTTCCCGTTCGTCGATCCAAACGCCGCCGCGAAGCCGAGCGAATAGCCACCTTGTCCGTTATTGTGGTAAGCGCGCAGGTTCGCGCCCGTGGCGATCGTGACGTCGATCGACCCATCGGAGTTGACATCCTGAATATCGACCGCGTTGACGATTTCTCCCGGCACCCCCGCGGATAGCGGCCTCGGAGCGAGGACGCCTCCCTGACGATCGCCATACAACACCGACACGCCAGATTGATTTGAAGGAGGAGATCGAGGCGCGCCGTCGCCGTCTACGTCGGCGATCGAGACTTTGCGCTGGAGCTTTGTGCTCGTCGCATTGGGATTCACGGTCGCCACCGCACCGGACGCATCCGCGGTCAACGTGTCCACCGATGGGAGCTCACCACAAATGAGGTCACTTCGTCCGTTCCCGTCCATGTCCGCGAAGGCTGCCGACACATAACCCGTCGCGGGCGCCAAGATCGTGGCGGGCGCGAAGGCGCCGCCCGTCCCCAAGAATAGTGCGATTCCCTTCGGCCGTCCCGTTACGCGGAACGGCGACGTCGAGCGTGGCGTCGCCGTTCCAGCGCCCGAGCGCGATGTCGTTTGCGATCGAACCATAGGGAACGGAGGGAATCGTCGTGAATCCACCGGTACCGTTTCCCAAGAATCGAAGAATCGACGTGCTCGCGCCCGTTTGCACTGGCGACCGCGTCGACGGTTCCGCTGTTGTCGATGTCGCCCAAGGCGAACCGGGCGAGCGACGGTGCCACCGTCGCGCTCGAGAAAGTTAGGTTCCCGGAGCCATTACCGACGTACACGCGAAGGGAGCCCGTAGCGAGGCCCGTGACGACATCGAGGATTCCGTCCTGGTTCAGGTCCGCCGTCTCGATCTGGCCCGCGTTGGGATTGAAACGTCAGGTTCGGAAGCGCAACGAAGCTACCCGCACCGTTGCCGAGGAGACATGTCAGGGAAAAGAGGCCGCCCGAGCTTTGCCCAACAATAGCGTCGAGCTTCCCGTCGCCGTTGAGGTCTCCGAGGCGAAGGAGATATGGGGACGTGCCCCCGAGGGCGACGCGATCGCCGGCGCGAAAACGCGCGGCGCCGTTTGCTCGAGGACACCGACGCTCGCCGCCGACGTGTCGACGAAGACGAGGTCTTGGAGTCCCGACCCTTTGACGTCACCCGCGCGGACCTCGCCCATGGATGCGGTACCTCCGAGGAGCGCTCCGGGCAGCGTGCCCGGGTTTTGCGTCAGGATGAGAAAGGCTGTCGGTCCAACGAGAGCATGTGTCCACATGGCGGGGGCCTCACCGCGAACGGAGCGCGGAGATGGGAGGTGGCTCAAATGGCAGCAGGCGAAAGTGCGCCACGCTGGTGGGAAATGTGGTCGTCATGAGGACACGAGTGGCCGTCCCGAGAGGAACCGAACGGAGAAATCCCGGCCAAGCACGAGGCGGCTGGTCCGCGACGCCCTCATCGGTACTCTTTCGCAAGTCGTACTGCGCCGCACGCGCTCCGCCTTGCTATGACCCCCGATAGCACTCCGGGCCCGCTGACCGCTCGTCTCGAGGCCCATCGCCAGCAGCTTTACGCATTTGTGCGGCTCCACGCACCTGCCCTGTTGAAGGCGAGAGAGTCGCCCTCCGACCTCGTCCAGTCGATCTTCGCGGAGTTTCTGCGCAAGCGCGACGACTTTGGTGATCTCGACGAATCCCAACTGCGCTGTTGGCTCATGAAAGCCGCGCAAAACATGATTGCCGCACATCACCGATTCTGGCGCCGTGAGAGCGCGACGCCGCGCGCGAGCGACCGGTCAGTGGATTGGAAATCTCGCGGGCCAACGCCGCCAAGCTCCTCCGGTCCTACAGCAGTTTCTGCACGCCGAGTCAGCACGCCATCCAGAAGGAAGAGGTCGCCCGCATTGAGTCGTGCTTTGCAAAGCTTTCCGAGGAACACCGTCTCGTGATTACGCTCTCGCGGATAGGTGGTCTTTCGCACGCTGAAGTCGGCTCCCAACTGGGCCGATCCGAGGATGCTGCGCGGATGCTCCTAAATCGGGCGCTCGTTGCGCTCTCGAAGATTCTGACGGACTCGAAGGCGGGACCTCGCCGCGACGAATCCCAATAATCGCTACTTCGACGACGCGGCGCCCAAGGCGCTCGGGCGCGTGTTCTGGGAAAGCACTTCCGCAGCCTTCTCGGGCTTACTCCAGCGCGTGTAGAGAGTGGCAAGGTACTCGCGCGCGGTCACTGTTTTGGAATAGTATGTATCGTAGGCATCGGCCAGCTCGCGCACGGATTGTTGGAGTATCTCCTCTGCCTGAGAATACTCACCGAGATCGCAAAGCAGCTTCCCAATTGTGCGATGGCCGACAGCGATCGCCTTGGCGTTGCGTTCCTCGCCTTCGCGATGCGTCTCGAGTTGTGCGACACGAGCGCGCACCCTCTCGAGCACCTCGCGGCGAAAGCTCACCACCCGCTCAGGATCGCCGCGATTCTCGTAAACTTGCGCAAGGCCATCGATCGACCAATCGATGTTATGGTTTTCGTGATGGTTATAATCCATTACCAAGTATCCTAGAATGCCATCGATCGACTCGCGGTAGAACGACTCGGCCAAGTCGAGCGCGCCTCGCTTCAATGCAATACGTGCCATATCCTGTTCCATGTGCACTCGCGAGGACACGACGCCATAGGGATCATCTTCCGCAAGGACACGGATCATTTCATAGGATTCACGGAAATGACGCTCGGCGTCATCGAAGCGCCCCATCGCTTCGTACGTGCGAGCCACATATCCATGAGTGTCTCCGAGGGACCAACTCATTCCCGCCGGAGTCATTGTTTCGGTCGCCTTTCGCGCAGTCTCGATTGCCTCGAGCCCAAGTTGCTCGGCCTCCTCGAACTTCTGTTGCTTTCGGAGTTCGGCAGCAAGATTGGCCATCGCGTCCACCAAGGGAGTCGAGTCGCCATTCATATATCTTCTGTATCCTTGTAAACTCTGACGCAAGTAGTTCTCCGCATCGGTTGGACGCCCCCAATCCGAATACAGTTCTCCAAGATCATTTTCAGTGGCGATCACGTCTGGATGATCGTCATCGAGATGGATCTTCTTTGCGACCGAGAGACACTGAAGGAGCAGCGCCTCGGATTCCGGCCACCGTCCCGTCACGTAGCGGAGCAATGCGAGCTCATGCGTTGCTTGGAGCGTCAGCCAGTCATCGGATCCGGAGGCGTCGCGTGTCAGCGATACCGCTTCGTCGAGTGGCGGGCTCGCCTCCTTATAGCGGCGCGCCTCACGATACATCCGGCCAAGCGCGAGGAGCGCATCGACGAGGTCCTCTCGTCGCGCGACCCCGCTGCGCGATCGAATGTAATGACTCGCTTCAAGGCGGACTCGGCTTCGGACCAGCGAAAGAACAGGGCCTGGACGCGACCATAATCACAAAGACTAGAGATGGTGTCGGGATTGGACTCCCCAAGCGACTTCGGAAAATCTCGAGCGCCTTGGTGAGTGGCACGATGGCGCGGTTGAGGCTCTGCCGCTTGATCAGCAGCCGACCCTGGTATTGCAAGCGCGGAAGCGAGCTCTACGCTCTGGCCGCCATACACGGCCCCATTCAAGCGCACAACCTCCTCCAGCAGCTTTTCCGACAGCTCATAATCGCCAATCTTCATCGCTGCATCGCCCGCTGCGGTCAAAAGCGGGGCGCGGACGGCAGGATCCTCGTCCTCATTGTTGAGGATGCTCGCCACCTTCGTCCGCAGGATCTGGCGTGCCGTCACATCTTGACCACTGTTGCGACTTGGGTCGCCTCCGTCGAAAAGCTTCACGAAAAGTACAAGCGTTCGCTTTGCAATGTGTGCTTGCGAAAGGGCAACATCGCGCTCGCGGCTGACGGACACCCAAGTAACGATCGGCGCCACCACAACGAGAAGAAATCCGGACGCCACCGCTACAAATAGCGTTGGATGACGTTGAACCCATCGGCGCGCGCGAAGCGCAGCACTGGGGCGCCGGGCCTCGATGTCCCTGAACTCGAGAATGTTGGTGAGATCGCGTACGAGCTCGACAGCGCTCGCATAGCGCCGCTGCGGATCGGGATCCATCGCGGTGAGACAGACTGTCTCGAGATCCCACGAGACGCCACGAATACGCCCGCGCAGGCGAATCGGATCCGCATTGACAATTCGCGATCGAGTGTCGCCCTCGCTGCTTCCGGAGAACGGATGCTGAAGGCACAGCATTTCGCAGAGCGTGACTCCGAGAGAGTAGACATCCTGGCGGATCCCAGAGATCGGCAACTCACCTTTGATCTGCTCGGGGGCCATGTAGAGGAGCGTGCCGAGCGGAGTTCCCGTCCGTGTCAGTTTCGATGACCCCGCCGGACGCGCCAACCCAAAGTCAACGAGAACCACACGTCCGTCGGGACTCAAAATGATATTGGACGGCTTGACGTCACGGTGGACGACGCCATTGGCGTGAGCGTGCGCGAGCGCCTTTGCAACTTGTCGCGCGATCGATAGGCAGGCCTCGGTCCACGTTCCCCGGAAATGGTCGGGATTGCGTGCACCGTCGTGCGGAACAGGTCCAGCGCCCGATCCAACAATTGCAGCGATTTCGCGCCCTCCGATATCATTGACATTCCTGCCTTGAAGCTCACGGATCACCCCTCGAGGCTCACACCCGGGACATATTCCATGGCAAAGTAAGGAATGCCACGAAACTCACCCGACGAAAGAACGCCAACGATCCCGTCATGATTCAATTTCGCGGCGAGCTCCATCTCGCGGCGAAAGCGCTCACGGGATCCTTCGAAGAAGACTTGTTCGGGGCGGATCAATTGATCGCAACCTGGCGGCCCAGCCCCTCCTGCTGCGCGAGGTACACGACTCCCATTCCACCCCCACCGAGTCGCCGCAGGAGCCGGAACTCGCCGATGCGCTCGGGAATCCCCGGGAGAGCTCACCCGCTTCGCGGAAAGTTAGCATTCCAACTTCGCGCAAAGCCGCCACTCGCTCCGCGAGCTCCTCCCCATGCTCGCTCTGCGCGATGCGATAGCTCTCGGCGGCGGCCTCGCCGTCGCGCTCCGCTCGCACGAGATACTCCTCGACGAGACTGTCCACAGTGCGAGCGCCGTTTGCACTCGACAGGGGTCAAGGTCATCGGGGGTATTCATGGAAGGGAGCCCGCAGCGCCCAACAGCTACGGCAAGAGTGTAACGACCGCTCCTCTCGAGGCCACGATGTGGTAGGGCGAGGTCGAACACGCAAGGCCCGCGGCCGAGGACTCGACGAAGATCCCCTGCGCATAATACGTCTTCCCAGCGAGCCCAGGATTGTTGGGGATCGATGCCGGCATGATGCCGCAGCCATTCTCGGAAGTGTAGATATTGAGCGAGTAGAGTTCCGCAGCGCTGAGCAGATCGACTTGAAAGTTGACCCCAATGCCGAAGGGATCCGTCCCAGCGACGTCCTGCGCGTCCGTGATCAGAGAAACGCCAAGCGATCGCGGGGGAGCGTTGGTGAAGAGGATCGCGAACGCTTCATTGTTGATCTTGGGTGGCGAGTTGAAGCCAATCGAGAGCGTTCCCAAGCAACCAGGAGTGCCCGTTCCGTACATGCCAGTCGGAGGCGTTGCGGTCTGATTCAAGAACATAACAACATTCGCGGAGTTGGCCGTGAGGATGTCCACGCGGCCGTCCGCATTCACGTCGGCAATCGCAAGAGCCTTGGGGCCCGTCACGCCGGTCAGCGTTGAGAGCGTCCCGAACGAGCCTGTGCCGTTACCGAGGGTGTACCGAACGCTGTTTCCACTTTGCTGCGTGGCCACGAGATCTGGGAAGCCGTCGTCGTTGAGTTCGGCGATCGCGATGCCACTCATCGTTTGCTGGCCGCCGCCGCCAAGCGGGATCTTCGTGAAGGATCCGAATCCGCCCATGCCGTTTCCAATCGCAATCCCCACGCCGTTACTCGTCTGTGGCCCACCCAGGGCAGCCGCGAGGTCGAGTAGGCCGTCGGCATTGACATCGCCCAGCGCAATCGCCCCGAGCGTGTACGCACCACCTCCGAAGTTTGTGTAGGAAGTCCCCGCCGAGAATCCGCCCGTGCCGAGTCCTATTCCAAAGAGAACCGAGTTGGTCGCGGTGTTCACGGCGAGCACGTCCAGGATTCCGTCCGAATTGATGTCTCCTTGAACGAGCGCACTCGGCGGACCTGAGAGAGTAGTCGTCGTCGGAGCGCCGAGGGCTCCCGCGCCGTTCCCTGCGAAGAACGAAAGACTGTTCGCGCTTCCGTTCGATGTTACGACATCAACATTGCCGTCGAGATTGAAGTCACCGGTCACGATCGCTAGCGCACCCGGTGCCGCCACGCTCGCAGGAGCACCAAAGCCGCCGGCGCCATTTCCCAACAATACAGCGAGACCGCCGGAGCTTCCGACCACAATTGCGTCGAGCTCGCGGTCGTGGTTCAGATCAATCAATGCGATCGCGCGCGGAGTGCTCCCCGTCGTAAACTGCGCGAGCGCCCCAAAGCCTCCGGCGCCATTCCCGAGCGCCACGGCAACGCCGGCAGGCGAAGCGTTCGCGATCATAAGATCGGGATTCCCATCGAAATTGAAATCGGCTACGACGATTGCGTTGGGCGCGCTACCCGACGCGCTCGTAGAGGCTGCCCCAACCGACAGCGCGGCACCGATAATGAAGCCTTGGCTTCCGGAGTTCTGCACACTCGGAGTCTGATTCGTGACGGTGACAATCCCGACACCGGAAGTGTTAACTTGAGATGCGGCGACGCTCGCCGTAAGTTTGTTCATGTTCACGAACGTGGTCGAAAGCGGCGAGCCGTTCCACTGCGCCACACTCGTATTGTTGAATTGGGCCCCGTTGAGCGTGAGTGTGAAGGCCCCGCCTCCGGCGAGCGTCGTTTCAGGCGAAATCGACAGGAGAATTGGCTTGTAGACGTCAATCGTAAAGTCCGACACGTTGGAGGTTCCGCCGTCTGGCGCTGGACTGAACACCGTCACGTTCGCAGTCCCGGCGGCTGCGACGAGACTCGAGGGAACAGTGGAGGTCAACGAAGAACTCGACACGAACGCAGTCGCGAGATTTCCACTATTCCACCGAACGACACTCGATGGTACGAAGCTGCTCCCTGTGACGGTCATCGTGAATTGTGCACTTCCCTCGCTCACATGCGATGGCGAGAGGCCAGACACAACCGGGATGGGATTCTTGATGACGAGATTGAACGGGCGCCGACGTACCGCCGCCGGGCGCGGGGTTAACAACACTGATGTTAACAAATCCGCCATCTTTCGTCAGACTCGCTGGTATCGTTGCATTCAACTGCGCGGACGAGCCATAGCTCGTCGCCACCGCAACGCCCTTCCAAAGAACTGCGCTGTTTGGGACGAATCCCGATCCGTTGACGAGGAGCGAGAATTGCGGTCCGCCGGCCGTCACAAATCCCGGAGAGACACTGGAAACTGCTGGCGCGGGATTGACAACCGTAAAGACCGCCGAGCCAGACGACGCGCAGGGGTTGCTCGGATCCAATAGAGTGATAGCAAACATTCCCCCATCTGCAGGGTACGCCGCGGGAACATCCGACTGGAGCTGTGTGGGACCCAAGTAGACCGTCTGCAGCGGACTTCCAATCCACTGCGCCGTTGTCGCGGGCGTGAAACCGGCGCCCGTAACCTGAATCGTCAACGAGCCTGAGCCCGTGCCGGCGGGATTTGGACTGATTCCACCCATCAACGGCCCTGGAGGGTTCACCGTCAACGTCGCGGGAGCGCTCTGCGTCTGGCCGCATGCGTTACTGATGATCACATCGTAGAAATCCGCGTCGCTCGCACCTGCGGCGTTGATAGTATAGTTCGAACTGTTGGCGCCGGGAATATTATTGAAGTGCTTGCGCCACTGGAAACTCAACAGTCCACCGGAGGCGTTTACCGTGAATGTCACCGGCAATCCGGGGCAGACAGTATGGTTCTGGGGCTGAGTCTGAATCGTCGGAGCGCCCGTGGTTGGCGTGATGGATCCAGCCGGCCCAAGGCCGCTGCTCGCGCACATGTTGGTCGATTGAATCCAATAGTAATAGGTTCCCGACGAGGGAACGGAATCGACGAATGACGTGGAAGACGTCGCGCCGACAATCTTGAAGTCGGGCCCGGCGGTCGCATTGGATGTATTTCGATACACCACGTAACTTGACGCTCCATTGGCCGGAGACCATGCAAGAGAAACTGCGCCGCACGAAGCGCCGAGGCTCACGGAGGCGCCCGTGGGCGTCGCCGGCGCCCCAAGAGCGTACCCGGCAGCCGCATTACTGAAACTGGTGCTATCGCAAACACCGTTATCGGTCTTAACCCAATAGTAAAACGTTTGTCCGGGAGTGACGCTATGGTCCGTGAAAGGAATCGCGACGTTCGTGGCAATCTGAGTTGCAGATGCACTGTTATTTATGGTATTCCTAAAAATACTGTATCCGACGTTTCCGTCAACAGGATTCCACAACACGGTGATCGAATTGCAGGACGATCCGCTGCTTGCTGTAACGCCGCCTGGCGGATTCAGGATCAGTGCACTCCAGCCCAACGCCCATTGGCCGTATGCGGACCCAGTGCACGTGCCATTGAGCGCCTTTACCCAGTAATAGTAGTGAGTTCCATTATTACCTGTAGAGTCGAAATATGAGAGCGATGTTGATGCGCCAATGAACTGGGGAGAAGTGTCGGACTGGCTGGTCGATCGGTAGATATCATATTGAGTTGCATATTGCGTAAGATTCCAAGTTAGGAGCACGCCGTCGCACGACGCCCCTGTGTTGCTGTAAGTCCAGACAGCGCCGGGGCTTATTCAATTCTGCGGCGGGGTTACTCGCAACGCGCTCAGCCCACCGCCTCCGAATGAAAGACTGAATGCTTGAATATAATAAGTGTGATTTACGCCGGGTGCCACGCCATTATCTTGATACTGTACCGTCGTCACGTTTTGTGCAATTGGGTTGAATTGAACATCTCGGTAGACGTCATAGGAGCTCGCAGGTGTCCCGGTCGTTGCAGGCTTCCACGCCACCAGAATCCCGGTGCAGTTCCCCGTGGCAGTCACATTCGTGGGAGGATTCGGCGGGAACTGTGCGTGAGCCGCTGACGTTACGAGCGTCATTGCAAACAAAGCGAGGCTGCTGGCGAGCGTCGGTTGTAGGAAGCTGAAGCGTGTCATGTTTCTGTGACCTCACGATCGAAATCGCAATGAGCCTGACAAGGGGATCCGGAACAACCCCTACCTGTCGCCCCCGCTCCAAACCGAACGAGGATTCTGGCTGGCCTCGGCGCGCTTGACTCTCATCGCTTCAGCCAAGAGCGTCGCGAGCGCCTGCGACATCGAGGCAAAGCCGTGCTCGGTGAGGAGGTCCAAACCGCGATCGAGTGACCAGCCCCGCCATTCTGTACCAGATCCCAATTCAGTGTCCGGCACTCGTGACCTGCTCCCCTTTTCTGGTCCGCCTGTCTTGAAAATTAATAGTGATATTGGAGGGCTCTAGTTCGCCCCGCGAGCCCGCGCGAGCAGCTCGCAATGGCCGGACTGCAGGAAAAGTGGAACGCACCCGACGGCTACGCCGTGGAGACCTGCGTGATCAGCACACTCGCAATAGAACAGCGCGAAATAGTTCCCTTACACAGAACAGCGTCGATCGCATTCAGCGAGTTGAGATTCGACGCACGGACCTAACGATTCAGCAAAAAGCGTCGGTCACATCTGGATCACGAAGGCAAGCCCCGAGACGTGAGAATGTGAAACGGAGATGGGCCGCACGCCTGGCCATCATGCGCGTTCTCGACCCACGCCGATTGCGCAAAGTACGTCTTGCCGACCACAGCCGGGCTATTTGGAATCGGCGCCGGGGCGGCGGCCGAGCCGCCTTCACCGCTGTACATGTTGAATCCAAAGACTTCCGCCGCAGAGAAGAAATCGAGCAGCATGACCGCGCCTATTCCGAACAGGTCGTGGCCAATGGTGTCTTGAGCATCCGCGATGAGCAACAGCCCCAGTGTTTCGGTTGGAGCATTGGTGCATACTAAATGCAAACGACGGAGTATTGACCTGTGCCGGCCCGGAAGTCGAAACCCCAATCATTCCGAAGCAGCCATGTGTGCCGGACCCATACTGGGATGTTCCCAACGGCGCGACTCGACGGTTCAGATACACCGAAAGGTCGTCGCTCACCATATTCGTCGAGACGATGTCGGGTTGCCCATCGATGTTCAAATCGCCTAGCGATATCGATGAAGGGTAGGACCCGCCCGAAAAGAATGATGGCGATGAGAAATGGCCTGCTCCATCGCCGAACAGAGCTGCGATCGATTGACTTTGATAGGTCGATACAACGATATCATGTTTCCCGTCCGCATTGAGATCACCGAGTGCGATTGCGTGGGATTCAGAAGCCGTTCGGTGCGGGAGAATTACCCTTCACGTCGAAGCTCGTCGCCGCTCCGAAGGCTCCCGTGCCGTTTCCCAAGAGGACAGACACGCTGCCATCGGTATAATTTACAGTTGCGATATCCCGAGTGCCATCCGAGTTGAGATCGCCCACGGCTGCGCCGATAGGATACAATCCAACGGTAACATTCGAAGAGGCCGAGAACGCGCCCAACCCATTGCCGATCAGGACTCCGACCATATGGTCTGGGAGGCTCCAACGGTGCCCAGTGGAATGACGAGGTCGAGAGTTCCATCGCCATTCAGGTCAGCGACCACTACAGCATTGGGGGACGCCGGCAGAGTGGCATTTTGTGGGAAGCCAAAAGAGCCTCCACCGATCCCCAGGAACACGGAGTAGCCATATCCCAAATTCGTTTGCAACGATGTCGGGGCGACCGTCTCCGTTGAAGTCGCCGATCGCGAGTGCGTTCATGTACCCGTTGAGCCCAATGCCACCATTCCCCAGATTCGCCTGTGCGCCGAATCCACCGGCCCCGTTCCCCATGAGGAGTACAATTAAGTTACCCCCTCCGGGCGCAGAAAGCGCGGCGTCAAGAATCTCGTCTCCATCGAGGTCGGCAAGGGTCACGTTCCCTCCGAATGACCCAGGATAGCTGGTTGCGGACCCGAAGCCTCCTGTTCCAATTCCCAGGAGCACGTGAACCGCGGCGCCCACCCCGCCCGTTGTGACGACATCAGGATTCCCATCTCGATCCAGATCACCAACACAAGAGCCTTCGGGATTCGTGCTCAGTGAAGGCCCGAGCTGTGCCCGCCCATTTGTGATGAGTCCACCGGCGCCGTCTCCGAGCAGGACCATGACTCTGTACCAATGGGATGGACTCATGACATCGAGGTGCCCATCGCCGTTGACATCTGCAATCTTGAGGAAGGAATCGCTGCCCGATCCTCCTGCATAATAATTCACGGGCGTACCCAGTTGCCCCGAGGCCGCACCGAAGACGACGCTGACATCTCCATAAGTGAGATTGAGTCCAGCCGGCTGGATCGAATACGCAACGATCTCATCGTTCCCATCGCCGTTCAGGTCGCCGCTCGCGAGCGCTTCAAGGCTTCCATCGATTGGAATGCTCGGGCCTTGGGAAAATCCTGTGATCCCATTGTTCAGCAGTGGAATGATAGACGGCGTTCCAAATCCGCCAACGGCAGCATCAACGCTGCTGTCGCCATTGAAGTCACCGCAAACGATGTAAGAATAGTTATTATTTACGTTGCTGAGCATGGTCGATGACACCGACAGCACGCCGCCGGCGATCGTGCGATAGAGCACCACGACCACGGGGACCAGAAAGCCATTGTTCACCCCCGAGCCCGTCACGGCATAATCGACGACGCCATCACCATTGAAGTCGCGGGCGACGAGCCCAACGATGTTCTTCGCTACTGTGATCGTCAGGGGAATCACTGCGCTCCAGAGCACATAATTGCCTCCACTCGTAAATGTGAATAGGCCTCCGCTCGGATTGCCGATGAAGTCTGCGAGCCCCGAGTAATACGGACCCACGTAGGAGTACACGATGTCGAGCTTTCCATCATTGTTGACATCGGCGACAGCGAGCGCATGAAAGGAGGCCGAATTCCCAGCCGGTAGGATCGTGCCCGACTGGAAACTCCCCGAACCCATTCCATAGCATAGGCCGATTCCTGGATTCGCTGACGACAGAGCGGCGAGGTCGAGCAATCCATCGCCATTGAGGTCGCCAAGGGCAACTGTCGGCGCCCCCGCCGGCGCCGAACGCAAAGTTTCCCGTGGAAGAGAGAATGGGGTCGGAGAAGCCTCCCTGTCCATTTCCCAGCAGGGTCGAAGGACCGGAACTCGAATTCGACACGAATACGAGATCGGGCTTCCCGTCTCCATTCACGTCGCCCATGGCACTGTCCGTTGGGAGAATGCCAATATTGTACGCCGGGCTCGGAAACGTCTGACCGCATCCGTCGGCTGGCATGGCGCCCAAACTTCCAAATGTAAGGATGGCCGCGATAAGGGAAGTGGAGAACGCGGACCTGAGACCCATGGGCACCATCCTCTGGACGCAACATCCTTCGATCGATCGACGCATCGAGCCGCGAGATACCTCGCCGGGCATCGGCCAAGTCAGCAACGATGAGGCAGGATTTGACTCAGCTCGACTCTGCGCCGCAAGCCCCAACACTTTGAATTCATCGACCCATTGTTCTTAGCCAGAGATCTCCGGACGAGTGACTCTGAAGAAGGGTAGATCGCGGCGTGAAGGGGACGTTCTGATGTTCCAGACTTGTTTTCTGATTTGTTCGGCGCGCGTCCAGCTGGGCGCGCGCTTTTGTTATGTCGGGGCCGCTCGACTTGACGGTCGGCCCCGGATCGGATCTACTTGCTTGGTTCGGATTTCGATCCGGATTCAGACCCGTCATGAAACCCATCCACGTGTCCTCCGACATCATTCCCATCGGCGACTTCAAGGCTCGCGCCTCCGCCATCCTCCGCGAGGCGCGCAAAACACTCGCGCCCCGTCGTCATCACACAAAACGGCAAGCCGGCCGTGGTGCTCCTGTCCGCCGAAGAGTTCGACCGCCTGACCGAGAGCGCGCGATTCGTCGCGGGAGTTCACGAGGGCTCGAGGATTCGAAGCGAAAGCGCGTCATCTCCGACGACGCGATGGGGCGCGTCCTCGATCGCGGATTCGGGCCGCGCCGCAAATGAAGAAGCCGAGGGAGCTGCGCTGGACGGCGCGCGCGGTGCTCGACCTCTTGGAGATCGGCCGATTCATCGCGCGCGACGACCCCGCCGCGGCGCGCGCGTGGGTCGATCAGATCCGCAATCGCGCGCGAGCTGCGGCGCGGGTCGCCTTCGCCGGGAGACAGGTTCCCGAGATCGATCGCGAGAACATCCGTGAGGTTTTGTTGGGATCGTATCGAGTCGTCTACATCGTGCTCGAAGAGGCAATCGATGTGCTGATTGTGTTCGAGGCTCACAGGCTCTTGCCGCCGGGTCGAACTCCACCGAAAAGTGGCGAAGGGCAGTAGGAGTTCCAGATCACGGTCGAACGACTTCGCGACCGACGCCAACTCACTCGAGGCGAATCGATGCGCCCCGCACCCGGCCGTCGGCGCCGAGCTCGACCGCGAGCCATTGTGAACCCATTTGGTTCCTCGGATCCCTTCCCAACGAATACTCGAGTCGAGCGGGAGGCTCGGGCGACCTTCGATCGGGTTCTCCCAGTTGCTCGATCGTTTGGTTTTCCGAGAGACCCACCAAACCGCCCGACTCGAGCAAGCCCTGAATCATGTCGAACCGGATCCCCAACTGTTCCATGTTCCGACGACTCGCCTTCCACGCATCCGCATCGAACGTGCGGATCGCGACGGAAGTCGCAAGTAACAGAAGCGACCCCAGAAGCAAACAATACGCGACAGCGGGAAGCAGCAGCACTTTGGACAGAAACCAAGCGCTTCGCTTCACCTTGTCGAACTCCACGGCAGGACCTGTGTAGTCACTCTTACCTTGAAGATGGTGCAAGAGTGCGACGTCGGATCCGACATATCTCCCCTACTCGACCTTGTACGTCCGAAAGATCTGGGAAAGGCTCTCCAAGATATTTCCGTTGGTCGTGCGGAACGACATTTCGCGCGGCTCGTCCGTCAAGTTGTAGAAGGAAAAAGATGGCCCGAACGCCATCGCTGAGCCACATGAAAGATGGCAAAGGCTCCGTGACTTCTTCGAGAAAGACACCACGCTTTCTCAGCTCATTCTTGAATTCCGCGTTCGCCTTGATGATCGACTCGATCAATCCATTCTTGCCGGTAAAGCTGGTCGTTCCATTATCGCCCCATGACACATATCGCTTGAATCGGTCGGTCTCCACCACATCAGCCCACTCTTCCCGGGCGAGCTGTTTCTCGAGCATTTTCCTCGCGAGAATGTCCGCGTAGGCTTTCATATGTATTTTGGTGTTCTGGCATTTGAGAGCAAAAGCGCAGCTTGGTACTCGTCGAATGCCGGTGGATTCGAATAGCGTCCATAAGCCGCATAGTCGGCCGCGATGTAAAGTTCGCGCTTCGTCGTCTTGATCAGCGAATTGATTGCATTCAGATTATTGGGAAATGATCCGACGTACTGCGTCCCTGAACGTCCGACGCGGCGTCGATCTTGTTCGTGACGAATGCGAGCTGAATCGTCAATGCGACCGCGAGTATTGCACAACTAAGGACAACGAGTTGATTCCACTGCACCAACCGCGTCGCGAACTTGTTGACCTTCGAGAACATCCATTGGATGAGTGCGGACTGACGCTCCGCATAAACAACGATCGTCAGCAGGACCAAGCCCAACAATCCCAGGATGGCCGGCGGGACCGCGATCCCACCTATATCCTTCACCTGTTGAACAATCGACAGGACCGTGGATGCCAGGCCCACGACCCCACCAATGATGGCAAACACCCGTCGCGCTGGGCGTTCGCGGCGTTGGGGTTTCTGAGGTGGTTTGGTTTCGGCTTGGGGCGGGATTTCGGCCATGGTCCGTCGGGGAAGAGGGGCGTTTCATGCAGAACCCCCGACGCCGAGGTTTTGGGCGAAAAATCCCGGCCGCTAGGAGATGGGGACACTCCTGACTACGTCCCCAGGTTCGTTCGGCGCGCGCCCGCGACGGCGCGCGCTCTTGCTGGGGTCAAGCACCTTTACCAAGAATGTCTCGATCGCCCGCGCCGATGCGAGCAAGGATCGCGGTCAGCCGCGCGCGCTGAGTGCGTTACCAACATGATTGGGTAGACGTGAAACGCCACGCCCATCGAGCCGATCAGAAGGCGGCGTCCCACCAGCCGTGGGCGATGGCCCACGCCGTCGGCGCGAGCGATACCACGAAAAGCCATTCGTGCGAGTTCTCGCTGTGCCGAGTCGCCCGCTCATAGGCGGCCATGGTGCGCCGCGTCCCGTCGAAGATCTTTCGATCGCGAATCATGGCGTGCCAACCGACCGCCCGGAGGGCTCGCATGAAAGCCGATCACGCCGAGCCGGCGATAGATCCGGACCTCCGCAGGCGACACCACAAATCGGCGGGAGGCGAGCTGCGGCGCCAAGAGCGTGTCGACCAACACCGCTCCGCCATCAGGATGAAATGCAAGATTGAACGCAAAGATGAACGAACGAAACCCAAACCATCTCTCCATGAGATCGATCGCCGCGACGACGAGCGCGGCGACCACCACGACCCCGAGCCACCGAGCGGGGCTCGCGACGACGAGGAATCGGCGCATCGTTACACAATGCCCCTCGCGCGCTTCCCGCGCGCGATAGGGTGTTCACCTTATCGAGCGCTCGAGGTCCATGCCGCTACTCTCCCCGCCATGAAACCGATCTGTCACATCCTCGTGGGCGCCTCCGCTGCGTCGCTCCTTGCGTGCGCATCCACAACGTACAATACCCCAAATACCGCGGCCAACGCATTCAGCGACGGCAGAGCGTGACGCCCATCGCGCGAGCGGATGATCAGCTCAACGACGCAGCCAAATCCAGCGATATCATTGGTATGTCGGTCAACAACGTTGTAGACGAGAAGCTCGGCACGGTCGACGAGCTCGCGATCGACGTCGAATCGGGGCGAATCGTCAGGTCATCGTGTCGACGGGCGGTTTCATTGGCATCGGCGACAGGCTGACGGCCGTTCCCCCGAAGCCTTGCATCGCGACCTCACCCGCAATGTTCTCCATCTCGACGCCGACGCGAAGAAGCTGAAGGCCGCGCGCCGTTTCGAAATGGCGAAGTGGGCCGACGGCTCCGAGCCCGATCGAATCTTGGAGACCTATCGCTACTACGGCCAAGAGCGTTACTTGACATACGTTCAAACCAATGATGCCTCGGCGGATCGTTATGCACACACGGCCAACGCCTCGATTCCCGCGTCGCGCCTCAGCCACCTCCGGAAGGGAAGCGAGTTGATTGGTATTCCGGTGAAGAACCTCCACGATGAGAAACTTGGAAATGTGGAGAATCTTCTGTTGGATCTGCCGGCCGGGCGCATCGTCGCGGTCGTGATCTCCTCGGGCGGATACCTTGGGATGGAAGACGAGCTCAGCGCCGTCCCCCACCGCGCTCCGATTCACGGCCGATCGGGAGACCCTGCAGCTCGACGTTTCGAAAGTGGCCTTGGGCAACGCTCCGCACTTCGATGCCAACCAATGGCCCGACTTCGCACAAGCCAACTATTCGACCGGAGTCTACCGCGCCTACCGAGTGGAACCCTACTTTACCAACAATGGCGCCACGCGCCCCAATACCGCGGCGCGCACGCCTCGCGCTCCCGAAGACCGGACTCCGACGACGGTCGATCGGCCGAACACCCACTCCGACACCGACATCACGGCCCACATTCGTAGGGAAATCATCGCTGCGAAAGACATGTCGAGGAACGGCAGGAATGTGAGGATCATCACGGATAAGGGGCAAGTCACGCTGCGCGGCCGGTGAACACGGTCGAGGAGCGGCGCCTCATCGGCGAAATCGCAGATCGGATCGTCGGCCGCGACAACGTGGACAACCTGCTCGAAGTCACACTCTCGGGAAGTCACAACTAATTCGATCGATCGATTGACTTCGATCGATCGTCGGTAGCTCGTCAGGATTCAGGGCCGCGACCCCGCGCTGGCCCTGCGCAGTCCCGGCCTGACGAGCTGCCGGCTTTTGCCACCATTCATCGCAACAAAAACTCCTTGATTCGCAGAGCGGCCTCGTCGGCCGTCGCCCCTCGGAACAGATAGTGGTCCGCGTCCTTCATCTCGAGGACCTCCCGTGCGCGGCCTCGCGCTGGAACTGCTCGATGCTCGCCCGCGTGAACGGCGCGTCGTTCTTCTCGTACCACTCCTGGATCGCGCGGCGCGTCGCTTCGTCGGCTTTCGAGGGGGCTTGTGCGCGCTCGTCGCGTAGATCGCCAAGGCCGGCGCCGCCAATTTCGTGTAGTCGGGGCGGATTGATGAGATGGGGCCGGATGATCGCGAGGAATCGACCCCACATTTCCGGCGGCGGCAGCTGCGCGGACGACGCTCGCCGCATCGGGCGATCCATGCGCTTCGAGTAACATCCGCTTCATGAACGGAGGAATGTCCGGCGCGTTGACCCCGACCTTGGAGCGCTCCGTGTCGTCGTAGGCGGCGTCGAGATACACCAACTTTCGGACTCGCTGCGGGTAGGTCGTTGCGAAGAGGTCAGCTCGTCGCCGGCGATGGAGTGGCCGACGAGGCTCGCCCTGTCGATCTGCATCGCGTCGAGAAACCCACGAATATCTTCCACGCGCGTTCGCGTGTCGTATCCGCTCGCGGGCTTCTCGGAATCCCCGAAGCCGCGCCGCGTGAGCGCGAGGACATGGAAGCGGTCCGTGAACTTCGGCGCGAAGTCATCGAACACGTGGGCGGTGTCGGTGAAGCCGGCGAGGAAGAGGAGCGGCTCGCCCTCGCCGCCCCAATCGAGATAGTGGATCCGAATGCCGTTCGCGGTCACGAAGCCGCTTTTGTGCGGAGAGTCGTCCGCGGGGGCGGACGACGGGGTCGCCTTTGCCGCGGTTGGCTTACTCTCCTGCGGCGATGGCTTCGGCGATGGCTTCGTCTCCGGCGCCGCCGCGCATCGAAATGCAACGAAAGCCAGAGCGCCGAGAAGGAGAACCCGGAGCGGTGTGGTGTTCACGAAACTGCTCCTAGCCGTGCCGGCACACCGTGACATTGATACAGATCGGGGCGAATGGTTTTCTGGCGGATCTTTTCGTCATTTGTAACGAAGGAGGCCGTCCGGCGCAAACGCGTCGCCGTACGGGCCGCTCGGCGCCGTTGTAATCGAAAGTGGCGCCGCGTCGAGCCAACGAAAGATTGTGGTTCAGATTGTGGCGTCGCGGAGCCGGTCGAACATCGAATAAGCGCGCTTACGCTCGCCTCTATTCGCCAAGCACTCTGCGAATCGCCTCAGTCAGAGCCGGAACTTTTGTCTCCACGATTGCCCACACAATCGAGTCATCCACGGTCGCGTAGCCATGGATCAGAATGTTTCTGAACGCAACAATTCGTGGGAGTTCTGGGATCAGCGTCGCTGTCTCGGGGTCGCGCTTTGCGAACTGACCCAGCGCCTCGCCTGCAATCTCCAACTGGCGCTCGACGGCCGCTCTCAGCATCGGATCGCTCACGTACGACTTCATCGACTTCCCAGCGACGAACGTGGAGATGAGATCGCACGCTCCCTGCGCATCCCACAAATACTTCTTCGAGTCAGCCTGCATAAACAAGTTCCCGCGTTGCCATCACGCTCGCTGCGAAATATGGATTCGCTAGACCAGCCCTCGTAATGAGGTCGATGGGCACCCCGAAGAGGCGCTCTAAGTCCTCCCGGAGTCCAAACCACGCATCCGCATAGTCCGCAGGCGCGAGCGGCTCGAACTCAACCAAGAAGTCGAGATCGCTCGTGGCCTGATCGAATCGCGCTGTCGCGGCAGATCCGAACAAATCGAGTCGCCGAACGTGATGACGCCGGCAGAGTTCCGCGAGCGGCGCGCGGCGTTGGGCGACGAACGGGTCCATCCCCCTATTGTGCCATGGCGAGGGAGGGCAAGCACAGATCTCGTCGGATCGATGAGCCGAATCCCAATGGGTGGAGCCCTCACGCCCAAGCTGAGGGGCGGAGCGCAGGCGCCGGTGCCGCAAGTGAACTGAGCCGGATCGTTTCGTTGGGGTTCTCGCTGGCCCGTCGTGCGCCCGCAGGGCTCGACGATTTACTCAATGCATTGAGTAAAAATACTCAACGTCTTGAGTAAATCGTCGAAGGCCGACCGCCCGTTCCCCACCCACGCCGCGCCGCACGCCCGAAGAATCAGAAAGTCCCCTTTCTTTTCCGCTAGCGTTCTGATATCACTTCGAAATCCCAACCATGAACACCCAAACTCCCGCCCACCGCGAATCCGAAGTCCAACCGATCCCTGGCACCCCCTTCGTCGCCCTCGTTTTCATCCTCTTCGCCCTCGCCATCGGCCTCTTCATCACGGCCGGCGTCGAGCGCGCCCCCTGGTTCGTCGCCCCTGGCGTCCTCTCGCTCTCGCCTCCGGCCTCACCGCGATCGGCTTCTTCATCGTGAATCCCAACGATGCGCGGGTGCTCGTATTCTTTGGCTCCTACCGCGGCACCGTGAAGCGCAACGGCTTCTTCTGGGTGAACCCCTTCACGATCCGCCGGCGGATCTCGCTCAAAGCGCACAACCTCAACGGCGAGCGCCTCAAGGTGAATGACAAAGCTGGGAATCCCATCGAGATCGCCGCGGTGATCGTGTGGCAAATCCGCGACACCTTCGCCGCGATGTTCGAGGTGGAGAACTACGAAGAATATGTGCGAATCCAGAGCGAGTCGGCGGTGCGCCACCTCGCGAGCGAATACCACTACGACGCCGAAGACGGCGAGACGACGCTCCGCGGCGCGACCGACAAAGTGAGCGAAGCGCTCCGCGTCGAGCTCCAGGAGCGGCTGCGGCGCGCCGGTGTGGATGTGCTCGAGGCGCGCCTGTCGCACCTCGCGTACGCCCCGAGATCGCGCACGCGATGCTCCAGCGCCAGCAGGCCGCGGCCGTGATCGCCGCGCGCTCGCGCATCGTCGAGGGTGCGGTGGGAATGGTGGAGATGGCGCTCACGGCGCTCGCGAAGTCGAAGATCGTCACGCTCGACGAGGAGCGGAAAGCGGCGATGGTGAGCAACCTGCTCGTCGTTTTATGTGGGGAGCGGACCACCCCGTCATCAATGCGGGCTCGCTCTACCAATGATCCGCCCGCGCTAGCGCGGGCGCCAACTGTGGCAAAGCGACCCCGTGCCCGAACGCAAACCGTTCCTCATCCGGATCGAAGGCAAGCTCTACGAAGAGCTCCGGAAATGGGCCGACGCGGAGCTCCGCAGCGTGAACGCACAAATCGAGTTCTTACTGAGGCGCGCGGTCGAGGAACGCAGGAAAACGGGGAAGGGGCCGACGAAATAATGGGGACATTCCTATTTCGCTTCATACACCAATCGCCCGTCGCGAAGCGCGCCCGCATAGATCAGCCCGGGCGTGGCGGCGTGCCTCTTCAAATCCGTTTCCGTCGCAACCAACAGATCGAAGGCGATGCCAAGTCTCGGGAGCGCGCGATAGATACCCTCGTAGAGATCTTGCGCCGTGTGGCGTCGATGGGTGCCGTCCGGCACCACGACCATCAGGTCGACATCGCTCCCCTCTTGCATGTCGCCGCGCGCCGCCGAGCCGAAGAGCACAATTCGATGCGGCTTCGCGATCGCAACGATCTGCTCGATGAGCCGATCGAGGGTCTTCGTTTCGAGCCGCATGGTTCCTGTCGAACGCGCCGCGCGATGCTCGTGAGAAACCTGCTGGCGCTAAGAAACCCCGCTATCTCTTCGGCTTCGGCACGTGCTGGTCGACGAGTATCGGATTGCCATCGGGGTCGGTGAGCGTGAAGAACGCCGGTCCGTCGGTGTCCTCTTTGGCCTCGACCGTCAGCTTCAGGCCGCGCTCCTTCAGGATTCGTTGGAGCTCGCGCACGTCCTGGAATTCCTTCAGCGTCTCTTTCTTGGCGTTCCAGCCGGGATTGAAGGTCAGGCTATTCTTGTCGAACATCCCCTGGAACAGGCCGACTGTGGTTGTGCCGTTCTGGAGGACGACCCAGTTCTGCTCGAGCTTGCCGCTCACCTGCTTGAAGTCGAGCTTCTCGTAGAAGGCCTTCGAGGCCTTGATGTCCCTTCACGGTGAGGCTGACCGAGAAGTTGCCGAGCTGCACGGGCTCATCTTTCTTGGCTTGCTTCTCCTGGGAAAGGTTGGTCGTGAGGATCACGGCGGCCAGGATGGCAATGATGACCGAACTGAGTGCATTCATGGTCGATGCTCTTCGATCCGATTGGTGGCGTCTGAGTTTGGTAGCGGGGCAGGATTCGAACCTGCGACCTCCGGGTTATGAGCCCGACGAGCTGCCAGCTGCTCCACCCCGCGTTGTTTGCGAGGCGAAGAAGGTAGGGACTTGGGGGCCCGCGGTCAATCGGCGGCGGCAGCTCGCGCTGCGATGCCACCAATATCGAACCCCCGATTCCTTGGGTTTGGCTTCCGTGAGCCGGCGGTGGAGCCCCTCTTGGCATGGATGAATGCCGCGGAGGAAGCCCTTGCGAAGGTCAAATCGTGGAACCGAAGATGGTGACTTCGAAGCGCGTCTCGGGCGTCGCAGTAAACTGGTTCGTCTCGCGGCGCCCCATCGCCAGGACCCCTTCTCGCGCGAACCAACACCCACTGATTCGAGGCCTCCCATGTCGACGACCCTCACCACTCTCGCGCTGGCGTTCCTACTCGCGGCCAGCGCCTCGGCACAGACGGTCTACGTCGTTGCGCCGATGCCCGGCCCCGGCGTCTTCTCGACGGACATCCAGCCCGCGATCGATGCGGCGGTCGACGGCGACCTCGTCCTCGTGAAGTCCGGCTCCTATTCGGGCTTCAACATCACCGCGAAAGGCATCTCGGTCGTCGCCGACGCGGGCGCGAGCGTCGTCGCGAACGGCCTCGTGTTCATCAGCAACATTTCCGCAACGCAGTTCGTGCTGCTCCAGGGGCTCACCACGCACGGCGACACTACTTCGCCGGCGATCATCCTCCTGAACGCACCGGGCCCGATCTGGATCGAGTCGTGCAACGTGACGGGCGGCGTGCGAAACGCCTCGGGGCTCGTCGGCGTCCAGATCAGCACGTGCCCGTCGGTGGTGATCGAGCGCAGCGTCATGACGGGCGGCAGCGGCGCCGCCGGCGGCACGACCGATCAGGGGGCGCCCGGACTTCACGTCGCGAACTCGACGGTCACCGTCGGCGACTCTCTGTGCATTGGCGGCAACGGAGCCCCCACGCTCGTCCTGGGGCCGAACGCCGGATTCGGCGCGGCCGGCCTGCGCGTCCTGGCCGCCTCCACCGTCTTCGCCTCGGGGACGACCTTCAAAGGTGGCAATGGCGCGCCGCCCGCGCCGCCCAACTTTCCCGGCGGCGGCGCCGGCTCGGGAATCAACACGAGCGGCGCCGTGACGGTGCTCGAGTGCACCTCCACCTCCGGACACACCGGCAACCCCAACTTTCCCGCGCCGCCTCCGATCGTGATCCTCGGCGGGGTTCCGCCCAGACGCTGCCGGGGGTCGCGCGACATTTCTCGACCACGTCGCCGGTGCGGGAAGGCCAGACGACGACGTTCGCCGTGGGCGGCACACCTGGCGAAATCGTGGGCTTCCTCTACGCGCCGACGCCCGGGCCCTCGTGATGATGCTTCCGTTCCAGGGGGCGCTCGCGCTCTCGTTCGCGAACGCCGACGGCTACGCGCTCGGCACGATCCCGGCGGGAGGCACGCTCTCCATGCCGCTCGTTGCGCCGACCCTTCCGCCGACGCTGCAGTCGACGGTCTTCTGGTGCCAGTCGGTGTTGTTCGACGCGTCGCTCACCTACGTCGTGCTCGGCCCGGCGTCGGCGGTCGTCGTGCTCGACTCGACGCTCTAGCAGGCCGCCGAACCCCGATGGCAAGTTTCTTTTCTGTGGTCTTTGCGACGAGCTGAGCCACGTGGTCGCGATGCGGCGGGTGCGCGACCGCGAGGACGATGGCAAGAAAAAGGGGTGAGAGAGCTGCGCCGGCGCCTGCTCGGAGACGGGACCGGTGCCTGTCCCCTACCGCCGCCGCGTGCTACGGTCGCTCCCACTCGGAGGACCCCATGCGGTACTCGCTGAGCCTCTCTCGCGCGCGCGGGCGCGCGCCTCGCGACTGGCGTGCGTTTTTGTTGGGATCGTTGGCGCTGACGCCCTCGGCCAAACCGCGATCTTCCCGGGGCGGCACTACCCCTACTTCAATGGTGCCACGGCCCTCGACGTCGGCGACGTGACCGGCGACGGCCTCCCCGACGCGATCGGGAATGCCAACTATGGCTACGGCTTCGTGCTCCTGCAGGGCGACGGCGCGGGCTATTTCCTGCCGAGCCAAGCTCTCGCCACGACGGCGCCGCTCGGGAAGATCCTCCTCGTCGACCTGAACGGCGACGGGCTCTTGGATGCGGTGGGATCCACGACCTTCAACGACTCGATCGTGGTCCTCCTCAACCAGGGGGCGGCGCGTTCGGAACCCCAATGATCTCGCCGGTCGCGACTTCGCAGAGCAGCTTCTGCCGCATGGCCGTCGCCGACTTCAACTTGGATGGCAAGCTCGACATCGCGTACGACGCGCGCAGCGTGTTCATGATGCTTGGGAATGGCGCCGGAAGTTTCGTTGGGAATGGATCCGTGGTATTGCCCTTGAGCATCGGCGTCGCCGCCGGAGATTTGGATTCCGACGGACTCCCCGACGTCGTCGCCACCAACGATACCGCCGGCCTGGCGCTGCTCCTAAACGCGGGCGGCGGCGCGCTCTTCCCGCCGGTCGCCCTCCCGGACGCCAACCGCCCGACCGACGTGGCGATCGCCGATTTGGATGGCAATGGCATGAACGACATCGTCGCGGCCAATGGACAACTATCGGATGTGTCGGTGCTCCTCGCGAGCGCCCCCGCGAGCTTCCTGCCGACGGTCACCTACTCCGAACCCAGTGTCACCTATTCCGTCATTCGCAACATTCGGATCGCCGACATCGACGCCGACGGGATCCTCGATGTCGCGACATCCGCCCATTACGACGACGGCGCGCTGCTGCGCTTCGGCACGGGCAGTGGCGCGCTCGGCGCTCCGCTCCGACTTCCCACCAATTCCAACGGCGCGGGGGCGTTCGGGATCGCCGACCTGAATCAGGACGGCGTCCTCGATTTCGTGGTCGGCGACTTCGGGAGCCTCACCATCTATCTCGCCGCGGGCCCGGGATCATTTACCACCTATACCAATTGGTTTCCCACGAGCGCCATGACGCTCGCCGCCGGCGACTTCAACGAGGATGGCCGCGTCGACGCCGCCGAGTCGCTCTACTCGATCGGCATCTCCATTTACTTGGGAAGTCCGGGGGCACCTTCATTCAATCGCCCTACGCCTACCCGACCGGGACGATGCCGCGCGACCTGCGCACGGCCGACATCACCGGCGACGGCCACCTCGACCTCGTGACCGCGAACATCAGCACGAACGATGTGTCGGTGTGGCGCGGCACGGGGGCGGGGACCTTCAGCCCAGGAGGCAACTATCCGGCGCAAGCGGGCCCCGGCACCGCCGTCCAGCCGCGATCGTTGGCATTCGCGGACTTCAACCTCGACGGGAAGCTCGACCTCGTGACGGCCAACACGATCACCAACAATCTCTCGATCCTCATCGGGAACGGCGCCGGCGCATTCTCCCCGCCGATCTTCGTGGCGACAGGCGGCTCCTCGGCGCAGATGGTGAACGTCGGCGATTTCAACCTCGACGGATTTCCCGATGCCGTCGTCGCGAACGCGAACTCCAACAATATTTCCTTGATCCTCGGAGTGGCGCACGGCTTCGCGGCCCCCGTCACGATTCCCACGAATGTCTCGACGTACGCCGCGGTCTTCGCCGACCTCTCGGGCGACGGGCTCCCCGACATCGTCACCAACTCCCCCACCGGCTTCCAAGTCTTCGTCGGCAACGGCCTGGGGGCTACGGCTCCGTTCCCAACTATCCACTCCCCGGATACGCATACCAATTTTCCTTCGCCGACATGAACGGCGACGGCCGGACCGACGTGGTCACGGGCAACTATTACGATTTCGGCGTGGCGCTGGCTCTGCCGGGGGGCGGCTACGATGCAACGATCTACGCGACCCCAACCAACGCCTACGCAATCGCGGCGCCGCGACCTCGACGGCGACGGCCTCCCGGAGATCCTCCTCGCCTCGGGGGGCTCGTGACGGTGCACAGCAATCTCACGAAGCCGGCCGGCACCTCCCCTACGGCCCCGGCACACCCGGATGCCAAGGAACCGTGACGCAAGCGGCGAACGGCCCGCCGAAAGTTGGGAATGCCGCCTTCGGCCTCGTCTTCCAGCAGGCGCCTCCCGCTTCGTTGGGGTTCGCGATCGCCGGCGACGCGGCCGACCCTCGCCGGGAGCGACATCCTTGGGATCGGCCTTTTGTGGCATGTGTCGCTCCACACCTCGGTCTTCCTCACGACGGTCGACTGCCCCGCGGGCCCCGGCGGGAGCGCCTTCGCCCCCGTGCCGATTCCCAACATTTCGGCGCTGGCCGGCGCCGCCTACTTTACGCAGGGGTCTTCCTCGAGTCCTTCGGCGCGCAATGCAGCGACTCGCCGCTCCACCTCGTCTCGTCGCGGGGCCTCGCGATCACGATCGTCCCGTAGGGACGAGCCGACTGCCCCCTTTTCCAATCCCGCCCTCCTGGGATAGTTTCGTCGGACACCCACAATCCGACCCGGCGCAAGGGCGCCGCGGGATCGCCCCAAGCCACGATTGCCAATCCCAACCATCGCGCGCATCGTGCGCGCCGATGACGGAGCGCAAGACTAGGAGTTGAACATGAACAAGCCCGCCGCGGCGAAATCCGCTTCTGAATCGATCGACGAGAAGATCAAGGAGCTCGGCGATTGGCGCGGGAAGACCCTCGCGAAAGTGCGCGCGCTCATCCACAAGGCTGATCCCAAGATTGTCGAGGAGCTGAAATGGATGGGAACTCCCGTCTGGTCCCACGGCGGGATCGTCTGCACGGGTGAGACGTACAAGAGCGTCGTAAAGTTGACATTCGCTAAGGGCGCCGCGCTGGAGGATCCCAAGCATCTGTTCAACTCCAGCCTCGACGGCAACGTCCGCCGCGCCATCGACATCCGCGAGGGGAGACGATCGACGGGGCGGCGCTGAAGGCGCTCATCCGCGCGGCCGTGGCGCTGAATCTCGAGGGGGACCACCCGCGCGCGGCGCCCGCCAAGCGCGCGGCGCTTACACCAACGAAAGCCAAGAATCCGCGCGCGGCCGCGAAGCCGCGCCTCTTGAGCGGCGGAAACCCACAGATCGGCAAAGCCGACGGCGATGCCCCGTGCAGACCTACGTCGCGGCGATGCCGGGCTGGAAACGCGACGTCGGCCGCCGCCTCGACGCGCTCATCGAGCGCGCCGTCCCCGGCGTGCGCAAGGCAGTCAAATGGAACTCGCCCTTCTATGGCATCGACGGGCAGGGTTGGTTCGCCAGCTTCCACACCTTCACGAAATACATAAAGTTGGGTTTCTTCCGCGGCGCGAAGCTGCGTCCGCTGCCGCCCGGCGAGTCCACGAGCGATGAGATGCGCTACCTCGACATCCACGAGGGCGACCCGCTCGACGAGGCGCAGATCGCATCGTGGGTGCGCCAGGCCGCGGCGATCCCGGGATGGATGGCGAAGTAGCCGCGGACGCGATACCAACGATCCGCGCGGGCGCTCACATCGCCGCCGACACGACCGCGCGGAGCTTCCCGCTCCGGTCGCGCACCAGCTCCCCGCCCCCACCTCGCGGACGCGCACCGCCACGGCCGGCCCCGCGAGCTGCGCCGCGATCCCAACCAAACGCTCGCGCCGCGCCGGACCCCAACGATCGTCGGGAACCACCAGGATCGAGAGCGCCCCCGCCGACTCGCGCTGGATCTGCGCCGCGCGTACGCCGCCGACTTCGGCGAAGAGCCAACACAACGGGTTCAGCATCCGCCCGTCGGGCGAAAGCAACAGCTCCTCGCGGCGGCCGTGGATCGCCTTCACGAGCGGGAGGGTGCGACCGCAGGCGCAGGCGCAGGCGCAGGCGCGATCGTTGGGAATCGCCTCGACGTCGTCGCCGGTCTCGTAGCGGATGAGTGGCATCGCGCGATTGTGGAGCCCGGTGCCGACGAGGCGCCGCAGCGGCGAGCCCGCGGGCGCGATCGGATGCGGGAGGAGCTCGGCGATCCCGCAGTCCGCGTTGATGTGGTATCCGCCCCGCTCGCACTGCGCGATTGAGACCGTGCGCTCCATCTGCCCGTAGGAGTCGAGGACAGGGGCGCCGAACTGCTCCTCGAGGAGCCGCCGCGTGTGCGGAAGCAACATTTCGCCGGTCGCGAACACCGCGCGCACCGCGGGGACGCCAACGCGCGCCTCGCGCAGGCAGTGCGCCAGGTGCGCGAGCGCCGACGCCATCCCCTTCAGGAAGCGCGGGCGAAACCCAACGAACGCGCGGCCGATCGCTGGGGCGCTCGCCGGGGTGATCCGCGCGGCGTTCACCAACCATCGGCCGAGCGCGCGCTGCGCGTCGAAGTCGCGCTCCGCGATCCCGCGCGCGACGAAGTGGTGGCTCCCCACCTCGGCGAAGCGATCCCCAAGTTTGTACCCGGCCCAGCTCCAGTGACGCCAATAATAGCAGACCTCCAGCACCCGGGCGCCGCGGTCGAGCGCGAAGCGGAGCGACTCGCCGGTGCTGCCGCTGGTCGAGTGCCAGCGCGGGGCGAAGTGCGCGGCGTCGCGCGCGAGGAGCGCTGCGCCCGCGGCGCGGACGTCGTCTTTCCCAAGAATCGGGAGTCGCGCCAGGTCCTCGACCGAGCGCACATCGGCGAGGCCGGCGGCGCGGTAGCTCTTTGTTGGTAATGCGGGACGCGCTGCGCCGCGCGGCGCACCATCGCGCGCAAGAGCGTTTCTTGGTGTTCGCGCAGCTGGTCGGGCGGCAGCCACTGCGTGCGCTCGAGCTCGCGCCGCAGCCGCCAGATCGCGACGGGCGCCATGTGCTCGCGGAGCTTGAAATCGATCGGCATCGCGCCGCGCGCTCAGTCGCGCGCTCCATACAAATAGACATTGTCACATTTCGCGCAGATCGGCAGCGGCCCGCCGGAGATGAACTTCTGGAACTTGCGGTTCTCGACGCCATGCCACACTTCCTCCACGCTCTGGGTCTTCAGGTCGCCGACGTGGAGATCGGGGAACTGGACGCACGGGGTCACCCGCCCGTCGGGCAGCACATCGAGCCGCAGCCACTGCTTGTAACAATTCCGCGTGCCGAGGAGCTTCGCCGGCTCGTCGATGAAATCCTGGACCCACTCGGGCTCCTTTAGGTGGGAAGCGATTTGGATCGGCCAGCGGCGGCTCCAGATCCGCGATAGTTGGCGTTGGAACTCGGCTTTGTCGTAATCGTACTCGCGCAGGTAGCCGAGGTGAGTCTTGGGCGTGACGCCGAACTCCCGCTGGAGCACCCCCTCGTAGTCGCGCGCTTGCTTGGCATCGATGAACCAGCCCGGGTTGAGGAGGATCCAATCGACGCCGCGGCGCACCATCTCCTCGCAGAACGTCTCCATCTCCGCCACGTTCTCGGGCATCACGGTGAACTGGATCCCAATGAAAGGGGGCGCCGCAGCCGCTGGATCCGCTCGATGTTGTCGAGGACGCTCCGGTACACCCCTTTCCGCGCAGCCGATCGTTGGTGTTCTCCGAGCCGTCGAGCGACACCAACAATGTCGGATAGGGATTGTCGTCGAGCTCGCGCTCGAACTTCTCGAGGAACATCCCATTCGTGCAAATGATGGCGAACTTCCGGTGCGCCTTCAGCTCTAGGAGTAGCCGCCCCATCTCGCGATACTGGAACGGCTCGCCCCCGAGAGGATGAACGACGCGTTCGTTGGCATTCGGCTCGCGAAGATCTTCTCGACGACCCCCACGGGAGCTCCTTCGGCGCGTCCTCGCGCGACTCCTTCACCCAACCCACGTCTCCCCAGAGCATGCAGCCGGGGCAGCGGAGGTTGCAGTCCAATCGAGCATCAGCTTGTAGACGAGCGGGCGCGGCACGGGGCGCTCGGAGCCGCCGTGGCGGCGAACCCAACGATAGCGCCGCGCGAACTGCGCCTTCTTCACCAACAAATGGGCGAAGTAGCGCGGGTGCTTGCGCGCGAGGCGGGCGGTCTGGGCGAGGCTCACCATTGCGCGGCCTCCGCGGCGGCTTGCGTTTGGTTGGGATCGGCGCCGGAGACGAACGCCGCGAGCGCGGCCGGGTCGTACGGGCGCGCGCCGAAGCGGCGGATGGCGTGATCCCAATTATGATCCTCCGCGACCGGCATTCCGCGCAGGAGGAATAGTTGGCGTCGTGCCGCGTGGGCCTCCAGCAGCGTCGAGATCCCCGGCTTCGTCACCACGCTGCCGCACTCGGCCAGCAGCGGCGCGATCGTTGGGAGGGCGCCATGGATCGCGAGGCGCGTGTGGCCCGCCGCGGCCGCCTCGAGCGCGCGCCGCGCCGCGTCGTTCTCGCCGCACACCGCATGGACCCGCGCTTCGGGGGCGGCCCCCAGGATCTCCCCAACGATCCGCGCAATCGGCCCCTGCCCCCAAAAGCCACAAATGACCAGCACCGAGCGGCGGTCCCCGGCGCCGATGCCAACTCTCGAAACGCCCGCCGGGCCGGCAGCTCGATGTCGACGAACCGCACGCGCGCCGGGACCTCGAATCCGAGCTCGCCGCGCGCCACCGGCGATAGGTAGGAATCGAGCTCGTCCCAGAAGTTGTATTTCCAGCCGAGGCTCGAGCCGTACTCCCCAAGCAAACCGGCGAGCGCGATCGGCAGCCGCTCGCGCCGCTTGAGCGCACCCACCCAAAAGGCCGGCCGGTGACTCACGCACACCACCGACCGGAATCCCCGCGCTCGATCTCGGCGCGCAGCCTCGAGAGGTCGGCGCCGCGAAACCACCTTTCGCGCAGGAGCTTCCTCCAGTAGATCGGTGGGAATCGGTAGGGCAACACCAGCAATCCGGGGAGGTGGTTCGAGATCCAGCGGTAGCGCTCGAGGTCCTCGCGCACCTGCGCGCCGCCCAGACACTCCTCGATCGCCACGTGCCGCGCCCCCGACTCCGATCCCAACATTTCAAGGAGCGCCTCGCCGATCGAGAACATCCCCGCCCGACCGCCGTGCTCACGACGAGCACCGGCCCCGGCATCCGCGCGAGCTCGCGCTCGAGCGCCGTGGTCTCGGCGATCGTTGGGTTCGCGGCGAGCGGCGTCATCGGGCGCTCCCCACGGCGAGCGGCCGCGCCCCTTCCATACCCACGATTCCATCGACCGCCTCGAACCCCGCGCGAATGAGATCGTGGATGTGGGTGTAGGAAAACGCCGACGCGCGCCCCACGATTCCAACATTCCGCAGGCGCCCGAGCCACTCGCGGACGGCACGCACCCGCTCGCTCGCCCCCAACTCGAGGACCGGATAGGCGCAGTGGAGCCGGCGGACCGCCGTGCCGAGGATCTCCCGCGGCTCGAAGAATCCCAACTTTGCGAGCTCTGCCGCGACCCGCGCCGATAGTTGGTCATCGCTCTCGCGCCAGACCGCGTCGCCGGCGAAGCAGGGGATCTCGGCCACGAGCGAGGTCTTCCCCGGCGGCGCCATCCCGGGTCGCGCCGCTTCGGCTCGTGGACGCGCGTGAACGGCAGCTCTTTCGTTGGGAAGTAGGTCGACGCGAAGCGCGAGACCCCTCGCGATCGAGGAACACCGCGACCAACACCACATTTCGGAAGCGGAGCGAGCCGGCGAGATCGAGGATCGCCCGCGGCGGCGGCGGATCGAGCGCGCGCACGAGGGCCGGGAGCGGGATCGTCGTCACGAGCTGGTCGATCTCGGCCGGGCGCCCCTCCCCGCCGCCCCGGCGAGCCACACCCGCTCGACGCGCAACCCTTTCCAAACGATCCGCGTCGCGCGTGAATCGGTGCGGAGCGCAGCGGCCGGGCAGGCGCGCGCGAGCGCGTCGGCGATCCCACCTATCCCGCCGCGCGGATACAAGAAATCGCCGTCGAGGTGCGCGGTCTTCGCGCGCGCGCCGCGCACCGCCTCGATCCAAAGAGTCCGGAGGTCGAGGCCGCGCAGCCGCTTCCCCGCCACCTCGGGCGAAAGCCGCGCCGCGTCGACTCCCCACAATTTCTCCGAGTAGCTCACCAAGAATGTCTCGGCGATCGTCCGCCCGTAGGCGCCGATCGCCGCGTCGCGCAGGCTCGCGGCGGGGCCGCGCGGGCGGCGCAGCACGTCGACCACCGCGCGCGCGATCATTGGGATCGGCAGCGATACCAACAAATCGAGCGGCGAGAGCGGGAAATCCACGAATCGCCCGGCGAAGTGGACGCGGCTCGGCGCGTCGACGCGCGCGAGGCGCTCCCCAGCAGATCCCACATTTCGCGCGTCACCTCGGGATGGCGGTCGTGGAATCGGTGCGCCCCCGAGTCGAAAGCAAACTCTCCGCAGCGGAACGTCGTCGCGTTCCCACCCAAACGGGCGCTCGCCTCGTGCAGCTCCACCTCCGCGCCGCGGCGGTGCGCCGCGAGCGCCGCCGAGAGCCCCGCGACTCCGCCGCCGAGGATCGTGAGTTTCATTGGTGTTGGTGGAGCCGCGCGGCGCGGGGTCGCCGACGGCTTGCGCGACTGCGCGCCGAACCACAGTATCTGCACTCCGCGATCGAGGCGACATCCCCCACGGCGGACATCCCACAAGATGACGCGACCGACCGCCGAGCCCCGCCGCGCCGCCGTGATGCGGGGGCCGCGCTCGGCGCGATCCTGCTCGCCGCCGCCGCGATCCGCCTCCATCGAATCGACGCGCTCAGCTTCTGGTTCGACGAAGCCAACGAATACGGGATCGCCCGCGGCTCGCTCCCGCGGATCGTCGAGCGGCTGCGCGACGACGCGAATCCGCCCCTCCACTCGTTCCTTCTCCACGCATGGATGGGGATCTTCGGCTCGAGCGAGACGGCGCTGCGCGGGATGAGCGTGGTCGCGAGCCTCGCGATGATCGTTGGGATCCATCGCGCGGGGGCGCTCGCGCTGTCGCCCGCGGCGGGATTGTGGGAGCGCTCGCCGCGGCCTTCGCGCCGGCCCAGATCTTCCAATCCCAACAATCGCGGATGTACACGCTGCTCCCCGCGCTCGCGGTCGCGTCGTTCATCGCGCTCGTGCGGTTCATCCACGAGAAGCGCGCCGCGCACCTCGCTCTATATGTGGTGTCGACCGCGCTCGCCCTCCTGACCCACAATTTCGCGTTCCATCTTTGCCGGCGCAGGCGCTGGTCGTCGCGGCGTCGGGGACCCTCCGGGCTCGGTGGCGTTCCTGGCTCGCCGCCGCCGCCGCGATCGCCCTCCTCTACGCGCCGTGGGCGCCGGCCTTCTGGAAGCAACTATCCGGGGGCGACGCGTATTCTTGGTTTTCGGCGGTGTGGGCCTCGTGGCCGCCCTGGTTCCCGGCGTGGGCGTCGCTCCGATCGTTGGGATTCACGGGGAGCCACGTGGCGTTCGACGACCTCCGGACGGCCGTCGCCTTCGACGCCCTCACAGTCGCCGCGCTGGCGCTCGCGCTCTTCGGACTCGTGGTGTTGCGAAAGCGCGGGCGGCCGCTCGCGGCGGTCTGGGTCCCCGCGGCGGCGTTCGCGCCGATTGCGACCGGAATCGTGGCATCGCACCTCCTGGCACCCCACTTCGTCCCGGGGCGGGTCGATCAAATGTGCTATCCCGCTTACGCCGTCCTGATCGGCGCTGGGATCGCCGGCCTCCCGCGCCTCTGGATGCGCGCGATCGTTGGGATCGCGATCGCGGCGGCCGGGCTCGCCGCGTTCGCCGGTTACTACCCCAACTATCAGACACCACCGTTCCGCGGCGCCGACCGCGAGCTCGCGGCCACACTGCGCGAGCGGATGGGCCCCAACGATCATCTCCTCTGCACCTCGCTCTCGCGCGCGACCCTCGATTATTACCTTCGCGACACCGGCATCCCCGCGCGCACCGAGTCGTTCCCGCGCGCCGTCGTCCAGAACATGGGGGCCAAGGGGACGCGGTGGTCGCCGAGCGCATGGAAAGTTGGTATCGCGACCTCGAGACATGGTTGGGATCGCTGCGCGCCGAGGCCCCCTGGGCGCGGCCCTCTTCGCCGTGATCGTCGACGATCGGATCAACAAGCCGCTCGTGGGCTTCCTCGGCTCGGGAAGGTGGTCGGCCGCAGCGAGGAGATCGGCTTCTTCCGCCAGTGCGGCCTCGGGAAGTCGATGTGTGTCGTGCGCTGCCCGCTCCGATGACGCGCGCTGCCTCCTTGCGGCGCCCGGGATTCCGTGGAGCATCGAGGGAATCCCATTTTCCGGCAACACGCGCCGCGGGGCCGGATGGTTTTCCCGGCGGCGCATTTCGCGCCCTTTCCCAATCGTCGATCCATGCTCCGATTCCGCCTCACCGCCGCTCTCGCGCCCCTCCTCCCCGCCCTCGCCCTCCCGCCGCAGCCCAACAATACCAATCGGGCGACCTATACGTGGCGAGCTCCTCGCTCACGATCGGCGGAGTCTCGAAGTGTGGGATCGTGCGGGTCGATCCGTACACAGGATCGAAGACGCTCGTCACCCAATCTCAACAGATCGGAACTTCAGCGGGATTCGACCCATTCCGCGGCGCGCTGGTCCTCTTCGGCACGCCCCCTCGCCGAAGCCCTTCGGACTCTACGCCGTCGACTCGCTCGGGAACACCACATTTCTCAACACCGACGGCGCGAACTCGCGCGCGCTCACGCCCGCCGGCGACGGGCGGATCTACTACGTCGCGACCGATGCCAACATTCGCTACATCGACGCGGCGAATGCCAAGCATGACGTCCTGAATCAGGCGGGGACCGCCACATACAAAGTATCCTCGCTCGGCTCCGCGGCGGGGGCGATCCACTACGACGCCGCGACGAATTGCCTATTCTTTGGTTATATCGGCCTCGCGGGCCCTGTTCCGGCAGCTTCACCGCCGTGACGTACGTGATGCGCGCGCAGCTCAACGCGACGGGCTCGCAGGTCGTCGGCGCGGAGACGATCCTCCCGATTTGCTTGGGGTGGACACCACAAATCGGCTCGGACGTCTACTCGCCGAACGCGTTCTCGAAAGGACCGGGGGTCTCATCTATCTCTCGGTCGACGACAATACCAATCAAGCGCTCGGGCGAATGTTACTGATCGATCCGGTGTCCCTCTCCTACTCGGTCTACGCAACGAACGGCCCGATCGGCAACTATCTCCCCGCCGCGACGAACGCCGGCTGCTACAGCCATGCCCTCAATCGCGCCGTGATCCTCGACACTGGCGGGCGACGCGCTGCGCCTCTACTCGCAAGGGGAATCGGGCGCGGGGTCGGTGCTCGCGCAAGGGGACCTGATCTCGTCGGGGGCGGCTCGGCCGAGCAGACCAATGTCATCGAGGTGCCCTTCGGGATCTTCGGCGGACTTGCCAACTATGGCGTCGGCACGCCGGGGTGCAACGGCGCGCAGGTGATGGGAGCCAACTCGGCGCCCGTGGTGAACGCTCCCAACTTTCGGCTGACCACGACGTCGGCGCCGGCCTCGGCGCTGGGGCTTTGCTTGGTGACCGACGCGGCCGACGCGGTGGGGAGCGACCCCTTCTTCATTGGGATTCTCCTCCATGTGGATCTTTTCGCCTCGACGCAGGTCGTGCCGATCGACATGCAGAGCAACGGATTCGGCTTCGGCCTCACGACCACCAACATTCCGCTCTCGCCCTTTTGTTGGGATCGACCTTCTACGCGCAGTCGATCTGGGCCTGGGGCTAGTGCGACGGCGTCGCCGTTCAACCTGAGCTCGTCGAACGGCCTCGCGATCACGATCATGTAGTGGGGATATATCCGTAGGGTGGGGATATATCCCCCGCTACAGGCGATATATCCCCCACCTACAATCGGAGGGTCGGATCGCCGAAGCACATGAACTTCATCCCCTGGAAGAAGATGCTCGGCGGATACCAACTATCGGTCGGCTTCAGATCGGCGAGGTGCTCCGCGTCGAAATAATTGGCGAGGCTCGAAGACCACAAATCGCCGAGGCGCGGGTGCGGCTCCCCGCGCGCCCGAGCGCCGCGGTGAAACCCTTCATGAGCGTGAGCGCGGCCGGCTGGCTCCCCGTGTTGCAGCCGATGTAGGCGACGGCGCCGCCGTTCGGCGCGCGGAGCATCTTTTCGCCGAGCCCCGATAAGTTGTATTTCCCCGTTTGGTAACAATGGGGCGGCGGCGGCGGCGCGTCGAACTTCTCGCCTTGGGTCGTCCCCTTGTGCTCGACGCCGTCGGCGTCGAGGTACGCCTCATAGGGGGAAGAGTGGCGAAGCGCGCCGTCGAACAGCCGGCCGACATCACGACCGGCAGGCGCTCCCCATTCTTCAGGCGTGCGATGGCCTTCGACGAGAAGCCCCCTTCCCAACCATCGTCGTAGCCATGGCCGGCGTGGAGGAGGAGCCCCACCCCTTCGTCGAGCAGCGCGGATATGTGGGGTTCGTCGGGAGGCGCGGCGCTCCCCGAATAGAGCTTCACCGCGCTCCACCCCGCCGGGAGCTCCTTCGCGCGCGCGTCCATGAACGCCTTGCAGTCCACCCAACCATCGATCGCCACCAGCCCCGCGCGCCGCTCCGCGCCCCCGCCGCGCGGATCGCCGCGTCGTGCGCGAGCGTTTTCTTGGCAACCGCCGCGGCCTCCTCGGGCGGTCGGAAACGGCCAGCGCCCCACGGCGATCTCGGGTCGGTAGTCGACCCCGTCGTAATTGATGGGATCCGCTTTTGTTGGCTTCGCCGCGCACCTCGCCGACGTAGCGCGCGTGGAAACCCTCTTTCTCGGCATTCCAATCGTCGAAGGAGCCGTCGGGCTTCGCGACATCGGCATAGTAGAGATCGCACGGATAGAAGGCGACGTTCGCGGCCTCCGCGGTCACTCGATCCAACACCATGTATCGGACGGGGAGGCAGTCGGCGTCGCCCACGAGCAGCGCGTAGCGCACGCCGTTCGCGCGCCACGCTTCCCACAAATAGCGCTTCAGGCGCTCGGCATCGTCGGAGGCGGCACCCCCCGCTTTCAGCGCCACCTCGAGTGTGACCAGCTCGGTCGGGAGATCCTTCCGCTTCGCCTCGATGTAGGGAGCCAGCGCCGCCGCGAATCGCTCCGGCGCGATCACCACGAATCGCGCCGAGGCGGGCTTCGATTGTTGGGAAGCCCCCGCCGCCGCGGCGAGCGCGGCGAGGAGCGCGCGGCGGAGCACGCCTACGATTCCTCGGGCGCCGCGCCCCACGCGGCGGCGGTCGCGATTTGTTGCTCCGTCACCTTTCCGGAGTCGAACTTGTCGGCCGCGGCCTTCATCTTCTTGATGAGCTCCTCCGGCGACATCGATATTTCCTTGGCAAAGCGGATCGGATTGATCCGCGCGGTCACGAAGGAGCGCAGATACGGCGAAGTCAGCCCGCGCGCCTTGAGTTTCGTGAGGATCTCCCCAACTTTCTCGTCGAGCTCCATCAACGACGCGGCGCGCGCCTCGCGGATCTCGAGCGCCTTCGCGAGCGGCTTCTCGATGAACTCCTCGACGCGCTTCAGCGCCGGGCGGTACGCGCCGCCGGAGAAGCGGCCGTTCTTTTCGTAGCAAATCCCCAATGTCAACAAAACGGGCTCCTCGAACTCGAGCGTGAGCTCCGATTCCTTGCGATCCCCATCGATGGCGAGCGCCCGCTCCATCCGGGTCACCTCCATCGCCTTCTCGCGCAAATTGTGGGATTTCTCCGTGTTGAGCGCGAGGATCTTGAACGCCACCTCGCGATCGGGGACGACGAGCGCCGTGATCGACTTCGCGCCGAGCTTCTCGAGCGCGGCGCGCCGATGATTGCCATTGGGAGTCCAGTATTTCTTGGGCCCCTCGCGCGTCGCAATGATGGGATCGAGGAAGATCCCAACTTTCTCGACGACGTCGGTGAGCCGCTTCAGATGGGCGTCGGAGAGGTTTCGTTGGTATGGAGTCGCCTCGACCAGGTCGATCGGGATCGCGGCCAGGACGAGCCAGCGCCCCGCCAGCGGATCGCGATAGATTGCAAGAGCGACGGCGCCGTCACTCTCGATCTCCTCGGCGAAACGGCGGATCTCGGCGAGGCTCACCTCCGCGCATCGCGGTGGCTTCGAGGCCGCGGGATCCGGGGCGGCCTTCTTACGACGGGGCTTTCGAGTCTTCTGGGGCACGGGTTACCTCGGGGCGACGATTCGACCGTGCGGCGCTCCGCGGCGCAACCGCCGGGACGTTTCTGTCGCCGGGCGGGGAGCGGCTCAGCCCCGTCGGCGCCGGCGGGGATGACACATCCGCCACTTGGGGCGTGCTTGACCCGTCCCGCGGGCCGAAAATGTCGCGGTTGCGCTCCAGCGACCGCCCCCGTGCCGCGTCATGGACGAAACCATGGACACCACCCGCCGCGATTTCCTGAGGCAGTCGGCCGCCTACGCCGTGATCGTTGGCTTCTCGGATCGTTGGCTTTCGGCTCAGGGCCCCAGCCTCGCGACCGGCCGCTTGGACCGCCTGCCTCGAGCAGATTAAGAAAGAGGGCAAGCCCGGCCTCGTCATCCGCTTTCCCAACGATGAGAAGGGCGCGCGCGCCTCCTGCAGGCGCTCGAGGGTTGCCTCAGCCCCACATACCACCTATCGCCCGAGATCGCGAAGGGCTATCCCAACGGCCGGCACGTGATCGCCCCGAGGCGGTCTGGGTTTTCTTGGGATCGGTGGTCGTCGCGATGGAGAGCGCGGGGGTCGACCGGCTCGTCGCGGGCGCGAAGTCCGATGACGCGCTGCTCCTGCGGTCGACTCGAAGGGGAACCGGATCGACGGCGACTCGATGAATCCCAACGATCTCTACGAGCCGGCCAAGCTCCTCGCCGCCCTCGACGCGCTCCTGTCCGGCCCCGCCCCCGCCCGCGCGCGCCTTCCAGGCCCGCGCCGACGGCGCGTTCCTGCCGAAGATGGCCTTCATCCATTTGTTCGACGACACTCCCGAGAACATGAAGGCGCTCCATACCAACTATGAGGGGAAGGACGTCCTCGCCATCCTCATCCACGAGCGGGCGCGGCATACGGACGCCGCGAGGCGCGACGCGCGCGCCTCGCTCATCGCCAACTATTACGCCTACGAGCCGCATCCGCTGAAAGGGCACTCGCTCCCCTTCGGAGTCGAGGTCGCGACCCCAACGAGCCCGCCCCCGATCCGTGCCCCACCTGCGGCCTCGCCGCGGTCCAGAATCCCGCGCGCGTCTTCGTTGGGATCCTCCACGAAGGCGAAAGCCAAGGAAAGTGACTTGAGCGGCGGCGGGCGTTTTCTTGGCGTCGGTTTTTGTTTACATCCCGACGTCGAGTACCTCGCGCTCGCGCGGCCGATCCTCGAGGAGGAGGCCGACTTCTTCGAGGTGAATCCCGAGACGATGTGGCGCAAGGAGTCGGGACGGCTCGTGCGCAACGATTTCCACGGGCTCTTCCAACAGATCCGCGAGCGGTCGGGGCGGCCGTTCGTGGCTCACGGCCTCGGCTTTCGTTGGGAACGCCGGTCGCGGCGGATCGCGCGCGAACCGACGCGTGGCTCGAACGGCTGCGCGACGACCAGCGCGCCTTCGGCTTCGAGTGGATGAGCGAGCACCTCGGGTGGGTGACCGCCGGGGGCTCCAGGGTGTGCTGCCGCTCGGCCTGCCGTTCACCGATGAGGGGATCGACGCGGTCGCGGCGCGGATGCGATTGTTGGCATCGGTGGCGCCGGCCGTCGCGTTCGAGAACAATGTCAACTATTTCAACCTCGGGCCGCCGGCCGAGGAACCCAACTTTTGGAACGCCATCTGCCGCGCGGCCGGCTGCGGGATGCTCCTCGACCTCCACAACGTCTACACGCAGTGCAAGAACAACGGCCTCGACGCGCGCGAGTTCGTCGATCGCGTCGACGGCGCGAACGTGATCGAGATCCACCTGAGCGGCGGGAGCGACAGCGACGGGGCGTGGCTCGAAAGCCGCCGCGTGATGCGCCTCGATTCCCACGATTCGCCGATCCCCGAGGATGTGTGGGATCTGCTCGCGCGCGTCGTGCCGCGCTGCCCGAACTTGCGCGGAATCGTCGTCGAGCGGCTCAATGCCACCCTTGGCGCCGACGGCGTGGCGCTGCTCCGAGCCGAGGTCCGGCGCGCGAAGGAGGCCTCCTAATGTTGGCATCGCTCCAGGACTCGATCCTGCGGGCGCTCCTCGCCGACGATCCGGCGGCGGCGCTCGAGCGGGCGCGCGCCGCGGCGCCGCCGGAGGAGCGGGCCGCCATGGCCCACATCGACGCCGACGGCTTCCGGATCGCGAGCCTCCTCGTGAAGAAGCTCCGCTTCGAGCGGCTCTGCCGCGGCGACGCCGAGAACGAAAGTTGGTTTTCGCGCGACCCGCGCGGCTTCACGCAGCTGTTCCGCGATTACCACCGCGAGGTGCCGCCGGTCGAATACTTCCCGCGCGAGGAGGCGGCGCGATTTCGCGAGTGGCGCGCGCGCCGCGCCGCCCCCTGAGCGCCGCCGCGGCGATCCCACCTATCGCCCGCGCTTGCGCTCCTCCCACTCATCGAGTGTCTTCGGCCAATCGGCCTTGAGGAGGGTCGAGAGCGCGCGGTCGGCGAGGAGCTTTCCGCCGGTCTGGCAGCGCGCGCAATAGTTGGTTTCGTGGTCGCCGTGGACGATCCGCTGGACGGTCGCGCCGCAGTCGGGGCAGGGCTGGCCGTAGCGCCCGTGGACCGCCATCCCCTCGCGGAACGCCGTGACTTTTGTTGGGAATCCGTCGCCGGTCTCGGCGCGCAGGCGCGCGATCCACTCGCCGAGCACCTCGCCGCACGCCGCGTGGAGCCGCGCCGCCTCGGCCGATCCCAACTTTCCGGTGAGCGCGGTCGGCGAAAGGCGCGCGCGGTGGAGGATCTCGTCGGAGTAGGCGTTGCCGATGCCGGCGAAGAGGCGCGGGTCGGTGAGCGCGCGCTTGAGGGTGTGGTTTTCGCGGCGCAGCGCCCCGTCGAACTCCGCACGCCCGAGCCCCAGCACCTCGACTCCCCCGGGTCGAGCTCGGCGAGCGCGCGCTCCCCCTCGACATAGTGGAGCGAGGCGCGGCGCTTGGTCCCCGCCTCGGTGATCACCAACGATCCACTCTCGAAGTCGAGGGCCGCGAGGCCGAGGCGCGGCGGAATCTTGGCGTTCGCCGATTCCCAACGAAGCCGCCCCGCGATCATCAGGTGCAACACCAAGTATCGCTCCCCTCCAGCGCGATCACGATCCGCTTGCCGATCCGCCGGAGCGCCGTGACCCGCCGCCCCGCCGCGTCGTCGATCGGCGGGCGCGCCGTGCGCAGGAGGAAGGGGCTCGCGATCCGCGCGCGCTCGAGCCGCTTCCCAAGGATCCGCCGCTCGAGCGCCTCGAGATAGATGGTGATGTCGGGGATCTCGGGCATGGCGAGCCGGGACGCAACGGCACCCGTCCCGGCGTCACTCCTGCAACTGATTCAACGTATACCAACATTCCGGGTGGACGAGCGCCTCACCGTCCGACGACACGAAGTTCCGGAGCCGAATCTCACAGATCCGATCGGGGACGAGCCCCGGCACCGTGATCTTCAGCACCTTTCCATCGGCGCGATAGGTGCCTTCGGTCACCTTCAGCGCCGCTCGGTCGATCTCGGGCGAGCCGTAGGTGGCCCAATAGTGGTAATGGAACTGCTCGACGCTCGCGTCGCCCGGCTGGAACTGCCGCTTCGACTCGCCGACCGATTTCGTGAACTCGATCTCGAAGCCATCTTTCACGAGATGCATGGTCTTCATCTCGAACGGCAGCGCCCCCGTGTGCGCGACCCGCTCGAGCGAGAATAGTTTGCCTCCGCGCGCCCCCAGCCGCCGGTGGTCTGCGACACATAGAGGCGCCCATCCGGACCCCAACAAAGCCGCTCCACCCCCGACTCGAATCCGCGCCGGAAGATCCAACAGGTCCCCTGCTGCTTTCCCCCACGGTCTCCAGCTGAACCCTAAGGATCTGCGAGTTCGTCAACTCCCCAACGAAGAGCTGCCCGGCGAACGGCCCGAAGTTGCCGCCGCGGTCGTCGAGGATCACGTCGGAGGAGCTCTGGCTCACGGCGCCGTACGGAAACCAACAAACCGGCGGCGTCACGTCGACCTGCGCGCCGCGGTCGGCGAGCGCGAACCGCTGCCCGTAGAACTCACCTTTCTTCACCTCCACCAGCTTGCACGCCGGGATGTAGTCCCCCTGGTTGTCGGTGTAATAAAAGCGCCCCTGGGCGTCGAGGCCGGTGCCGTTCGGCGTGCGCAGGCCGAGCGCCAGCACCTCGAACTTCCCATCTTTCGTGACGCGCCACGCGCTCCCGCGCGCGAACACCTGCTCGGGCCGCGTCGCGCCGCCGGGAATGATGGCAAGGCCGAGCGTCCCGTAAAAGTTGCCTTCGGCGTCGCGCTCGAGGCCGAACGCGAACTCGTGAAAGTTGGTATCGATCCCCACTCGGCGTTCACGCAGGCGTACTCGTCGGCGACGCCGTCGCCGTCGGTGTCGACCAGCCGCGTGAGCTCGGGCTTCTGGAGGACGTGGATCACGTCGTCGACCACCTTCAAGCCGAGCGGCTCGTGGAGCCCGCGCGCGAAGCGCTTCCAGCGGAACTTCGAGGGCTCTTTGGTGGCGTTCTCCAAAAGCCACACATCGCCACGGCGCGTGCAGACCGCGAGCGTGCCGTTCGAGAGAAAATCGAGCCCGCCCCCTGGAGGACCGTGTCTTCGGGCACCGGGAGGGTCTCGATCGTGTAGCTTCGCTCCTCGAGCGCGAACGGATTCTTGCCTTCGACCGGCACACCGTCGGTCGAGGCGCCCACCGGCGGGGCCGCGTCGAACGCGTCGCCGGCCGCCGACTCCAAAGACCAACTTTCCGGGAGCGGCTTCGCCTCCGTTCCCACATTTCCGCCGTACTCGACCGAGAGCCAGAAGGCCGCGTCGCGCGCCTCCTTCGCCGCCGGGATCTTGATCCAGACGCGGCGCGTTTGCGGGTCGAGGCTCTCGGTCTCGAAGGATGACCCCGCCGGCAGATCGACCGCGCGGATCGTCGTCGGAATCCCAACTTTGCTCTCGGACCCGCGACTCTGCGGCGGACCCCCGCCGCGCCGGCGCCGTCGCCCGCGAGGGTCGTCATCGTCATCCCCTTGATCTGCGATCCCTCCGCCGCCGCGAACGACACCTCGACGCCGGCCGGGATCCCCAACAATCGCACGTGCCGGTCGAGCCGCGCCGAGCCGCCGGCCGCCGATCCCACGTATCGCTCCTCGACGAGGATCTCCTTCCCGGCGCCCACCGGCCGCGCGTAGTGGAAAGTGAAATTCCCATCTTTCATCCGATATCCCAACCATCGGCCGGGGGCCTTCGGATCCTTGGGAATGGGCTTGGAAGGCGTCGAGGTCGCATCGGCGAATCGCCAGCCGTCGTAGCCCGCCGCCGCTCGCCACAGATTCGAGCCCTCGGGGTGCGGGTAGGGGCCGTGCTCCCCGTCCACTGCGTGCCGTTCATCCTTAGGAATCCCCCTGCCAGATCTCGTGCACTCTGGCCGCCCTCGGCGTCGTAAGCAAACGAAACACCCTCGGGGAATCCCACACAAATCGTGCGCGCCGCGGCATCGAAGGGGGTGCGCAGCAGAGCCGGCCTCCCCGACGCAACCCAACTCCAGCCCTCGGCGTTGCGCATCCCCGCCGGGAGTGGCGCCTTGCTCCCCATTGCCAAGTATTGGAGCATCGCGTCGATCTGCCCCGAGGCGCCCAGCCCGTGGCGCCCCTCGAGGGTGCTCTTCCCCTCGGGAAAATAGGTGGGCATCTTCGTGCCGGGGGCGAGCGCCTGCGGGTCGAGGAGCCAGCGCCGAAACCAACTTTCCCGCAGGCGCGCCGGCGCCAGGCTCAGATCGGGGCCGCGCGAATCGACGAACGCCACGCTCGCCTGCCAACCCATCAAATCGTGGCAAGCGGTGCAGGTGAATCCTTGGCGTCCGATGAGGTCGCGCCCCACGAGCCCGGCCTTCGCGTCGGCGGCCTCCGCGACCGGCGGCGCCTCCAGCTCCTCGCCGTCGAGCGCGGCGAGGCCGGTCGATAGTTGGGAAACGTCGGCCGCGCCGAAATGGGGCATCCGCACCTGGAGCCAGGGCGCGCGCGCGCGCCGTTGTCGAAGAGCTCGCGCAGCCACTCGGGTCGAATCTTGGTGCCGACGTCGGAGAGATCGGGGGATTCACCTGATCGATCCGCGCCTCTTCCTTGGCCATCCATTTTCGTTGGCGTTCGGCGAGGCCGCCGCCGTCGCCATCCTTGGTGTGGCAATCGAGGCAGCCGAATCGGGCGATCGTGCGCGCGCTGTCGAAAGTGATCGACCGCGAGCGCGCCGGCCGCGCCGGCTTCGCGACGAATGCCAACAAATCGGCGCGATCCCAGTCGGGGATCGCGTAGCGCGGCGCGCCGTCGTGCGGGGCGCGCTCGCCGATGCATCCCAACGATCGGCCGGAGCCGGCCCCCTTCTCCAGGGATGGCGCCGCCATCTTCGCGCTCGCCTCGCCGCGCATGTCGTGGCACGAAAGGCAACGTTGCGCCACGATCGCCCGCCCGCGCGCGATCGACTCGGCGTCGTCGCCGCCGGCCGGCATTCCACCCTCGAAGCCGGGATCGCGGTCGCGCACGAGGAACGCCGCCAGGTTCGCGGTCTCCTCGGCGTCGAGCTTCAGATCGGGCATCCGCCCCCGGGATGGGTCTCGGCGTGATTCCCAAGGAAAGAAACCAAACTATCGCCGCTGTACTTGGATCCCAGCGCGCGCAGGACCGTGCGCGACGGCATCCCCGCGTTCGACACGTCGTGGCATGCCACACATCCGCGCAGCATGAAGGTGCGCCTCCCTCCTCGGGGTCGGCGGCGTTGCCGCGCCGCTTCGGCACCGCATCCCCGGCCGCGACCGGGCGCGTCCCGGCGCTCCGCATCGATGCCAAGTATCGCGTCACGTCGGCCCTGCTCCGCCGCGCCGGCGGCGCTCGGCGTCGAAGAGCGCCGGCATCTCGGTGCCGGGGCGATATCGTTGAGGATCCTCGAGCCACTGGTAGATCCACGCGGCGGCCGCCCGCGCGCCAATGTCGGAGAGCTCGGGGGCGCGCTCCACCTCGCGCGCGTCGCCGCGCGCGTGGCACGAAACACAACGATTCGCCTCGAAGACCCGCCGCCCCCGGTCGTACGCGACCGCGTCGCGCCATTCTTGGGTTTCCTGCTCGGGCCTGTGGCCGAACGCATCGGCCGGCACCGGCACCCGCCCGAAATCCTCCGATTGCCAAAATAATTGGAGCCGCGCGTCGGGCGCCTCCTTCTCGAAAACACCAACGATCGGCGCCTCCCCGGCTCGAGCGCGATCGGTGCGCTCTCGTAGGTCACGGCGCGCGCCCCCGACGCGGGATTGCCGTCGGCCGCCTCGGGGCCGAAGACGCTCTTCTCCCCAACTTTCAGGATGAAGCGCCCGCGCACCACCGCCGCGAACTTGTATTTTCCCTGGCGCGGCACCCGCAGGATCCCCTCATAGCGGACCCTGTAGCGATCGTTGGGAATCGACGGATCGGGGGCGTGCCCGGCAGGCCAGGTCCCCGCGATCTTCGGCGCGATTCCCACCCATCGCGCGTTCTTTGCCTCGACGGTCTCCACGAGCCCGCGCGGAGCCTCCGGCGCGTTTTGTTGGCAAACGAATCCCAGCGATAGGACGGCGGCCGCGAGCATGGGCCCCGGCTACATCGTCGCGGGATCGGGCCCCGCCGCGAGCGTCGCCGCCTGCGCGAGCAATCGCGGCCCCACCGTGAAGCGCGATTGGGCGTCGCCCGCCCCTTCGGCAGCTCGCGGAGCATGGCCTTGCGCACCATGCCGCGCGTCACCGCGCGCGCTCCTCGACCGCGACCGCGAGCCCTTCGGCGAGCTCGGTCACATTCGCGCGGCGCTCGGCCGCCTTCGCCGCGAGAAACCAAAGTATCCGCTGCTCGAGGAGCGGCGTGCCGCCGCGCGGTCCGCCCGCGCCCGAGGCGGCCCCGCCGGCGCTTCCGGCCGGCTTCGGCTGCGCGGGGGCGTTCTCGTTCTGTTTGAGGGACCAGCTGCTGTTGGGTTTCATGGTGTGAAGGGGCGCGAGCGTATGGGACGAACCGCCGCCCGGCAATCGAGCTTTGGCGCAAGCGGCTCCGCGCGAATCTCCGTAAGCTTCCCATTTTCTATCCTGGAGCCCAAGAGTGACCGACGTCCTCGCCGTTGCAGATCGAGTCAAGACCGAGAGCGCGTTCCTGCGCGATGTGGTCCGTGAAGTGGAGACCGTGATCGTTGGGCAGCGCGCGCTGCTCGACGGATTGCTGATCGGCCTGCTCGCCGATGGGCACGTCCTCCTCGAGGGAGTGCCGGGGCTCGCGAAATCGCTCGCGGTCTCCTCGCTCGCGCAGGCGCTCGGCGGCACCTTCCGCCGGATCCAGTTCACCCCCGACCTCCTGCCGAGCGATTTGGTGGGAACGCAGGTGTACAACCCGCGGACGGGCGACTGGTCGGTGCGCGAGGGGCCGGTGTTCGCGAACTTCGTCCTGGCCGACGAGGTGAACCGCGCGCCGGCCAAAGTGCAATCGGCGCTCCTCGAGGCGATGCAGGAGCGCCAAGTCACCCTCGCCGGCGAGACCCGCCCGCTCCCCACGCCATTCTTGGTATTGGCGACCCAGAACCCGATCGAGCAGGAAGGCACCTATCCGCTCCCCGAGGCGCAGCTCGACCGCTTCATGCTGAAGATCGTCGTGGGCTATCCCAACAAAGAAGAGGAGCGGGCGATCATCGATCGCATGGCCACCACGGCGGCGCGGCCGCAGGCGCGCACGGTGGCATCGCCGCCGCAGATCCTCGCGGCGCGCAAGCTCCTCGATGCCATCTATGTCGATGACAAAGTAAAGAGCTACGTCGTGGAGTTGGTGTTCGCGACGCGCAAGCCCGCCGACTACGGCATGACGGAGATGGTGCCGCTCATCCAATATGGTGCTTCGCCGCGCGCCTCGATCGCGCTCACGCAGGCGGCGCGCGCGCGGGCGTTCCTCGAGGGGCGCGGCTTCGTCACGCCGCAGGACGTGAAGAGCGTGGGAATGTCGGTGTTGCGGCACCGGGTGATCACCACTTATGAGGCCGAGGCCGAGGGGCTCACGTCGGCGAACGTGATCCAGAAGGCCTTCGACACCGTTCCCGTCCCGTAGACGGAGCGGGCGCGGGTACCGGTACCCGTCCCCATTTCCCAATGATCGACCCGGAAGTTCTGCGGCAGGTCCGTCGAATCCAGGTGCGGATGAGCCGCCTGGTGAGCGACGTCATGGCCGGCGGCTACAGCTCGGTCTTCCGCGGCTCGGGGATCGAGTTCGAGGAGGTGCGCGAGTACACCCCGGCGACGACCCGCGCTCGGTCGATTGGAACGTGACCGCCCGCACGGGGCGCCCCCACATCAAGAAATACGTCGAGGAGCGCGAGCTCACGGTGGTCTTTTTGTTGGATCTGTCGGGCTCGATGAAAGTGGGTTTCGCGAGCGCTCGACCCGCTACTCGGCGGCGCTCTTCTGCGCCTGCATCGCCCTCTCGGCGATCCGCAACAATGACAAAGTTGGGTTGATCGCGTTCAGCGACCGGGTCGAGAAGTACGTGCCGGCCAAGAAAGGGATCGGCCACGTCCTGCGGATCGTGCGCGATTGCTTGGCTTTGGACGCGGTCGGCGTGAAGACCAACTTTCTTCCGGCGCTCGACTTCGCCGGCCACGTCCTGCGCCGCCGCTCGATCGTATTCTTGGTGTCCGATTTCGCCGGCGGCGCGGGGCGCGAGCGGGAGGTGGCGCAGCTCGCGCGCCGCCACGACGTGATCGCGGTGCGGCTCATGCCGCCCGAGCTCTCGCTCGGCGTGGACCCCGCCGCGCGCGGCCTCGTGCGCTTGCGCGGCCTCGAGAACGGCCACGAGGTCTTGCGCGATTTCTCCTCGCGCGCGGTTCGCGAGCGATACCAAGAATCGGTGCGTGCGTGGGACACGGAGCTCCGCGCCTCGCTGCGGCGCGCCCGGGTCGACCGGATCGACGTCCCCACCCACGGGCCGATCGCCGAGCCGATCCTCGGGTTCTTCCGCAAACGCGAGAGGCGCGCGAGCCACGGATGAGACGATTGTTGGCATTGCTCGCGGTGATATCGCTCGCAGTGGCGATCGTTGGCTTCGGCGCCGCGTGGGCGCAGGAGGCGGCAGCGGCGGCGTCGCAGGCGGCGAGCGCGCCCTCCACCGCCATCGAGGTCAGCGCCGAGGGGCCGAAGGAGCCGGTCGAGTTCGGCAAGCCCTTCGAGGTGGTGGTGACCCGCCGCTGGAATGCCAACGAAACGGCCCCGCCGTGGAATCCGGGGATCCTCTCGCCGCTCGTGCTCGCCCTTGGCGCCCCCGTTGAAACCCAACGAAACGGCGACGCGTTCACGGAGCGCCGCCGCCTCACGGCGCGCGCGTTCGTCCGCGAGGAAGTCAACATTCCGAAGCTCGGCCTGCGGGTGAAGATCGCGAGCTCGCTCCCCGCCGAGCCGGGGAAGGTCGAGCCGCCGCCGGGCCCCTACGATCCGCGATTCGATTGGCCGCGCGCGTTCGTGATGATTGGGATTGGGCTCGCGGTCCTCGCGAGCGCGCTCGTGGCGTTCCTTTGGTGGACCCACAAAACCACACAACCGCCGCCGCCGCCGCCGCGCGTCCCGCCCCACGAGCGGGCGCTGGCGCGCCTCGCGGCGCTCCGCTCGATGCCCGTCCCCGACGAGCCGGCGGTCCAGCGCTTCCACGTGGAGGCTTCGGCCATCGTGCGCGACTACATCGAGGAGCGCTTCGGAGTCCACGCCCCCGAGATGACCACCGAGGAGTTCCTCAATGCCAAGGAAACGCACGAGGCGCTGGCCGACGCGCACCGCGCGGTGCTGGCGGCTTTCCTCGATCAGTGTGATTTGGTGAAGTTCGCGCGCCACGCCTCGACGGGCGCCGACCGCGGCCGCCTTTGCGCCGCTGCGGAGCGCCTCGTCCAGGAGACGCGAATCCTGATCGCCAACGAAAGCAAGATGACCGAGGCCGTGGGGGCGCCGCCGACGGCGGGAGCGCCCGCGTGAACAACCTCCTCGAAGGATTGTTGGGATTCATCCTCGCCGATCCGTGGATGCTCCTGCTCGCGGCGGCGATCCCGGCGGTTTGGTGGTGGCGGGCGATGCGTGGGAATCCCGCCATCGGCGTCGGCGATGCGGGGCACTTCGCCGCGCTCCCCGCCACCTGGCGCGTCCGCGCGCGAGGGATCCCCGCCACGCTCGAGACCATTGCATTATTGTTGGCGATCCTCGCGCTCGCGCGGCCCGTCGTGCGCGAGCGGGTGCCGACCCGCACCGAAGGGCTCGACATATTGTTGGCGATCGACATCTCCTCGTCGATGACCTCCAAGGACATGGACGACGCCGGCATCCGCTCGCGCCTCGAGGCGGTGAAAGCGGCCGCGAAGCAGTCCATCGACGCGCGCGAGAACGACCGGATCGCAATCTTGACATTCGCCCTCTTCCCCGAGCTCCGCTCGCCGCTCACGCTCGATCACCGCGCGTCGCAGAAGATCCTCGCCGACATCGAGCCGGTGATCCGCGGCAGCCAGGAGGATCGCACCGCGATCGGGCTCGGGCTCGCGCGCGCGGCGCGGATCCTAAAGGACAGCCAGGCGCGCGAGAGAGTCGTCGTGCTGCTGACCGATGGCCAAGAAAACGTCCTCGAGATCACCCCCGCCGACGCGGCCAAGCTCGCCAAGGATTTCGGCGTGAAGGTCTACACGATCGGCGCCGGCCGCGGCGAGCGCACCATTGTGGGTTGGCAAGCGATCGATTTCTCAGAGCTCGAGAAGGTCGCCGAGGCGACCGGCGGCAAAGGCATTCCGCGCCGAAGACAAAGATTCGCTCCAAGCCACCTATGCGGAGATCGACCGCCTCGAGAAGAAGGAGCTCGAGGATCCCAGGTATACGCAGGCGGAGAAGTTTACTTGGTTTCTGGCGCCGGCCCTCGTGGCGCTGACGCTCGCCTGCTTCCTCCGCTCGTCGCTCTTCGCGGAGGTGCCCTGATGGACCCGGCCGCCTATTTCGACCGGATCGCCCTCTGGCCGCTCCTAATGCTGGTCCCGGTTTTTCTTGGGATCGCGTTCTACGCGCTCGGCCGGCGCGGCGCGCGTCTCGACGCGCTCGTCTCCCGCGAGCGGCGCGCCGACCTCTGCGGCGACTCGAGCCGCGCGCGCGCCACGGCGCGGATCCTGCTGGCCGGCGGCGCCCTATTGTTGGGATTCGCGGCACTCCTCGACCCGGTCTTCGGGAAGGAGATTGCGATCGTTGAGAATCGCGGCGTCGACATCCTCGTCGGCTTGGATGTGTCGCGCTCGATGCTCGCCCTCGACGGCACCAACTCCTCGCGCCTCGAGCGGGCGCGGCGCGAGATACAGGCGCTCGCCGACGTGGCGCGCGGCGACCGCATCGGATCTGTGGCATTCGCCGGCGAGGCGCGCCTCGCGATCCCCCTCACGCTCGACATGGACGCCTACCGCGGCCTGGTCGAGCACCTCGATCCGCAGACGGTCCACCGCGGCGGCACCGACCTCGGCCAGGCGATCGAGAAAGCCGTCGAGGCGATCACCGAGGCGAGCCGCGGCGAGGGGACCGGCTCCCACGAGGTCATATTGTTGCTGACCGACGGCGAGGATCTCGAGGGGCGCGGCCTCGAGGCGGCGCGCGCGGCGGCCGCCAAGGGGATCACGATCCATTGTGTGGGATTCGGCGAGGCGCGCGGCAGCAAGATCGTGACGGGCGATGAAAAGGGCGCCGGCGCCTTCCTCCGCGATGACCAAGGAAACGAGGTCGTGAGCAAGATGGACGCGGACAGCCTCCGCAAGATCGCCCAGGCGACCGGCGGCGAGTTCATCCGCGCCGACTCGATGCCCCTCCCGCTGGTGGAGCTGTACAAGAAACGGATCCTGCCGATGGCCAAGAAAGAGCTCGACACGCGCGAGCGGCGCGACCGCAAGCATCGCTTCCAGTGGCCGCTGCTGGGATGCGTGGTAATGTTGCTGGCCGACATCGGCACGAGCGAGCGGCGCCGCCCCGCGCGGCCGAGGAGCGCCGCGTGAATCGATCCCAACTATTCTGCGCCACGGCGTTTTTGTGGCTTTCGCTCGGGGGCGACTCCTTCGAGGAGGGGCTGCGGCTCTTCCGCGCCGGCCAATACAAAGAATCGCTCGAGGCGTTCCGCAAGGCGAGCGAGGAGTCGGGCGACGACGCGCCGGCCGAGCTCCTCTTCGACCGCGCGCTCGCCGCGCTCGCCACCGACGACCTGACCGACGCCGAGCAGGCGGCGGAGCGGGCCGCCGCGCGCGATGTCCTCGGCTTCGGGCGGGCGCGCGACTTCCTGCGCGGAAATGTGGCATTCGCGAACTGCGAGGCGGCCGAGAAGGCGATCGCATCCCCGCCCGCGGGCCCCGCGGTCGCGGCGCCGGGGAGCGCCCCGGCGCGACCCAGCCCGAGCCGAATCCCGGCGCGTACGACAAGCCGATCGCCCTCGCCGAGTCGGCGCGCGACGCGTGGATCGCCGCCGCCTCCGCCGGCGAGGATTGGCCCGCGGCGCGCCGCAACGTGGAGCGGGCGCTCCGCAAGATCGAGGAGCTCAAGAAAAAGAAGGAGGAGGAGCAGAAGAAGAAGGACGAGCAAGACAAGCAAAAGGAGCAGGACAAGAAATCCGAGAGCCGCCCCGAGTCGCAGCCCGAGAGCCGCCCCAGCGACCCCAATCAACAGAAACAGGATCCCAACAAAGACCAGAAGCAACCCCAAGATTCCAAGGATAAGGAAAAGAAGCCGAGCCAACAGAAGCCGCAGGAGCAGAAGGAGCTCTCGCCGGAGCAGGTCCAGCGGATGCTCGACAAGCTCGACGAGAAGGAGAAGCAGCGGGTCCAGCTCCAGCGCGCGCGCGCCTGGTCGGTGCGCGTCCCCAAGGATTGGTGAGATGGGGGCGCTCGCGGCGTTGCGATGGTTGGCATTGGCTCTCCTGGCGCAGCAGAAGCCCCAGGAGATCACGGTGTCGATGCAGGGGCCCGAGCCCTCGGTGGTGCGGCTCGGAGATGTGGCATTCGCGGCGGTGGTCGTCGAGGGGACGACGCGCGACGCCTCGATCGGCGAGGTGAAGGCGCCGCCGGAGCTCGAAATCCAGACGCTCCCGCCGAGTCGGATGACCCAATCGATCAACGACGGGCGCACCCTCCGCACCGTCTCGAGCATCGCGTGGAAGCTCAAGATCAAGCCGGCGAAAGAGGGGATCTTCGAGATCCCGCCGATCACGGTAAAGGTGGGAACCGATACCTACAAAACGAAACCCATCAAAGTCGAGTGCGTGCGCGACTTCACCGGCTCGAAGTACGCGTTCCTCGAGGTGCGCTTCTCGAAAGCCAAGTATTTCGCCCAGGAGCCGGTGCGCGCCACGGTCCGCTTCGGCATCGACAAGGCGATCCTCGGGAGCATGCTCCCGCTCTTCAACCGGCGGCTCGACGTCGAAGTCCAGATCGACGCGCCGTGGCTCTCCGAGTTCCCCGGCGGCGTCTCGATGGACACGCCCCCGGGATGCGCCCCGGCGAGCGGAAGACCAACTTTGCCGTGAACCAGAGCCTGGCCGAGGCGCTCTCCCTCGGCGAGAAGGACCGCGGCGGCCGCCCATTCTTGGTGTACGAGTTCGAGCGCATCTGGCTCCCCGGAAGATTGGGATTGATCGAGCTCGCGGCGCCGCTCCTGCGCTTTCGTTATGCAACGCGCTTCACCAACGATTTCTTCGGCGAGCGGGTCCCCGCCGACCGGCAGGACGCGTTCGTCTACGGCGAGCCCACCTCGATCGAGATCCTCCCGATCCCCGAGGAGGGGCGCCCCGCGAGCTACGCGGGGGCGGTCGGCCAGTTCACGGTGTCGGCCGAGGCGATCCCGCGCGAGGTGAAAGTTGGGGAGATCCTCAAGTTCAAGTTTCGGATCGAGGGGAATGGGAACTTGGAATTCCTCGACCCGCCGAAGCTCGACACCCTCGAGGGATTCCACGTCTTCGGGAAGCTCGACGACAAGGGGCGCGCCGAGCGGACGATCACCTACGAGTTGGCGCCGCTCTCGACCGCGGTGCGCGAGATCCCAACAATCCCCTTCACCTATTTCGACACCGAGGGGAGCGGCTCGTTCAAAACCGTGTCGACGCCGCCGATCCCAATCATCGTGAGGCCGCTCCCGGCGGGCGAGACCCTGGCACCGCTCCCGGAGGACGCGGGGAAGCGGGTCACCGTCGGGGTCGACGACATCCACGACATCGAATCGTTGGGATCGGCCGAGGATCCGGCGACCGTGCCCGCCCCCGCGTTGATGCTCATCGTCCTCGGCGCGCCGTGGCTCGCCGCCGGCGCGGGATACGTGGCATTGCGCAAGCGCGAGATCGAGCGGGCGAACCCGGCGCGGGTGCGCGCCGCGCCGCGGCCGCCAAGTATCGCGCGGCGATGGCCGGCGGCGGCGACGCGACCGAGGCGTTCACCACCTATCTGGCGGATCGCCTTGGCTGCGCCGACGCGGCGATCGTGACCGACGATCTCGCGCGCAAGCTCGAGGTCGGCCGGCGTGCCGGCGGCGCTCGCGCGCGCGACCGCGACCCAACTCCTCGAGCGGGTCTCCGCCCGATATGGGGGAAAGGCGCAAGTCGTCGGAGACTTCAACGGGCGGATCGACGAGCTGGAGCGCGCCTTCCTCGCGGGGAGGAAACGCCAATGATGGGTTTGGCGGCGCTGCTGCTCGCGGCGATCCTGGCGAGCACCGGGCGATCTCTGCCTCCGCCGAAGCCAACTATCGCTCTGGGCGCTACGACGACGCGCTCGCGGCGTACGAGGAGGTCCTCGCGCACACCAAGAATCCCGACGCGCGGGTCCTCTACGACGCGGGGAACTGCGCGTTCCGCCTCAAGCGCTTCCCCGAGGCGGCCCTCTACTACCGGCGGGCGCTCCGGCGCGCGCCGCGCGACCCGAAGGCGCGATTCAATTCCTCCTCGCGGAGCAAAAGTTGGGAATGGCGCCGCCGCCGCCCGAGGGCTTCATGACCTCGCTCACGCGCACGATGGTTTCCGCGAAGGCGGGAGATCTCCTCTGGATCACTGCGGGGTTCGAGACGGTGGGGCTCGGAATCTTGGTGTTCCTCGCGCGGCGGCGCGGCGGAGCGATCGCGGGGGCTCTTCCTCGCCGGCGCCGCCGGCGCGGGGCGCTGCTCGCCGGGCAATTGTGGTATCCGCCGCCGGCGGAGGCGATCGTGCTCGTCCCCGAGGCCAAGGTCTACTCGGAGCCGCGCGAGGACCTCCCGTTCATCCTGAAGCTCCCCGTCGGCGAGACGGTGCCGATCGAGGAGGCGAGCGATCGTTGGGTGAAGGTGCGCTGCCGCGACCGCGTGGGCTGGACGCCGCGCGCGGGCGTCGGGATCGTCGACTGATCGTTGGGGATGGGATCGTTGACGTTTGATCGTTGGGATCCGCCGCGCCGATCCCAACTATTTCGAGGCGTTCGCGACGCGCACTGCCGCGCGGTGTACCGCGCCGCTACGCTAGTTCGCCATCGCGGTCGCCGAGACCGCGTCGACCGATCCCACGAATGCGACCCCGGCCTGCATGTGGATCCGCAACCGCAACAATCCGCCGCGCACGAAGGTGGCCGCCTGGGTCGAGAGGTCGATCCGGCGGGTCGATTCCTTCGAGCGGACCACGCTCGAGTCGAACTCCACGAACTGCGCCGCCGCCCAGTCGTAGAACGAGACCCGCTGGCGGCCGTAGGCGCTCGAGCGGCTCGCGACGTTCACCAACAAAGAGCTGAGCGCGCCGCTGAGGCCGTTCACGTCGATCTCGACCTCGGCGTGGCGGCGCCCGCGGACGCCGTCGGAGCTCACCTCGAATGCCAAGTCGTCGACCGCGACGAGGCCGGTCAGGTCCCCCGACTTGAATCGGCCGACCGTGACCGAGACGTTGGCTGGGTTGCCGGTGCGCGGCGCGAACGGGCGCGACGCCCGCGCGAGCGCCGCCGCCGCGTCGAGCCGCCCGAAGGCGGTCCACCCGGCGGCCACCGGATCGGCGGTCGATTCCAGGCAGGCGCGCACCGCCGCCGGCGTGGCCGACGATCCCAACAATGTGAAGAGGAGCCCGGCCACGCCGGACACGACCGGCGTCGACATCGAGGTGCCCGACATCAGGCGATACATCCCGCCGCTCCCCATCGAAACCGGATAGGTGGGATAGGAAGACAACAGATTCGTGCCGGGGGCGGCGAGGTCGACCCACGGGCCATAGTTGGTGAACGACGCGCGCAGGTCGGCCGGCGTCGAGGCCCCACCGCGATCGCGTTGGGGCAGGCCGCCGGATAGTGGCGATCGGTGGAGGCCTGCGTTCCCCGCCGCCGCGATCACCACACATCCGCGCTCGACCGCCGCGTCGACCGAGGCCTGAGCGTCGCCGACGGCACGCTCCCGCCGAGGCTCAGATTGATGACCCGCGCGCCGTGGAGCGACGCGTAGCGGATCGCCGCCGCGACCGCCGAGTAGCTGCCGGTGCCGCTCGAATCGAGGACCTTGAGCGGGAGGATCGAGCAGCGGTAGCCCACCCCGCCACGCCGACGCCATTGTTGGTGGTGGCGGCGGCGAGCCCCGCCACGTGCGTACCGTGGCCATAGTCATCGATCGTGTTCGCATTCCCACGAATGAAGTTCCACCCCGGCACCAACTTTCCGGCGAGGTCGGGATGGTTGGGATCCACACCGCTGTCGAGCACCGCAATCGTGGTATCGGCGGATCCCTCGCTCAGCGTCCAGGCGTCGCGAACACCAATTTTCGTCAAATGCCACTGATTGACGGCGTCGGGATCGTCCACGTCCCCTTCGTTGCGGACGATCCCATCGGGCTCGCAGAACTCGACCTCGTCGAGCTGCTCGAAGGCCCAAGCAATCAGATCGGCCGGCGCCACCGGCGGCACCGTGAGGACATCCACGCCCCCTTCGAGCCGGTCCTCGACCCCCACACCGCAATGTTGGAGTCCGGCCACCAGGTCCGCGGGGAGGTTGCGGCGCAAACGCAACAAAACGCGCCCCGCGACGATCTCATCCCCGGTCGTGGCGGTCTCGATCGGCAGCACGCTCCGCGCGCGCCGCGGGCCGCCTTGCAGCGGCTCGGCGATCGTGATGCCGACCGCCAAGACCGCCGTGGCGCCGCCGAAGCCGCCCAGTTTCTTCCACGTCCAAGCCAAGAAATGCCCCCAATACGTCTTCGCGCGCGCGGCGCGGAGCTCCCCCGATACTCCCCTATCCTTGGGGTTTCGATCGGCGCGCCCCCGTTTCCCTTGAGATGGCAGCTTTTTCTAGAAGTGGATTCATGGGTCTCCCGGGCTGCGCGCGGCCCGGGAGACCCATGAATCCACTTCTATTTGAGTGGACGCTGAAGGTGGCGGTGGCGCGGGCGATCACGTCGCCCTCGGCGCCGCGGCACTCCCCTTCGAGGAAAGCGATCCGCCGCCCGCGCTTCACGATCCTCGCCTCGGCCAGCAGCGCCCCCGCCGGCGCCGGCCGCAGGAACTGGATCGAGAGGTGGACCGTCCCCGCCGACTCGCCCGGCCCAAGCGTCCGCGCCAGCGCGCGCCCCGCCGCCCCATCGATGAGGAGCGCCATCAGTCCGCCATGGACGAGCCCCACCTCGTTGATCCACTGGGGGCCGACCTCCATCGAGAGGCGCACGCGCCCGTCGTCGAGGTCTTCCGCCGAGATGCCGAGGGCTGCGTTGAGGGGCGAAGCGAGCATCGCGCGATCATCGCCGGAAACACCGCGCGCTAGAAGTCGGCACGCGCGCTCGCTACACCAGGGCGATGCTCCTCCAAGACAAACGCGGGATCATCTTTGGTATTGCCAACAAGCGCTCGATCGCTTGGGCGATCGCGCGCGCCGCGGCGGCTGCGGGGCGCGCCTCACGCTCACCTACCAAAACGAGCGGCTCGGCGAGAGCGTGCGCGAGCTCGCCGCCACGCTTCCCAACGAAACGCCCCCTCGTCGAGTGCGACGTGGCCGACGACGCGTCGATCGATCGCGCCTTCGCGACCGTGCGCGAGAAGATGGGTGCGCTCGACTTCGTGGTGCATGCGGTCGCCTTCGCCAAGAAAGAGGAGCTGGCCGGCGATTATTTACAAACGACGCGCGAGGGCTTCCGCCTCGCCCACGACATCTCGGCGTATTCGTTCACGGCAGTGGCGAAGGCGGCGGCGCCGCTGATGGAAGGGCGCGAGGGAGCGCTCCTCACTCTCACCTACCTCGGCGCGGAGCGGGCGGTTCCCAACTATAACGTGATGGGGGTGGCGAAAGCGGCGCTCGAGGCGAGCGTGCGATACTTGGCATGCGACATGGGGCCCAAGGGGATCCGGGTGAACGCCATCAGCGCCGGTCCGATCAAGACCCTCGCGGCGGCGGGGATCAGCGACTTCTCCAAGATCCTCGAACACCACAAATCGAAAGCCCCCATGCGCCGCAACACCGAGCTCGAGGAGGTCGCCGGACGCAGCGGTGTTCCTTCTCTCGTCGATGTCCCGCGGGGTGACGGGAGAGGTGGTGCACGTCGACGGTGGCTACCACATCATGGGTGTGTGACGCGCCGGGGGTGGGTGGGGTAGGACGGGGTGGGGCAGGTCGGCGCTCTGCTGTGCATCACCAAGGATCCGATTGTTGCGATCCTCCCCTGCGCAGAAGCCGCGCCGACCTACCCCACCCCATCCCACCTTCGTTCACGCATGAACGGATCGTTAGGTATCCAGGCATGAATGCGCGCGCCGTCGCTATGTCTTCTTCCAGAGAAGAGCGTGAGTGTCTTTTGGAGCTCCGCCAGACCTCGGAGAGGATGGCGTCCGGTCTGGGAGCCCCATGCGCAAAACGCGGCCGATCTCCGTTGCGACACACCAAGATTCCGCGCATCCCAAGATTCTTCGCGCCAAGAATATCCTTGTCGAGCGAGTCCCCACCATCACCGCTTCGTTGGGAACCACGCCGACCTCGCGCAGCGCCCGCTCGAAGATCCCCGCTGCGGCTTCGAGTAGCCCACCTCCTCGGAGATGCAGATCGTGTGGAAGAGGTCCTCGATCCCCGTGGCGCGGAGCTTCTCGCGCTGGTAGGCCGAGCCGCCGTTCGAGACCAACACCACGAATCCCTGCCGCCGCAGCTTCTCGACGATTTTCTTGGTCTCGGGGAAGAGCAAATGGTGGCATCGGCGGAACTCACCATAAAAACGGGTGAGCTCCGGCGCGAACGACGGCGCGCCGCCGGAGATCGCGAGCGCCTGCGCGAAGCACATCTCGCGCACCCGCAGCGGATCGAGTTGGGCGCCGCGCCCTTCACCTGGATCTCCGCCTCGAACGCTTCCCAACGTTTGTCTCCCTCGTCGAGGTAGGTCTGCTCGAGGAGCGGGCGGTTCAGCCCACGAAACTTCTCAGCGGCGAAGCAGGACGCTACTTCGAGCGCCTGCTTCACCGATTGGCGCTCGTCATAGAGCGTCTCGTCCAGGTCCATCAAAACGGCGCGGATGAGCACGGGGAAATCCGGAAAGCGTCCACCACCAAACGGGAACGGTCAAACCCAGGAGTGATTCAGCACCTCGCCGATGCCGCCCGCCCCTGGAACGATGTACTGGTGTTCGTCGAGGCCGCGCTCTTCGGACCAGCGCTCGCCCGGGAGCGAGGCAAGCGACCGCCGGCGGCGAGAGGCCGCGATCGAGCCGCGCGGTGTAGATGACCGAGCCCTCCACCTCGCGCAGGACCCGCCCGATGTACTCGGGGGTCGCGATCATCGGCATGGCGATCACCTTCTCGGGGAGCCCGTGGTGGGCGCGGTAGTGGCTGAGCGCCTTCACCGCGGTGCCGCCGGTCGCCCCCATCGGATCGGGGACGAGCAGGATCGACCCTCGACCGAGCCGCCGATCTTGGAGCCGGTGAGCGAGACGTCGGTCACGCGACCCTCGGAGTCGGTGACCCGCGCCATCGCGAGCGTGTCGATCCGGATCCGGTCGGGCTCCAGCACCCGCGACAGGAGCTCGAAACATAGTTGGGAAGGGATCATCCCGGCGCGGATCACGCACGCGATCACCACCGACACCTCGCGCGAGAGGAGCGGCCCGCGGTACACGCCGCGCGGCGTGCGCGAGAACATCCGCGTGGGAGCTGCGGCCGTAACGTTGGGAAACTCGCGCGAGGCCACGCGCGAGAGCATCACGGCGTAGACGATTCGCAACAATCCGGCGACCTCGGGCCCCTTGGTCTCCGAGGAGCCGATCTTCGCCAGGAGCGATAGCAAGAATACGTCGTCGAGGATGTGGACGCGCGGGCCGTAGCGGTGCTCGATCTCGCCGGAGGAGCGGGGCGCCGTCTTGACGGCGCTTCGTTGGGTTTTCGGCCGAGTGGTCGCCATCGCCGGCTCAAGCGCGGGCCCGCGCGCGCGAATGCCAAGAATAGCCGGGGGCGGGGCGGCCGCCGCTCCGCGGGTCGGAGCAGTCGCGGATGAACCCACAATCCGGGCAGCGAATCTTGCAGTGGTGCTCGACCATCTCGCTTCCGCACCGGTCGCAGACATGGGAATCGCGGCCTCCTGCGGTGGGAATGGCGAGGGGCCGGACCATGGGCGCGGCAGTGTGGCGCGCGGCGAGGCCAACCCGCAACCGTGTCTTGTTCCACCCCCGGGCGCGTGCGACAGTCTGCGCCCCGACGAGCCCCCATGACTTCGCAACCCACCGAGTTCCGCAACGAGCCCTTCACCGAATGGACCCCGGACGCGAAGCGCGCCTTCGAGGCGGCGCTGAAGGAGGTCCGGGGGCAGAGCGGGCGGGTGAACCCGATGTGGATCGGCGGCGAGGAGATCGTCGACCGGCCCACCTTCGACTCGATCGACCCGTCGGACCCTGGGCACGTGGTGGGGCGCTTCCCACTCGCGACCCTCGAGGACGCCGACCGCGCAGTCGCCGCCGCCGAGGCGGCCTTCCCCGCCTGGAGCCGCGTGCCGTGGGAGAAGCGGGCGCGCTATCTGTTCGAAGCGGCGCGGCTCATGCGCGAGCGCAAACACCAATTTTCCGCGCAGATGGTCTTCGAGGTCGGGAAGAACTGGGCCGAGGCCGACGGCGACACCGCCGAGGCGATCGACTTCCTCGAGTTCTACGCGCGCGAGGCGCTGCGCTACGGGAAAGGTGGGGATGTGACTCCGATCGCCGGCGAGAAGAACGAGCTGATGTACATCCCGCTCGGCGTCGGCGCCGTGATCCCGCCCTGGAACTTCCCGCTCGCGATTTTGTGTGGCATGACCGCGGCCGCCCTCGTGACCGGAAACACGGTGGTCCTGAAGACCGCGTCGGACTCCGCGGCGATCGCGAGCCGATTCGTGGCATTGATGCGCGAGGTCGGGATCCCGGCCGGCGTTCTCAACTATCTGACCGGCAGCGGCTCCACGATCGGCGACCGAATCGTGGCGAGCGCGAAAGTGCGATTCGTGGCATTCACCGGATCGAAAGAAGTGGGAATCGGAATCCACGAAAAGGCGGCGCGCGTGGTGCCGGGGCAGATCTGGCTCAAACGCACCATTCTCGAGATGGGTGGGAAGGACGCGATCGTGGTCGACAAGGACGCCGACCTCGACGCCGCCGCCAAGGGGGTCGCCGCGAGCGCCTTCGGCTACCAAGGGCAGAAATGCTCGGCCTGCTCGCGCGCGATCGTCGACGCGAAGGTCTACGACGCGTTCCTCCCCAAGCTCAAGAAAGAGGTGGAGGCGATCGACGTGGGCCCCGCCGCCGAGAACCACCGGATGGGGCCCGTCGTGAACGAGCGGGCGCGCAAGAAAATCCTCGAGTACATCGAGGCGGGAAAGAAGGAAAGCAAACTATTCCACGGCGGCGCGGCCGCGCCGGGGAAAGGTTGGTTCCTCGAGCCCACGGTCTTCGTCGACGTGCCGCCGAAGGGAAAGTTGGCGCAGGAGGAGATCTTCGGCCCGGTGCTCGCGGTGATCAAAGCCAAGGATTTCGACGACGCGCTCGCGATCGCCAACAATACGGAGTCTGGCCTCACGGGGCCGTCTACACCAAGGATGAGGCGAAGCTTGCGCGCGCGCGCGAGGAGTTCTTCGTTGGGAATCTCTACCTCAACCGGAAGTGCACCGGCGCGCTCGTGGGGGCCCACCCGTTCGGCGGGTTCAACATGAGCGGCACCGATTCGAAAGCGGGAGGGCGCGACTACCTCGCGCTCTTCCTCCAGGGCAAGGCCGTCTCGAGAAAGTTGGGTTGAGCGGCGTCGAGGGAGGCGCGCGATGCCCGAGACCAAACGAACGCCCGTCGTCGCGGCCCCGCCCCTGGAGAGCGGGCTCGCCGATCTCCTCGCGCGCCTCTCGAGCTCCGAGCGCGTATTGGTGGTGAGCGCCGAGCCGCGCGGCGAGATCCAGACCCACGGCCGAATCCCACAAATCGCCGCGGAGCGCGTGCGGCGGATCGCGGCATCGGCGCTCGGCGAGTCCGACGCGGCGATCCTTGGTGTTCCCGGACGCCCCGAGCGGGGCGGATTGTTGGGTTGGGTCCAGGGGGCGAAGGCGAAGGGGCGGTGGCGACCCGCGTGCGCGCGCCGCGGGCGACGCGTTCGCCCTATTCTTGGTGGAGCGCGACGAGCCGGCCGAGTCGGCGATCGAGCGGGCGCGGGTGGCGAGCACGGCCGCGGGGGCGCTCGCCCTCGAGCGGGCGCGGACGTCGTCGGGGCCGCTCGGCCGCCAGTTCGGACGCGCGCTCGCGACCCTCGACGCGCGCGGGATCCTGCGCGCCGCCGATCCGGCGCTCGAGGAGGTCGCGGGGCGCCCCACCTCCGCAATGTTGGGATCGGACTTCGCGCAATCCTCGATCGCCGCGCGCGCCCGCGCTTTCGCCGGCTCATCGAGCGGAGCAATACCAATCATCGGGTGAGCGAGGTCTTCCCGCTCGAGCGCGGCGACGGGACGGTGGCGCCGGTCTACCTCACCTCGCGCGCGCGGAGATCGACGGGCGCGAGGCATTTTTGTGTGATATCAGCGATCTGTCGGTCGACGAAGCGGCGCGCAAGATCGTGGGGCGGGTCGCCACCGCGATCTTCCCCGAGCCCGGCACCACGATCCGCGCCGACCGCCTCCTCAACGAGGCGGCGGAGATCCTGACCTGCGATTGCTGGCAATCGCCACCTCCGACGGCGAGGACGCGCCTCTGCGGATCGGGCTCGCGGCGGGGCCGGCGGTCCTCTACCTCGACGGCGTGGCGGCGGCCCCTCGCCGGCGCCGTGGGAGCGGGTCTTTTTGTTGGGAAGCCAGATCGAGATCCAGGATTTCGAGAGCGAGCCGTCGCCCGCCTCCGCGGTCCTGCGCGCGCTCGGAGCTCCGCTCGTTCGTTGGGCAGCCGCTCCGCGCGCCGAGCGGCGATCTGCTGGGGGTATTGTTTGCTTTGGCGGCCACGCCGCGCCCATTCCTTCCCCACGAAAAGGAGTCGCTGCGGATCCTGGCCGAGTTCCTCGCGACCGACCTCGACCGGCGGCGCGCCGAGAAGGGCTCGAGCGCCGGGCCGCCGAGCTCGCGGCGATGCTCGAGGCGGTGCGCGACATGAGCGTGCTCCGCGATCCCGACCGGATGCTCCGAAAGGTGGTATCGCTCGCGGTGGAGCTGGTCCCCGCGGCGCAGGGGGTGATCTTCGTCGAGCGCGACGGGGTGCTCGTCCCCGAGTCGTTCCAGGGGCCCTTCGACAACGATGCGCCGACCGGCGCCGCCGTCCCGGTGGGGAGCGGTTTGATTGGGAAAGTCTTCGAGGAGCGGCGCGGAATCATGGTGTCGTCGCGCGAGGAGTTCGAGGCGGGCTTCGAGTTCCCGCGCGAGCCCGACAACGAAGTGCGCGGCGCATTGTTTGGTTTGGCGACGCCTCGCGGCCCGTGGCGGTGCCGATGGTGGCGGGCGAGCGCACCTCGGCGTCCTGTGCGTCGGCGCCTTCGACACACCCCACGACCTCGAGACCAACGATCTGGCGCGCCTCGAGCGTTTCGCCAATCTCGCGGCGGCGGCGATCGTCCAATCCAAACTATACGACGCGATCCGGCTCCGCTCGGCGCTCGTCGACGCTTCGCGCGAAGGGGTCCTCTCGACCCGCGAGGACGGCACCCTCACATTCTGGAACGACGGCGCCGACGCCCTCTTCGGCTGGGGCGCGCCGCGCGCCGGAACCCAACTATCGGAATTGTTCCATCCGGGCGACGCGGCGGCGCTCGAGTCGGGAATCGCGGGGGCGCGCGCCACGGGGCACTGGCTCGGCGTCCTGCGAGGCCGGCGCCCCGACGCCACCTCCTTCGACGCATCGGTGGCAATCTCGCCGCTGCGCGATCCGCGCGCCGAGAACCGGGGCGAGGGGAGCGGTTGGGCGGTGATCATCTCGGATGTGACCGAGCGGCGCCGCCTCGAGGCCCACACGCTCCACGCGCAAACCCTCGACAGCCTCGGAAAGTTGGCAGCCGGCATCGCCCACGACTTCAACAATCTCCTCGGCAGTATTCTTGGGTTCACCTCGCTCCTGCGCGGGAAGCTCCCGCTCGATTCCCCATTCTTCGCCGACATCGATGGGATCGAGAGCGTGACCGACCAGGCCGCCGCGCTGGCGAAGCGATTGTTGGTGTTGGGGCGCTCCTCGCCCGGCGCCCACGCGGTGACCGATCTGAACGACGTGACGGCGAGCCTGGTCGACATCCTGCAGCGCGGGCTGGATCCCAACATTCACGTGGAGATGCATCTCGCCACGTGCGCCTGCCTCCTGGACGGCGACGAGACCGCGCTCCGCCAGGCGCTCCTGAATCTCGCCACCAATGCGCGCGACGCGCTCCCGCCGGCGGCAAGATCACCTTTGCCACGGAATGGATACGTGGGATCGACGGCGCCCGCCCGCGCGTCGCCGTCGTCGTGAGGGACAGCGGCATCGGCATGGAGCCCGAGGTGCTGCGCCGCCTCTACGAGCCGTTCTTCACAACGAAACCGCCGGGCAAGGGGACCGGCCTCGGCTGCGCGATCGTCTTCGCCACGGTGCGCGCGCACGGCGGCGTGATCGAGTGCCGCTCGGAACCCAACAAAGGGACCGAGTTCCGCCTCGTCTTCCCGGCGGCCGCGGGCAGTCCCCAACTATCCGAGTCGGCGCCGGCGCCGTCCGCGCCGCCGCGCGGCAGCGGCACCGTCCTCTACGTCGAGGACGACGAGACGCTCCGCCGAGTCACCACCGATCTGATCGCGGGGCTCGGCTACGACGTGATCCCCGTGCCCGGCGGGCGCGAGGCGATCGAGGTGGCGCGCGCGCGCCGCTCGTCGATCGATCTCGTGCTCATCGACATGACGATGCCAGGTATGTCGGGGGGCGAGGTCTTCCACACGCTGCGCGCGCTCGACCCTCGATGCGCGTGATCCTCACGAGCGGTTTCGCCGCGGGCGACACGGCGCGCGGGCTCCTCGCCAAAGGGGCGCTCGGATTGCTACTAAAACCGTATCGCGTCGGCGAGCTCGCGCGCGCCCTCGAGCGCGCCAAGAATACGCCGCGCGTCGCGGCGGCGCGCGAGATCGTCTGAGCGGGCGGCCGCATGCCGCTCGGGCCCAGCTGTTAGACTCCGCGGATGCGCCGACCCTCGCCCGATTCTTCGCCCTCGCTGCGCCGCTGCTATCGCTCGCGCTGATGGCCGCCTGCAGCGATGCCAACAAAAACGCGAATCCCAACGAATTCAAGGTGGCGCTCCTCTCCCCGGCCCCGTGAGCGACAATGGTTGGAACGCGAGCGCCTACGATGGATTGTTGAAGATCAAGAAAGACCTGGGGGCGGAGATCGCGCAGCAGGAGGTGAAGAATCCGACGGAGTTCGAGGAGGGATACCGGCGCAACGCCGAGCGGGGGCGAAGCTCATCTTCGGCCACGGCTTCGAGTTCGGCGAGTGGGCGCTCAAAGTTGGGAAAGAGTTCCCCGCGGTCGCTTTCGTGGTGAGCGCCGGCTCCCCACGGCCGTCGCCGACAACGTCGCGTCGATGGTCTGGCGGGTCGAGGACGCGGCCTATTTGTGCGGCCGGATCGCGGCCGGTGTCTCGAAGAGCGGGCGCGCCGGCTGCGTCGGCGGCAAGAACATCCCCCGTCCAGAGCGCTTTCGACGCGTTCGCCGCCGGAGCCAAGAGCGTCAATCCCAACTTTGAGGTCCGGACGGTCTACGTCGGCGATTGGCACAATATCGGCGCCGCCAAGGCCCAATCAATCGCGCTCGTCGAGGCCGGCTGCGACACCCTCTTCCACGACGCCGACGCGGCGGGGCTGGGCGTCCTCGAGGCGGCGACCGACAAGGGAATCTTTGCTTTCGGCTGCACTCAACGATCAGTCGCCGAGCGCGCCGAAGGCGGTGCTCGCGAGCGCCACGGTCGACGTGCCGGGCTCGTTCCTCGCGATCGCCAAGGAAGTGAAGGACGGGCGCTTCCACGGCCGGCGGATCGAGTGGTCGCGGAAAGATGGGTTCGTAAAGTTGGTGTGGAATCCGGCGCTGCGCGAGCGGGTCCCCGCCGAGGTCGTGAAATCGGTCGAGGAGCTCGATGCCAAGATTGCGAGCGGTGAGCTGAGAGTCCCCTACTCGGCCCCGTGAGTCCGGCGCCCCTCCTCCGCGCGTCGGGTCTCACCAAGTCCTACGACGGCGCCCCCGCCCTCTCGGGCGTTTCGTTGGGGATCGGGAGCGGGGAGATCGTTGGGGTCGTCGGCGAGAACGGCGCCGGGAAATCCACATTGGTGGGAATCCTCGGCGGCGCGCTCGAGCCCGACGCGGGGACGATCGAGTGGGAGGGGCGCCCCGTGCGCTTCCGCGGCCCGCGCGACGCCCGCGCCGCCGGGATCGGCGTCGTCCACCAGCACGATTCCCACATTTCGCGCTTCACGGTGGCCGAGAATCTCGGGATCGCGCGCGGGCTTCCCACCTTTCCGAATGGCCCGGAGCTCGCCGCGGCCGCGCGCGAGGCGGCCGCCCGCTTCGGCCTCGACCCGGGCGATCCCAACGAACCGGTGGAGCGCCTCTCGGTCGGCGCGCGCCAGCGCCTCGAGATCCTGAAGGCGCTCTGCCGCCCGACGAAGCTGCTGCTCCTCGACGAGCCCACGGCGGCGCTCGCCCCCGCCGAGGTCGACGAGCTGCTGGAGGTCGTGCGGCGTCTGCGCGACGCGGGCGTTTCGTTGGTATTGATCGACCACAAGCTCCACGAGGTGATGGAGGCGTGCGCGCGGGTGGTGGTGCTCCGGCGCGGAAAGGTGGTCTCCGAGCTCGAGACGGCGCGCTCGAGCGCGCGCGAGCTCGCCGCGGCGATGGTGGGGCATCCCATCGACGCGCCGCGCCGCCCCGCCCCGCCGCGCGGCGCCGCCGCGCTCACGATTTCCCAACTATCCACCGACCCCGAGCGCGGGAGCGTGGCGCTCCGCGGCGTCTCGCTCACCGTGGCCGCGGGCGAGATCGTTGGGATCGCGGGGGTCGACGGCAACGGCCAGCGCGAGCTCGTGGAGGCGATCGTTGGGCTTCGGAAACCGGCGGCGGGCTCGATCCGCGGCGGCCCGATCGGCGCCATCGCCCCCGACCGCCACGAGGAGGGGGCTCGTCCTCGACCTCTCGCTCGAGGAAAACTTGGTATTGGACTCGGCGGTGCTGCGCGAGGCGGCGCCGCGCGGGATCCTCGCGCCGGCCGCGCTCCGCGCGCGCGCCGCGGCCGCGATCGAGCGCTTCCGGATCGCGGCGCCGGGGCCCGCCGCGCCGGCGCGCGCCCTCTCGGGGGAAACCAACAAAGATCGTCGTCGCACGCGCCCTCGCCCGCCGCCCCGCGGTCCTCGTGGCCGCGAGCCCGACCCGCGGCCTCGACGTCGACGCCGCCGCCGCCGTCCGGGGCGATTTGTTGGGATTCGCCGAGGCCGGCGGCGCCGTTTTGTTGGTGTCGGCCGACCTCGACGAGATCGGGGAATTGTGCCATCGCGCGTATGTCCTCTCGCGCGGCGCGGCGACGGGCCCATTCCCAGTCCCCTTCGACGCGCCGACCCTCTCGGCCGTCGGCGTCGCGATGGCGGGAGGTCGCGCGTGAGCTGGCTACGCGGCGCGATCGCGGTCGCCCTGTCGATCGCGGCGGGGCTCCTTTGTGTGGTATTGGCGGGCGGCTCGGCTGGCGACGCCCTCCACGCGGTCCTCGTCGGCGCCGTGGGCGACCGCTCGGCGCTCGCCGACACCGTGAACCGCGCGACGCCCCTCTGTATCGTTGGGCTCGGCCTATCGTTGGCATTCCGCGCGGGGGCCCTCAACATCGGCGCCGAGGGGCAGATCCTGGGCGGGGCGTGCGCGGCCGCCGCCGCGGGGATCCATCTCCATGGCCTGCCCGCATTGTTGGCAATCCCCTGCGTCCTCGGGGCCGCGGCGCTCGGGGGCGCGCTCACCGCGGCCGCGGCGGCGGCGCTCCGTCGCTGGCGCGGGAGTCCCCGAGGTCCTCTCCACGATCCTCCTCAACTTCGTGATGGTGGAGCTGACCTCATGGCTCGTCCACGGGCCGCTCCAGGAGCGCAATGCCAGCTATCCGCAGAGCGACCCGATCGCCGAGTCCGCCCATTTGCCAAGAATCCTCCCGCCGACCTCCATGCACGCGGGGCGCTCGTGGCGCTGGGACTGGTGCCGCTCGTGTGGTGTTTCCTCTTCCGCACTGCGGCGGGGCTGCGGCTCCGCGCCGCCGGGGCCGGGCCCGCGGCCGCCCGCTTCGCCGGATTCCATCCCGCGACGGCGGCCGCGTGGGCGCTCGTCGCAAGCGGCGCCTTCGCCGGCCTCGCCGGCGGAGTGCAAGTCTCCGGGCTCACGGGGCGCCTCTACGCCGACCTCTCCGGCGGCGTCGGATATATGGCAATCGCCAGTGGCTCTGCTGGGGCGGCTCCACCCGGCGGGGATCGTCGTCGCGTCGCTCCTCTTCGGAGTTCTCGACGCGGGCGCCGCCGAAATGCAACGATCGGCCGGCGTGTCGGGGGCGCTGGCGCAGGTGGTGCAGGCGGTCACATTGTTGGGATTGCTCGCGGCGGATCGCCTCGCCCGCCGGGCTCCCGCGGGGGCGCGCGCCTGATGGAAGCGATCGAGCAGGTGCTGCGCCAATCGGTCGGCCAGGCGACGGCGATCGCGCTCGCGGCGCTCGGCGAGACGCTCGTCGAGTCGGCCGGGGTGCTCAATCTTTCGCTCGAGGGGACGATCCTCTCGGCCGCATTCGCCGGGGCGCTCGGCGCCGAGTGGAGCGGCTCGGCCGAGGTGGGGCTCTTGTGTGGGGTCGGCGCCGCGGTCGCCTTCTCGGCGCTCTTCGGATTGGTGGTGTTGTGGCTGCGCGCCGACGAGGTGATCGCCGGGACCGCGATGAATCTGCTGGCCGGCGGGACGACGGCGGTCTTCTGGCGCGCGGCCCACGGCCTCGGCGGCGCGCCGACCGCCGTTCCCCACTTTTCCACGATCCGCGTCCCGCTGCTGGCCGACATCCCAATCATCGGGCCGGCGCTCTTCGAACATCACCTATTCACTTTCGCGATCTACGCGGCCGCGCCCCTTGTGTGGGTTTGGCTCCGGCGGAGCGGGGCGGGGCTGCGGCTGCGCGCGTGCGGCGAGTCCCCCGCCGCCGCCTCGGCCATGGGGATCCCCGTGCGGCGGACCCGATTCTTGGCAATCCTAGCCTGCGGCGCGCTCGCGGGGCTGGCCGGCGTCTGCCTCTCGCTCGCGCAGACGAGCACCTTCGTCGACGGGATGTCGGCCGGGCGCGGATTCGTGGCAATCGCGTTGGTGATCTTCGGCGCGCACCACTCCGCTCGGCGCCGCAGCCGCGGCGCTTCTGTTCGGCGGCGCGCTCGCGCTCCAGTTCCGATTCCAAGCGGCCGGGTGGGACGTTCCGCCGGAATTGTTCCGTTCGTGGCCCTACGTCCTATCGTTGGTGTTCCTCGCCGGCTTCGCTGGGAAGCGGCGCGCCCCCGCGGCGCTCGGGCGGGATTGCCATAGCTGGGAATCTTCCGGATCATTGGGGTTGGATCGTGACAGCCACCGCGTCGGTCGAGCTCATCCCGAACGGCGCCGCCGCGCACGCGTGGCGCTCGACGAAGATCCCCTGCATGTAGAACGTCGTCCCGACGAGCTGCGGACGGTTGGGGATCGCGAAGCGGGCGGCCGCGTGGCCCGGTTGCGTCGGGCTCCCGTTCCACTCGTGGAGGAGCGGATAGCTCACCTGGCTCCCGTCGATTCCCACATAAATAGGAAACCCGAGCCCCAGTGGATCGGAGCCCGCGAAATCCGCGGACGTGCTCACGAGGAGGAGCCCGCGGGCGAGCGGCGCGACGGCGTCGGACGACACGTGGAAGATTCCATTGCCAATTTTGGGCTGCCGCGCGGGGCGCAGTCGGTGCGGACCGCGACACCCGGGCGAGCTCGCTCCGTATAGTTGTTCCGATCGGGAGGAGCGAGACCACGTCGACGGTGCTCGGGTCGGCGGGCTGGTTCCACTTCCGCACCGCCACCTCGGCGACGCCGTCGCCATCGGTGTCGCCCACGCACGCGGCCACGAAGCCATAGTTGCTGAGGCCCGGCTCGGTCAAACCCAACGAAGGGTACAGGAGGAGCGCGCCGTCGCCCGCGAAGAGCGGCACGGAGCCGTTGCTTCCGATCCCGTAGTCGGCGAGGCCGTCGAGGTCGGAATCGCCGACGCCAAAGACCGCGGAACCCAAATGTGAGTTCGCTTGCCCCCGCTCACACTCGCCATGCCGGCGCCCGTCGCGCCGGAGAAGATGTCGACCCGGCCAACGGCCAACGTTCCGTTATCGTTGCTATCGGGGCGCCGACGATCAGCTCGTCGTGGCCGTCGAGGTCGAGGTCGCCGGGGGTTCCGACCGAGAATCCGAAGTTCTCCACGTCCGCGTGCGGTGACGTGAGATGGAATGCCAAGTTTGCGCTTCCCAAGAATACGCGCGCGTATCCGGGGCCGGTTGATCCCGTGTGCGTCTTCTGGGGCGCGCCGACGATCAGGTCGGGGACGCCGTCGGCGTCGGCGTCTCCAGCGCTCGCGATCGAGAAGCCGAACTGGTCGCCGACGGTGAGCCCCACCTGCTCGTGGAGCAGGAGCCCCGTTTTCCTGAGTAGATTCGAACCAGGCCGGCCGATGGCGCGCCGGCACCCGTCGGGTCCACGAGCCCGACCGCGAAGTCGGGGACGCCGTCGCCGTCCACGTCGCCGGTCCCGCACACTGACCACCCAAGGCCGTCGTAGGGGGTGGTCGAGTCCAGTTGGAAGAGGGTCGTGCCGTCGAGGCCCGAGACGACGCGCGCGCGGCCGAGGCCCGCGTTGTAGAAGCCCGAGCCGAGGATCACGTCGGCGTGGCCGTCGCCATTCAAGTCTCCCACGCTCGCGACGATCATGGGTTGGGGATCCAAATCGTCGAAGACCAAATGCCACAAAAGATCACCCGTGGCTCCGTTGTAAACGTTTGCATAGGATGCAGGACGGTGAAGACGCCGTCGGATCCCACGAATATGTCGGCGTATCCGTCGGCGTTCACGTCGCCCGCGGCCGCGAGCGAGACGCCGAAGCCCTCGACGAACGTGCCGGACCACGAATGTTTCAATTGCTGCGCGGATGCGACGGGCGCGACGGCGAGCGCAAGTGTTCCAAACGACAAAAGAATCGGAACCGAGTCATGGGAGCCTCCAACAACAAAACGAATCCACGGCGCGCGGCTCGCGGCGGATCGAAGGAGCGCCCCCGCTCGCAATGGCCATGCCGCTCCCCGCGGGGCTTCGCGCACCCTAGCCCGCCTCAACTGTGGCAATCCGATACAGCCCGGCGCGTTCTACCGGACCGGCACGACCAGAATGGTCTCGATCGCGTGCGCGCCGCAGTCGAGGCGCACGGTGTCGCCCGCCACGGTGAGGGGCTTCGGTCCTCCTCCATGAGGTTCACGAGCGAGGCCTTCGCGATGGGGAATCCGAATCGGAGCGCCACCTTGGTGTTCTGCGTGCCGGCCCACTCGTAGAGGCGGACGGCGAGCGCGTCCTCCCGCTCCGCCCCCTTCACGACGGTGACGATGACATTGGGGCGTCGCAGGCGAGGAACGATTTCGCCGCCGGGAGCTTTTGTTGGGAAAGGGGCGTGGCCGCCGTGAGGCCGGGATACTTGCGTTCCGCGCGCGCAACCCCCGCGGGCGGATCGGGGCGCCGCCGGCCCCCGGCCTTCCTTGGGCTCCGACGCCGAGCGCCGCGAACGACGCGTAGGCCGTGCCACCCCAACGTTCGCCGAATCCCACATTTCCGAGCTCGGAGGCGGGCACCTCGGCCGGGGCGATCCGCTCGACCAGCAGCGGATGGTTGAAGGCGTACGACGCCTTCACCGTCCCGCCGTCGCGCCAATCCCTTTGTGTGGGAATAGGGCATAGGTGAAATCGTGGTGTCCGCGGTCGGCGATCGGGTCGGGGGAGGTCGGCGCTCGGAAGCAAGTGAGGCGCAGGACGTTCCCGAGCGCGTCGTAGCCATACTTGGCTTCGTTGAGGAGCGAGACGCCGAAGTCGTTCTCGGTCATGTCGGCCCACTTCTGCGCGGGGACCTCGTAGCGCGCCTTCTCCCACGGGGTCTCGCGCTTGGTGGAGCGCTCGAGCGCGGCGTAGGGGACCTCATAGGTGGCTTTCGGCGGATTCACGCTGAGGGGAAACGCAACTTTCGCGCAGATGTGATCTTCCCACCAATCGGCGGCGAGGCGCATCTCGACCCAGGGGAGCCCCTCGTAGACGGAGATCTCCTGCGTGAAGAACGACGACGGGAAATCCTCCGTGGGCTTGCGGCGCGCCTTCGTGTCGCCGAGGAAGGTCTTCTCGACGCGAATCGTGGTCTTCACGGGGCCCCGCTCGGTGATCTTGGCGGTCGTGGCGGCGTCGAGCTTCCACTCCTTGCCCGTGAAACCCAATTCCCAAGCATCGTAGACCTTGGGCTTGTCCTCGAGGAGCTGGAGCTCGTTGCCGGGGCGGCCAGCGCCTCGCGCCCCGTGGGCTTGTGGAGGACCGACACCACATTTCCCGTGGCGGGATCCACGGCCACCGATAGTTGGTCATTCTCGATCCGCAGGCGCGCGTCGGGGAGGCGCCGTTTGCCTCGGCGGCGATCCCGGTGCGCGACTTCGCCGCGGCTCCCGCCGCCGCCGGCTCCACGACGTAGAGGCGGTAGCCCATGGCGGGACCTGCTTCGCCACGAAGAGGAGCGCCGCGCGGCCGGCGTCGTCGACCGTCGTTTGGCAAGGAACCCGCTCGCGGGTCGCCACGTCCTCGACCGTATAGTTGGCTTTTGCGGAGAGCTCGGCGGGGAGCTCCCAAGCGGCCACGTCGTCGCGATCCCAAGAAAGCGTGTTGAAGACGATGATGGGGTCGCGGCCGCGCGCGCCTGGACCGCCTCGCGCGCCGCCACCGACGCGTGGGAGGCGACGGTGCGGAGCGACTCGTCGACCACGCCGTCGGTCAATGCAAACATCTTCGCGTAGTCCTCGGCCGAGTCGCGGTAGACCGGCGTGATCGAGGAGCCGGGGAGGATGTCAGTGCATCTGGTTGAAGAGCAGATAGTCCCACGCGGTCTCGAGCTCGGCGGCGGGGTAGCGCGCCGATCCCAACAATCCCGCGACCGATGCCAACTTTTCAGCGGTCGTGAGCCCCACCTCACCCTTGCGATTCGCGCGCTTGTTGGCCGCTTGGGTGGTGTAGGTGCCGCGGTGGTACTCGAGGTAGAGCTCGTCGTTCCAGACGGGGAGCTTCTCGCGCGCATCGTTGGGAATCGACTCGAAGTAGTCGATCGCCGTCGATTTCTTGATCTTGGGGAAGAACTCCATCTTCTCGAGGCGCCCCTCGCGCTCGAGCATCTCGCGCGTGGGGCCGCCGCCGTGGTTCCCCACGCCGTAGACCATCATGATCTCCTTGTAGCCGGTCTGCTTCTCGACCTCCTTCAGGTACTCCACCATCGGCGCGGGCTCGAGATCGTTGGTATAGCCGCCGAGCGGGAGAAAGGTCAGGACCCGCGAGCCGTCGGGCGATTCCCACCAAAAGAGATTGTGGGGAAATTTGTTGGTATCGTTCCAGGAGATCTTCGCCGTGACGAAGTAATCCATCCCCGACTCTTCAGGATCTGCGGAAGATTGACGTTGTATCCGAACGAGTCGGGGCACCAGCCGATCTTGGCCCGCTTGCCGAACTTCTCCTCGAAGTATCGTTGGCCATGGACGATCTGGCGCACGTGGCTCTCGGCGTCGGGGAGATTGTAATCGAGCTCGACCGCGGTGCCGCCGACGATCTCCCAGCGCCCCTCCTTCACTGCCTTTTGGATCGCGGCGAAGAGCTCCGGGTAGCGCTCCTCCATCCAGCGGTAGGCGTGCGACTGGCTCATGGAGAAGCGGAAATCGTCGTACTCCTTCGTGAAGTTCACCGCGCTCTGGAACGTTTCCTTGGTGACCTGCACCGTCTCGCGCCAGCGCCAGAGCCACGCGAGGTCGATGTGGGAATATCCCACACATCGGATGCTGTAGTCCTTGGTGAGGGCGGCGAGCCCCGCGAGAACGGAGCGCGCGTTGCCGAGCGATCCCAATAATCCGGCGCGGTCGCCCCGGTCGGCGGCGGCGAAGTCGATCGCGGCCGCGGAGTGCTCGACGATCGAACGCCAACGATCTTCCCCGCGGCCGATCCCGTCGGCGAGCTTCTTCGCGACCGAGAGCGCCTCGCCATAGACGGAGACCGCGAACTCCACATCCGAGAGCGCCGCGAAGCTCAGGCGGGCGTGGAGGAGGGAGCCGGGGCCGCCGCGGTTGCGCGCGCGGATCGCCACCAAAAACTTTTCCCCACCTTTCGCCTTCTCGGTCAGGACGGCGCGCCCCTCATCCCACGAAAACTTGCCTTTCGGCTGGCCGTCGACCCAGATCTCGCCGTAGTCGTCGACGCCGACCTCGATCGAGACCGGCGAGCCCTCGACCGGGAAGCCCGAGACTTTCGTTGGGATTTCGATCTCCTTGCGATACCAACCTTCCGTGTTCTCCCCTTCCATTGGTGACCCGGCTCGGCCCTTTGCCAATCATGTGTGTCGAGGGTTTTGGCACCGCCGTTGGCGTTCTCGCCGTGCTTCCAGGCCCAATCGCGAAGCTCCACTTTTCCGACGCGCCGGAGCCGCTCGAGCGCGTCTTCGACGGTGTTCGATCGGGACGGGATGCGGGCGATGGCATAGGCCGAGAGGCCAAGCACACCCGCCGCGAAGAGGAGAAGGCGCGGGGATATGGTTTTGCATGGGGTGTAGGATTCTAGGGCCGTGCGCCCGTTTTTGTTGGCATGCCTCCCGCTCGCGCTGCTCGCGCCCCCGCGACCGCATCTCAACACGATTTCCTACCCGGTCTTCACCGTGTACGAGCGGTCGGTGCAGGCCGACGTGCGCGTGAAGCTCGCCTACTTCACCGACCTCGTGGACTTCGGGCGCCCCGGGGGCCCACGGTCCCGGTGCCGCCGCCGATCACCGAGGCGCTCGTGCGCGAGCGCCAGCCGAGACTGGTCGCGATGGTGGAGAGCGCGATCTTCGTCGAGGCGAACGGAGTCCCCTCACGCCGCGCTTCGAGGATCTGGCGCTCACCCGCGCCAAGTCCGATTCGGCCAATCCCAACGAAGCGCCGCTCGACGACGGGCGCTTTCGCTTTCGTTTCGATTCGGCGACCGACATCACGAGCGTGCGGATCCGCTACGAGCTCTTCGCCGCGCACGATCCCACCCATCGGGGATTGCCAAGATTCGGAGCGGGATCTCGGAGCGGCCGTTCGTCTTCCGGCGCGGCGAGGTGTTCGAGTCGACGGTCGACGACCTGAGGCGCGGCGGCGCCATCCGCGCGGCGACGTCGTTCTTTTTGTTGGGGATGGAGCACATCTTCTCGGGCCGCGACCACCTCCTCTTCCTGACCGGCCTATTGTTGGTGTCGACGAGCCTCCGCTCGCTCTTCCTCGTGGTGACCGGCTTCACGACTCGCCCACTCGACGACGCTCGTGGCGGCGTCGCTGCGGTGGGTCACCCTGCCGCCGGAGATCGTGGAGCCGGCGATCGCCGCGTCGGTCGTTTATGTGGGAATCGAGAACGTGGTCCGCGGCGGCGAGGCGAAGCGGCGCTGGATCCTCGCCTCGGCGTTCGGCCTCGTGCACGGCCTCGGCTTCGCCGGCTTCGTGAACGAGGTGGAGCTCCCACCGGGCGCCACCGCCCTTTGCTTGGGATCCTTCAATGTCGGCGTCGAGGTGGGGCAGGCGACCGTCGTTTGCTTGCTGTTCCCGATCCTGTCGTGGATGCGCGAGCGCTACCCGGAGAGCTTCCCACGATTCGTGAAAGTCGGATCGTTGGGAATCGCCGGCGCGGGGATGTGTTGGCTCGTGGCGAGGCTGGGGTGGGTCTAGCGACCTGCTAGTCCTTTCTTCACCGACGCCACAATCTGATCGAACAGCGTGCGCCAGCCCTTTCGTTCACGCTGTCATGGGCGCGCGTGAACAAGACCAAGCATCGGTCCGATCCCAACGATCGCGCGGCGGCGAGGCTGTAGAGGCGCTCGTCGGCGGGCGTATCGGCGCGCGGATTGAACTCGCCCACCGCCATCTCGTCGGTCGATGCAATCGTCTGCGGGTCGATCGTCCCCATCCCCGACCTCTCGAGCCCCTTGAGCGCATCGACCGGCTTCACGCCACCGGCGATGACCCAGGCCGAGAGATTCAAGCCGTATTCGGCGCTCCAAACAGACTGGGAATCCCCAGCTTTCTTCTCACCCCACCCGCGCGGCGCTCCGACGCTCCAGCCCGGGGCGCCGATTGCGTCGAGCGAGCGCGGGTCGAGCGGCCAGTTCCCGAGCCGCGCCGACGGGCTCGAGTCGCCGAAAATTGGGATCGATCCGGGCGAAGCAAAGAATAGCCCCTTCACCACGCACGCGCCGAAGCTCAGCGGCACCGACAACAGTAAGAATCCGGCGAGGATCGCCATCCACGGCGGCGCCGCCGATTCCGCCGCCGAGCGGCGCGGCCGCGGCACGAGGACCCAACCCAAGCCAAAGCCCGCCGCGAGCCCCCGAGGTGCGCGGCGATCGAGATCCCCGGCACGAGGAAGGTAAACAATACGTTGTAGAGGACCCACTGGCCGAACTGCCCGCGCACCGCCTTGCCGAAAGTGCCGCCGCGCCGTTTGCCGTAGGCGAAGCCGGCTCCCAACAATCCGAAGATGGCGCCGCTCGCCCCCGCCGCCGCCTGATTCGCCGCCACGATCACCAATGATCCGCCGATGGCCGATCCCATGTAAACGAGGATGAAGCGGATCGGGCCGTAGAACTCCTCGAGCGTGCGGCCGAGCGAGTTGAGCGCCGTCATGTTGAACGCGATGTGAATGAGCCCCAAGTGCAGGAACGCGGCGGTCACGACTCGCCACCATTCGTGCTCCACGCGGATCGAGTGCGGATCCACGGCGCCGAGGAAATCCAAGACGCGGCTGCTCGGCCCGAGCATCGAGAAGAATCCGCCGCCGCTCGCAAACAGCTCGGGCCCCGAGAGCGCGAGCGATGCCAAGTAAACGAGGACGTTCATCGCCAACAAAAGCTGCGTCACGCTCCGCCCGCGCAGCCACCCGCGGATCGATTGGCTCACCCCCGAGCCGAGGCGCGACGCGCCGCAATAGGGGCAGCGCGGATCGGAGAGCGCGATGAGCCGCCCGCACTCGTCGCAGACGACGGCGCGCCCTCCGGCGTCTTCATCGGTCACGTTCGCGCGCGCCCCTTCCCCAACGATCGGCCCATGCCAACTATAGGAAGGTCGTCTTGAACGAGTTGCTGATCTGGACGAGCGTGTTCGCCTTCGAGCAGGCGCCGACCCAGTAGAGCGTGAGCCCCTGGAGGAGCGGCTCGTTCGGGAGCGGGAGCGGGAGCGAATACTTTCCCGTGCCGTCGAGCTGGGCCGTCCAGAAGACGCCGAGCGACGCGAGACCCACGCCGACCACGCCGTAGCCGTCGAGCGAGGTGGGGCCGCCGTCGAGCGATGCCAACAGCTGGAAGTAGGCCCCGGGCGTCCCCGCGAAGTCGATCTGGAAGAGCGTGCCGATCGGCGGCGTGTTCGTATTCGTGGTGATGTTGAGGTTCAGGACCGGCGTGGTCTCGAGCGCGTAGACCTGGACGTCGTCGACGTTCCAGCCGCCGTACTCGATCCCGAAGTCGCTCTTCAATCGCCAACGATATTTCACCGACGACTGAAAATCGGCCGCCGGCGTGGCGATGTCCTGGAGCACCCACGAGGTGTCGAGGAGATCGCCATTCGTGGGATTCGTCCAGAAGGTGGCGCCGTTCATTTGGAGCGTCGCCTTGTCGTTCTGGCCGGTCTCGACCGTGAGCCAGCGGCGGAAGCGGAGGTGGATCCCGCTGTGCGACCCGGCATTGATGACCGGCGTCTCGAGATAGTTCTCCTCGCCGTAGTCGTAGAGGCCGTCGTCGGCCGCGGATAGTTGGAGATCGTTCCCGAAGCAATTGTTGCCCGAGAACGCCGCCACCGGATCGTAGGCATTGGACGCGGCGGTCTGCGGCTTGCCCATTTGCCAATCATCGTTGGTGGAGACCTTCGTGTGGGTGAAGCCCGCGGCGCTGCTCTCGAAATCCGTCGAGAGGAGGATCGTCTTCTTGCCGACCGCGAATCGGAAGGCGTCGTCTCCCTTCGGGAAGATCTGTGTGTTTCCGAACTGGTCGACGACGCGGATCGTGTAGCTCACGAGGTTGGGCCCGACCTGCGCCGGGATCGATCCCAACCACTGATTGGCCGCGGCTCCCGTGGCGGCCATCGGCACGCTCTGCGTGGGGCCGCCGGAAACGTTGTAATCGATCGTGGCGCCCGTGAGGATCGAGGGGGCCGTCGCCGTGATCGCCGCATAGATGGGATAGGGCTGCGACTGGTTGAAGGTGTCGGGGTGCCCCTGGTGCGCGACGTTCAACAGCTTCAGCTGCGGCGGCGTGAACCCTTGAAGATCGCCGCGTTCGCGATGTCCAAATAGTGGGAGTGCCGTTCGCCAAGTTTCCGTCGTCGTCGTCGAGGAGGAATACCTCCGTCACGGCGTCGAGGATGCCGAAGTTGTTCGCGGGGAGCGTGCCCATCACGATCTTCTCCGCCTGCGCGACCCCGCCGTGGATCCCAACGAAACCTTGAGCGCTTTGTAAAGCTGCCAAGCGAATCCCATGTATGTCTCGCCGACGCAGTGGGGCTCGCCGCCGCACGACGACGCGGGCCACTTCGTGTTGTTCTCGCCGGTGCGCACATAGGTGCCCGGGCCGAAGAAATCCTGGCCGCAGATCGGCTGGCCGGTCTTGTACAGAGCGTGGATGTCGCCGAGCGCTTCGGAGAGCGAGCCCGACACGATCCCGCCGTAGTAGTCGTCGGTGCCGTGGCCGACCTGTGGTAAATGACCGTCGAGAAGGCGGTGTTCACACAATCCCCGCCCGCGTTGTAGAAGTTGATCGTGTGGCCTCCCCTTCATAGTAAGCATTGCAGATGCTGGTGAGGTTCACAATCACACCCTGGCTCGCGTAGCCCGTATAGGTGGGAAAGAGCCCCTTCACATAATTGCGTATCTGCATGAACTGGTAGGCGCCGGTCGTCTGCGCGGTGCCGAACTCGTCGGGCGTTTGGTTGAACACGAAGTCGGCCAGCACCACGCCGCCCGCCGGCGTCGCGCTGCCGATCGATTCCTCGAGGTTCGCCCCTGATAGTTGGCGACGCTGTAGTAGGGCCCCGTGAGATCGACCTTGATCGAGCCGTTGAGGCTCTGGTTCGCCGTTAGGTGGTAATTGCCGTTGTCATCGGTGATCGCCGTGCCGACGCCGGCGACCGTGACCGTGGCCCCGGGATCGGAGTCTGGATCGGCGCGTCGAGGCCGCTCAGCCCCTTGTTCAAGAATCCCGAGACGTTGCCTTGCACGTCGATCGAGTCGTGGACGAGGTTCTCGACCTCGAGGATGGCGCCGGTTCTCCGCGTCGACGAAGACCCGCTCGGCGATGTGGCGCGAGGGCTGCCGCACCATCACGACGTAGGCGTAGCGCGGCGAGGTCTTCCCAAGTTTGGGATTGGGATGGATGACGAGGTCGGTCGCGAGGACCGAGTCGTTCGCGAGGAGGGTCTTCCCCGCCATCACCAACTTTTGCGCCTCTTCGGCCGGGATCATCGCCGGGCGCGCGAAGCCTGCGGGGAGCGGGACCGCCGTCGAGGAGAGCGCCGCGATCCGCCCCGCCTCGTGGATCTGGATCTGGACGCGCCCATGCCACACTTCGACGCCGCCGACCACCTGCCTCCACGACACCAAGTAAAGGGGGCCCGAGCGCTCCTCGGAGTCGAGGACCAGGTCCGCGACCGGGACTTGCCACAAATCCACGTGCGCGGCGAGCGCGGTCGAAGCCGCGGCGCGCGCGGCGGCCGCGGAGCGCACGGGGCCCGGGAGCGCGATCCCGCTCCCGACGATCAGCGTGGGGAGGCCGCTCTCCTCATCGAAGCGAGCGGCCCAAGCCCCCGGCTCCCCGCGAGGAATGATTGGTATCCGCGGTGATCGGCGGCGAGCTGGGCCTGGCGGGCCGGATTGTCGGCGTGCTCCGCGCGCCGCGCCCCCGCCGTTTGTTGGGAAAGCACCAGGGCGGGGAAAACACCAACGAAAACGAACGCAGACGCGAATCGGAGCATCGGCCGGACTCCGTGAGGGCGAGGCGGAACTGGAAGCGGCCAGTATAGAGCGACGGGTACCGATGCCGGTACCCGTCCTCTGTCCACTTACGTTGTGGGGCTTCTCATTGGCCCAGGCTTCTCATTGAAACGTCGTCATCACAGTGTTGCTGATCTGCGGGAGCGCGCCCGGGGCGATCGCGTACGACACCCACCAAATCTTCAGACCCTGGAGCACGGGAGCGAATGGGACCGGAATCGGCAACACGAAGTTGCCGGCGCCGTCGAGCTGACCGCTCAGGACCGGCGTGAGCGTGCCCGCGTCGACGGGGACCACACCGTAGCCATCCGCCGACACCGGCCCCGGTCCGCCCGACAGGAGGAACTCGAAGAATGCGTTCGGGGTCCCCGAGAAGGTGAAGGTCAGCGTCTGCCCCGTGGGGGCGTGGTCGAGCTCACGCCCAGGTTCAGCGTGAGCACCGGCGTCGACTCGAGCGCGTAGACCTCGATGTCGTCGATGTTCCAGCCGCCGAGGTTCGTGCCAAAGTTGGTCTTCACGCGCCAGCGCGTCTTGAACGATGCCACATTATCGCCCGACGGCGCGGCGATGTCCTGCGACATCCACGCCTTGTCGATGAACTGCCCAACTGTGGGATTCGCGAAGATCTGGGTTCCGTTCACCGCGATCGTCGCCTGGTCGCTCGACCCCTTGTCGACCGTGAGCCAACGCTGGAAGCGCAAGCGCACTCCCGTGTGTCCGCTCGCGTTGATCGAGGGCGAGTCGACCCAGTTCTCCGAGTTCGACGGATAGAGGCCGTTGCCGCCGGTTAGTTGGAGATCGTTCCCCCAAACATTGTTGCCGGAGAAGGCCGCGGTCGGATCGTAGCTGTTGGTTCCGGCGGTCTGCGGCGTTCCGAGTTGCCAATCATCGGTGCCCGAGATCGCGCCGTGGGTCCAGCCCGCGGCCCCCGACTCCAGGTCGTCGAAGAGGAGCGTCGTCTTGCGTCCCACCGCGAAACGGAACGCGTCTCCCGTCGTGGCGGGCAACGTCACCGAGTTGAACGCGGTGTCGGTCGCCGTGATCGAGTAGGAGATCACCACCGGTCCGACCTGCGCGGGGACCGATCCCACATATTCATCGGCGACGCCCGTCGGCGTCATCGGCACGCTGCCGGACGCGCCGCCCTCGATCGAATAGTTGACGACCATCGTCGAGAGCACGTTCGGCGCGTCGGGGACGATCGTCGCGTAGATCAAATAGGGCTGCGTCTGGTTACATGTGTCGGGATAGCGCTGATTGGTGATATGGATCGGGATGAAGGTCGGCGTCGGCAGCCCCTTCATCACGGCCGCGGCCACGAGATCGGCGAAATGTGGGGTTCCATTGGTGAGGTCGCCGTCGTTGTCGTCGTTCAGGAAGACCTGCGTCGTCGCGTTCAGAGTGCCGTTCGGATTCGCCGGCATGATGCCAATGAAATCGGTCTCCGCGACCGCGATGCCGGCCGGGGTGCCGAGCGAGGCGATCAGCTTCTTCCGACCCTGCCACGAGAATCCCATGAATACCTCGCCGACGCAGTGCGGATCGTTGCCGCAGTTCGACCCGGGCCACACCGTGTTGTTCTCGCCCGTGCGCAGGAAGCTCCCGGTCTGGAAGTCCTGGCCGATGATGGGGCTATCGCAGATATACATGGCGAACATGTCGCTCGTCCCCTCGGAGAGCGAGCTCGACAGGATCCCGCCGTAGTAGTCGTCGGTGCCGTGCGAGTATTCGTGGTAAAGGACGTTGCCGTAGCAGGTATTGTTGCATCCGCCGCCGGTCGCGAAGAAGTGGATCGACTTCGTCGCCGGGTCGTAGAAGGCGTTGCAAGTCGAGGTCTCGTTCACGCTCACCTGCTGCGGCGTGAATCCCAAGTATCCGGGGAAGTGCGCCTCGGTGTAGCCGCGCACGAGCATCAGGTGGTAAGCGGCGTTGGTCTGCGCGGTGCCGAACTGATCGGAGGGATTGTTGAAGAACAGATCCGCGGTCTCGACTCCCGGCGTGTGGGAATTGGTGGGAACGTTGAGGCTGAGGAGCGTGCCCTGCGCCGTGGCCACGTTGTAGTCGGGGCCGTTCATCCCCGCGCTCACGTTGAAGGGGCCGCTGAGGCCCGTCGTGATGAGATAGTTGCCATTGGCGTCGGTCACCGTGGTGCCCACGCCGGCGACGTTGACCGTGACCCCGGGGATCGGCACCTGCACCGGCGCCGCGATCGCCAGATTGGCCGTGATCACCATTCCGGTGACCTGGCCCTTCACATCGGTCACCTCATAGCGATCGGGCTTCACCTCGAGGATCTCCTTGAGATTGCCGTCGACGTACACGCGCTCGAAAACCTTGCGCGACGGCTGGCGCACGTCGACCACGAACGCGAGGCGCGGCTCCATCGAGCCCCCATCGCCTTCGGGAACACCACGAAATCGACGACGTCGACCGTGTCACCGGCCAGCAGCGTCTTCCCCTCGCGCACCACGGCGAGGGCGTCGTCGGCCGTGAGCTTGGGGTGCGGGCGAAGCCCTTGGGGATCTCGACGCCGCCGGCGGTCATCGCCGCGACGCGCCCCACCTCGTGGACCTGGATCTGGACCCGCGCGCGATACACCTCGAGGCCGCTGAAGGTCTGATCCCAAGTAAAGATGTAGAGGTGTCCGGTCTTCTCGGCGCTTGCCAACTTTAGATCGGCGAGCGGCGCGCCCACAGCGCGGGATAGGTGTTCAGGATCTGCTCGGCGCGGGCCTGCGCATCGGCCATCGTGGCGATCGGGCCGGTGCCGACCGGTAGGCCGCTGCCATAGATGAGGTCGGGGAAACCGGCCGGTTCATCGAATCGCGCGGCCCATGTGCCCCCGCCTTGCGGAGGAACGATTGGTACCCGGCATGTTTGCCCGCGAGCGACGCTTGGACGGACGCGTGCTCCAGCGGATCGGTCCGCCTGGGTCCGGGGGTCGATTGGGCGTTTGCTAGTGTGGCGAAGAGGAGAGTGGTAAGGGCGGCGGCGGCTCTGTGCATGATCCGGATGGTGATCGAAGAAACGGGCGGAAACGGGGGCGCGCGGAGAACTTACCACGACCCGTTTGGGTTCGCTCTCGTATCGACGGGACCCCGCCACCCTCGCATGCGTGGGCTCGCGCCGCGCCGCGCGCCCATCTATCCTGCGCCTCCCCGCCTCACGGAGGTTCTCGAATGTCCCGTCCGGACCTTTCCCAACAAAAGCCTTCGCCCCTCTCGCGGCGGCGCTTCCTCCAGAACCTCGGGGCCGCCGCGGCCGTCGGCGCCGCGGGGAAGATCGCCGAGGCAGCTCCCGCCGATACCAATCTGGCCGATGCCAATATTCCGGCGCTTCCGCAGGGGAAGCCCCCGAAGAGCTTCGGGCCGGGGGCGGTGCCGATCGAGCTCAAGATCAATGGCCAAGTCCGGAAAGCCACTGTGGAGCCGCGGGTCACGCTGCTCGACACCCTGCGCGATCGCCTCGACCTGACCGGCGCCAAGAAAGTTTGCGATCGCGGCACGTGCGGCGCCTGCACCGTGATCATGAACGGCCAAACGCACTATTCCTGCATGCTGCTGGCGGTCGAGTGCGCGGGGGCCGAGATCGAGACGATCGAAGGGCTCGCCGCCGAGGGGGCCGCCTCGCCGGTCTCGAAGGCCTTCGCCGAGTGCGACGCCCTCCAGTGCGGCTTCTGCACCCCCGGATTCGTGATGACGATCACCCACCACTTGCGCAACGAGAAGAACCCAACTTTGGAAACCGTGCGCCAGGCCTGCCGCGGCAACCTCTGCCGCTGCGGAACCTACAACCGCGTCTTCGAGGCGGCGTTGCTGGCGGCCACCGGCGGCGCAGGCCTCCCGGGCGGCAAGAAGGAGGGGAAGTAAGATGGCAAGAATCCCCAAACCCAAGAATACGGCGGCGCGTCCCCTTCCCAAGCGCTTCCGAAGCGCCGCGTCGGCCTCGCCCGATCGCGACGAGACGATGAAATATGGCTTCGCAGGCAACACGGTCCAAGCCAAAGTCAAAGTGGCCGACGGCGCGGGGCGCCCCTGGGATCTGGATACCAAGTTTCAATTGGTGGGAACCAAGATCCAGCGTTTCGATGGGATCGCCAAAGCCACGGGTCGCGCCAAGTACGCGTATGACATGAATCTCCCGGGGCTGCTCCACGCGCGGATCCTCTGCGCGCCGATCGCCGCCGGCACGCTGACCGAGCTCGAGATCTCCCCGCTCGACGAGATGAAGAGCGTCAAGGGAACTCACCAATTCAAGAAAGTCGGCGACCGGATCCTGTTCGCCGGCCAGAGCGTCATCGCCGTGGCGGCCGAGACCCCCGAGGCGGCCGAGGATGGCATCCGCGCGATCGTTGCCACTTATGAGAGCGCCCCCCACGTCGTCACGATCGAGGACGCGATGAAGGAGGGTGCGCCGCAGGTCCTCCAGAACCGCCCGAATGTTGGTGAAGGGCAGGCCTCCGGCGTGAAGGAGGAGGAGATCGACGCGACCCTCAAGGAAGCGGCGGCGACCGTGGATGCCACCTATCGCACGCAGGTCCAAACCCACTCGGCGCTCGAGACCCATGGCGGCGTCGCCTGGTTCCAGAAGGACGCGAGCGGCGAGGAGAAGCTCACCGTGTGGGCGTCGACCCAGGGGACCTTCAGCGTGCTCGGCGACCTACGCCAACGCTTCAATCTCAAGTCTTCGCAGGTGGAGGTCATCTGTGAGTACATGGGGGGCGGCTTTGGCGCGAAGTTCGGCGCCGACGAGGCGATCGTGGCCGCGGCCGAGCTCTCCAAGAAAACCGGCCTCCCCGTGAAGTGCATGCGCACGCGCAAGGAGGAGCACCTCGCCACCGGCAATCGCCCCAACTCGATCCAGCACGTGAAGGCGGGCGCCTCGAAAGATGGGAAGCTCCTTTGTTGGCAAGTCGACATCCTCGGCACCGGCGGGTCGACCCGCGCGCCGGCGCGCGAAACCCAATGATCTACAAGACCGGCAAGCAGCGCCGCAGCGACCGCGGCGTCCTCACCAATGCCGGCTGGCAGACCGCTATGCGCGCGCCGGGGCATCCCCAAGGAAGCTACGCGGTCGAGCAGGTGATGGACGAGCTGGCGGAAAAGTTGGGAATGGATCCCATCGAGTTCCGGCTCAAGAATGACAGCTATCCGATGCGCCCCGCACAGTACGACCTCGCCAAGGGGCTGATCGGCTGGGAGCGGCGGAATCCGAAAGGTGGGGAAGGCCCGCTCGCCGGGAAGGGCCCCGTGAAACGCGGCCTCGGCATCGGCGCCTCCACCTGGGGAACAACGGCGGCCCGGGCGCCGCCGTGAAAGTGGTGATCGGCAACGACGGGAGCGTGGAAGTCCGCAACGGCGCGCAGGACATCGGCACCGGCACCCGGACTTTACTTGGGATCTGCGCCGCCGAGGAGCTCGGCTGCCCGATCGAGCGGGTGCGGGTCCGCCTCGGACATACCAACGATCCGGCCGGCCCCGGAAGCGGCGGCTCCGCCACAGCCCCGACGCTCGCCGCCGCCGCGAAGGACGCGGGCTTCGCCGCAAAGGTGGCATTCCTCGAGAAGATCGCCGACAAGCTCGGGGTTGCCGCGACCGAGCTCGACGTCGCGGCCGGCAAGGTCGTCGTGAAAGGTGACCACGAAAAAGTTGGTCTTGGGACGACGCCTGCAAGCGCCTCGGCGTGGAATCGGTCGAGGTGGAGCAGAAGCGAAGCAACAATTTCAAGGAGGGCTTCTTCCAACAGGTCGGCGGAGTCCAGATCGCCGAGGTGGAGGTAGACACCGAGACCGGAGTCGTGCGGGTGATCAAAGTGGTCGCCGTCCACGACTCGGGGACGATCGTGAACCGCCTCACTTTCGAAAGCCAAATCTTGGGCGGCGTGATCCAGGGGCTCTCCTACGCGCTCCTCGAGGACCGGATCATGGACCGCAAGAGCGGCCTGATGCTGAATCCCAACTTTGAGAGCTACAAGATCGCCGGCTCGCTCGACATGCCCGAGATCGTTTGCGTTCCCTTCGAGGTCGCCAACGGATTCAACTCGGCGGGCGTGTGCGGCCTTGGCGAGCCGACGGTGATTCCCACGGCGGGCGCGATCGCCAACGCGATCGCGAACGCCACGGGGCTCGCGTGCGCGAGCTCCCGATGACCCCCGACCGTGTCCTCGCGGCGCTCGCCGCGAAGGGAGGTGTGAAATGAATCGCTTCGAATGGATGGATGCGGCCTCCTTCGGCCAGGCGGCCAAGCTCACCAAGGAAAGCGGCTGCGCCGCGCGCGCCGGCGGGATCGATTTGATGGACATGATGAAGGAGCACCTCGCCGAGCCGACAAAGGTGGTGTCGCTCCGGAAGATCCCGGGGGCGCCGAGATCCGCGAGGAGAATGGAAACTTGGTGATCGGCGCGCTCGTGACCCTCGCCGAGCTTGCCAAGAATCCGCGCGTCGGGGCGAAGGCCCACGCGGTGGCGCGCGCGGCCGTCGAGGCGGCGAGCCCACAGATCCGAAACCAGGCGACCGCGGCGGGCAATCTCCTCCAGCGGCCGCGTTGTTGGTATTTCCGCAACGAGGCGCTCGTCTGCGCGCGCAAAGGCGGCCCCGAGTGCTTGGCACGGGAGGGGAAAATCGCTACCACGCGATCTTCGGCAACAAAAACTGCGCGATCGTCCATCCCAGCAATCTGGCGCCGGCGCTCATGCTGTTCGACGCCGTGGTCCGCACCGTGAAGGCCGATGGCACGCGGCGCGAGCTCGAGGTGGCGAAGCTCTTCGTCACCCCCGAGGTCGACATCCACAAGGAGAATTGCCTCGAGGCGGGCGAGATCGTGGAGTCGATCGTGATTCCCAACAAAGAGGGGGCGCGCCGAGCGAGTACACGACCGTCCGCGAGAAGCAAAGCTACGATTGGCCGCTCGTGGCGGCGGCGGCGCGCCTCGCGATGGATGGCAAGAAAGTGAAAGAGGCGCGGATCGTCCTCGGCGCGGTGTGCCCGGTGCCGCTGCGGCGCGAGGCGGCCGAGAAGGCGATTGTTGGGAAAGAACTCACCGAGGCCGCGGCCGCCGAGGCGGCGCGCGCCGCCTTCGAAGGGGCCACGCCGATGACCCACAATGCCTACAAGATCCCGATGGGCATCGCGCTCCTGCGCCGCACGATCCTCGCGGCGGGAGGCATGGGATGAACGTTCCCAACGAAGCGGGCGGTATGAGTGGGTTTCGCGACGGCGAGCTCGCACCCCCGGCGAGCGCTGCCGCTTCCTTCGCCACAAAAAGATGTTCTACGACTTCGACCGCGAGGCGGCCCTCACGGTCGGCCCCGAGTCGGGGGAACGCCTTTTGGTGCGTGAAAACCTCCACGCCGCTCGGCCCCGACGACCTCCCCGCCACGGGTGAGGAATGCCGGCGCCGCGCCTGCTGCGAGACGTGCAGCTTGTTGGCGAGGCGCCGCGCAGTTCACAGCTGACGCCGAGCAGTGCGCGACTGGCGCGCATATCACTGCTAAAGCTGTCGTCGCGGCAGGAGCGTCACGAAGCTCCGCTCCGCCCCCTGCTCCGGCTCCATGCGCACGGGGCGCAGCCGGATCCTTTCGACGGCGATGCCGGCTTTCTCGAGCGCTGTCCGCACCTGCAGGAGCCGCTCGTTCGCGAGCGCGAGCGCCGCGTTGCGCGTGCGCCGCTCGCACTGGCGCTCGGAGCCCGTTCGCAACATATCGAGGAACGAGCCCAGCGCGGCGTCGGCCTCGCCGATCTGACGGTCGAGGGCGCGCACCCGGTCGGTCGCCGCGTCGCACTCCTCCTTCCTTCCAAAGAATACGAGCGCGCGCGCCTCGGCCGCAGCGATCCCGCGCTGCCGGCCGAGCTCGAGTTTTTGTTGGCGAATCCGATCGGCCATCTCGAGGCACTGCTCGGGTGTGGGATTCGCGAGGCGCGACACCTGATCGATGTCGGCCTTGGCAAAGGTGTGCTGGACGGTCACCACCAATTGGGAGTCCGATGCCAACTCTTCCGATAAGTTGCGAACACCGCGCCACTCGATCGGCGGCGGGATCGTCTCCGAGGGGTCGAAACGCAACCAAGTGGTCTTGAAGTCTTCGGTGCGTTCACCCCCGGTGGCACCCGTGATGTCCGTGAACGAGCGGAGGATCCGGAGCGGCGCCCGCGCGACCGCCACCGCGATCTGCTCGCCGAGAACCTTTGCCACCTCCGCCGTGATCGCCGATGTGGAGACCCCCGACCCCTCGACCTGGACATTGAAGCTGAGGCGCAGCGCGCCGTCTTCATTGCGCAGGAGGTAGATGACCGTGTCGAGCGGCGCCGGGAGCTTGAGGAACGTGCCGATCGGCCCCCGCACCTTCCGTGATCGAAAGGTAACGAAAGGTTTCGCGGGTATGGAGCGTCATCCCCTGGTCGCCCTGGAAGACGAACTCCGCGGACGCATCGGCGACCCCTTCCTTGATATTCACACCCGACTTGGCGGCGACCCGCGGGATTCCAACAATTCGAGCGCCGAGATCCCGAACTGAACCCAACCATGCATCTTCGGCGAGAAGCTGAGCTGCCCGGCGATCGAGAGATCGTCGAAGAGCGGGCGCTCGACGAGCGCCGCCTCGCCCTCGAACGCGGAGACCACATTTTCGACGCGCCCGACCAAGCCGAAGAGCAGCGATCCCAACTCTTGCCGCGGAGGCAATGGCACATTTCCCCGGCCACGTCGAGGGCGAAGCGGAAGGGGCGGTCGTCGGTGAAGGTCTTCGACGAGAATCCCTGGAGCGCGAAGTTGAGCCCTACGAGCGGGACGGTGAGCGGCGGTTCGGCGGTGATGTCCCGATAGGTGGCATTGAGGTTGTCGATCGCGACGACCTCGGCCGCGAACTCGAAGGGTTTTGCTTGGGGTTGGCCGGGGGCCGACGCAACCCCAGCCGGCGTCTCGGGCGCAGCGCTCGGCGTGGATTGGGGGCCGCCGCGAGCGCCGCCCCCATCCGCCGGGCGGCGGGGCGAGGATGAATCCGAGGGCGTGGATCCCGGCCGGATCGCGGAATAGTTGGGTTGTGGGATTCTCGAGCTCGACGCGGCGGAGCTGGACCCGCCGATGTGTGGGATCGATGAACGGCGCGTCGACGTGGAACGAATCGAACGACGCGAGCGGCGGCGCCCCGGCTTCCCCGCAGAGCGAAATTCTCGATCGTGAGGTCGAGGCCGAAGTTGCGGGAGAAGCCGAAGTCGAGAAGCGTGTTCCGGAGCACCTGCATCGACGCGTCGGCGTGGAAGGTGATCTCGCCGCTCTCGAAGCCCGCGGGGTCGACACGGACCGACATCGTTGGCATCACCTTCTCGATCGCATCCCCACGAATCCCCGAGAGGCGCACGCCGACGCCGAGAGTCGGCTGGAAGCTGCTCAGATTCGTGGATAGTTGGAGATCGACTTCCGATGCGATCGGCTCGATGGACCCCTTCCAATGGAGGCGGTTCGGAGCGCCATCCTCCTCGGTCAGCTCGTGGAGGAGGATCGGCGCCGGATTGTCGAGGCGCCCCGCGAACGTAAACTTGGCATCGGGGCCGCGCGTGTCGTCGACGTAGGCGATCCGCGCGACGCCGAGCTCGACCTTCTCGACGTGGATCGTTGGGAACACGGCGTGCTCGAGGCGCTCGCGGAAGCTCGGACGGCTCGCGGCGGCGGCCACCGCCTCGCGCCGCGGCGAATCAGGGGCTCCCGTCGGCTCGGTCTCCGGCGCGCCGAAGATGAATCCCAACATTTCGAGCCCCGCTCCGAGCGGGTCACGGGGATGTCGAGGCCGGTGAGGCCGAGCTCGGAGATCGTGTAGTCGCGCTCGGCCGGATCGAGCCTCGGCGCGTTCACCACGAATCGCTCAGATTTGAGGAGCGATGCATTCCCATCTTTCAGCTCGGCGTCGCGGAGCTCGAGCTTCGCCGATCGCGCCCCTTCGCCCCCGACCCCGCCTCGGCGAGGAACCCAACGCTGAAGTGCCCGTCGGCCATTCCCAACTTTGTGCCGGGGGAGATAGCTGCGGAGCCTTCCGCCGCGGAGCCCGCGAACGTCGATCGTGCCGCGCATCGATCCCCCGGGGCGAGCGAAGCCTCGCCGAGGACTCGCAGCTCGTCGAAGGACTCCGCGATCCCAACTTTCGCGTCGATCTTGAACGGAGCGCGCGCGCTGCCGAGCGCGAATCCGTCGATCGCGAGATCGGCGCCCACGATGGTCTCGAGGCGCGGTTGGATGCACTCGTCGATCCAGGTGACGGCCCCCTTCGATCCGAAGCGCGTCGATCGACACGGGGGCTCGCCGGAGGGCCGGCGCGTTTGTGTGGGATCGCCTGCGGGCTTTTGTGTGGGTTTGGACTCGGCCTCGGGGGCCGCGGCCGCGATCTCGAGCGCCGCCGGCGCGGCGTCGGTCGCGCCGACCGTTTCCACCTCGGCCGCGGCGAATCGGACGCTCCCGATCCGCATCATCCCCTCGGGCTCGCGGACCGCGACGAGGGTCGGCTTCACCAACGAAATGAGATCGGCGTGGATCGAGTCGGGGCGGAGCCGCGCTCCCTTCACTTTCGCCGACTCGATCCCGGCGACGCGCGTCGAGCCGTCGATGATCTCGAGATTCTTGGCTTCCAGATCGGCGAGCCAGCCGCCGGCGTCGCGGCGCGCGTCCACGTCGAGGCCGAGGTGGAGGTCGGCGACCCGCGCCTCGGGCTCGATCCCAACCATCTTGAGGAGCGCGCCGAGCGCGACCCGCCGGGCGCCGTGGACATCGAGCGTCGCCGAGCCGGCGATCCCGAGCGGGCTCAGCGTCGCGCGGCTCACGCTCGCGGCGAGCTCGACGCGGTCGATCCGCTCGGGGATCGATAGGTGGGCTTCGAGGGTCCCAGGGGTCCCGTCCGACGGATTCTTGGCATCGGACCCGAGGTGAAGATTCTTGGCATCGAGGTCATGGACCACGAGCGGGATCACCCCCATCCCCCGGCCGGCTCTCCGGCCCTCCCGCGCGGACGCCCAGCGCGCGCATCGCCCCGGTCCCCGGCATCTCGAACCACGTATCGAGCTCCTCGATCGTGAAGCGCGCGATCGAGCCCGCCGGAATGTTGGGGTTGTAGCGGAAGCCCTCGAGGGCGAGGCGCTTCAACGAGAAGAGCGGGTCGCCGTCGGCGAGGTCGAGCCCCTTGATCTCGGCGTCGGCGGCGATCGTGCCGTCGTCGGCGATGGCGAGCGCCGCATGAATCTTGGCATCGAAGGCTCCGGCGCGCAGCTCGGAGCGAATCCCAGCTTTCTTGATGTAGGGATCGATCCGATCGGGGCGGACCCCTCGATGTGGAGCGTGAGGTCGCCGACGCGGTTGTCGGCGAGCGGCGCCACCTCCCTTCGAGCTGGAGGAGCTGGATCGCCCCCGGCGCGTGGAGCTTCACGAAGATCGACGTGCGCTCCCTGTTCTTCGCCGGATCGAGGCTGAACCCACGAATCTTGATCTCGTCGACGACGGCGTTCCAATCGACGAGCGACCCCGCGCCGGAATCGTCGATGTGGCAATCGAGATTGGTCGCGTGGAACGAGGTCACCTCGGCGACGAACGACTCGCCGCCCGCGGCCGGCGGATTGTTGGGAATCGGCGCGGGCGCCGGCGGAGGGACTGCCGGCGACGACGCTGGTGGGCCCCCGCCCCCGAACTCGAAGCCCACGGCGGCGATGCCGCCGTCCGGCATGGTCTCCATCGAGCCGCGCACGTTCTCGAGCGTTGCCTCGATCGCCGTCAGCCAATTCCCATGAATCCATTTTCCCTTCGCGGCGAGGCGCTCGAGCGAAACCGGCACGTCGCGATCGCACTCCACGCGGATGTCGCGCAGGGTGACTTGCGTCTCGACGGGATACTTGGATGTGGTCTTTCCATCGGGGCCGGTCACGCGCGTGGCCTGCGCCGCTGCGGTGACGCCGAGGTCAGACTGCCACAGATCGCAGCGCGGCTGGATTCCGATCCGCGCGAGCTCGGCGCCGATGACGCGCGGCTGGAACCCACGAATCCGCACGTCGACCCGCCCCGTGAGATTCCCATCATTGAGGAACTCCTCGGCGTCGACGCGCAGGGTCTCCAGGAATTGTGGGCTCGCGACCCGCACGCTCGCGCTCGCCGGCGACCCGGGGACTCCGAGATCGGTCACGCGCACATCGACGCCGACCTGCGCCGCGACAGGCGGGCTCACGGTGTCGTCGCGAAAGTTGGCGATCACGTGGGAGATCCGGATCGCCTTCACTTCGATGGGAAACTTGAAATCGAGATCGGCGGCCGCGGTGGCAGCGGGGCGGCTCTCCGGGGCGCGACCGGCTTCGGCGCCGGATTCCCAACTTTCTTCGGATCGGGGGCTCGGCGGGAGGCCGAAGTCGAAGGCGCCGTTCGCGTCGACCGTCACGTCGGCCGCGAGCCCGTCGACCTCGACGCGGTCGACCCGCAGGTGCCCCTTCAATAGTTGGGAAGTCGCGACGTCGACCAGCAGGTAGTCGAGCTTGGCGACGTTCTTTCCCAACTTTCCGTCGATCCGCTGGCGGAGCTTGAGACCCTGGATCTGGAGCTCCCCTGGAGGATCGAGAGGCTGAGCGAGTCGATCGAGCAGTCGAGCTGCATCGAGTGGGCGACCCAGTTGAGGATCGTCGGCAGCAGGAGCGCGAGGAGGAGGCGGAACACCAACAAAGCGACGGCGAGCCACAAGAGGATGCGCTTCCAGCGGCGCCAGCGCTTCTTGGGAGGCGCCGCGGCCGCCGGCACGGCCCCGGCCGCCGGCTTCTGGGGCGGCGGAGTCGCCGGTTCAATCCCACTCATCGGTTCCCCTTCGCGGCGTCGCCGTTTGGTTGGGATTGGGCGAACGCGTCGAGCGCCTTCCGCCGTTCCTTGGCCGGGGCGAGCGGATCGTAGCCGATGGGGACGAGCCCCGGATCCGAAGCCAATCAAACGCGCGGACGCGCGCCGTCGCGTCGGCGTGGCCGAGGTAGAACTGGTTCAGGGCGACGAGGCGCTCGCGGATCGAGTCGACCGTGTTGCATTCCGCCACCATGTCCTCGATCTCGATCGGCGAGATCGCCACCTCTCCCGCGTGCCGGATCAGGACGCCGCGCATCTCGGAAGTCAGCTCATCGTTGGTGAGCTTGTTCGCGAGGATCTGATACGCCGTGACCTCGAGCATGTCCCCCACCTGCTCGGGGGTGCGCGGGACCTTTCCCACGCGCGCGTTGATCTTCTCCGCGATCTTTCCCAAGTATTCGCGCAGGAGCTCGTCGCTGGAGACGAGGGCGAAGTCGGAGGCGAGCTCGGCGCGCGAGGCGTTCGACACGAAGATGAGCGGCGACCGGCTCCCTCGACCGACTCGAGCGAGGCGAGGGCGCGGCCGATCTGCGATACCAAGTATTCGCGCGCGTCGGCCGGCTTGATCCGCGCGGCCGCGTCGGCGACCGATTCCGCCAGATCCCGCTCGCTCCGCTCGATCGCGTGGCGCCCCGCGGCGAGCGACTCGCGCGCCCGCCGGGGTCGTCGAAACGTCGAGGGCGATGAGGATCGCCGGCGTCCCCTTCTCGGCGAAGGGGAGCGGAACACCAACAATAACGGGGCCCCGTCGACCTCGGGGGCGTCGTCGAGCGCGATCGTCTCCCGCACGAGGCGCAGCTCCTTCGGCGGCGATCCCCAAGGATAGAACTCGGGGATCTCGTCGAAGAGCGGCGAGATCGGCGCGGGCGCCTCGCGGCGCCACACGTCGATCGAGAACACCACCGAAAGTCTATTCTTGGTATCCCCATGGCCCCGCCAGATGTCGACCCGCATCTCCTCCGAGGAGCGCCGCGAGGGATCGGCGGATGGCGACACGTTCGGATGGGTCACGAACGCGCTCGTGATCCCAGGAATGAGCCCCCGGTGAGCTCGCCGAGCCAGCGGATCTGTCCGAATGTGCCCATCCCCGCGCTCCGCAGAAACTCGCTCGCCGGCTCCCCACGCCGACGCGGGCGCGCATCGCCACGGTCGCGTACGGAAGGATGGGCACGGTGCGCGCCGCGTCGGCGATGAGACGCGCCCGCGAGGAGATCGCGGATAGTTGGTCTTGGGGAGGCGCTCGAGGGTTGCGAGGCGGATCCGCGCGTAGACGACTTCGTTGGGATCGGCGGGGACCGACGACGCCATCTCCCCGCCACGGGGCCGCGCAACGCCGAGCCCGCGAACTGGCGGATCTCGGTCGTGATCGCCGGTACCGTGAGGCGCGGCGCCTCGGGGGCAGACGCGCACGCGCCGAGCGCGAGCGCCGCCGCCACCGGCGCTGGCGCCGCCGACAGCAATGCCAACAATCCGCGCCGCCGATCCATCGAGATACCGCCTAGAGGGTCTTTTTCCACTCGTCGCGGAGCTTCACGAGGTTTTCCCCATATTCCTTGGGGGCGACCCCTTGGACATCTCGATCGCCTTCTCGAGGAGCTCGATCGCTTCCTTGGTTTTCTTGCCGCGCTGGAGGAGCTTGGCCTTCAGCTCGAAGTTCCAGAAGCTCTCCTTGCCGGCGATCGACTTGTCGATCCACTCCATCGCCTTCGGGTCGGATACTTGGTTTTCATAGTAGTAGCGCGCGGCCTGGAGGTAGACCGCCCAATCCTTGGGGGTCGCCTCGGCGATCGCGTCGTCGATCTTTTTCTTGGTGATCCCCGCCACGTCGACCTCGATCGTGAACGACACCGCCACCTTCTCCCAATGGAGCGTGACGACCGCGGTCCCCTCCCCCATCTGCTCGATCGTGTAGATGAGCCGCTCGCGCATCGCCGCATCCTTGGGTTTCACCTCCACGCGCAGGACGTCTTGCTTGGCATCGTAGAAGTAGGCGCCCCATTGCTTGGCGTTCTTGTTGAAGAGGAGCGTCCACTCGTTGCGGGTGGGGATCGCGAAGAGCGCGTAGGTCCCCGCGGGAAGATCCTTGCCATTGATCTTGCAGTTGTCGGCGATCGTGATCGTCGTCGCGTCGTTGGCGCCGGTCCGCCACACCTTTTGGTAGGGAACGAGCTCCCCCAAATCTTCCGCGCCTTCACCGCGGGGCTGTGGTAATCGATCGTAATCTTGGTGAGCCCGAGCTCGAGGCTCACGGTGGCGGCGGGGCTCGACTGGGGGAGGGCGATTTGCTTGGGAACGTCGTCCTGGGCCAGGGCGCGCGCCGGGGCGAACGCGGCCGCGAGGAATGCAAACGCGACTGCGGAAAATCGGGGATCGGATTCATGGGATTCACGCGAGGAGCTGGGTCACCAAGTTTCCATGGACGTCGGTCAATCTGAAATCGCGCCCTTGGAAGCGATAGGTGAGTTTGGTGTGTTCGAGCCCGAAGAGATGGAGGATGGTGGCTTGGAGATCGTGGACGTGGACGGGATCGACGACCGATTGGTACCCGAGCTCGTCGGTCTCGCCCAGCACGAGGCCGCGCTTCACCCCGCCCCCGCGAGCCAGATCGTGAACGCGTGGGGATGGTGATCGCGCCCGAGGAAAGTCGAGCCGTTGCGCGCCTCGTTCATCGGCGTGCGCCCGAACTCTCCCCCAGACGACCAGAGTGGAATCCAATAATCCGCGCTGCTTCAGGTCCTCGACGAGGGCGACCGCCGCGCGGTCGGTGTCGCGACATTGTTGGGGAAGGGAATGGACGATGTCGTCGAAGGTCCCGGTTCCGTGGGAGTCCCAGCCGCGATGATACAGTTGCACGAATCGCACGCCGCGCTCGACGAGGCGGCGCGCCATGAGGCAGTTGTTGGCGAAGGAGGCCTTCCCGGCTCGGCTCCGTACATCGCGCGGATCGACTCGGGCTCCTGCGAGAGATCGGTGAGCTCGGGGACGCTCGACTGCATCCGGTAGGCCAGCTCGTACGCCGCGATCCGAGTCTCGATCTCCGGATCCCCAACAATACTCTTCGCGTGATGGTTGAGGTCGGCGAGCGCATCGAGCGAATCGCGCCGCCCCTCGCGGTCGAGCCCCTTCGGATCCTGGACGAAGAGCACCGGGTCGGCCCCCGACCGCAGCGGCACCCCTGGTAAGAGGTCGGCAGGAATCCGGCGCTCCAGCAGGAGCAGCCGCCGCTCGGCTGACCGCCGCCGGAAAGCAACACCACGAATCCGGGAGGTCGCGGCTCTCGCTGCCTATGCCGTAGGTGAGCCACGAGCCCATCGACGGGCGGCCGACGCGCCCGAGCCCCGTGTTGATGAAGAGCTCCGCCGGCGCGTGGTTGAACTGATCGGTGCGCATCGAGCGGACGACCGCGATATCGTCGACGATTCTTGGCAAGCTCGGAAGCAGCTCCGAGATCCAGAGGCCGTTCCCTCCGTATTGTTGGAATCGGTGGGGCGAGCCCAGGATCTTTGGTGTTCCCTTGATGAACGCGAATCGCTCCCCTTCGTGAACGAGTCGGGGATCGCCTGGCCGTTCAGCTCCGTATGCTTGGGTTTGTAATCGAGGAGGTCGGGCTGCGAGGGGGCCCCGTTCATGAAGAGGTAAATGATGCTTTTCGCTTTCGGCGCGAAGTGCGGAGGCTTCGGCGCCATCGGATCGCTCCGCGCGGCGCGCGAATCCTGCGCGAGGAGCCGCGGATCCAGCAGCGACGCCAATCCCAACGATCCGACGCCGACTCCGCAGTCGCGGAAGAACTGGCGCCGCGTGCGCGAAAGGAGCGCCCGGGCGTGGGCGGGCCCGTGGACGAATTGTGCGCCGGCGAGTCGCTCATGGCTTGTCGAGGAACTCGTCGAGGTTGAGGAGGACGTTGGCGACGACCGACCAGGCCGCGAGCTCGGAAGCCGCAAGCCCCCGCCCCGCCCCTCGCCCATTCCCAATCATCGCCTCGGCGGATGAAGCACCCGCCGCATACTTGGTGTTTTGCTTGGCGAAGAGGGCGAGGAGCCGCCCGCTCTCGACGGCATCGGGGCGGCGGGCGAGGCAAGCGCGGAAGCCGAAGTCCAACTTTTCCGCGGCGCCCCCGGGCGCGCCATCATCCTCGCCGCGAGCGCCACGGCCGCCTCGACGAAGGCGGGATCGTTGAGGGTGGTGAGCGCTTGATCGGCGTGTTCGTCCGCGGGCGGCGGTGCAGCAGGCTTCCCGGCTCGGCGCGTCGAAGGCGGCGAAAGTTGGGAATGGGGCCGTGCGCCGCGCAAAGGTGTAGAGGCCGCGGCGGTGGTTCTCGGGGGCGCGCTCTCTTGCCAAGTATCCGCGCTGTAGATCATCGTCCAAATCCCGGGCGGCTGCGGCGGGAAGACGCTCGGGCCCCCAGCTTTCGGTGGAGGAGCCCGCTCGCCGTGAGCGCCGAGTCGCGGATCATCTCCGCCTCGAGGCGCAGGCGCGGCGCACGCGCGAGCAGCCGATTGCTGGGATCGCGCTCGAGGAGCGCCGCGCTCGCGCGCGAATCTTGGCGATAGGTCGAGGAGGTCACGATCTCGCGGAGGATCGCCTTCAGGCTCCAGCCGCGCAGGACGAGCTCGGTTGCGAGCCAATCCAACAATCCGGGATGGGTGGGATCGTCGCCGCGCGTGCCGAAGTCCTCGAGCGTCTCGACGAGGCCGCGGCCGAAGATCGTCTCCCAGAGGCGGTTCACCTCGACGCGCGCCGTGAGCGGATTCTGGGATCGACGAGCCAGCGCGCGAGGCCGAGGCGATTCTTGGGATCGCCGGCGGCGAGCGGCGGAAGAGCGCCGGGCACCGCCGGCTCGACCCGCTCGCCGGGCGAGAGGAAGCTGCCGCGCTGGAATATGTGGGATTCTCGCGGCGGCGCCGCCTCGCGCATCACGAGCGTCGAGCCGCGCGTCGACTCGGCGCGGCGGCGCAGCTCGGCGAGGGCGGCGCGCGCGGGGCGAGCGAGGGCTCGCGCTCGCGGAACCACGCATCGAGCGCGCGCGACTGCGCCTCGCCCGCTGCGATCGCTCGGTCGCCGCCGCCTCGGCGATCTCGGGGGACGGGCGCGCGCCGGGATCGTTGGGAACCGTTTCTCGGACCGAGATCCGGAATCGGGCGATCGCGTGGGCGCCGCCGTAGGCCTGGTCGAGGGTGATCGATAGTTGGGATCCCCCGGGGTCGCGAGCGGGCTCGCCGGCGCGAAGACCGCCACGTGCGAGGAGCCGGTTCGCGGGCCGAGCGCCCAGCCGGTCTCTTTCTGGCATCGATCGCGCCGGCGGCGGGCCACTGCGCGTGGCCCGCTCCTCCCCTGCGCGAAATCGGCGGCGGCCGTGGCGAAGCGGAGCTTCGGCGGCGGGGTTTTGTGGGAATCGCCGCCCTCGCGCGGCGCGACGGCGACCTCGAGGGTGCTCAGGACGAGGTTGCCATGCGCCGCCCGGCCGACGTGGCCGCCGTCGCCCACGAGCAGCTCCAAGCGGATCCCACCGATCGCAGAAAGTTGGCAATCTCCCTCGAGGAGGTAGCGTGTCGGTCTCGGGGGTGGCCCCCGAGGCCGCGACCGAGCCGTCTTTTGTGGGGTGAGCGCCGCGCCCCCGACGAGACGGCCTTCGTAATGCGCAGCGGAGTCCAGTCGGCCGCGGCGGCGCGCACCGACGATTCCCAACTTTCCCGCGCGGCCCGCAGCGCCGGCGTGTCGGCGGCGAGCTCCGACTCGCGCGCGGTGATCTCCGCCGCGAGGGCCGCGGCGTCCGCGCGCTGCAGCGGCGGCACGACCGTTTGCATCGGCCCGTCGGAGGCCGACTCGGGCCCGCGGTGCGCACCTCTTTTTCCGTGGTGTTGAAGAGCGCGAAGAATTTGATAGTAATCTTTTTGTGTGAACGGATCGAACTTGTGGTCGTGGCACTGGGCGCACGCGAGCGTCGATCCCAACCAAACCGAGGCCGTGGTGTTCACGCGGTCGATCACCGCGTCGGCGCGGAACTCCTCCGGGTCCACCCCCTTCCTCGTTCACCATCGTGTTGCGATGGAAGCCCGTGGCGATGATTTGGTCTTCCGTGGGATTCGGCAGCAGGTCGCCGGCGATCTGCCTCGATCGTGAAGCGATCGAACGGCATGTCCTTGTTGAGCGCGTCGATCACCCACTCGCGATAGGGCCACATCGAGCGGCGGGCGTCCTTCTCGTAGCCGTTGGTGTCGGCGTAGCGGGCGAGGTCGAGCCAGGGGCGAGCCCACCTTCGCCGAAGTGCGGCGATGCCAACAATCGGTCGACCCACACCTCGTAGGCCGCGGGGCTCGGATCGGCGAGGAACGCGTCGAGCTCCTCGACCGTCGGCGGAAGCCCAACGATATCCAGCGAGGCGCGCCGGGCGAGGGTCTCGCGCGCGGCCTCGGGCGACGGCGCCAGCCCTCCTGCTCGAGGCGCGCCAGGACGAACGCGTCGATCGGCGAGCGCCCCCACGCCGCGTCGCGCACGGCCGGCGGATTCTCGCGCTTCGGCGCCCGGTAGGCCCAATGCCAATGTTCCCGCGGCGAGCTTTCGTTGGGATCGGCCCATGGGGCCCCTGCGTCGATCCAGCGGCGGAGCGCGTCGATCTCGCCGGCCGAGAGGGGCTTCCCCTTCGGCGGCATCACGAGGTTTGCCACCTTTCCGGAGACGAGCTGGATGAGACGGCTCCGCTCCGCGTCGCCCGGCACGATCGCCGGAATCTTGGTCTTCCCGCCGCGCAGCGCCGCCTCGCGCGAGGTGAGCAGGAAGTCGCTCTCGGGCTTGGCGCCGCTATGGCAAGAAAAGCATCGCTTGCCGAGGATCGGCGCGATCTCGGCGGCAAAGTCGACGCGGCGCGCTGAGAGGGCGCTCTCGCGCGGCGCGCTGGCCGGAAGCAAGGCGACCTCCCGCCACGCGTTCCCAAGTATCCTTCGCCGTAGACCAACATTCCGCCGAAGTGCCCCGCCGCGCCGACGAAGATCGCGGCCGCCAGCAGCCCCGCGCGGTAGGCTGCGATCCTCCGCGCGCCGGGCGCGCCCGCGCCCGCGATCCCAACCAAAGGGCCGTCGCCGCCGCCGCGGCCGAGGCCAATCCCAACGATCGGTGGGTCCATGCGGTGCTCCCCAATCGAGCGAGTGCCCCGCGGTCTCGGAATCGGCGAGCCCCAGGAGGGCCGCGACCCACGCCGCCGCCGCGCCGATCGCCAACATTCCGAATCCCAACTTTCCGGGGCCCGGCTCCCGCGCCCCGCGCCTCAGCCACTCGGCCGCACACGCCCCGAGCAGGAGCGCGATCGGAAAGTGCACCGCGAGGGGTGGAGTCTTCCGGCGAAAAGCCAGATTTGCCCGAGCGTGTGGAGCACGCCACCGAGGTTACCGCGCGGCCGCGCCCCGGCGAAGGGCGCCCGCGCCCCCGCCGCTACGGCGCGCCGCTACTCCGCCGCGCGCAGATTCCAAATATCGCGGGCGTACTCGCGGATCGTCCGGTCGCTCGAGAAGACGCCGACGCGCGCCACGTTCAGGATCGCCTTCCGCGTCCAATCGCGCGGCGAGGAGAAGAGCGCCGTCGCGGCGTCCTGCGCCGCGATGTAGGAAGCCAAGTCGGCCAGTGCACATACTCGTCGTTGGGATCGGCCAGCATCCCCTGATCGACGCGAAGAGTCCCGGCTCGCGCGCGCAGAAGAGGTTCGAGCCGACCGCCTCGACGACGCGCGCCACCGCCGGATTCTTGGCGCAAAGATCCTTGGGATCGTAGCCCGCCGCGCGGAGCGCCGCGACCTCGTCCACGCGAAGCCCAAATATAAATAAGTTATCTTCGCCGACCGCCTCGCGGATCTCGATGTTGGCGCCGTCGTAGGTCCCCATCGTGAGGGCGCCGTTCATCGCGAACTTCATGTTCCCCGTCCCCGACGCCTCCATCCCGGCGGTGGAGATCTGCTCGCTCGAGGTCGGCCGCGGGGATCACCCGCTCGGCGAGCGACACGCGATAGTCGGGGAGGAATGCCACCTTTAGGGCATCGCGGCAGCGGCGATCGTTGTTGATCACGTTCGCCACGTTGTGGACGAGCTTGATGACGAGCTTCGCCGCCAAGTATCCGGGGGCCGCCTTCCCGGCGAAAATGTGGGTTCGCGGCACCTGCGGGCGGCGGCCGTCCTCCACGAGCGAGAGGTACTCGTGGACCACGAAGAGCACTATGCAATAGTTGGCGTTTATAGAGGTGGATCCGCTTCGCTTGATGTCGAAGAGCGAGCTCGGATCCACCTCGACCCCGGTCAGCTCCGACACGAGGCGCGAGAGGCGCGTCTTGTTCTCCTGCTTCACGCGGCGGAACTCGTCGAGGAAGCCCGTATCGTTGGCATGCTCCTCGAGCCGCCGCAGCCCCTCGAGATCGGTCACCCAACGATCGCCGATCGTGCGGTCGAGAAGCCGCGCGAGGCCAGGATTCGCCAACAATAGCCACCGCCGCTGGGTCACGCCGTTGGTCTTGTTCTGGAAGATGTGGGGCCAGAGCTCGTAGAAATCCTTGAAGACTCGCGTCTTCAACAATCGCGAGTGGAGCTCGGCCACGCCGTTCACCGCGTGGCTCCCGACGATCGCCAAGTGTGCCATCCGCACATGCTTGGGATCCCCTCCTCGAGGACCGACATCCTTGTAAACGATCCGTGTCGCCGGGCCACACGACCGTCACCTGCTCGAGGAAGCGATGGTTGATCTCGAAAATGATCTGCAAGTGGCGCGGGAGGACCTTCTCCATCAGCGAGACGGGCCACTTCTCGAGCGCCTCGGGCAGCAGAGTATGGTTGGTATACGCGACGGCGCGCCGCGTGAGATCCCACGCGCGATCCCAAGGAAGATCCTGCTCGTCGACGAAGACCCGCATCAGCTCGGCCACCGCGAGCGCCGGGTGCGTGTCGTTGAGCTGGACCGCGACCTTGTCGGGGAAGTCGTCGACCTCCCGCTCGCGATGGCGGAAGCGGCGCAGGATGTCGCGGATCGCGCATGCCACTAAAAAGTATTCTTGAGAAGGCGCAGCTCGCGCCCCGCGCTCACGCTGTCGGATGGATAGAGAACCTTGGTGATCCGCTCCGAGCTGATCTTGTCCTCGACCGCGCGGATGTAATCCCCACTATTGAAGATCCCGATGTCGAACTCGTCGGAGGCGCGCGCCGAAAACAAACGAAGAGAGTTCACGGTCTTCCCGCCGTGGCCGATCACCGGCATGTCGTGTCCGAGCCCCACCACGAGATGGCAATCGAGCCACATCGGCAAGTATCGGCCGTGGCGATCGCGCCCATGCTCGACCCGTCCATACACGGGGATCAAATAGCGCGACTCGGGGCGCTCGATGAGCCATGGATTGTTGTCATTCCCCCACGCGTCGGGGCGCTCCGATTGGTAACCATTCCAGATCACCTGGCGGAAGAGGCCGAACTCATAATTGATGCCGTAGCCGTAGCCGGGCATGTCGAGGGTCGCGAGCGAGTCGAGGAAACAGGCCGCCAGCCGCCCCAGGCCGCCGTTCCCGAGCGCCGCGTCGTCCTCGGTGTCGGTGATCTCGTCGAGATCGAATCCCAACGATGTGACCGTGTCGCGCACCAGCTCGTGGATCCCAAGATTGAGGAGATTGTTGGTGAGCGAGCGCCCCATGAGGAATTCCATGGAGAGGTAATAGAGGCGCTTCAGGTCGTGCTCGCGGTAGCGGCGCTCGGTGGCGAGCAGCTGATCGATCACCCGCTCGCGCGCCGCGAGCGAGACGGTGCGCAGGAGGTCGCGCGGCGTCGCGTACTTCCATTGCTTGGCGAGCGTGTATTGGACGTAGCGGCGGATCGAGCGCTGGAGCTGCGCCTGATCGATCCGCCCGGGCGCCCCTTGGACCCGTCTTCGACCGAGCTGCGTTTCATTCCACGTCGAAGACCCGGATCTCGGCCCCCTCGGCGCCATTCTTGGGAACGGCCACGTAGAGTTTCTTTTGCTTGGCGACGTAGAGGCAGGTGCGCGCGCCGGCGCGCGTGGCGATCCGCGCCGTGCGGTGGATCTCGTCGGCCGATTTTAGTTGGTAAACCTCGAGGAAGCCCTCGCCCCCGAGAGGTAGACGCGCCGCCGCTCGTTGTCGAAGTAGAGATCGTCGGCGTCGCCGGCGCACTCGAGCCCGACCACCAGCGAGCCATTGGTGGTATCGATCATCAACAATCGCGCGGGCTGGCGGCAAGCGACATAGATGCGGCGGCTCCCCTCGTCGAGCGCCATCGGATAGTTGCCTTCGACGTTTTGTAGCGACCAGTGCGTGATCGACGCGTGGGTGTCGCGGTCGAAGACGCCGATCTGCTTCGCCGACGGAATGTTGGCATAGAGGCGCCCCCTTCGTATCCATCTGGAACGACTCGGGGTGGCCCACCATCGCGATCTCCCCTGCTTCTTCCAATCGTTGGCATTGAAGGCGGAGATCCCGCCGTCGTGCGCGACGTAGAGGAGGTTCGCGTCGAGGTGGTAGCGGAGGTTGTCGGGGTCGGCCCCCACCTCGACGCCGAGCTCGCGCTGGAGGGTCTCGGCGCTGCCGATCCAACAATCCCCTCGCCGCCGAGCGACACGACGACCCGATCCTGCGCCGGCGTCGCGCCGGTGATCACCGCGACCCTGCGGCAGCTTCAGATTGCGCTCGCTGTGGATCACTTTGCCCGCCTCGAGATCGATCGTCTCGAGCGAGTTGTTGCCGCGCGCGGCGACGTGGAGGCGATTGCGCAGCTTGTCGAAGGCCATGTGGTCGATCCGACCTTCGACATCGGGGAGCGGGATCGTGCGCGCGAGCTTGATCGACGTCGGCGGCTCCGTCTTCCTCGAGCAGGCGGCGGCCGCGAGCACGAGAGCGAGGAGCGAGATGATCGAGAGATTGCGGACGGGTCCTCGCATGCGCGGCTTCGGGAGAGCATTTATCCGTTCCGCGCCCCCATTTACAACCGTTTCTGGGTGGGCGGGGCGGGGGTGGGGATGGGTCGGCGCTCTGCTGCGCATCGCGAAGGAACCGATTGTTTCCATCCCGCCATGCGCAGAAGCCGCGCCGACCCATCCCCACCCCCACCCCGCTCGCCTGGACGTCGGTGCACATGGGCGCGCGGGCGGATGAATGCTCGGGCACTTGAGCGCTCGAACGGCGCGAACTTCAACAATACTGCAAAGCCAATGATCGGCGGAGGAGGCTGCGCGGGGACGCGGGAGCATGAGGCGGGATTGACGCGCGGGATGGGTCGCGGAGAATCGCCGCCATGGGAAATGCGACGATCCGCGGGGCTGCACCGACCGCGGCGCTCGGCGCGGTGATCGTCGCGGGCGCGGCGGAGGCGCAGGGCCCTCCCCAACTATTCACCAATCCCATCTATCTGCCGAACGCGCTCGTCACGGATTCGGCGATCGCGATTCTTCCGTGAACCTCGAGGATCTCGAGCCGAGGGGTCCCTACGAATGGTGGGTTCCGCGCGCGGGGGCGATGCGCGTCCCCGGCGTGATCTTCGGATCGGAGCGATTGCTCGCCGCGATGGATGAGAAGGTGCGCGAGCAGGTCTCGAATGTGGCGTCGCTCCCCGGGATCGTGCGCGCCTCCTACGCGATGCCCGACGCCCACTGGGGCTACGGCTTCTCGATCGGCGGCGTGGCGGCCTTCGATCCCAACGAAGGCGGAGTCGTGTCGGCCGGACGGAGTGGGCTTCGACATCTCGTGCGGCGTCCGAATGTTGCGCACCGAGCTCCCGGGCGAGGCGATCGAGAACACCAAGGAAGCGCTCGCCAACGATCTTTTCGCGGCGATTCCGGCCGGCGTGGGGAGCGCGGGCGCGATCCGCCTCGATCCCAAGCAACTCGACGCGATGCTCGCTGGCGGCGCGCGCTGGGCCGTGGCGGAAAGTTGGGGAACGCCCGAGGATCTCGAGCGCGATCGAGGAGAACGGCCTCATGCGCGGCGCGCGCCCCGACTGCGTCTCGGAGGAGGCGAAGCGCCGCCAGCGCGACCAGGTCGGAACGTTGGGATCGGGAAACCACTATTTGGAGGTCCAGCGGGTCACCGACATCTACGACGAGAACGCGGCCGAGGTCTTCGGACTGCGCCGCGGCGAGGTGGTCGTGAGCATCCACTGCGGGTCGCGCGGGCTCGGCCACCAGATCGGCACCGACTACCTCGCCGTCATGGCGGCCAAAGCCCAAGAATGGGGGATCCGCCTCCCCGAGCGCGATCTCGCCTGCGCGCCGATCCGCTCGGAGATCGGCGAGCGATACTTGGGAGCCATGCGCGCCGGGATGAACAGCGCGATGGCGAATCGCCAGGTGCTGACGGCGCTCACGCGCCAGGTCTTTGCCAACTATTTCGCAGGCGCGCGGCTGCCGCTCCTCTACGACGTTTCCCACAATACCTGTAAGGAGGAGACCCACGAGGTCGACGGGCGCGAACGCCAACTATTCGTCCATCGCAAGGGCGACGCGCGCCTTTGGCCCGGGGCACCCCGACATCCCCGAGGCTTTTCGTGGGGTCGGCCAGCCGGTCATCGTCGGCGGGAGCATGGGGACCTGCTCGTTCGTCTTGGCGGGGAGCACGGCGAAGGCCTCGCTGTCGCTCCGCTCCGCCTGCCACGGCGCGGGGCGCGCGGTCGGGCGCAACGAGGCGATGCGCCGCTGGAACGGCAAGGCGGTCGTCGAGCGAATTGGCACAAAAAGGAATCCTGATCCGCAGCCCGTCGATGCGCGGCGTGGCCGAGGAGGCGCCGCTTGCCTACAAGGACGTGATGGAGGTCTGCGAGGCGACCGAGCGGGCGGGGCTCGCGCGGCGGGTGGTGCGCCTCGAGCCGATGATTTGCGTCAAAGGGTGAACTGGGAAAAGGGGTCGGACCCCTTTCCGAATTCCCGCCGGTCTTCGTCCTGTCGATCGTGAACGCGCGCCCGACCTCCGCCGAGGAGCTCCTCGCCCACAACCGCTACGTGCGGGCAATCGCGCGGAGCCTCCTCTTCGAGGAGCACGCGGTCGACGACGTGGTCCAACAAACTTGGCTTTCGGCGCTGCGCTCGCCGCGCCGCGGCGGATCGCTCCGCCATTGGTTGGGATCGATCGCGCGCAACCTCTCGCGCGACCGGCTGCGCCGCGACCGCGCGCGCGGTCCCCACGAATCGGCCGCGGCCAAACCGGAGGCGGTGCCGAGCCCGGCGGAAATGTTGGCATTCGAGCAGACGCGCCGGCGCGTCGTCGACGCCGTCCTCGCGCTCGCCGAGCCCTACCGCACGGCGCTCTGGCTCCGCTTCTTCGAGGATCTGCCGCCGCGGAAAATTGGGGATCGCATGGGGTGCCCGCCGAGACCGCGCGCTCGTGGGTCCGCCGCGGCCTGGATCTGGTGCGCGCGCGCCCTCGACCAACAATACTCGGGGCGCGGCGCGTGGTGCCTCGCCCTCGTGCCGCTCGCCGCCGCCGCCCCAATGTTGGGGATCGGCGCGGGCGGCCGCCGCCACCAAAGCCACCTATCAAACGGTCACCATGGCCAGCACACAGATGAGAGTTGGGATCGCCGCGGCCGCCGTGGCCGCCTTCGTGGCCGGCCCTCTGACGATCGAGCGATCCGGCGGCGGCGAACCCCAACGATCCCCCTCTCCTCACGCTGCGCCGACGGCGTCGCCATCGCGCGCCCCCGGGCACCGCGGCGATCGCCTCGGTCGAATCTCGCGGCTCCGACCCTCCTCGCGCACCGCGGCCGCCGACTCGAAGCCGGCCGACCCCGCGGCGAAGACCAACGATCCGTTCGGCACCGTCGTCGTCCATTTTCGTTGGGGAGACGACAAATCCCCCGCCGCGGGAGTCGGCGTGCGGCTGGCGCCGCAGGATCTCGACAACTCAACTTCATGTCTCTGCTCGCGCGCACCGACCCCGAGGGGACGGTGCGCTTCGAGCGGATCCTCCCTGGCGCGCGCCTGGCTCCGCGTCGATCGTTGGTTCGGCGAGTCGCTCGAGGTGAAACGGGGCGAGCTGGTCGAAATCACCAAGGGATATTCCGGAGGGATTCGCGGTCCAAGTATTGGTGGTGAACGCCTCCGCCGCGCCCGTCGAAGGGGCCGAGGTCTACCTCAACGAGCAGGGCCTCTGCGAGGGCGTCCGTCGGCGCGACCGACAAAGATGGGAAGCTCACGATCCGGTCGGTCGGGGAGAACATGTTCTATTTGGTGGGTTCGCGCGCGGCGGCTACGCCCCTCGAACCAGGTCCAGGTCCTCGGAAGAAAGGTGGGAATGTCCCGGTGACGCTCAAGCTCCCGGGGCCGGGGGCGCGGTCGAGGGGCGGGTCGTGGATCGCGACGGGAGCCCCGTCGCCAATGCCACCATTGTCATCGGCGCGCACGACCGGATGGAGATCCCGGTCGACGGCGGCTACGGCCAGGCCCCCGACCCGACCCGCGCACCCGCACCGACGACTTCGGGAAGTTCCGGGTCGCGGGTCGACCCTCCGGAAAGAATCCGGTCTACGCGCGCGTCGCGGGATTCGCGCCCTGACCGGCTCCGTCGACGTCCCGGCCTCCGGCGCGGCCGCGCTCGAGATCACCCTCGTCCCCGGAGTCACATTGTTGGGAACGGTCACCGGCGGCGACGGCAAGCCTGTGGCGCGCGCGGCAGGCGCGGGTCGGCGACTGGGGGCGGCCGACGAGTTCACCACCTTTTCCAAGGCGGACGGCACCTATGCGCTCCGCGACCTCCCGGTCGAGCCGGTCACGGTCCGCTTCGAGCGGGACAAAGTTGGTAAAGCCTCGTTCGCGGTCCGCGGCAATCCCGGCGAGACGATCCGCTTCGACGCGATCCTATCGTTGGGATTGCGCCTCGTCGGGCGGGTGGTCGACGAGACCGGCGCCGGCGTGAAGGGTGCCAATGTCCAAGCGAGCCCGATGGAGTCGGCGAAGGTCGATGCCAACGATTCGGGGGCTTCGAGATGGCCGACGGCGAGGGGCGCTTCGAGATCGCCAGTTGCAAGCGATGTCCCCCATCGGATGTGGATCACGAACGGCCTCACCGGCGACTCGAAGCGGCTCGAGAACGTGATGCCGGGGCGCGGAGAGTTGGTGATCACGGTCCCGGCGATGCCGAAGGCCGATTGTTCGATCTTGGGCACGGTGGTCGATTCCCAACGAAAGCCGGTCGCGTCGGCGCAGGTGAGCCCCTACCGGATGGGGGCGAGCTTCTCGCCGATCGAGCTCAGCGATGCGAGCGGCGCGTTCAAAGTTGGGAATCTCACTCCGGGCACGTACGCCGTCGAAGTCTCCGGCGCGGGCCTCGCGAGCCGCCGCCTCCCGCGCCACGAGCTCAAGCCCGGGGACAGTTGGGATCTGGGGGTGATCGAGCTGCCGCCCGGCGCGCGGCTCACGGTTCACTATCGTTTGGGTCCCGAAGTCGATCCGGCGGCGAAGCCCTGGTTCGATCTCATCGACGAGGCGGGCCCTACGGCGGCGGCGGCTTCCTCCCGATGACAAGAATCCGACGTCGAGCGCCCGGCTGCGCGGTCGGTGTCCGCCGGCACGTACGTGTTACAGATCCAGGGGCGTCGATCGCGGCGACCCAGATGCCCGTCACCCTCGTCGCCGATCGCGAGAACGTCGTCGACGTGGTCCTCGGTCCCGGCGTGATGCAACAGTTCCGTTTCGAGAAACCCAAGAATCTGAAGTCGGGAGCGCGCCGCCGCGCGCCACGGTGCGGAGCGCGGCGGGAGCGTCGTCCACGTCTTCGATTTGTGGGGTTCCGAGGACAAGCCGGCCTTCGAGTCAAGCCTGTCGTTTGCGCCGGGGGAATACTCCTACCAAGTCGTGACGGACGCCGGGGTGGCCGCCTCGGGAGCTTCCACGTGGGAACGGCGCCGGGGAACCGGTCGCAGCCGCGCTGAAATAGAGATTCGCTGAACCGAAATCGCGCCGGGCGCGAACATGGGTTCGTGGAGCCCGATTCCACCTCGATCGCTACCTCGCCCACGACCGCCACCTGCGGACGGTCGCGCGGAGCCTGCTCTTCGACGAGCACCGCGTCGACGACGTGGTCCAGGAAACTTGGCTTTCGACGATGGGGCGAAAGCCAAGAAACGGCGATCGGCTCCGCGCCTGGCTCTGCGGGGGTGGTCCGCAATCTTGCCAAGAAAAGCCGCGCCGCCGATCGCGCGCTCCTCGAGCGCGAGCGCGCGGCGGCGAAGCCGGAGGCCGCGCCGTCGGCCGCCGAGATGGCGGCCCTCGAGGAGGCGCGCGCCACCGGATCGCCGGCGCGGTGATCGCCCTCGCCGAGCCCTATCGCACGGCGCTCTGGCTGCGCTTCTTCGAGGACCTCCCGCCGCGGAAAATTGGGATTCGCATGGGGTGCCGGCCGAGACCGCGCGCACTTGGGTGAAGCGCGGCCTCGAGCAGGTGCGCGCCGCCCTCGACCAACAATATTCCGGGCGCGGCGCGTGGTGCCTCGCCCTCGTGCCGCTCGCGGCCGCCGCCCCTTCGTTGGGAATCGGCGCCGGAGCGGCCGCCCTCGCCAAGACCACCTATTCCTCCTCGCCATGGCCAGCACACAAGTGAAAGTTGGGATCGCGGCGGCCGTCGTCGCCGCCTTCGTCGCCGCTCTCTGGACGATCGATCGCACCGGCGCCCACGAAAGCCAACTTTCCCCTCGGCGCCGGCGCGCGCCGACGGCGTCGCCACCGCGCCGCGCCCCGGGGCCGCGTCGGTCGCCTCGGTCGAAACCCAACTTTCGGAGGCCGCCTCGCGCGCGGCGGCCGACTCCAAGCCCGCGGAATCGGCCCCCAAGCCCAACGATCCGTCTGCGACCCTCGTCGTCCACTTCCGCTGGGCCAAGGACAAGACTCCGGCCGCGGGGGTCGGCGTCAAGCTCCACCCACACCGCGCTCGACAACACCTATTTCGCCGGGCCCACGGCGCGCGCCGACGCCACGGGGACCGTGCGCTTCGAGCGCATCCCCGCGGGCAGCGCCTGGCTCCGCCTCGATCGTTGGTTCGGCGAGTCGATCAGGGTGAAGGGGGCGAGCTCAACGAGATCACCAAGGATATTCCCGACGGTGCCACGCTCGAGGTGTCGGTCGTGGGGCCGACGGGGAGCGGCGTCGAAGGGGCCGAGGTCTACCTCAACGAGCAGGGTGTGAGCCCCTGGTCCGTCGGCAAGACCGACAATCTTGGGAAGCTCCGAGTGCCGTCCGTCGGCTCGATGAATTATTACGTCAGCGCGTCGGCCCGCGACTTCGCTCCCTCCAAACAGATCCTCCTCATGGGCGCGAAGGAAGGGGTGCTTCCAATCAAGCTGGAGCTGCCGGGGCCGGTGGCGCCGTCGAGGGGCGCGTCGTCGACAAAGATGGGAAACCGATTCCCAACGTCACGGTCCTCATCGGCGAGGTCGGGGACCAATCGGGGGCTTGCGCGACGTCGCTGGGGCGCTCCCCGCAAAGTTGGTATCCGACGAGCTCGGGCGATTCCGCGCGATCGGCCTCGCCCCCGGCAAGAACGGCGTGGCGGCGCGGACCTCCGGCTTCGCCCCGTGGAGCGGCAGCGTGGAGGTCCCGAGCTCGGGGTCGGCGCCGCTCGAGATCGTCCTCGGCGAGGGGGTCACATTGTTGGGGACGATCACCGACGCGGAGGGAAGCCCGTGAAGGGGGCCGACCTCTCGACCGGCGGCTGGGGCACGATCACCAACTTTACGACCTCCTCGCGCGAGGATGGCACCTATGCGCTCGCGGGGCTCCCCGCCGAGGAGATCTCTCTCCGGGTCAGCAAGGACAAAGTTGGGAAGACCACGTTCACGATCCGCGGGAATCCGGGGCGAGCGTCCGCCACGACATCGTCCTGAGCGTGGGGCTCAGGATCTGGGGTCGCGTCGTCGATTCCCAGGAAAGGGGATCAAGGGGGCGCCCGTCGAGGCCTTCCCTCCGACGGCGTGACCAACATGAACGACTCGGGGGATGACGTTCACCGACGAGAGCGGCCGCTTCTCCGTCGACATCAGTAGGGATGTCCTCCACCGCGTGACGGTGCGCGCGGGGCTCCGCGGCGGTGAGAAGCGCCTCGAGAACGTGAAGCCTGGCCGCGAGGAGCTCACGATCACCATCGAAGCCGAGGAAAAGGGGGATTGCACTGATCGTTGGGCAGGTCTTCGATTCCCAACAAAAGCCGATCAGCGCCGCGCAGGTGTTCGTGTCAGCGCGTCGACGCCGGCGTCTCGCCGATCGACTTCGCCGATAGCAATGGGAAGTTCAAGATTGGGCCGCTCGCGGCCGGGATGTATTCGATCCGCATCGGCGCGCGCGACATGGCCACCGTGCGATTCCCGCGGCGCGAGCTCAAGCCGGGCGATACTTGGGATATGGGCGTGATCGCCCTCATGCCCCCGGAGATCCTCACGGTTCGTTACCATTTCGCGGCCGGAGGTGGATTCCAACCAAGGCCGGTGTTCGACCTGATCGACGCCCAGGGCCCGTGGGCGACCGACGGCTTCGAGGCCGCGGCGGGGTACTCGGCGAAGACGCGCACCGGCGTCGCCCCGGCGCGTACACACTACAGATCTCCGGCGGTCTCACCGCCGCGGCGCAGGTCCCCGTGACGATCGAGGCGGGGCGCGAGAACGTGGTCGACGTGGAGTGTGGCCGCCGGCGTGGAGCAAAAGTTCCATTTCGAGATTCCCAAGAAAAAGGATCTCGGCAACGAACAGCCGCGCTTCACGGTGCGCAACGCCTCCGGCGCCGTGGTCGACTCATCGGTTTTGTGGGTATCGAATACGGGCCCCGCGCTACGAGACGGTCCGCTGGTACGCGCCGGGCGAGTATCGCTACGAAGTCGCGACCACGATCGGCCTCGGCGCCTGCGGGAGCTTCCGCGTCGGCGCCGCCCCCGGTGAGCCGGTCGCCGGTGAGCTTCGCTAGCAACGAGTCTCTCGCCGCGCCTCCGATCGATGCGGTAGCCGAATCGGGCGGGGCGCGTAAACTCGAGCTCGCCGTCGGCCCCGCCCGGGGCTCCCCACCATGCGCCCCGCACTCGCCTGCCTGCCGCTCCTCCTCCTCGCACCCGCGCCTCCCGTCGGCGGCGGCGACCCGCTCCCCCGGATACACCGACACGGTGATCGCCTCGGGCTTCACGCAGACGACATCGATGGCCTTCCTCCCCGACGGCCGGATTGTGGTGACCGAGCTGAACGGAGGATTGTGGCTGACCGACGGCACCACCACGAAGAAGCTCGCCGACATTCCCACCGCCACCTGCGGCACCTCCGAGACGGGATTGTTGGGGATCGCGGTGAATCCCAGCTTTGCGGTGAACGGCTTTTGTATCTCTACCGCGCGGTCGCCAGCGCGGGCGATCCTTGCACTCCCGACGACCGGGTCAACGAGGTGACGCGCGTGACCGTGGGGCCGGGCGACACCGTCGATCTCGCGTCGCTCACCACGCTCATCTCGGTGATCCACACCGACTCGGGGATGCATAACGGCGGCGGGCTCACGATCGGCAACGATCACAAACTTTACATCGCGACCGGCGACACGGGGCCGGCGACTTCGGCGGCGGCCCGCCGGGGAGCTGCACGAATCCGTATTCCCAAGATTTGAGCAAGATCGAAGGCAAGATTCTGCGCCTCAACCTCGACGGCTCGATTCCAGAGGACAATCCTTACCTCGACGTGCCCGGGCGCGCCCCGAGATCTACGCCTACGGCCTGCGCAACCCCTTCCGGATGACGCGCGACCCGACCACCAATAAAATCTTCATCGGCGAGGTGGGCGAGGCGGACATCGAGGAGATCGATCTCCTCGCCGGCGCCACCAACTATGGCTGGCCGCAGGCGGAGGGAACCCTCCCGCTCGGCACCGCCGGGCAGAATGGCGACACGCTTCCCATCTATCAGTACTCCCATTTCGCCGATCCCAACATTGGCGGCGCGATCACGGGGGTCGCGGTCTCGCCGGCGGGCTTCGGCGACCTCGGCGGGCGCCTCTTCTTCTGCGATTTCAACTCGCACAAGATCTACCACCTCCCGCTCGACCCGACGCACACGACGGTCACCGGCGAGCTCACCCTCTTCGCCAAGGGAATGTTGGGGCCCACCGATTTGTGGTTTGGCCCCGCGAGCCCCGGCTCCAGCGAGCCCGCGCTCTTCTATGTGGAGTACGCCGGCGGCGCCGTGCGGCGGATCACCCAGCCGGCGCCCGATCCGTACACCTACGATCCGCTCGGCGGCAAGAAGATCGTGGTCCGGATGAAACCCAACAAATGGCTCTCGGTCCAATCCACGGGCGAGACCGACATCGGCGATTCGAACGGGAGCCCGCTCGTCGACGGCGGGAGCGTCCGCGTGACCGCCACGGGGATCGATGCCACCTATCCGCTCCCGGCCGCCCGCTGGAAGCCGGTCCTGAAGAGCGGCGCGATCGTCGGCTACAACTACAAAGACCACAAAAGAAGTCCGGGCCGATCCGGCGCGTCTACGTGAAAGGTGGGAAGTCGATCCAGATCGAAGGCATCGGCACCGCGCTCGACCAGACGATCGGCCCCACGGATCCGGGGCCCGTCCGCGTGGAGCTCCTCCTCGGCAAACGCAGGTATCGGATGGAGTTCGGCGGAAACGTGGTGTTCAAGCCGGGCCAACAATTCCTGGCGACCGGCGCGCCGGCACCGACGACCTCGGCCGTAGCCGCCGACGACGTGGCCGTAGCCGCGGCCGATCGGCCGCGGCTCAATCCGCGAGGCGCGTCACCTCGCCCGACTCCAGGTGGTAGACGCAGCGGAGGATTGTGATCCTCTTGTCGTCGAGCTCGTGGCGCAGGACGGGACTCATCTCGATGAGCGAGCGCGTCGCCGCGCGAACATTGGCTTCCACTTGACGCAAGGAAAACTCGGCGGGGTGCCACCCTTCGGCACCGACTCGATCGCGGGGCGGATCGCCGCGACGAGCGCCGTGAGATTTTTCGTTGGCATCGGCTCGCCGCTCGCGGCCGCCGCGACCGCGCCGCAGCTCTCGTGGCCGATCACCAACAACTAGCTTCACGCCGAGGTGCTCGACCCCGTACTTCGAGGCTTGCGACGCCGAGCGGCTCGGCCACGTTTCCGCCACGCGCACGACGAAGAGATCCCCAAGATTCTTGTCGAAGACGATCTCGGGGGCGACGCGGCTATCGGCGCAGGCGAGGATCCCGACGTTGGGGTGCTGCCCCTCCGCGAGCTTCTTGCGAAGAGCCACGACCGGATGCGGCTCGAGCACGCCGCGCATGAAGCGATGGTTGCCTTCCACGAGATCGTTCCACAGGGAGTCGCCGTCGCTCGCCGCGGCGGGCTTCGACTGGGGTTGCGCCGCTTGCGTGGCGTGCGGCTGACCAATGAAAACGACGCCAGCGCCACGCCGGCGATGGAGCAAAACAAGAAATGGATGGTGCGGTGGATCATGGGACTCGCCGAGAATGCCGCGAATGGATGGGATCGCCCCGGCGGCATTTCGGGGATCCTCAAGATACCGGTCCCGTATCTGACAACGACCATCATGCACACGATTCGCGCGCGTTGCTTCCCGGCGCTCTTCTTGATCGCAGCGGCGGGTGCGGCTCCGGCGCTCTCCTGGCCGGTTGCCAACGATTCCCACGAATCCCCGACGACGGTCCCGCGGTTCGCGTCGCCGATCCGGACATCACGCGGGCGATCGAGTCGATCCTCGAAAAGCGAAAGATCCCCGGGATGGCCGCGGGAATCGTCGACACGCACGGATTGGTGGCATTGGGTGTCGGCGGCGTGCGCGCGCGCGGGAACCCCGCGAAGATCCAGGCGAACGATCGCTTCCATCTCGGCAGCTGCACCAAATCGATGAACGCAACGATGATCGCGACGCTCGTGGAGGAAGGCAAACTATCCTGGGGCACGACGGTGGGCGAGGCATTCCCCACTCTTCGCGACGGCATGGATCCGGCGTGGCGCGGCGTGACCCTCGAGCAGCTCCTCACGAATCGCTCCGGCGCGCCCAACCAAATGAATGCCGACGGACTCTGGGGAGAGTTGGCGAGCTTCGCGGGGAGCCCCACCGACGCGCGGCTCGCCCTCGTCGAAGGGATCACCAAGAATCCGCCGGAGGCGCCCCCGGCAGCAAGTTCATCTATTCGAACGCCGGCTTCTCGATCGCGGGGCGATGGCCGAGTCGATCACCAAGATTCCTTGGGAGGATCTGATGCGCCGGCGGATCTTCGAGCCGCTCGGGATGACGACTGCGGGATTCGGCGCCCCCGGCCATGCCGACACGGTCGACGAGCCGCGCGGACACCACCAACAATCGCCGGTCGCTCCCGGCCGTGGGGCCGACAACCCCGAGGCGATCAGCCCCGCGGGGCGAGTCCATTGCTCGATCGGCGACTGGGCGAAATATGTGGCGTTGCATCTGCGGGCCGGCGAGGCCGTTGGCCGGATTGCCAACGATCCTGAAGCCGGCCACCTTTGCCAAGCTGCACGCCCCGCCAAGGGGAGCGACAACGAGTACGCCATGGGTTGGGGGTCGCCGAGCGCGGCTGGGCCGGCGGGCGGGTGCTCACCCATTCCGGGAGCAACACGATGTGGTTCTGCGTCACGTGGCTCGCCCCCAAGAAGCAGTTCGCCGTATTGGTGGCATGCAACGAGGCCGGCCCCGACGCCGAGGCGGGTTGCGACGAGGCCTGCGGCGCGCTGATCCAAACCCACGAAAAACAGGGGCGCTGATCCACCATGCGCAATACCAACGATCGGCCGCGGCTCACCTCGTTCGCGCTGGCGAATCCGTCGCGTCGAGCTCACGCAGGCGGGCGCCAAGGCGTTCGCGCGCGAGCTCTTCGCGTCGATGCCGGGGCTCGAGCGATTGATGCCAATCTTCGATCGCGCCGGCGTCTCGCGCCGCTGGATCTCGGCGCCGATCGCGGAGCTGGTCGAGCGCACGGCCCCCTCGCTCCGACACCAAGATTACCTGAAGTGCTCGACGGCGCTCCTCGAGCGGGCTGGGCGCGCGGCGCTCGAAGGGGCGCGCGTCGACGGCGACGACATCACCCATGTGGTCCTCGTCTCCTCGACCGGGCTTGCAAACCCAACTTTGGATGTCCGCCTCGCGCCGAAGCTCGGCCTCCTCGCCGGCGTCCGCCGCCTCCCGCTCTGGGGTCTCGGCTGCGGCGGCGGCGCGCAGGGCCTCGATCGCGGCGGACCTCGCCCAATCGCGCCCCGACGCGCGCGTCCTTTATTGTTGGTGGAGCTCTGCTCGCTCACGCTCGTGCCCGGCGATCGCACGCCCGGAAACTTGGTGGCCGCCGCCCTCTTCGGCGACGGCGCCGCCGCCGCGGTCGTCGAGGCCGCGCCCCTTTGCCAACAAAAGACCGGGATCGATCTGTGGGATTCGGAGGCGGCGCGGATCGAGGACTCGCTCGACGTCATGGGGTGGACGATCGCCGACGATGGTTGGCGTGTGGTCTTCTCCCCGCGATCCCCGAGCTCGTCCGCTCGCGCGCGCCGCTCGCGACGAACGCCCTCCTCCCGACACCAACGATCCATCGGCTCGATCGAGCGGCACGTGCTGCACCCTGGCGGCCCTGCGATCCTCGACGCCTACGAGGAGGCGCTCGCCCTCCCCGCTCGGCCACGGCGGCGGCGCGCGAGGCGCTCTCCGAATATGGCAACTGCTCGTCGGTCTCGATCTTCCAGACCCTCGAGCGGGCGCTCGGCCCGCGCTTCGAGCGGGGCAATGCGGGCGACGCGGTTCTCTTCTCCGCCTTCGGCCCCGGCTTCAGCGCCGAAGTTTTGCTGGGATCTGTGGCGAAGCCGTAGACTCGCGCGTCGGCTGCCCCGCGATTGCCGCGAGATCCCAATCCCACATGTCCAGAATCTTCGAATCGATCCTCGACACCATTGGCGGCACACCCATCGTTCGGCTGGCGCGCGTGGGGCGCGGACTCGACGTGGAGCTGCTCGGGAAATGTGAGTTTCTGAATGCCGGCGGCTCGGTCAAGGATCGGATCGGCGTGCGGATGCTCCTCGACGCGGAGAAAGCTGGGAAGATCCGCCCCGGCGACACGCTGATCGAACCCACATCTGGGAATACTGGCATTGGGATCGCGCTCGCCGCGTCGGTGCGCGGCTACCGCGTGATCATCACGCTCCCCGAGAAGATGAGCCGCGAGAAGCAGGTGGTCCTCGAGGCGCTCGGCGCCGAGATCATCCGCACGCCGACCGAGGCCGCGTGGGATTCCCCGAGAGCCACATCGGCGTCGCGAAGCAGCTGCGCGACATCGTGCCCCGCTCGTTCATCCTCGACCAATACAACAATATGTCCAACCCCGCGGCCCACTACGAAGGGACGGGCGAGGAGATCGTGCGCGACCTCGACGGAAAGTTGGATTACGTCGTGATGACAGCAGGCACCGGCGGGACGATCACGGGCGTTGCCAGGAAAATCCGCGAGAAGGTGCCCGGCTGCAAGATCATTGGTGTCGATCCCTTCGGCTCGATCCTCGGCGGCGGGAAGGAGATCTTCTCGTACAAGGTCGAGGGGATCGGCTACGACTTCGTCCCCGCCGTGCTCGACCGCTCGCTCGTGGACGAGTGGGTGAAGGTCGATGACAAGAATAGCTTCCAGGTGGCGCGCCGGCTGATCCGCCAGGAGGGATTGTTGGTCGGCGGCTCTTCGGGCTCGTGCGTGTGGGCCGCGATGCAGATCGCCAAGAAAGCCAAGAAAGGGGCGCGGATCGTCTGCATCCTCCCCGACTCGATTCGCAACTATCTGACCAAGTTCGTCGACGACAAGTGGATGAAGGACAACCGCTTCCTCGAGGCCGATTGGGATCTCGGCACGGTGGGCGACGTGGTGCGCTCGATGCCGCAGCGCAAGCTCCACACGGCGCAGGCCGCGAGCAAGGTGCGCGACGCGGTGAACACCATGAAAACCCACGGCATCTCCCAGCTCCCCGTCGAGGACGCGGGACAATTGGTGGGGATCGTGACGGAGACCGATTTGTTGGGTGGGCTCGTCGACGGGCGGATCCGCCTCGACAACTCCGTGGCCGAGGTGATGAACCGGCGCGTCGCGACGGTTTCGGCGGCCGACCCGGCCGCCTCGATCACCGCGGGCTTCAATCGCGGCGAGGTCACGCTCGTGGTCGACGGCGGAAAGTTGGTATCGATCCTCACCAAAATCGACATCATCGACTTCCTCACGCGCCGCGAGGGGAATCGCTGAAGATGGCGGCGAGCGGATCCGGCGGTAGTGGCTCTGGCGGCGGTGGAGTCGGCTAGCCCGCTTCGCGGCGCGCGATTCGACGCGGTCGTCGTCGGCGCCGGCATCCACGGCCTCGCGGCCGCATACCAACTATCGCGCCTCGGCGCGGGGCGCGTCGCGCTCATCGAGCAGTTCGAGATCGGGCACGACCGCGGGAGCTCCCACGGCGCCACGCGGATCACCCGCACCTCCTACGGCTCGCTCCCCTACGCGCGGCTCATGCGCGTCGCGCACGGCGAGGAGTGGCCGCGGCTCGGAGCGAGGCGGGGCTTGCAATTGTTGTATCGCTGCGACGGCTGCTACTTCGGCCCCCGGCGGGCCGTTCGAGGAGTACGCGCGGGTCGTCGCGGCGGCCTCGGCCGACGTAGAGCGGCTCGATCCCGCGGAGGGCGCCGGCGCTTTCCCAACTTTCGCTTCGACGATTGCGCGGGGTGCTCCACGACCGAACGGGCGGGTGATCGCCGCCTCCGACGCGGTCGCCGCGCTCGCGCGGATCTGTGGGAAGCGCGGCGTCGAGATCCTGGAGCGGACGCGGATCATTGGGATCGATCCGTCGCGCGATCCGATTCGGCTCGACTCGGACCGCGGGGCGATCGAGGCGGATCGCTGCGCCATCGCGGCCGGCCCGTGGGCGCCGCGGCTGCCTGCCGATCCTTGGGAAGCGCCTCACGCCGATCCGGCAGACCGTCGGCTATTTCCGGCTCGCGGGGGCGCCGGCGACTATCCCAACTTTCCGGTCTGGGCCTACCTCGGCGCCGAGGCGAACTCGCTCTGGTATGGATTGCCAAGTTTCCGCGAGCGCGGGATCAAGGCGGCGCGCCACGTGGTGGCGGGCCCCGCCGACGACCCCGATACCACAAAAACCCCCGCCGACGCCGACCTGCGCGCCATCCGCGCCTTTCTCGAAACCCAACTATCGACGGCGATCGAGGAGACGGTCGGCTCCGAGACCTGCTTCTACACGAACACGGCGAGCGAGGACTTCATCGTGGACCTCCACCCCGAGAACCCAAGGATCGCGATCGCCTCCCCTGCTCAGGGCACGGCTTCAAGCTCGCGCCGGTCGTGGGGCGCGTCGTCGCGGAGCTCGTTATGACGGGGCGGAGCACGATCCCGGAGTTCGAGGAGAGCCGGGCGACGTTCGCGGCGGGCGGCTGAGGGCCGGGAGCCGCTCGAGAGTCGCTCTCCTCGCCGTTGCCACGCCGGGCGTCCGCTCCTCGCGGAGCGCCGCGCCCCCACCATCGGTGCCTGATCCCCGGCGCGCCTCTACTCCGCACGCGCCGTCTCCCATATCCTCGACGTTTTCCCCAATCGCCGGCCCGGCCGGATCCCCGACGACTTCCTCTCTCCAAGTGAATCGAACGCTTCAAGCCTGGGTCGACGAGATCGCCAAGCACACCCAACCGGAGCGCGTCCATTGGTGCGACGGCACCGACGCCGAGAACGAGCAGCTGATCGCCCAGATGACCGCCGACGGCACGCTCACGCGCCTGAACCCAACGAAGTTTCCGAACTCCTATTACCACCGAAGCCACCCGAGCGACGTCGCGCGCACCGAGCATCTGACCTTCATCTGCACCGAGAAGAAGGACGACGCCGGCCCCACCAATAACTGGATGTCGCCCGCCGACGCGCGCGCGAAGGTGTGGCCACTCTTCGCCGGGGCGATGAAGGGGCGCACGCTCTACGTCATCCCCTACATCATGGGGCCCGCGGGCTCGCCGTTCAGTAAAGTTGGGATCGAGATCACCGACAGCGCTTATGTGGTGATCAGCATGCGCATCATGACGCGCATGGGAAGGTGGCATTGGATCAGCTCGGCGAGACGGGGAGCTTCGTGAAGGGGCTCCACTCGCTCGGCGACCTGGATCCCAACCGCCGCTTCATCCTCCATTTCCCGGAGAGCAACGAGATCTGGAGCGTGGGCTCGGGCTACGGCGGCAACGCATTGTTGGGGAAGAAGTGCTTCGCGCTCGGATCGCGGGCGCGCAGGCGCGGCGCGAGGGCTGGCTCGCCGAGCACATGCTCATCCTTGGGATCGAGGAACCGTCTGGGAAACCACCTATGTGTGCGCGGCGTTCCCGAGCGCCTGCGGGAAGACGAACCTCGCGATGCTCGTGCCGCCGGCCCACTTCAAGGGATACAAAGTCTGGACGGTGGGCGACGACATCGCTTGGTTGCGTTTCGGCCCCGACGGGCGGATGTGGGCGGTGAATCCGGAGGCGGGTTTCTTTGGTGTTGCGCCGGGGACGAGCGCCGCCACGAATCCCAATGCGATGGCGACCGTCCGCAAGAACAGCATCTTCACGAACACGGCGATCACGGGCGATCTCACCCCGTGGTGGGACGACATGGGTGGGGAAGCGCCGGCGAGCGTGACCGATTGGCATGGAAAGCATGGAAGCCCGGTAGCGCCGAGAAGGCGGCCCACCCGAACTCGCGCTTCACCGCGCCGGCGAACCAGTGCCCCTCGATCTCGCCGAAGTTCAACGATCCGCAGGGGTGCCGATCTCGGCGATCATCTTCGGCGCGCGGCGCGCGAGCCTCGTGCCGCTCGTCTACGAGAGCTTGGATTGGAACCACGGCGTTTATGTGGGATCGTCGGTCGCCTCCGAGACCACCGCCGCCGCAACGGGGAAGTTGGGGTTCTGCGGCGCGATCCGTTCGCGATGATCCCCTTCTGCGGATACAACATGGCCGACTACTTCGCCCACTGGATGGCGATGGGGGCCGGCACGCTCCCGGAGGCCAACAAAACGCCTCCCAAGATTTTCCACGTGAACTGGTTCCGCAAGGGGACCGACGGCAAGTTCCTCTGGCCGGGCTTCGGCGAGAACCTGCGCGTCCTCCAGTGGATCCTGGCGCGCTGCCGCGGGAAGGGCGAGGCGCTCGAGACGCCGATCGGCCACATTCCGGCAACCGGCGGGCTCGACGTCTCCGGGCTCAACCTCCCGCAGGAGACGATGGAACAATTGCTTCGGGTCGACGCGGCGGCGTGGGCCCACGAGACTCCCAACTATCGGAGTTCTACGCGAGAATTCGGGCAACGCCTCCCCGCCGAGATCACCCGTCAACACGACGAACAGAAACGCCGCCTCGCCGAGGCGCGCTAGCCGCCCGCAACCGGCCCGCGCCCGGGCCCACCGATCACTATGAAAGAATCCCACGTCTTCGTTCCCACCTTTGTCGCCATTCTTGGCTTTCTCGGAGCCGGGGGCGCCTCGGCGCAGCAGATCTTCCCGGGGGCCCAGTTCCCGACGGGCAACTCCCCACGCGGATCGTGACCGCCGATTTCGACGGCGACGGCAAGCCCGACGTGGCGACCGCCGACTACAACGGCAACACGATCACGATATTGTTGGGGAACGGCGCCGGCGCCCTCGGCGCGCCGATCACCCTCGGCACGGGCACGGCCCCGGCCTCGCTCGCCGCGGGTGACCTCGACGGCAACGGCACGATCGACCTCGTCGCCGCGGACCAGGGGGCGTCCGATGTCACAGTTCTTTTGAACGGCGGCGGCGCCGCGTTCGCGCCGGGAGTTTTGTTCACGACGGGGGCGAACCCGCAGGCGGTCGAGATCGCCGATTTCAATATCAATGGCATCCCCGACATCGCCACGGCGAACTTGTCCACGAACAACGTTTCGTTGCTGAATGGAACTGGCGGAGGCAGCTATGCGGCGCCGGTGAACACCGCGGTGCAGACCTCCCCGTGGCGCTCCGCGCCGCCGATCTGAACGGCGACGGGCGCCCCGACCTCGTCGTGGCGAACGGCTCGTCGTCGAGCGTGTCGGTATTGTTGACAAAGGTCTCCGGCGGCTTCAACGCGGCTGTCAACTATGCGACCGGCTCGGGCCCCAACGATATTTCGATCTTCGACATCTCGGGCGACGGCAAGCTCGACCTCGCGATCGTGAACCTCAATGCCGGATCGATGACGATCCTCCTCGGCAACGGCCTCGGCGCCTTCGCGCCCGGCTCCACGATCACGGTGGGCGCGACTCCGTTCACTCTCTCGCGCGGCGATCTCAACGGCGACGGCAAGTCAAGACCTCGTCATCACGCGCCCCAATGCCAACCTTGCTGTGCGTATTGTTGGCGAACGGCACCGGCGGATTCGCGGCGATCGCGAACGCTCCTCCGGCGGCGACGGCGGCTGCGGCGCGCTCGCCGATTTCGACGGCGACGGCAAGCTCGACTTCGCCACCGCCTACTTCAAGCAGCGCGACGGTCGCACTATTCGTGGGAAACGGCGCGGGGGATTTGCGACGGGGCGCGACCGTCGGCACCAACAATGCGACGCGCGCGCTCGCGCTCGGCGATTTCAATCGGCAACGGCGCCCTCGATCTCGTCATCGCGGCCGACAGCCAGAACAATCTTGGCGATCGGCCTCGGCAACGGCGCCGGCGGGCTTCGGCGGGTTCGTGAGCAGCCTCGCGATGGGCACGACGGCGAACGCGCTCGCGGCGGCCGATCTCAACCACGACGGCCGCCTCGACGTGGTGGCCTCGAACGGCAGCATCCAAACTATCCATATTCTTGGGAACGGGGACGGGCACCTTCGGCCCCGTCGCGGCGATCGCGCTCGGCGGCTCGCCCGTGGCGGTCGGCATCGCCGATGAGAACGGCGACGGCAACCCCGACCTCGCGGTGCCGTTTTCGAGCGGCGCCGGCGACTCGATCGCCCCTCCTGGCCGGCGCCGGCAACGGCACCTTCTCGAGCGCCGGGAGCACGCTGCTGGGCGGCGCGCCGATCGCGATGGCGCTCGGCGACCTCAACCACGACGGCGCCGCCGACGCGGTGATGGCGCTCGCCCCATCCCAACTATCCATTTTCTTCGGCTCGCCGGCGGGCTTCTCGGCGCCGACGCCGATCGCCACGATTCCGCAACATGGCCGCGGTCGCGATCGGCGACTTCGATCTCGACGGCACCAACGATATCGCCGTCTCGAACGGCACGACGACGGGCTTCGTGACCGTATTCTTGGCATCGAGCGCCTACGGCTTCGGATCCTCGTTCGCAGTCGAGACCAATCCCCAAGGAATGGCGGTGGCCGACTTCGACCACGACGGCTTCCCCGACATCGCGGTTGCCAACAAAACGGGAACCGGCTTCACGGGGGCCTCGGGCTCGCTCCTCGCTCCTGCGCGGCGACGGCGCCGGCATCGTTCTCGACGGCCGGGGTCTTCGGCGTCGCGCAGGAGCCGATCCCGGTGGCCGCGGGCGACCTCGACGCCGACGGCCGCTGCGACGCGCTCATCGGCAACAATGCCACGATTTCGCCGGTCCAGCCGGTGACCGTGTTCCTCAATCGCTCTGCGAACTCCACCGGCCTCACCGCACTTCGGCGGCGGCACCCCCGGCTGCTTTGGAAAGTTGGGAATGAACGTGAGCACCCCGCCCGTGATCGGGACTCCCAACTTTTCCTTCACCTGCACGAACGCCCCGCGCTCGACCCTCGGCCTCGTGATCATCGGCACCGCGGCCGACCTCGCCGGCTCGGATCCGTTTTCGTTGGGAATCCTCTTCCACGTGGATCTCTTCACATCGACGACGTTCCTCGGCTTCGACTGCTACAGCGACGCGGGCGGAACGAGCCTCACGCCGCCGGGACCGATTCCCAACAATCCGGGGCTCATCGGCTCGCCGTTCGTCGCGCAGGGGATCTGGCTCGAGAACGCGGGGCGGGGCTGTACTGCAGCCCGTCGCCGATCGGCCTCGTGTCGAGCGAGGGGATCCATTCGTGATCATGTAGTAGGCGCGGCATATATGCCGCGCCCACTACCTAGGAAAGATGGTCTTCCAATCTTTCTTCATGTCGATCATCGGCCAGCCTTTCTTCTCCGAGACGTCGAGCCCAATGTTGAGCGTGCCGATCGCCGATTTGCGATCGTAGGCGTATTCGCGCTCGGCGTCGGTGTGGTGGACGAACATCCCGAGGCGCGCCCCATCGCCGGCCCAAGTCCACTCGAGCATCGCGAGATCGCCGTCGGAGTTGCCGAACGCGGCGCAAGGGCGCCGGCCGATCCAATCTTGGATCGCGAGCGGTTTCCCGTTGCCGTCGTCGATGAAATCGATCTCGGGGATACGCATCAAAACCGGTTTCCCATCTTTCGCCTCGACCTTGGTCTTGAGGCGGCTGCCGATGACCTGCTCGCGCGGCACGCCGTAGACCTTCTCGGCGAAGGCGCGCATGAACTCGACTCCCCGCCCGAGACTATGAAAGTCTTGAAGCCGCTCGCGCGCATGAATGCCAATAATTCCAGCATCGGCTGGTAGACGCACTCGGTGTAGGGGCGGTGATACTTGGGATGCCGCGCGGTCGCGAGCCAATCCTTGGCGAGGGCGATGAACTCGTCGGCCGTCGTATCCGCGTGGGCGACGACGGCGAGCTCCCCATGGCGCGTTCGCCCATCTCCATGACGGCCTTCAAGTCTCCAGCGAGGAGCGCCTTGAAGGGCTCCTTTTCTTTCCATTCGGGATGGCTCGGCGCGAGCGTCTTGATCCGGTCGAAGCTGAATGCCAACTCCACGTACATCGGCTGCTCGCACCAGAGCGTGCCGTCGTTGTCGAAGGTGGCGACTCGGTCGGCGGGGGCCACGTATTCTTTGCTTTCGCGATCGGTGATTCGCTTCACGAGATCGAGGATCGCCTCCTTCGACGGGGAGTCGTTCCACGACGGGAGCGGATCCTCGGCGCGCGCGACAACGCGTGGCTCCGATAGGTGGGAAGTCGAAATGCCAACGAAGCGGCTGCTCGCGGCGGCGACGGAACCGAAGAGGAGGAGTATGGCGAGCGGGCGCTTGAACGAGCTCATTGCAGCAACCTCATCATCTGGGGATGGCGCGGAGCCTAATCCGAAACGCGCGCCGCTGCCCAGGGGTATGTGTGGGGTCGCTGTGGAAGCGCGCCCCCGCGCCTCCGCGCCTCCGCGCCGCGGCAGCGCGACGCTGTCGCGCTGTAACAGTTCAGTGCGGCTTCGAGGCCGGGCAGCCCGCGTCGATCAGCGCCGTGCGCGCGATCTCGGCGATCTTTTTCGACGCCTCGCCGCGCCGCTCCCGATACTTGGCGATCGCCGCCTGCGGCGATCCGTAGGCGGCGTTGATCTCGTCGAGCTGTCTTGGCGAATGCGTCGAAGAAGGGCTGGAGCGGCTCGTAGTTCTCGCTCCAGAGCGGCGATGGCATCGGCTTCGCGCCCATCACCAACGATCGGGTCGGCTCGTCGACCGCGCCGTTCGAGAGGGCGAGGAGCATTTGCACGTCGTCGCGCAGCGAGAACTGCCCCGTCGGCGCCGTCTCGTAGCGCGTGAGATTCTTGGGGAGCTTCACGTCGGCCGGCAACACCAACGATAATGCAAACGCCTCGCGCAGACCGCGATACTGGCGATAGGTGAGGAATCCGTTGTGGAGCGCGTCGTGGGCCGATTGCAGCCCTTTCTTGGGAATCGAATCCTTCTTGTCGCCGGAGGCGAACTTCGCCATGAACTCGCCGAGCATCGCGTCGTAGTAGAAGACCTCACCCTTGGTCCCCGCGGTGCGGTCGAGCGCGCGGTAGAACGACTCGTCGCCGTTTCGCCAACTTTCCAAGAAGAGGGCGAACGCGTCGGCCGTCGTGTCGTTGTCGACGTCGGCAAGGCAGGCCGCGAAGGCGAGATCCAGATCGTTGGGATAGCCTTGGAGGAGCGCCCGGAGCTCGTCGCCCATCCCAACTTTCGAGCCCGCCTGATCCTTGGGTTTGCCGTCGGCGCCGAGCGCGGGGCGCACGATCCGCGCGCCGAAGACGTAGTCCTTGAAAATTGGGAACGGAGCTCCTTCGCCAGCGAGAGCGAGCCCTCGGGCGAAGTCTTGATCTTGGTCTCGACCTCTTTTTCTTGGCGAGCGCCGCGCCGCGGGCGGCCTGCGCCGCGATCGACTTGAGGTAGGGATCGTCGAGCGCCGCCACCGACTTCTTGATCCCGTCGAGAATCTTGTGCTGGGTCTCCGTGGAGCGCGCCGCGAACCACTGGACCTCCTCATTGAGCCGCGCCGCCTCGTCTTTTGCTTGGGCTTGTCGCCGGAGGCGCCCGCGAACATGGGGATCCCCGCGAGGAGGGCGAGGGCGAGCGCGGATGTGTGGGATCCCATGGGGCGGGGCTGAACCGGGTCAAAGGGGAAAGAGCCTAAGGATTTTCGGCATACCTACGCAGCGCCCCGTAGCCTGGGTGAGCTTGTTGGTGTTTTCATGCGGGGCGTCGTCGGGCCGTCGTGCCTACGCTCAGCGCGGCCATGACGCGCGTCGCAACCCCGTATTCGCCGATAATTCCGTTCGCGATCCTTGGTGAGCCGTTCCATCGCCAACGCCCCGAGTCCCACCCGCTGGAAGCTGTCCGCGAAAAAGGCGTTCGAAACGAGATCGAGCGCCTCGTGCGCGAGACGTCCAGCGAGGCCGCGGCGTGGACCGCGATTGGTGGGGATCTGGGGCGCCGGATCCACCGGTTCCGCCGCGCGACCAAGCGCCTGCGGGCGCTCGCGCGGCTCCTGCGCGAGCCGCTCGGCAGCGCGCAGCGGCGGCGGCTCAATACCAAGATTCGCGATCTGGCGCGCCTCGCGTCGGCGGCGCGCGACGCGGACGTGTTGCTCGAAACGTGGCGAAGCATCGATCTCCCCCGCCGCGGCCGGCGAGTCGACGACTTCGCGGCGCAGCTCGAGGAGCGGGCGATCCACGAGCGGACGATCCTCATCGAGACGAAAGTGTTGCCAAGAATCGGGAGGGAGCTCCGCGCGATCGGCGGCGTTTGGTTGGGATTGCTTCCCAAGGAAATAGGGGCGGCCGATCTGCGCCCCGGCGTCGAGGCGGCGACCTCGCGGGCGCGGCAGCAGCTGGTGCTGGCGCGGCGGGTGCCCACCCGCGAAAACCTCCACGAGCTGCGCAAGCGGGCGAAGGTGGTGCTGTTGCATGCGCACTTGTTGGCTCCGGCGGGGCGCGCCTCGTGCGCGACCTCGACCGCCTCGGAAAGATACTTGGGGAAGACCACGATCTGGCGGTGCTCCTCGCGCGCCTCGAATCCCACAAATCGGCGTGGGTGTCGGAGCGGCGGGCGGCGCAGTCGAAACGCGCGCCTCGGCCCGGCGGCGCTGAAGCTCGCGGGCCGGTTGTTCGCGGCGCGGCCGAGGGATTTCGCGCGGCGGTTGGTGCCGTGATGCCCAGGGCGCGGCCCTAAGCACTGGCGCGGCGCGCGACGCTCCGGTCAACTGGCGCGATGCCGATCCTTGCGCTCCTCCTCGCGTGCCCCGCGGCTGCGCCGCAGAATCCCAAGGAAATCGCGATCGACCGCGACGACATCGAAATCCAAGAAAGCGCCGTCGTGAAGGCTGGGAGCTACCGGGTCGAGGACAAGAATCGCAACGGCGTGATCCGGATCGTGAAAAGTGGGATCACGGTCGATTTTCGCGGCGCGAAGATCGTTGGGAATGCGGAGGGGTGCTCGCCGACGCCTTCGATGGGATCGGAATCGTGGTGGAGAATCAGAGCGACGTGACGATCCGCAATGCCCAACTATCGGGCTTCCGCGTGGGGATCCAGGCCCACGGATGCAAGAATCTCCGGATCGAGAGCTGTGACGTCGGCGGGATGCGGCGGATGCATCTGAAGAGCACCCCCGAGCGGGAGGACGGCGCCGATTGGCTCTGGCCCCACAAGAACGACGACGGCGAATGGGCCACCAACTATGGCGCCGGGATCTGGGCCAAGGATTGCGCCGGGAGCTCGTTCGTTGGGAATCGCGCGCGCGCCTCGCAGAATGGCCTGATCCTCGATCGCTGCGCCGGTTGCAAAGTCCATGACAATGATCTTTCGTTCCTCTCGGGCTGGGGCTCGCGATGTGGCGCGCCTCCAAGAATGAGATCGCCCACAATAAGTTCGACTGGTGCGTGCGCGGCTACAGCCACGGCGTCTACGACCGCGGACAGGACTCGGCCGGAATCTTGGTGTTCGAGCAGTGCTCCGACAACGTCTTCGCGTACAACTCGGCGACCCACGGCGGCGATGGGTTTTTTCTTTATGCGGGGAACGAGACACTCGAATCGACGGGCAAGGGTGGTTGCAACCGGAATCTCCTCTATCGCAACGATTTCTCCCACGCGGTCGCCAACGGGATCGAAGCCACCTTTTCCGATGCCAACATTTTCGCCGAGAACATTCTCGACGACTGCTCGCAGCACGGCGTGTGGGGGCTACAGCTACAACACCACGATCGTGATGAACCACATCGGGAAGGCCATGGGGGCGGGATCTCGATCGAGCATGGCCACGACAACTGGATCGAGGGGAACACGATCGAGGAGTGCACGGCCGGCGTGGGATTGTGGGAAAACGAGCGGAGCGATTTCGCGGCGAAGCCCTACGGCAAACACCAGGAAACGAGGTCGCTCCGGAATCCCATCCTGCGGAACATTTTCCGGAAGAATCGCCTCGCGATCGACCTGCGGCGCACCGCCGACACCACGATTCGCTGGAACGTCTTCGATGCCAACGAAACGGCGCTGCGCCTCGTGGGGCGGCGCCTGGGCTCGTCTTCGCCGACAACGTCCTGCGGTTGCCCACGGGCTATCGCGGGCCGCTCGTCCGCAACGAGACCAAGGAAGAGGCGAAGCTCGGGCGGAACGCCTGGGGCACGCCCGACATCGCCAAGATCGTCGGCGCGCGCGTCGTCGCGGGCCCGCCCGCCGAGGCCGCCACGATCGATCCCCAAGAATCGGGGAGGAAGGCCTCGCCGCCGAAGGTCGGGGGCTCGATGGACGCGATGCTCCCAAGGATGCGCGCCGCGGGCGCGAGTTCATCCTCGTGGATGATTGGGGTCCGTACGACTTCGCGTCGCCGAAGATCTGGCCCGCGCGGATCGATGCTTGGGAAGAGGCGCGCTTCGAGGTGTTCGGCGCGCCGGGTTCGGTCGAGGTCGCAGCGCTGCCGCCCGCCCTCGAGGCCGAGCTGAAGGATTCCCACATTACGGTCCGCTTCGCCGGAGCCGACGCGACGGGGTCGTGCCGTTCCATCTCGCCGTGAAAGTTGGGGATGCGACGCTCCGCGCCGGCGGCACCCGCGCGCGCGCGCTGGAAGGTCGATTTCTATCGTTGGGATCCGAAGAGCCAGGATCCGCGGCAGGGTGAGGATAAGTGGCGATCGATCCTCGCGGCGCCGCCGTGCGATTCGCTCACGGCCAACCGCCTCGATTATTCTTGGGGAGGCGGCGCGCCCACGCCCAAGACCCCGCCGACCACTTCGCGACCGTGGCCGAGACCGAGATGGATCTCCCCGCCGGCACCTATGCGATCGCCACCGTCTCCGACGACGGCGTCCGGGTTCTCGTCGACGGAAAGTTGGTCCAGGAGGATTGGACTTGGCATCCGCCGAAGGAGAACCACTCGGAGGTCCCGCTCGCCGCCGGCAAGCACAAGATTCGGGTCGAGCATTTCGAGATCGACGGCCACGCCGCCCTCACCTTCACGATCACGCCGAAATGAGCGCCCCGGTCCGCCGGATTTGTGTGTTCTGCGGCTCGGCCGCAGGACGCGGCCCCGACTTCGAGGCGGCCGCGCGCGCCGCCGGCGCCGAGCTGGCGCGCCGGAAAGTTGGGGTCGTCTTCGGCGGCGGAAATGTGGGTTTGATGGGGGCGGTCGCCGACGGCGCGCTCGCGGCCGGCGGCGAAGTGATCGGCGTCATCCCGCGCGCGCTCGAGTCGCTCGAGCTGGCCCACCGCGGCGTGCGCGACATGCGGGTCGTCGCGTCGATGCACGAGCGAAAGCAACTCATGCATGACCTCTCCGACGGATTCGTGGCATTGCCCGGCGGCCTCGGCACGCCTCGATGAGCTCTTCGAGACCCTCACCTGGAGCCAGCTCGGCTTCCACGCGAAGCCGGTCGGCTGCGTCAACGTATCCCACTTTTTCGATCCGCTGCTCGCCTACCTCGACGCGGCGACTTCCCACGGATTCATCCGCGGCTCGCACCGCGGCCTGCTCCTCATCGACGCGACGATCGAGGGGCTCCTCGACCAGTTCGCCCGTTGGGACCCGCCGTCGAAACCCAAGTATCTGCGGCGGGACGAAACTTAGTCTCTGCTGGTTTGCAGCGGCGCCGCGGCGCCGCGATAGATGAGGAACATCAAGCTCGCCAGGACGACGGCGCCGAAGAGGTCGCTCTGGGCGGTCGGGAGCTTCGCGAGGAAGGCGATCGGCGGATAGAGCCCCGACTCCTTGTCGAAGCCTGGAATGAAGGATTGCATCGCCGCGATGATCCCGATGATCGACGCGCCGGCGATGAGCCCCGAACACCACAAAACGCCCTCGGGCTCGTCCTCGGCGTCGGGGACGCGCTTGCGGAGCTTGTCGCTCGCGAAGCGCACGAGCCCTCCCAAGAATACGGGCATTGTCGAGGCGAGCGGAGGTAGACGCCGACGGCGAATGTCAACGATCGGATCCCCGAGGAGCTCGACGAACATGGCGATCGCCGCGCCGAGCAGGATCAAATCCCAAGGAAGATTGTGGGTGAGTAGGCCGTCGATCACGACCGACATGAGCCGGGCCTGCGGGGCGCGGAGCCGCCCACTGCCGATGCCGTCGGAGCGGAGGAACTGCGCCTCGCGCGTCGCGGGGTCGACGAGATAGTTGCCCGCCGGGCGCTTCTCGACGGTCGTTTCTCGTGGTCTCGACCGCCCCGCGGTTTCCGTCGCGAGGACCTCGATCTCGGCCCCAGTCGGGACCTGCCCCGCCGCCAGCCGCACGAACTTGAAACTTTTGTTGGGATCGGTGCGGCCGCCGATGGAGTCGGCTTTCTCGACGAGCTCGGCCGATACCACGAATGGCGCGCGCACCTTGTGCTCCACCGTCTCGGCAAGATTGAGCCCGTAGGTCGTCCATCCGATCGCGAGGACCGACGCCAAGACCCCAATCAAAAGGGCCCCCTGCTGGCGGACCGGGGTCGAGCCCACCAAAAACTCCGTCTTCAAATCCTGGGAACAGGTCCCCGCGTTGCTGATCGCGATGCACACGACCGCGCCGATCATGAGCGCGAGGCGCGCGTAGGTGCTCCCTCCCATCCCACCAACAGGAAGGCGCCGCAGGTTGCCATCAACACGCCGATCGTCATCCCCGAGAGCGGGCACGACGAGGAGCCCACCTCGCCGGTGATCCGCGACGACACGACCGCGAAGAGGAATCCCAAGATGATGATCAGGACGGCGCCGAGGACGTTCATCTGGAACGCCGGCAGGAACGTGATGAACCCAACGATCGCGAGGGTGCCGACCGCGAGAACCGCCGTCGGCGTGTCGCGCTCGGTGCGGAGCGTCGTCGCTGCGCCGGCGCCGCCCCGTGAGGCGATCGCGCCGACGCGCGAATCGACGATACGATCGATGGCAGCGCGCGGATCAAACCAAAGATTCCGCCGGTCGCCACGGCGCCGGCGCCGATGTGGCGAACGTAGTTGTCCCAAATCCCCAAGGGATCGAGGTCGGCGATGCGCTTGGTGGCCGGCGCGAGCGGCTCCACGACCCCCGCGCCGAAGAATGCAATCATCGGGACGAGGATGAAGCGAGGGCGAGCAGACTCCTCCGACCATCATCAACGATGTGCGATAGCCAATGATGTAACCGACGCCGAGGAGCGGCGGCTCGAGGTCGCATCCGACGGCCGCCCCTTGAAGAACCAATCGTGGCTTCGAGGCTCCCTTCGCGCCGCCGAGGATCGCCAAGAATATCTTCGGTCACGCGGCGCCGATCCCCATTCCCACGAATACCTTCTTCGCCGACGTGCCCCCTTTTCACCGGCGATCAGGATCTCGGCGCAGGCTTTCCCTCGGGTAGCGGAGCTAGCCGTGCTCCTTCACGATCAGATACCGCCGCAGCGGCACCATCAGGAGCACTCCCAACATTCCGCCCGTGAGCGCGATGAGGGTCGTGAGGCCGACCTGGAGCGGGTATCCCAAGAATATGAGCGCCGGCACCGTGAACACGACCGCCGCCGCCACCGACTCCCGGCCGAGCCGACCGTCTGGACGATGTTGTGCCTCGAGGATCGCGGCGGCGCCCGCGCGCGCGCGCAGGAGCGCGATCGCGATCACGGCGATCGGCACCGAGGCCGAGACCGTGGAGCCCCACCTTCCAACGCCAGGTATACCGAGGCCGCCCCGGAAGATGACCCCCATCACCGCCCCCAACAATACGGCGCGGAATGTGAGCCTCGGCGGCGCCTCGTCTGGCGGATACGTGGGGTTTGAACTCTTCGGTCACGAACGGCGCGGCGCGGGATCCCCACATCATCGCCGCGGGGGCGCGGGCTCGTCAGGGCGGCCGGCGTTCTTCAAGGGAACCGCGATCAGGATCCACGCGAGGAGCGCCATGACGCCCAATCCCAACAAATACGACGGATTCGGAAAGATCTCGGGATGTTCCAATCCAAGAATAGGAATGTAGCCGTGATGAGGCCCAGTGAGCGCCTCCCCGACGATGAATCCTCGACGCCACGAGGATTCCCATCGTTTCCGACCCGCGTCGTCTCGCGCCTCGTTCAGGCCACGCTTCTGGCCATGAGATCCACGATCCTGGCGGATCATCCCGCCGACGAAGATCGCGAAGGTCGTCGCGAGCGGCAGGTACATTCCCACCGAAACGAGCATCGGGCTCTTTGACCTGGAGGAGGATCATCGCGAATCCCAACAAAATCCCCACGACGATCAGCGGCCACGCCATCTCGCCGCCGACGATTCCCTGCGATCATGAACGCCATCAATCCGGCCTGCGGGCAGGGAAGCTTGGGATCGCCGAAGCCGGTGCCCCCCGAGTCGATGTTTCCTTGGTGAAGGGCGAGGAGGAGGGAAGAACATCACGAGGCTCGAGAGGATGACCGCGGCGAGCTCGACTTTCTGGATCGTGCGCGGCGTGCCTCCGAGGATGTACCCAACTTTGAAATCCCGGAGGAGCTCGCCGGCGACCGCGGCCGAAACGCACACGACGCTCGCCACCCCCAGCACGGCGATCACCCCTTCCTGGCCTTTCACCCGAGCGCCACCATCAAGAGCGCGGCCACCAACAATGTGGAGAGGGTGAGCCCCAGAGATCGGATTGTTGGACGAGCCGATGAGGCCGACCAAGCTATCCCGACACCGTTGCGAAGAAGAAGCCCGCGACAGGCATGACGACGACCGCGGCCGTCGCCCCCGAGATCACGTCGCCGGTGAAGTAGATGTACACGCCGATCATCGCCGCGAACGCAACACCAATCATGCTGAAGACCGACTTCTCGCGCTCATGTACTGCTCGGTGCGCCCGACATTTGTGGCGCGGCGCCTTTGCGCCCGAGCTCGCGGATCGCGCTCGCCAGCCCCGCGCCGATCTTCTTGCGCATCCGGAAGAGCGTGAATCCGGCTCCCCACCAACATTCCGCCGACCGCGATCGGCCGCACGATTCGATACCAAATCGTGACGGCCATCGTCCCCCACGATTGCTCCACGGCATCGGGCAGGTTCAGGTGTTGATTGGCATCGCGCGCCTTCGCGATGGCTTTCTGTGCGTTGGCCAGCACCTCGGGCTCGAGGCTCGGCCCCATGAAGTACACGAGCAGCGGCACCATGATTCCCCACGCGACCACGCCCCCGCGAAGTTGAGCGCCGAGATCGCCGGGCCAATGATGTAGCCGACCCCAATATACGCGGGGCTCCACCGCCGGGGCCGCGAACTGTGTCATTCCGCCGACCGGCACGTCTCCCGAGGTGATCCTCTTGAGCTTGCTCACGCCGATCGCGCCGACGTGGAGCACATAGCTGATGTTGTCGGCGAAGAGCTTGAACTGCCCTAGGAGGAACACCGCCGCGCCGAAGCCGATGTTGTAGAAGAGATACTTGGCATTCGAGGCGGCCGAAGACACCGTGCCGCGCGGCCGCGTTGACCGGCGACTGCCCCGCGATGTGGATCTGCGCCGCGGCGACCGACTCAGGGAAAGGTAGGGTTCGGTCCTCGACCATCACCCTCCGCACGAGTGATACAAACAATACGCCGAGGACGCTTCCGACGATCATCAAGACTGTCGATTTCCAATACGCCTCCGGGTGGCGAAGTCGAGCCACGCCCCGACATCACGAAAGCTGGGATCGTGAATCCCGCCCCGCCGCCACCGACTCGCCGGATCGAGCCCGCCGTGCGCGCCAGGTTCTCCTCGAGGATCGAGCCGCGCTTCAGCTTCAGCACGGCCATCGCGATCACCGCCGCCGGATAGGTGGCGGCGATCGTCTGTCCCGCCTTCAATCCCAGGTATGCGTTCGCGGCCCCCAGCACCACCGCCATCACCAATCCCAAGATTACGGCCGTCCAGGTGAACTCCGTCATCCGCATCTCCGGCGGGACGTAGGGTCGGTGTGCGTCGAGCGGAGCGGTCGGCGGGTTCGGGGGCGGCGTGGGCCACGCGTCACCTCAGGGGGTGGAAACCAACAAAACGGCGCCGCGCCGGTGCGCGGAAGGGCGGGATGCTACGGCCCGGCCCACGGCACACCAAACAGGATCTGACCCCGCCTCGCCCTACCGCCGCCTCACCACGAGCAAGCTATTCCAACCGCCGAAGCCATCCGCCTCGCGCAGCGGATTGCGGGCGTCGGCCACCCAACGTCCGTCGGGCAAAAGGAACTTATAGGGGTAGCGCCCCGGCACCGGCAGCGGCCGCGCGTGCTCGAAGACCCCCGGCGCCACCCGGTCCATCGGCCGCGGATTCCAACCACCGATCGCGCCGACCCACTCGACCCGTCGCAGGCGCGCCGTGGGATCCACGAATCGATAGACGACGCGGCCTTCGTCGAGCTCCGGCGAGCCGAAGCGCGGATTTGTGGGATCCTCGCCGCCGATGATCCGCGCGTACTCGACCGCGTCGGCCGCCTCGAGGACCCCGCCCCCTGGATCTCGCGCGGCACGCCCTCGAGCGGGCGCGCGGTCTTGCGAAGGCAGGCCTTCACCTCCTCCGGCCGAAGATTGGGATTCGCCTCGAGCATCTGCGCCACCACCGCGCTCACGATCGCCGCGGCGAACGAAGTCCCATCCACATGTTGGTGAAAGGGCGAGATGTATTTTTGTTGGGCCATCCGCATCGCGATCGCGCCGCGGATCGCCGACGGCGGGAGATCGAGCACCTCGCGCGGAAAACGCAGCTCGTCGTTGCGCTCTTCCAGCCGCGCCGAAAGCCAACGATCGGGCGACGCGTCGAGCTCGTAGAGGAGCTCCGCCTCGCGCGCCTGCGGCGTGCCGGGGACCATCGGCGCCGGCACCCAAATGCTGGGAGCCAGGAGATCGGGCTTCGCGACGCCGTCGACCGTGGGCCCGCAGTTCCCGGGGAAGGGCTCGGGGTGCTCCTCCGCGCTCCCGAAATCGTTGACGCCGCCGACCGTGATCGCCCCCGGCGCGCTCGCCGGCGGCACGGAGGGCTGCCCCGGCCGATTGCCGGCCGCCGCGACCACCACGATTCCCTCGTCGACCGCCCGCGCCACGAGGCCATCGAGGCGGCTCCGCTTGCTCGACACCGCGCGATCGCCCCCACGGAAAGATTCACGACGCGGATCGCGTATTGTTGGTGATGCTCCAGAACCCAACGAAGCCCGTGGAAGACCTGGGCGTCGCCGATCCGCCCCCGGGCGCGCGATCGAGACCAATACCAACTTTGCGCTGGTGGCGATCCCGGGTAGCGGCCACCCGAGATCCAGCCGCTTCCGAACGCGCTCCCGGCGGTCATCGTGCCGTGCCACGAGGCGACGCTCGGCGCCGGCGGGCGCGCGCCGGCCCGCGGAATCGGCCCGCGCGCGTCGACATAGGTGGCGATCCGCGCGTGCGGACGCAACAGATCGGGGTGAAAGACGTAGTCGGAGTCGACGAACGCGACCACGACGCCGCGCCCGCGATAGTTGGGATCGGGGCGGAGCCGCGCCGGGAGCGAGAGGATCTCCCCCGCGCGGCCGAGCGGCGGGCGCGCCGCCGGGTGGCGCCCCTCCTCGGCGCGCTCCACCTCCTGCCGCAGAGCCCAAGAAACGCAGCGGGCGCAGGCGCCCTCCTCGCGATGCCACTGATCGTGGGTCTCGGCGAGGCGCCGCGCGACCTGCCGCTCGAGCGCGCGCGTGGCGGCGGAGGAATCGCGCGTCGGTGCGCTCGCCGCAGAGCGGGCAGCGGCGCGTATTCTTGGTGTTCTCGCGTCCCAACGCGGGATTCCCAGTCGTTTCGATCAGTGGGGTCCCTCGCGCGCGAGGTTGCGATTCCAGTTCGGGACGATCACTACCAAATCGCCGCTGCCGTTGGGCACCGCCTGGCAGGCGAGGCGGCTCGTGCCCGTGAGCCCCGGCGCCATGTCGAGGTAGTCCTGCTCCCGCTCGGTCGGCTCGGGGATCGTTGGGAATCCCTCCTTCACGACCACGTGGCAGGTGGAGCAGGCGGCCACGCCGCCGCAGGCGTGATCCATGTCGATCCCGTGGCCGAGGCCGATCTCCAGGATCGAGCCGGGCTGCCCGTGGCGATCGTAGGGCAGTTTGTTGGGATCCACCTCGACCGTCACGTTGGCCGGAAGAAATGTGATCTTGTACGGTCGTGTGGGTTTCGGCGGCGGAGGGGGCGGGAGGGTCGGCACGGAGCGATTCTTGGGTCACTATCATTCGCTCCCGGGGTGCCCGAATGCCAGCGGCGCGTGGCGCGGCTCAGGAATCGCTGGACTCCGAACCAAAGCGATCGGAGCGCCCTCCCGAGGCGGCGCGCGCGGCGGATCGCGCCGCGGACGCGGCGGGTGGCGATCGCCGCGGCCTCGCGGATCGAATCGCCGAGCGCGAGGCGCGCGGCGAGGATCGCGGAGAGGGCGCAGCCGGTGCCGTGCGCCGCGATCGGCACCCGCCGCGCGCGGAACTCGATCATCCCCGCGCGATCGATGAGGCCGGTCGGTGACGTAGTGCCCATCGCCATGCCCACCTTTCGCGAGGACGGCGCGCGACCCGAGCGCGAGCAGCGCCCGCGCCGCCGCCTCGATCTCCTCGGGCGTATTCGTGGGAAGTCCGGTGAGGCGCGCGAGCTCGGGAAGATTGGGAGTCACGACCGTGGCGCGCGGGATCAGCTCGCGCTTCAGCGCCGCGATCCCGCGGGCGTCGAGGAACGGGAAGCCCCCGACGAGGCCAGCACCGGGTCGACCACGAGCGGCGTATTCTTGGGAAACGCGCGCGCGTGCGCGGCCGCCACGGCCGACACGTGGGCCGCCGATGGCAACAATCCGGTCTTCACCGCGGCGATCCGCACGTCGCGCGCGAGCGCCGCGATCTGCGCCGCGAATCGCTTCGGATCGACCGGCTCCATCGCCGACACGCCGCGGGTGTTTTGTGTGGTGAGCGCCGAGAGCACCACGAGCGGGTGCGCCCCCTCGCGCTCGATCCGCAGCGCGTCGGCGACGCCGCCCGCCCCCGATGTGGGATCGAGCCCCGCGATCGTGAGGACCGCCTTCGGCGCGGCGCCGCGGTTTCACGCGAGCCCCAGCTGCTCGAGCGCGGCGCGCGCGGCGCGGATCGTCTCGGGGCGGGTCCCCACCTCGAGATCGAGGATGCGCACCGCGCCGCGCGGCGCGTTGTCGGCGACGAGCTTCCAATCCACCACCCCTGCCCCGGCGGAAGGTGCGCGCGGAGCCCGAGCGCGTCGTGGAGATCCAATCCCAACAATCGGGAGGCGAAGTTCGGCAACACCAACGAAAGGGGCTCGCAGCCGAAGTGCTCGGCGGCGCGGAGCGCGCCGACATCGGCCCAAACCCCAAGATTCGGCGCGCGCACGTCGTCGAGCACGTCGCGGAGCGCCGCGGTCGCGAGGTATTCGTGGGGTTTCACCGCGTGCAGCAAACCAAACGATAGGTCGGGGTTCGCGCGGCAGAGGGCGTGGAGGGCTCGGCAGATCCGCTCGAGCCCGGCCTCGCGCTTCCCGCGACGAGCGCGCGGATCTCCTCCAGGAGCTCCCCGCTGAATCGCCGCGCGAGATCACCCCCTCGGCGTGGCGCAGCCGCTCCTCGATCCCAGGAATCGCGACCGCGCCGCCGTGGACGACGATTCGTTGACATCCGATCTCGGCGGCGAAGGCGACGCGATCCTTCGCCGCGGGGAGCTCGAGGGGCGATCCCGACGCGGGGGCGGCGTCGAGCGCGGCGCGAATCGCCACGACCGCCATCGGCCCCTTCGCGCGGAGCGATGCCAAGTTTCCGGCGCGCGCCGTGGAATCCTCTGGCGCGATCGCGATCGCGCGGAAGCGCAGCTCCATCGCAGCGCTTCCGAGCTCGGCGACGCTCGCGCCCCGCATCGAGAGCGGGCGCGAGCTGAGGGCGAGGGGCGGGTTTTCCACGGGATCGTTGGCGATGAGCCTGGCGGATCGTCAGACTTCGATCCGCGGCACCTCGGATAGTTGGCTTCGCACCGGCGCGAGGATCGGCTCGACCGCCTCGGCGAGGAACTCCTCGACCTGCTCGGGGCGCGCCCGACGAACGCGCGCGCGTCGGAGAGCGCCGGCAGCTCCTGGCGCACGCTCGCGAACGCGGGATCGGCCGCGATCCGCTCGAGGAGATCGTTTCGCTCGCCCCCTCCTTCACCCGCCGCATCACCTCCATCGATAGTTGGCGAAGGCGCTCGTGGAGCTTCTGCCGATCCCCACCTTTCTTCACGGCGGCCATGAGGACCTCCTCGCTCGCCATGAACGGCAGCTCCTCCGCGAGCGCCCGCTCGATGACGCGGCGATTCACCACCAATCCGTTGGAGATGTCGCACACGAGCAGCAGGCACGCCTCCGTCGCGAGGAACGCCTCGGGGAGCGAGATCCGGCGGTTCGCGGAATCGTCGAGGGTGCGCTCGAGCCATTGGTTCGCGGCCGTCTGCGCGGGCGAGTCGGCGAGCGAGAGCACGAGCCGCGCGAGCGAGTTGACCCGCTCGCTGCGCATCGGGTTGCGTTTGTAGGGCATCGCCGAGGAGCCGATCTGTTGCGTCTCGAAGGGCTCCTCGACCTCGCGCCGGTGCTGGAGGAGGCGGAGGTCGACGGCGAACTTGGAGGTCGACGCCGCGATCCCAACTAAAGCCTGGGCGATCCACCAATCCAGCTTTCGCGTGTACGTCTGCCCGCTCACCGCGACCGCGCGCTCGAAACCCATCGCCGCCGTCACGCGCCGCTCGAGATCCTTGACCTTCGCGTGGTCCCCGCCGAAGAGCGCGAGGAAGCTCGCCTGGGTGCCCGTCGTCCCCTTCACCCCCAGGAACGGGAGCTCGCGCGCCACGCGCCGCACCTCGGCGAGATCGAACACCAAGTCTTGGAGCCAGAGGCAGGCGCGCTTGCCGACGGTGGTGCACTGCGCCGGCTGGAAGTGGGTGAATGCGAGCGTGGGGACCCCGCTGCGCCTTCGCGAAGCGCGCGAGGCGCTCGATCGAAACCAACAATCGCTTCTCGAGGAGCGCCAGCCCCTCGCGGAAGATCACCAGGTCGGCGTTGTCGGTCACGTAGCACGACGTGGCGCCGAGGTGGATCCAGCGGCGCGCCGCGGGGCACTGCTCGCCGAAGGCGTGGACGTGGGCCATCACGTCGTGCCGGACCTCGCGCTCGCGCGCGTCGGCCACGTCGAAGTTCACGTCGGATAGGTGGGATTCCATCTCGGCGATCGCCGCCGGCGGAATCGCCAACCCCAACGATCGCTCCGCCTTCGCCAGCTCGAGCCAGAGGCGGCGCCACGTCTGGATCCGGCGCAGCGGCGAGAAGAGCTCGACCATCTCGCGGCTCGCGTATCGCCCCGCGAGGGGCTCTCGTACCGGTCTTTCTTGGGATTCATTTTGGTTGAGATTTGGGGCGGGCAGGTCGCTGAAGAGTGCTTCGCGCCCAGGCGCGAGAGATTCTTGTCAAGATCGAGGCGGCGGGTCCGAGGCGTAACGAAGAGTTACGCCGAGGACACGCCAACGATGAAGTTTGACAAGAAGATCCGCGCATGGGCCGAATGATTTTTCAGCGACCTGCTATCCGATTCCCTGCGAATCGGCTTCGGTGACCCCGGCGCCGACGACGAGGATGAGGCCGATGCCAAGGATCGCGCGGAGAAGGAATCCGCCGACGGTCGCGCGCGGCGATGCCAAGTATCGAAGGATGAGGATCGTGATCGCGGCGCCGAAGCCGTCGGTCACGACGTCGGTCCACGAGGAGGTGCGCCCGGGGACGAAGGATTGGTGCCATTCGTCGACCGCGCCGAAGAGAATGGCGGCGCCGACGGCGACGATCCCAAACGGCAGGTCGGGGATCGGGCGCTTCGCGCGCGATCCCAAGAAAAAGCGAGCCCCCGCCCAGAAGCCAAACAAAGGGGCGTGCCCCGAGTTGAAGAGGAGGTGGACCGTGAATCCCGACGGCGGCTCGTGGCGCGATGGCTGCGCCGAGAGCCACGTGATGAGCGCACCCCACAACACCACGAATGCGAGGAGAGCGCTTGGACCCAGCATCCGGACGTCGTGGGCGCGCTGGCGAATCGCAACGATCGCGCTCACGGCGCCACCCGCTTGCGAAGCCGCAGGCGCAGGCTCCCGTCTTCTGTGGTATCGACGTGGACCTGGTCGACGTAGCTGCGGATCAGGAAGAATCCGCGCCCCCGCTCCTCGGCCTCGCTCGGCGGCTGGAGCGCCTTCATGAGCCCCTCGACGACCGGCATCACCTCGGAGGACGACCCCTCGACGATCTCGATCTTCAGCTCCCCGAGGCGAGCTCGGCGTGGAGGCGCATCGGCTTCGTGAGCGAGGCGGTGCCATGCTCGACCGCATTGTTACAAATCTCCGTGAGGACGAGCGACAGCTCGCTCACCGCGCGCTCCCCGACTCCGCCCTCCTCGAGCCAATCGGCGATGGCGCTCCGCGCCTTGCGAATCGCCTCATAGCTGCCGGCCACCGAGAGGTCGATTTGCTTCGGGTCCGCCTGCTTCGGTGCCGGCTTTTTCGGTTCCGAGCGCCGAGGTTTGCCGCGCCCCGGATTATTGGGTTTCCCGCCGCTCAAGCGAGCGCCTCCCGTCCAGTGCTTCCACGTCGAGCGCCAGATCGATCGCGCGGGCGGAGTGGGTGAGCGCGCCGACGGAAATCCGATCGACCCCCGCCGCGGCGAAGTCCGCAACATTGTCGATCCGGATTCCCCCGAGGCCTCGATCTCCACTTTTGTGGCTTTCGGGTTCGATGCCGGGTTTGATGCCAATAATGCCCGCAGGCGGGCCGCCTCCTCGCGGAGCTCCTTCGGCGAGAAGTTGTCGAGGAGGACATAGTTGGCGCCCCCGCGATCGCCGCGCGCGCCTCCTCGTGGTTGCGAGCCTCGGCACCCACCACCACGCCATTGCCAACTTTCTCGCGCGCCTTCCGCACCGTGGCCTCGACCGAGAGACCCGACAGGGCGAAGTGGTTCTCTTTGATGAGCACCTCGTCGAAGAGACCCGCGCGGTGCATTGCGCCGCCGCCGATGCCGACGGCGTAGCGCTCGAGGGAGCGAAGGCCCGGGGTCGTCTTCCTCGTGTGGAGGATTGCAACGCGACCCTTTGTTGCAGGCTCGACTCGCTGAAGGTCCGGACGAGGAACTCGCCGCCCGCTCGATGAAGTCGCGCGTGGTCGTGGCGATGCCGGAGAGGGCCTGGAGATAGTTGAGCGCCACCCGCTCGCCGCTCAGGATCGCGCGAGCCTTCCCCTCGAAGGCCAATACCACCTTTCCACTCGAGACGGTCGCCGTCGGCCGGGCCGGGGCGAAAGGTGACATCGGGATCGAGGAGCTCAAAGACGCGCCTGGCGATCGGGATCCCCGCCACCACGCATCGCTCGCGCGCCACGATCGACGCGCGCGCGCGCGCCCCGGCGGGGATAACGGCATTGGTCGTCACGTCGCCCGCGCCGAGGTCTTCGGCTAGGGCGCGCTGTGCGGCTTCATTGATCGCCGCTTCACCGATCGCCTTACTGTCGATCGCCAGTTCGTCGATCGCTTCCTTGGGATTGGGGGCCGCCATGAGAGCGCGGCGATTGTAAGGGGGCGCCCTAACGCGGACCTAACGCCCGGCCCCGGGGGCCCGCGCGGAGATGGCGATGAACTGGCCGCACCCAATGAACTCTGGCCCCGCAGAGCTGTGACCTGCCCCCGAAGTGTGACGTACGGGCGGATCCGCGCGACCGTGGCGGCGCCGAAGCCGGGGATCGCACGCAAATCCTCGACATGCTCCGGCGCGAAGCCCCGCTCGCGCGCGCGCACGAACTCCTTCGCTCGCGAGATCCCCACTTCGGGAAGGATCGCCACCTCATCGACGCTCGCCGACAGGAGATCGACCCGATGCACCGCGGGGGCGAACGCGCCGCGATCCCATCGAGAAGCGCGCGCTCATCCTCCGAGGACCAAACGGCGAAAGCCAAGTAATCAAAGAACAGAGCCATCGCGAGAAACCACACAATCCGATCGCGATCGCGGAGGAATGGCTGCGGCGGCTTCACACGACGAGCGCGCGCCGCGCGCCGCCGTGGTCGCAAGAAAAAAGTCCCCTCGGAATGCGTCGCGGGCGCGGCGCCTGTGTCACGATGATTCGACAAAGTTTGTCACCATTCCCGGCCCAATCCCCGCCGTGCCCGCGCTCCCGCTCCTCGATCCCCACAAAACGCGATGCGGACCGGTGCGCCCCTCGAAGCGCTCGATCGTCCGCGCGGGATTCCTGATCGCCATCCATGTCGCGATCGTCGTCGCACATCGCGCAATGGAAACTATCCGGGACCACGCTCTCCCCTGTCGAACCGTCGGAGGCGGCCTCCACGATCGAGCCTCGGGATCATCAACGCCGGATTCGTATTGTTTGCGTTGCTGATCCTCTCGACCCTCGTCCTGGGGCGATTCTTCTGCGGCTGGGCCTGCCACGTGGTCGCGTACCAGGATCTGTGCGCTTGGGGGCTCGGGAAGATTGGGCTCCGGCCGCGCCCGCTCCGCTCCCGATTGTTGGCATTCGTGCCGCTCTACGCCGCGCTCCACATGTTCGTGTGGCCGTCGGTCTCGCGGGCGATCGCGGGGCAGGGGCTCCCGCCGCTGCGCGGCTTCGGCCTCGAGACCTACGATCTGTGGGAACGCTTCCCCGGCTTCTGGATCGGCGCGCTCACCTTCATCGTCGACGGCGCGCTCGTCGTGTGGTGGTTCGGGGCGAAGGGGTTCTGCACCTATGGCTGCCCCTACGGCGCGATCTTCTCGGCGGCCGACCACGCGGCCCCCGGGAAGATCCGCGTGACCGATGCGTGCGAGGGCTGCGGCCACTGCACGGCCACCTGCACGAGCAACGTGCGCGTCCACGAGGAGGTGCGCCTCTACAAGGCGGTCGTGGATCCCGGCTGCATGAAGTGCCTCGACTGCGTGAGCGTCTGCCCGAAGGGGGCGCTCTACTTCGGCTTCGGCCCGCCGACCCTCGCGACGCCGAAACCCAAGAAAAGGCGGCGCGCGCCTACGACTTTAGTTGGGGAGAGGAGCTCGCGATGGCCGGGGTCTTCGCGGCGGGGCTCTTCGCGTTCCGCGGGGTCTACGACGCGGTGCCCTTTTGTTGGCAATCGGCCTCGCGCTCCTCGGCGCGCTGGCGGCGATCGTGCTCTGGCGCTGCGCGCGCGGCCGCGACATCCTCCTTCAACATTGGCAATTGGTGCGCGACGGCCGCCGCACGCGCGCGGGCTCGTTGCCGCGGCGGTCGCGCTCCTATTCTTGGGATTCGGCGCCCACTGCGCCGCGGTCCAGTGGGAGACGCGCGACGCCGAGGGGTGGATGCGCGCGGCGCAGCAGGCGCCCTTCGAGTCGCCGGAGCACGCGGCGGCGCGCGAGCGGGCCGCTTCCCACCTATCGCGCGCCGAGTCGCTCGGCCTCTTCCCCAATGCCAAGATTCAACTGATGTTCGCGGCGGTGGCGAACGACCGGCGCGACGCGGCGGAAACAGCGCGCGCCGCTTGCGCGCGGCGGTGTCGATCGATCCGCGCCTCACGGAGGCGTGGGTGCGGCTCGCGGGCCTGAGCCTCGCCGCGGGCGACGCGGCCGGGGCGCAGTCGATCCTCGAGGAAGCGACTGGCTAGAAACCCCAACAATCGGGAACTCCGCGGTCGCCTCGAGGCACTTCGCGGCCGCTGACGCGTTTTCTGGTTGTCCCGGAAAGTTGGGATTCAACGAGCCCGAAGCGGCGTGCCTCTACTCTCGATGGATTTGGTGTCCCCCGTGCGCGCGCTACAGCGTGGGGTAGGTGGGGGCGGGACGGGGTGAAGTAGGTCGGCGCTCTGCTGCGCATCACCAACGATCCGACTGTTACCATTCCGCCCTTCGCGAAGCCGCGCCGACCTACCCCACCCCGCCCCGCCTTCGTTCACGCATGACCGGATCGCTAGGATCCAGTCGCGAATGCGCGCGCGATCGGGGTGGGTGGGTCCCAGGCGAGTTTGCCCTCGGTCCGCGATCGTGACTATTGGTGGGATCGCAAAGCCAGGGTCGCAACTTTCGGTTGCGACCCTGGCGCAACGGTTCCTGAAGTTCCTTACCGAGGGCATGTCTGAGCCCCGGGACTACCTGCCCCCGGCGCCCGTCGGTCGGCGGACAACAAAAAAGAATGTCGCGCCCCGAAGGGCGCGACATTCTTGGTAAAGGTGCCTGACCCTTTTACTGGGTGATAGGAATGTCGAGGCCGTCGGAGGAGCTGAGGCCGAACGGCGACGGCGTGCACTTGCACCGCCATCCACGCCCAGATCGCCTGGCCGAAGCTAATGATTCCCGACGAGATTTGGATTGTTGGGAATCGGCGCGTTGGCCGTGCCGAGGCCGGCCGCGTCGCTGTTGAAGTCCATGGCCTGGAGGTCGGTCGCGAGCACGAGGTCGAGGTGGAGGAGGATGCCGAGTTGGAACGGATCTGATCCCGACACGTCCTGCGCGTTCGCCACGAGACAGAGGCCGAGCGAGGTCGCCGGCGCGTTGGAGCAGGTCAGCTTGAAGTTGGCATTCCCGATCGCCGGCGCGCTATTGCCACAAATGTGGTGCGCTCCGTTGCAGCCCGGCGTGCCGATGCCGTAGCTGGCCGTCGGCAGGCCTGCGGGCCCGTCGTCGTGACCGTCACGCTCGCCGCGCCCGCGCCCGGCGCGAACTGGTCGAGCACCGCCCCCTGTCCCGCCAACGGCGCCGCGTTGCTGTCGAAGAAGAAGTTGTAGATGGAGTTCCAATGGAGCGGATTGCCCATGGTCGAGAAGGAGAACTCGGACGCCGTCTGCGCGAAGGTCCAATCATTGGTGGCATCCTGGTCGACGTCGCGGAAGCCAACGTTGGTGATCGTCGTGCAGGGCGCGATCGCCATCCGGAAGGCCCCCACGCCGCGGCTGTTGTCGCGGTTGTGGATCGCGTATTCGGTAGTGATAGAGGCTGCCGGTGGGGCCGGTGACCTTCACCGCGACATAGAGGCGCCCGTCATCGCTGCCATTGGTGTTCGACGTGACCGTCGCGCCGCTCCAGCGGTTGAGGATCGAGCCGTAGGTAATATTGGCATCGTTGGTCGTGATGTTCCAAAAGTTGCCATTCCACGACGGCGTGAATCGCTTCGAGCCCAGGTTGTCGCCGCGCGTGGTCTCCGCCTCGCCGCGGATCACGTACTGCGCTTGGTAATAAAAGGACCCGAGGAGTTCAGATCGGCGTCGGAGACGTGGACGCGATTGGCGACCGGTCCCATGGCGCTCACCATTCCGGTCGTGAGGCTGCGGATGCCGTCGCAATCTTGGGAGGGGCCACGGCGGGTCGCCCTTGTCGAAGTACGAGCAGACCGGATTCCACATATGGAGCCACGGGTCGATCTCGCTCGGCGGGCCGAGCCAGAAGCTGTCGCCATTGTTGCTGATCGAATAGGTGTCCGAGCAGCCGACTCCGAGCCAGGTGCCGTTGGGGCTCGGTGCTGGCATGGCGAGCACTGGCTGTTGCTCAAAGCAAAGAATCCGTGCTTCACGAAGCTCCAGTTGAGATCTGCACCATCCGCGTGCCGCGCTCGGCGCGCGACGAGGAAGCCGATGCAGGGATGGTTGTCCTGCATGGCGGCGAGCCAAGGCACGTCGACGGTGCCCATGTTGCAAGCCGTCGTGGACATCGCGAGGCCGTTCATCCCCGTGGGGAAGGTGCCGGTGCGGCCTTGGGCTGTGAGCGAAGACAACTGCGCCGAGTTTCACGTCGACGCCGGGAACAGTGTTCGACTGGGTGAGGGCGATCGAGGGCATGCCAACTATCGCCAGGCATGCAAGGATCCAACCATGGCGTCGCAACATCGGAAACTCCTGAATCAGTGACGATGACGTCAAACGGTTGACGGACGATCGAACGACGGACAAGCGAATGACAAAGCTCGAAAAGGGGGCCCACGTTACGAGGACAGGATGCCCCGGCTCGGAAGAAAAGGGGAAATCGATTTGGTGTTAGCGCGCATCGAGCGCCCCGCGAAGCCGGGTGGTACCGAGGCGATGCGCGTGGGTGAGCGCGATCGAGAGGGCGTCGGCGGCATCGTGCGGAGTCGGCGGCTCGCGGAGGCCGAGGAGCCGCGCGATCCAGAGGGCCATCTGCGTCTTGTCGGCGGCGCCGAAGCCGGCGATCGCGCGCTTCACCGTCGCGGGCGGGTACTGAAGACCTCGGCCCCGGCGCGGGCGGCGCAGAGGAGGGGCGATCCCCGCCCTCGCCGATCGCAATGGCGGTCGCGGAGTTCTTCCCGACGAAAACCCGCTCGATCGAGACCGCCTGCGGCCGGAACTCCTCGAACGCCCGCTCGAGCGAGTCGTGGATCGCGAGCAGCCGCTCTCCCATCGGCGCGCCGCGCGGGGCGCGGATCGCGGAGCAGGCGACGTATCGCGGCTGCGATCCGAAGACGTCGATGACCCCGACGCCGACCACGAGGGTCCCCGGGTCGATCTCCATAATCTGGAGGGGGAATCGCGGACGGGAGAGTCATCCAAGCCAAAGTACCCTTCGCCCCGTACGATCCCAACGAAATGGAATGCTCGGCCGTGATCGTCGCCGCCGGACGCGGAACGCGCTCGCGAACGCACGCAACAAGATCCTCCCTGCCGCTCGGGGTCGGACGGTTTTGGAGCATTCTGATCGCGGCGTTCGATGGGGTGGCGCGGATCGCCGAGATCGTGGTGGTCGTGAGTCCCGAGGATCGGAGCGAGATCGCGGGGCTGCTCGGGCGGGTCGACCTCGCGAAGCCGGCGCGGATCGTCGACGGCGGCGCGCGCCGGATTGACTCGGTGAACGCGGGGGTGCTCGCGACCGGCCACGCGAGCTCGCTCGTGGCGATCCACGACGCGGCGCGGCCGCTCGTGCGCGGCGAGACGATCGCGCGCGCGATCGACGCGGCGGCGCGGGTCGGCGGCGCCGTGGTGGCGACCGCGGCGACCGACACGGTGAAGCACTCCCACGATCGCCGCCCTCGTGGATGCCACCATTCCGCGCGCCGAGATCTTCCTCGCTCAAACACCACAAATCTTCCGGCGGACCGCCTTCCTCGCGGCGCTCGCGCGCGCTGTGCCGGCGAACGAGGAGTTCACCGACGACGCGGCGGTCGCCGAGGCGGCCGGGATCCCGGTCGAGGTGGTGCCGGGCGAGGCCGACAATCTGAAGATCACCTATCCCGACGACCTCGCGCGCGCCGAGCGAATCTTGGCATCGCGCGCCGGCTCCCCGCCGATCCCAAGATTCGGGTCGGGTGCGGGTTCGATGTCCATCGGCTCGTCGAGGGGCGTCGCTCGTGGCGGGCGGCGTCGAGATCGCGAGCGATGTCGGGCCGCTCGGCCACAAGCGACGGCGACGCCCTCCCTCCACGCGCTCGCCGACGCGATCCTGGGCGCCGCCGGGCTCGAGGACCTCGGCACCCTCTTCCCCGACACCGATCCCAACTATCGCGACGCCGACTCGCGCGATCTGCTGCGTCGATGCGTCGAGCGCGCCGCCGCCGCGGGATTCCGCGTGGTGAACGCCGACTGCGTCGTCGTCGTCGAGAAGCCGAAGCTCGCTCCGCACCGCGCGGCGATCCGCGCGTCGGTGGCGAGTATTCTGGGATCGAGCCTCGAGCGGGTGGAACGTGAAGAGCAAGACCGCCGAGGGGCTGGGCCTCGTCGGCGATGGGCGCGCGCTCGCCGCCACATGCACGGTGCCCCTCCAGTGCGTCGATCGATAGGTTGCTCTCGCCGCCGCGGCCGCGGCCGCCTCGCTCTACGGCGCGGCGAAGGCGCTCCAGGCGCTCTGGTCGGCGACGCGCCGGGGCCGGCGGGGCTCACGCGCGAGTGGACCACCCGCCGCTTCGGCGTCACGTGGGAGGTCTCGCGCAAAGTCGAGGCGGAAGACCTCAAATGGCTCGCGTCGACCGGCGCGAACGGGATCGTCCAGATGCCCTTCCCACGGCAGCCGCGCCCTGATGAGCCGGTGATCGAGGATCCCGATCTGCGGGTGTGGGTCAGCGCGAGCGCGGGCTGTGGCAGACCTCGCGCCTCGCGCGCGAGTACGGAATCGCAACGATCCTGCAAACCCCACCTATTCATCGGCGAGCCCAACCTCGGGGCTCTGGCCGGGCGACATCCGCCTGCGCAGCATGGCCGATTGGGAGGTTTGGTTTGCCAACTATCGGAAGATGATCCTTCGCTACGCGGAGCTCGCGGCCGAGGAGGGGATGGAGGCGTTCTGCGTGGGCGCCGAGCTGCGGCAGACGATGTCGTTCGAGAAAGAGTGGCGTTCGCTCATCGCCGACGTGCGGCGCGTCTACCCCGGCGTGGTGATGTACAGCGTGAACTGGGATGACATACGAGGAGTTCACCTTTCCCGACGCGGTCGATGTGATCGGAGTGCAGGCGTACTTCCCGCTCGCGTACAGCCGCCGTCCGTCGCGCCACGAGATCCAGGCGGGTTGGGAGCATGCGCTGCGCAACTTCGAGAAGTGGGTGGCGCGCGTCGGGAAGCCGATCGTGTCTCACCGAGGTGGGTTTCCACTCTTGCCAGGGGAGCCTGGGGCGGCCGTGGAGTGGCATTTCCCGGGATGGCCACCGATTTCGATCTCCAGGCCGACGCGTACGACGTAACGCTCGACGTCCTGCGCCGGAAGCCGTGGCTGCGGGGTTGTACTTTTGGAAATGGCTCCTCGATCATTCGCGCGAGGCGCTCGGCGGCGACGACGACTTCCATCCCCAGGGAAAGCCCGCGGAGGAGATCATGCGGCGCCACTTCCAAGAGGAAACCAAGATTCGCTGAGCCCAACTATCGCGATCCCAACTTTCTGAAGATCCCAATTATTCCGAACACCACCTATCCAGGTTCCAACGATGCTCCGATCCCTCACCACCCTGACGATCCTCCTCGGTCTCGCGGGCTTCGCGCGGGGCGCAGGACCCCGCGCCGAAGCCCGCCGCCGAAAGCCAGCCGACCCCCGCCAAGAAGGCCGCGGAGAAGAAACCCATCTATGACGAGAAGGCTCGACGCGCGCGCCGACATCGCGAAGGCGGTGGCCGATGCCAAGAAAAACGAGAAGCGGGTCCTCGTCCAGTGGGGGCGAACTGGTGCGGCTGGTGCCACCTCCTCCACGAGAAGATGGCCAAGGATCCGGCGCTCGCGAAGGAGCTCCTCTACGAATACGACGTCGTCCTGGTCGACATCGGGCGCTTCGACAAGAACAAGGATCTGGCGAAGGAGCTGGGCGCCGACTTCAAGGGTGTCCCCTACCTCACGATCCTCGGCGCCGACGGCAAGGCGATCACCAACGAAGACACCGAGCAGTTCGAGCTGGCCGACAAGTCGAAGCCGGGGCACGACGCCGCGAAGCTGATGGAGTGCCTCAAGAAGAACGAGTCGAAGACCACCTCGGCCGCCGATCTCTACTCGGCGGCGCTAGCGCGCGCGAAGGAAACCAACAAGAGACTCTTCCTCAAGTTCAGCGCCCCCTGGTGTGGCTACTGCCGAATGATGGCGAAGTGGATGGACCGCGACGACGTGTCGCCGATTCTTGGGAAAGCCTTCGTGACGCTCACGATCGACCAGGACCGCAACGCCGGCGGCAAGGCGATGCTCGAGGAGATGAGCCAAGGACACAGCGGCGGAATCCCCTGGTTCGTCTTCCTCGACGGCGAGGGAAGCCGTCTCGCGAACAGCAACGCCCCAATCCCAAGGATTCGGCGGGTAGCAATGTGGGATTCCCACTCGAAGACAACGAGATCGCCCATTTCATGGGGATGCTGGGCGCGGCCAAGACCAACCTCGACGCCGCTGACCTCGAGAAGCTGAAGACGACGCTCCTCGACGAGCAGAAGAAGTACAAGACTCCTCGCTGAGCCGAGAGGGCGAGAAATGTTGGGATTGGCGCCGACGCTCGCCCTTCTGTCGTGGGGGCCCTTCTCGTCGTGCGGGCGGGATATATCCCGCCCGCCACAGCTCGGACAGTCGGAGGTCTCGAGACGGCGCTCGCGCGCGCAGTCGATCTCCGCCAATCCCAACGATCGCGCGAAAGGCCGCCGCCGCGCTCGCCGTGCGGAAGGACATGACGATGGACCAGTGGCTCGCGGCCGCGAAGGGCTTCGGCACCTTTGCCGCCGTGGAGCCGGGGTCCATCGCGACAGACCGGGATCTCTGGAACGGCGAGAGCGCGAAGACCTACGAAGTCTTCACCTTCGTGCCGCGCAAGTATTCCCCGGGCGCGCCCGCGCCGCTAATGTTGGCGATCACGGCTCCGACGGCAAGGGCGACGAGGTCTAATCCGTGGTGGCAGCCCGCCGCGGAAGAGTTGGGAATGGTGGTGGTCGCCCCACCGAGTCCGAAAGCCAAGAATGGCTACACCTTCACCGAGGCCGAGCGCGCCGCCGGGCTTCGCGCTCCGCGCGGCGCGGCGCAAAGTTCAGACATCGACGAGAACAGGATCTTCGTGAGCGGATTCAGCCGCGGCGGGCCACATGTCGTGGGATCTGGCGCTCCGCCACCCCGACCTGTTCGCCGCGATGGCGCTGATGATCGGCGGGCCGTGGGCGGCGGTGGGCAACGATCGCAAACAATCTGCGTGCTACCTCGAGGCGATCGTTGGGATTCCGATCCGCGACCTCCAGGGCTCGAAAGACGACCCGAAGATGGTGGTCGACCTGCGCTACGCTTTCAAACGCTTGAAGAGCTGGAAATCGGCCGACGCGGAGCTCATCGAGTTCCCCGAGCTCGGGCACTCGTTCGACTTCGAGAAGGTGAAGTGGGCGAGTTCCTCGCCAAAACCCAACGAAATCCGAATCCCAAGCATGTGGTCGCGATGACCGCGGGGCGCCCGCCGCAGGGCACACGCCAGGGCGCGCCTTCTGGTGCGAGTATCCTCGGCACGAGCGGCGGGGTCGAGGAGGATCCCCATCTCAAGATCACGAAAGATAAGTGGGATTCGATGAACGACGACGCCCGGCGCCACTGGGCGAGCGAGAGGCGGAGAAGAAGACGCGCGCGCCTGGAAGTCACGATGACGGCGCCGGGGCAGTTCTCGGCCAGCTCGCGCGGGGTGGGGCGCTTCCGGGTCCTCCTCACCGACGAGATGCTGAATCCCAAGAATCCGTCGGTCGTCACGCACGGGAAAGACCACCAAACGGGCCCCCGATCGGAGGCGCGGCGGTGCTGCTGGCCGAGTTCGTCGAGCGGTTCGACCGCACGTTCCTGCCGGTGTCGGAGGTGCGGGTCGAGTGAGTCGCCCGCTCCGGATCGCTGCCTGCGCGGCCGCGCTATCGTTGGCATTCTGCCGCCGACGACACTCCCCTCCAGCGGGCGCTCCGCGGCGCCGACCTCGCCCTCCAAAGCAAAGATTACGCGCAGGCGAAGAAGCTCGTGGACTGCGCGCTCGAGCGCGACGCCAAGGCGCCCGCCGCGTGGGGCTCCGCGCCCGCTGGGCCGAGGGGATGGGCGATCGCGACGAGCAGGTCTACGCGCTCCACGTCCAGCTCCGCCTCCTGAACGCACAAAAAGGCCCCCGCCGCCGAGCAGGAGGCGGTGCGCAAGAAAGTCGAGGAGCTCGATCCCTTCGCGCAGGAGTTCTGGAAGCTCAAGAAAACGTTCATCGAGAAGCTGGTCCCGATCGCCGATCGCTACGAAAAGGAGAAGCGCCCCCACTCGGCGATCCGCACGCATCGGATTCTGCTCGCGCTCGATCCCGATCGCGCGGCGAGCGAGGAGGCAATCCACCGGATCTCGGCCGCCTCGATCCGAGCCTCGCCGAGACCGCGAAACCGCAAGGATCTCCTGGCCGACGTCTCGGAAGAGTGGATCCACGCGCACGACGCGCAGCACAATACTTGGGAAACGCGCGACGAGCTGAAGCGCGACAACTACACGACGACGACCGACTCGGATATGCGGTATTGGTGCGCGCGGGCGAGGCGATGGAGCAGATGAATGCCTTCTATCGCCAGTTCTTCCGCTACGGCGGCCCCGACGACAAGCACAAGGTCTCGCGGATCGAGGTCCACATCTTCAAGACCCGCGACGAGTACCTAAAGTTGGGAACGGGGCCGCCGGTCGAGTGGTCGGGGGCAGTTCACGGGCGGCGCCGTCGAAACCTACATATCCGACGGCGGCTTCGAGGGGATGGTCACGACCCTCTTCCACGAGGCGGCGCACCAGTTCGTTTCGCTGGCGACCTCCGCCGCCGGCTGGCTCAACGAAGGGCTCGCCAGCTATTTCGAGGGTCGCGGATCCTGAACAACGGCACGGTGATCATGAACCTGCCGGCGAACCACCGCCTCTTCCCGCTCGCCGATCGGATGTCGAAGGGTTGGATGGCCTCGGCCGCCGACGGGATCGATCCCACCAATCCCTCCAAGAGCGAGCCGGAGAAATCCCCAACTTTCCGGATCGTGCTGGAGAACGAATATGCTTGGGGTCCGCCGTGGTACGCGCCGACGTGGGGGTCGTCTATTTCCTTTGGAATTACCAGGATCCCGTCGACGGCCGGTTCGTCTACCGCAACGCCTTCCGCACGTTCATCAACACCTCGGGCGGCCGCATCGGAAAGGGGGCGATCCAGAATTTCGAAAAGGTGGTGTTGGCGAATCCCGAGCCGCCGACGCCGAAGCTCGATCCCAAGATTTGGAAGCAGGCGATCGCGCTCCCCAAGGATGTGGATGAGACTTCACGGAGGTCTGGAAGACCTGGATGCTCGACCTGCGCGACGAGCAGTCGGGAAAGGTGGCGAAGGCGAAGCCCTATCTCCAGTGGGCGCTACGCGCTCCAGCGCAAGGACGCGGACGCGGCGGCCGAGCAGTTCGAGAAGGGAATCTTGGCATCGCCCGACGACATCGAGTGCCTGACCGAGTTCGCGAAGCTCCTCGCCAAGGAGTACAAGAATCCCGACCGCGCCACCAAGCTCACCCTCCAGGCGCTCCGCGCGGCGGAAGCCAAGAATCCGGTCGACGAGGCGGCCATCAAGCGGTGCGAGGGGCTGATCGTCCAGTGGGATCCCAACTATATGACCCTCGAGCTGATCCAGAAGTCGCTCGGCTCGGCGGCGCGCAACGTGGCCCGGCGCTACCTCGCCGCCGGCCTCCCGATGATGACCATGGATCTTTCTTGGCATCTCGCCGCCGACATGGGGCTCACCGACCTCTACGACGACTACGAGACGGCGATGAAGCGGAGCGGCAAGTCGCTCGCCCTCTGGAAGCTCGCCTACAACGAGAAGAACCTCGAGGGGTGGGCGATCCCGGGACTACCACCTATCAGCCGGCGGGCGAGGAGCTCGCGACCGCCAACGGCGCCTTCGCCGAAGACCAATCTTCCTTCCAGTTCCTCACGGTCGACACGGTGACCTCGGGGATTTCTCGATGGAGACCGAGGTCACGGCCGAGGCCGGAAAGGTGAACTTCTGCGGCGTCGTCTTCGGGAAGAAGAGCGAATCCAGCTTTCACGCGTTCATTTACTTTCCGCCGCGCGGCACCGGCGCGGCCACGGGGACTGCATATGTGGACTTTGACGAGCTTCTACGGCGGCGGCCAGCACCGGATCTGGCGCCACAATCCCGTGAAGGCCGGTCCGCCGCGCCCTCCGTGGCGTCGACGAGACGGCGGCCGCGGTGTGGCATCGGCTGCGCGTCGACGTGACCGGGCGCCTCGTGGATGTGTGGTTCGACGGCGAATGGGTGGTGACCCAGAGATTCTCGGCATCGACGTCCTGCGCGGGAGCTTCGGCCTCATCTCGGGCCCCGGCGCCGCGCGCTATCGCAACGTGCGCTACCTCGCGCGCCGCACGCGACCGCGCCGCCGAGCTCGAGCGAGAGATGCGCCTCGGAAGCCACACAAAAGGGGCCGACGGCACGGGGGAGCTGGCTCGAGGCGGTGCCGCTGTTCCCGCGGGTGGAAAGTTGGGTTCAGGGGAAGCGCGCGGGGTGGCACGACCGCGGCGCCGTCCCCACATTGCTGGTCTTCTGGAGCATCCGCCAGAACGACCTCATCCCGATCCACGAGTGGCTCGCCGCCCTCGCCAAGAAATACGAGGACGTCGGGCTCGAGATCGTGGCGATCGCTTCCCAAGAATCGGGGCGCGAGGTTCCCAAGTATCTGGAGACCCACCCGTTCCTCGGATCGGTTGCGATCGACTCGCACGCGCGGAGCATCTACGGCGACACCCACACCGACTACGGCGTCGAGAAGTTCGGGATGCCGCGGGTCGTATTGTTGGATGTCGACCACCGCGTCGTGTGGGGAGGGGATCCCGGCTTCAAGTCAGGGCAGAAGTGGCAAGCCGGCCAGGAGTCGTACGTGGAGACGCCGCTCGAGGAGCTCGTGGCGAAACGCAAGATTCGCGAGGTGGCGAAGTGGACCAAGGAATGGCAAGCAAAGGGCTGCCGGCGCTCCGCGCGGGGATTCTCGCCGCGGCGCTCCCGGCGCTGCAGAGAGCGCGGGCGCTCGAGGCGTCGGGGCACCCGGTCGTGACCGACGCGGCCGCCAAGCTCTCGGCCGTGGAAGCGGCGCTCGCCTCGCTCGACCAGGCGGCGCGCGAGATGGGCGATCTCCACTCGCGAGCCGGCGCTCGCCGTATTGTTGGCATGGGGGAAGGCGATCGAGAAGCCGGTCGATCCCAAATATAAGCCGCTCGCCGCCTCGATCGCCGAGGGCGCCTGACGACGTAAAGGCGTGGAACTTCACGCTCGAGGTTCTCAAATCCCACAAATCGAAGCTCGCCCCCGGCAAGGAGGTCGAGGTGGGGAAGAAGATCGTCGAGAAGCTCGATCCCCCTCGAAAGGCACCTTCCCGGCGAGCCTCGCGCGCGCTCTCCTCCAATCGCTCTGTCGGCTACGACGACGCCGCGGGGATCGTGAAGCTCCTCGGCGAGGCCGACCGCGCGCCGGCCCAGTGGCTCGCGACGCAGTATTTTCGTTGGTGAACTTTCGTTGGTGAGCGGCTACGCCGACCTGCTCGCCGAACTGCATCCCCGTAGAGGCGGCGATAGGGGCCGGCGGTGCGGAGCAGCGCCTCGTGGCTTCTCCTCCACCACCTTCCGCGGTCGAGCACCAAGATTCGCGTGGCCTTGCGAATCGTGGAGAGGCGGTGAGCCACGACGATCGAGGTGCGCCCCCGCCATCAGATGCTCGAGCGCCTCGCGCACCGCCTCGCTCGCTCGGCGTCGAGCGCGCTCGTCACCTCGTCCAAAAGTAGGATTGCCGGATTCTTGAGGATCGCGCGCGCGGATCGTGAGCCGCTGGCGCTGGCCGCCGGAGAGGCGCGCGCCGCGGTCCCCCACCTCGGTTTATATCCCGCGGGGAGCGTCTCGGATGAAATCGAGGAGATTCGCCGCACGGAGCGCCGAGCGGATCTCCTCGTCGGATGCTTTGGGCTTCGCCGTAGGCCACATTTTCGCGAATCGAGGCATGGAACAAAACGGGTGCTGGTCGACCAGCGCCCAGTTCGCAAACCACACATCGGGATCGAGCTCGCGGATGTCGATGTCGTTCACCAAGATTCCGCCCGACTCGGGATCGTAGAAGCGGGCCACGAGGTCGATGAGCGTCGACTCCCTGCCCCCGAGGCGCTGACGATCGCGATCGTCTCCCCGCCTTCGCGTGGAACGAGAGGCCGCTCAGGACCGGCTCGCCGTCGTAGGCGAATCCCACATTTCGAATTCGAGCCCTCGATCGGGCTGCGGAGCTTGCGCGAGCCGCGCGAGCCCGACACCGCCGCCGGCGGCAGATCCAACACTTCGGAAGAGGCGCGCTCGGAGGCCCCCATCGATCTCTTGCACCGTTTGGTAGGCCTTCGAGATCCGCTTCACGTGCTGATACATCGTGGAGAAGCCGACCACCCAGATCGTGAGCGAGCCCAGGTCGGAGAGGGCGCCGCTCTGGATCTGGACGAAGCCGGAACCCACATAAAAGGATCACGAACCCCGCATAGGTGAGGAAGTGGGTGATCCCCTCGGTCATCGCCTTCGCGCGCACCACCGACATCGAGCGCGTGATCCAGTTTTGATTGGCTTCGCGGAAATCCTCGAGCTCCCGCTCCTCCATCCGGAACGCCTTCACGACGCGGATCCCGGAGAACATCTGTGACATCGCCTCGGTCGACTCGCCGAGCGCGCGGTGAGCGATTTGCGCGTCCCCTTCCGCACCCGCTTCCCGAAGATCACGAGCGGGATGATCACGATCGGAATCATCACGAAGACGAGCAGCGTGGAGGAACGGATTGCTGCCGAGGGTCAATACCAAGTTTCCGAGGACCTGCGCCGGCTCCAGCACCAGGTCGTCGAAGGCGAGCGACAGCGCGACCAGGATGATGTTTCACGTCGGTCGTCGCGCGAGAGAGGAGGGTCCCCTTCCGGCGAGGATGTGGTATTGCATCCCGAGGCGCAGGACGTGGCGGCCAGGTCCTGGCGGAGATCGGCCAGTGATCTTGAGCGAGAGATTCCTCGACGCCTTGACGAACATGAACTGCAACGAAGCCGCCGAGGGCCGCGACGACGACGACGCAAACGCCGATCGTGACCAGCAGCGAGATCTTGTCCTCGGTGGTCGCACCCCGCGCCGCCGCCGAGGGCCGGAAACCAACTCTCGAGCGAGGCGCGGACGCTCTCGGTGAAGTCCAGCACCCCGCGGAGGATCGCCGTCGGCTTCGCGTCGGCCGCGCCGTCGTTCGCGCCGAGCTGGAGGCCGACGACTTTCTTGGTGAACGGATAGAGCAGCAGGAAAGGCGCCTTCGCCAACAATCCCGACGCCAATCCCAACAATAGACCAGCAATACGTAACTGAACGAAGTACAA